>LNAP01002086.1_pt1 | contig 20344 bp, 21 predicted proteins | sample 602601 | NCBI WGS metagenome assembly LNAP01 (sample SAMN02440304, study PRJNA202911) | soil metagenome | biome: Subtropical and temperate rainforests or woodlands; isolation source: soil samples (1 kg each in a 20% v/v slurry with milli Q water) were... ...
GGCATGGTGGTGATTCTCACCATGCTGTCGGCCATCAGTTTTGATCCTCGGTTGATCTGGGACGGTAATAAAGATGAATGATCCCCACGGCGCAACGCCATCCCCCGCCACACCCACCATTCAACAGCGCACCATGCGGCCCTCGCGCGCGCCACCCGCGGCCGCGAGTTTTTCGAGACGCTGTACCGTGCGCCGCCGAGCTTCCGCCGCCCGGTGGGCGACACCATCGTTTGCCGATGCGAGGAAGCGACCGCTGAGCAAGTCCGCCAAGCCGCCCGCATGGGCTGCCAGGGACCGAACCAGATGAAGGCTTTCCTGCGCTGCGGGATGGGTCCCTGCCAGGGCCGCTTCTGCGGCCTCACGGTGACCGAACTCATTGCCGACGAACAGCAGAGACATCCGCGCGACGTGGGTTACTACCGCGTTCGTTTTCCGATCAAGCCCGTGACGCTAGGCGAAATGGCGACGCTGCCGCAGACACAAGCATCCCGCGATGCCGTCGTGAGATTCAAGAAATGAAGTCCAAAGTCAGCCGCCGCCTCATCGAAGGCACCGCCATCGAGGTGACCGAGGACATCTACGCGCCACGACTGGCGAAAGATTTCCCGGCCGTCTTCGAAGCATTGAACGACGTCAACCAGGCGCATCTGCTGATGCTCCTGCGTGCAGGCCTGTTGCCGCCGGGGCCGGCATCGCAACTGGCGCGTGCCCTGGAAAAGACCGAGGTCGAGGGCGTCGACGCCGTGCCCCTAGATCCTTCCATCGAGGACGCGTACTTCAACTACGAGGCCTACTTAATGGAAGTCGCCGGCAGCCATGTCGGCGGCTACCTGCACATGGCCAGAAGCCGAAACGACATCCTGGCCACGATGGACCGCATGCGGACTCGCGATGTCGCTGGTGGCACAACTGTGCACGGTACGCGATTCCGCGCTGGCGGGCCAAGCGCTACTGCGAAACCGTGATGCCGGGCTATACCCACCTGCAGCCCGCGCAGCCCATCACGTATGGCTTCTACCTGACGGCCGTCGCCGAGGTGCTGACACGCGACATCGAGCGGGTGCAGCAGGTCGAGCGGCTGATCGACCGCTGCCCGCTCGGTGCCGGTGCGCTGGCCGGCACCTCGTTTCCGATCGACCGGAACGAAACAGCTCGGCTACTGGGATTCGGCACCCCGGTTTCCAACGCGCTGGACGCGGTCGGATCACGCGATTTCGCGATGGAACTGCTGTCGGCCATGACGATCTGTGCGTCGGCTGGAGCCGCTTTGCGCAAGACTATTTCGTCTGGTGCACGAGCGAGTTCGGGTTGATCGACTTCCCGGACAGCGTTGCAGGCACGTCGAGCATCATGCCGCAGAAGAAGAATCCGGTCGTCCTCGAGTACCTCAAGGGCAAATCGGGCCATCTGCTTGGACTCCTCTGCGCCTCGCTGTCGACAATCAAGGGCACCAACTTCACGCACACCGGCGATGCCAGCCGCCAAGGGATGCGCGGCTTCTGGGAAGCTGGAAAGGAATGTCTGCGTTGCTTAAGGTTGCTCGACCTCGTCGTGCGCAGCGCGACGCCCAACCCACAAGCCATGGCGCAGCGCGTGCGCCGCGACTTCAGTTCCGCCACCGACTTGGCCGATCTGCTGGTACGCCGATGCGGTCTGTCATTCCGCGAGTCGCACCACGTGATCGGCGCCGTGGTGCGTCTCGCAATGGACCGATCGCTCGGCGCGGACGACATCGGTATAGACATTCTGAACGAGGCCGCGCGCGATCAATTGGGCGGTCCGCTGGATCTCGGCGACCTCGAAGTGCGCCACAGCCTCGACCCCCTGGCCAGCGTCAACAGCCGCCTGGTACCTGGCGGCCCGGCCCCGATTCGCGTCAGAGAGCGCGTCGCCGAACTCGAAAGCGTTTCGGCGGACGACAAGGAAAGAAACGAGATACGCCGCAAGAACAGCATAGAGGCGCGCGACGCCCTCAAGCAAGCGATCCGGAGACTTTCTCTCAACCCAAGCAGCGACATCCGCACAGAATCGACTGCAGCTTCCATCGAGGACTAAACATGCGCTTTTTTAAGATCGCTCCAGCCATCGCGTTGGCCCTAGCTGCCGCACCTGTGTTCGCACAGAACCTCCCGCCCTCCCCCATAAGGCTCCTGGTCGGCTTCGCGCCCGGCGGCGGCAACGACGTGATTGCGCGCGCCATCGCGACCCAGTTCCAATTGAACACCAAGGAAGCGATGGTGGTCGAGAACAAGCCAGGCGGCGGCAGCACGCTCGCGACCGCCGAGATGGCACGCGCCAAACCCAATGGCCAGACGCTGCTGCTGGGGTCGGTCGGCGGACAGGCGATCGCACCTTCCATCTACAGCAAACTACCTTACGACCCAGTCAAAGGCGTGCAACCGGTGTCGCTCGTGGCCAAGTCGGCCTACGCGCTGGTAGTGAACGATTCGCTACCAGTGAAGAATGTGAAGGAACTGCTCGCCTACGCCAAGGCCCATCCCGGCACTCTCAACGTCACCTCACCTGGCAACGGCACCATTTCGCACCTGTCCGCCGAACTCTTCAAGAGCATGGCAGGGGTGTACATCACGCACATTCCCTATCGCGGCGACGCACCGGCCATGCAGGATGTGATGGGTGGACAGGCACAAATGACGTTTGCCAGCCTGCCGTCCGCCAAGGCGGGCGCAGACACCGGCAAGGTACGCATTCTTGCCGTGACCAGCGCCAAGCGCGTCGAATCCATGCCCAACATTCCGACGCTCGCCGAGTCGGGCGTCCCAGGCTATGACGTGGTGTCCTGGTACGGCGTGTTCACCACTGGCGGTACTCCGATGCCGGTCGTCAACCGGCTGGCCCAGGAAATCGCGACTGTGGTGGCACAACCGGCGATCCGTGAATCCATCGGAAAGATGGGAATGGAAGCCACCGCCCTCGGACCCGTGGAGTTTGCGGACCTCGTCAACGCCGATGCTCGGAAGTGGGAGAAGGTCGTGAACACGGTAGGGATCAAACTGGACTAGTTGCGAAGTGTCAGGCCGTCGCTTGACGAGTGGAACAACGCGATCGCCGATCGCAAGACCGTGCCCTTCACCGACGCGGCCGTCAGGCCCACCATCGCCGTCGCGCGGGCATCATCAACGATTTGCGCTCGGTCATCGCGACCTTCATGGGCCGCCCGGGCTTGAAGCACTACGAGACGGGCAACCTGCTTCGCCGCATTTCGGAAGTCCGCGCCTGGGGAGAGTGGCAGGACATCGACGGCGGCGCGCTGCGCATTCGAATCTATCGAGGCGTCGGCACTGCGCACCTCGAAAACAACCCAGAAATTTATTGCCGGCTCAATGGCGTCCTTGCGAGCCTTTACCCGATCGCAACGGCCAACATTTCCGAGAAGGCTCGCGATACTTCGATCTACAAGGCGCTCGCTTCAGTGATCACGCCCCGCTGACCATCGATTACGACCTCAGTCTTTGACTGGCAGCTTCAAGCGCCTCAGTCAGGGATTGGGAATTGAGCCGCTGGCCGCGCCGCAGGAAACCTCAACGAGATGCTCCATGGGTAACTTCCCCTTCACGCACGCCTGTGGTCAGAGGGTGCGACTTTGCACTTGGCCCCGCTGCACCTGCACCTTGGTGTGGTGGATGAAGCGCGCGGCCGGGTAAAAACCGATGCTCACCTGCGTCAGCCGCCCATGCTGCTCGCGGTACCTGCGCGTCACCTCCAGGCCGTGGCCGGCAGGATCGCTGCGCAAGAGCTTCGCGACCTCGGGCGTCGCGACCACCGAGGTGATCTCCTGCTCCATCTCGGCGACCATCGCGCCGTAGTGCTGCTCGACCAGAGCGAACACCGCCTGCGCGCTGGTGTCGATCAGTGGCACGATCCCAGCGAACTCCGGCCGCAGAAAGATGTAGAGGAACCCGATAGGCTCGTTCTCGCCGCGCACATACCGCAGCAGTGTCAACTGCAGCCAGCTTTCGCCGGCGGCGCCCTGCAGCTTGTCGGCCATGCGCTGGTCCAGGACGACCTGTTCCTGTTCGAGCAACTGCATCCGCGTCGCAAGGGAGAACTGCAGCAGGTCCTCGATGGATTCCGAGCCATGCACGAACCGGAAGGAAGGCTGCGCCGCGCGCACTCGCGTCCCCACGCCCTGCTGGGTGTAGACGTAGCCCTGCTCTTGCAACTCGCGCAGCGCCTGGCGCACCGTATGCCGGCTGACGTTGAACTGCTTCTGCAGTTGGGCCTCGGTCGGGAGTTGCTGCTCCACCTGGTAGTGCCCGGACTTGATCTGCTCGGCCATTGTGGCCGCCAGGGCCCAGTACATCGGTCCGGGTCGCGCCGAACCGGGGCGCGTGGTCATCAGTGCGGTCATGGCCTGATTGTAGCGGGGCAAAGGGACTTGACCGAATCGTCCGTACAAGTATCATCCGACTTATCCGTACAAGTGAACAAGAAGATTTCGTGCCCCAGCAGTCCCTTTCGGCCGGCTTTTGCTGCACCCGCCGCGCGGGCTTGACCTTCCTCGCTGCCCTTGGCGCCAGTGCCACCAGCGGCGTGCAAGCGCAGGAGACCTTCCCCAGCAAGCCGATCAAGCTGATCGTTCCGTTCTCGACCGGGACCGGCAGCGATGCGATCGCGCGGATCGTCGCGCAAGCTCTTCCGGGCCCGCTGGGCCAGAGCGTAATCGTCGAGAACCGCGGCGGAGCCGGCGGTATCCTCGGCGAGTCTCCTACGAAGCCATGCACGGTGCCGCCTGTGAATTTGCAGCGTGTCCATCGGTACCAGGCGACGCGTGCGTGTTCGAGGTGCGCGGATCATCGACGCGGATGGCAGAGTAGTCGGCGAGACATCGCGAGCATTCCATCATCGAACGGTTGCGGTCGGTCAGGAGCCGCACTGGCTGCCCTGCGAATCCGGCGTTGTCGATCCGCAGGCGGAAATCCGTCCACAATGTGCAGCCCAGAAAGCGCACTCCCAAGATCACCACCTCATCGCAATCGAGGAAGTGAACGCAGTGCACATCTGCCTGACGGCGCATCTCGGCTTCCTCTTGGTCGAGCACTGATTCGTAGTACTCATGATTGCCAGCGATCTGGATGATCGGCTTGTCGCCAAAACGCACTGGACTGCGCGCCCAGCGCGCAACCAGTCGACCGGGCGCAACGATGTCGCCTGCCAAGATGGCAACGTCAAAGTCCAGTCCGTTCGGCAACTCGAAGTTTGCGAACTCCGCGTGTAGAACCGACAGGATGAGCAGCTTCATGGTGCCTTCAATGGGCGTCAGCCATGGCCACGTCGAGTACTCGACTCAAGGGAATGCCCCTTTCGAGCGCTACTCGAGGCGTCAAGCCGTTCAACGCAGGAGCCGAAGTCTCCAGGAACCTGAGGACCCGCCAGCCATCCCTCGCCCCTAGGCTTTCGCCGATACGCTGAATCGACGGCTAAACCGAGGGATCGAATTGCCATCGAGGAAACGCCATTGTTCGGTCGCCAACGCTAACGCATCGACCGCTGCGAACCCAGGCTTCAACCGTAGATTCATCGACCCCCATCAGCGACGCAACCTCACCGAGCGCGATCATGTCTGCTGCGCGGGTGCGATCGCGCATGTGCTGGCGCCCTGCTCGCAGCAAAGCTGCGGTCGTAGCGGCCGTTTCATAGAGATCTCTGGTCATCGCAAAAATCCATGTCCCCGGCGACATGCGAGCTATGGCAGCTCAATACGTGGAGTCGGCAGGTAGGTTCGCGGACTATCGCCTGACGATCTGCCACCCGTCGCAGATTTGCGAGAACTGCACACTGCTAGTAGGGTTGCCCACTCGGCGAGCCCGGCCCTAGCGGGCATTCTTCTTACAAGTGGAATCGCCAGCGGCGCGTGCGGCGCCGGCATCGAGGATCGCCATGTGCATCGGATGGAGCCAAGACGCGCGCGGGTTAGCGCGAAATGGACGTTTTGCGGCCAACGACCGCGAGCGAGTCTTGAGTTACTACCTACTTGGAGCGGGCGAAGGACCTGTGATGGCCGCACGCCTGCCGGGGTTGTTCGACGACACGGCGGCCTACCCCTGGGCGCCGGCCCGGTTCTTCCGACGCGGCCCGTTGCTGATCAATGTATTTTTTCACGAAACGCGAGTTGACGGAACCGTTAAAGCTACTGGGTATGGCAGTCATCGAAACGCCACTCCGACCCCGACTATCTGCAGAACCAGGCTCAAGCCCAGCGGACCTGGGGGGAAAGGAACCCGGACTACTGGCGTAGCTATCGCAGTGCGCATCCCGAGTACACCGCGAAGAACCGGACCGCACAGCGTGATCGAAATCGCCAATCGAGAAAATTGGTGATTGCAAAGAGCGATTTGTCGCCCCTCCCCGACGTCATTCCCGAAGGTCTGTACCAGCTGCGGCCGCTCGATGATCCTCTCTGTGGCGGCACAGTGGGCGAAGGCAGGATCGTCCATTTGAAAGTCCTTGCTGCGCTTTGACACGTCACCACTCCATGGTTGCAAAGAGACGACTTGATCGCTATCGCAGGCGCATCCTGATACTTACCATCGATTTCGGCGCAGAAGCCCGTACGCGCGGCAAGCCCGAAGCAGATGTCCGCCGAAGCCCGCGTTCTCCTTCGGCGCCTGCGATTGAGAAGAGCGGCCCACCTGGTTGACGTTGCCGATGAAGGTGTGGGCGGCGCGGCTGTACAACGATCACGGCACAGTACCTGGAAGACGTGCGTTCCAAGCCGTCGGTTTGATTGCACGCCCTACGGGGCCAGCCATGCAAGCCGATTGACACTTTCCGGGCTCTGACTCATAATGAAATTACGAATACTAAAACGGAATTTGAGGCGGTTTCAGGAAAGCACATGAACAAAGTCATTCGATTAGGCGCTGGCTCCGGCTTCTGGGGCGATGCCATGGACCCGGCCATGGAGTTGCTGGAGCAGGGGGAGCTGGACTACCTCTGCTTCGATTTCCTGGCAGAACTGACGATGGCCCTGCTGCAGCGGCAGAAGCTCAAGAATCCGCAGGCCGGCTACGTCCCGGACGCGGTGACGTACATGAACTCCATGCTGCGCATGGCACGGGATCGTGGTACGAGGCTGATATCCAACGGGGGCGGCGTCAACCCGAGGGCGGCCGCAGAGCGGATCGCCGAGGGGGCCCGTGCCGCTGGCCTGCAGGGAACCCGCATCGCGCTGGTCGAAGGCGATGACTTGCTGCACAGGCTGGACGAGCTCATCGCACAGGGCGTGCGGCTCGAGAACATGGACACGGGCGACGACAATTTCGCCGCTGTCCGCGCACGCGTCGTGTCTGCAAACGTGTACACCGACAGCACCGGCATCGTCGAAGGGCTCGCGGGGCTAGCCGACGTGGTGATCGCAGGCCGAGTCTCGGACAACGCGGTGTATGTGGGTCCGCTGGCGCATGAGCTGGGCTGGAAGCGCGATGAAGCGCACGTCGACCGCTTTGCTGCTGCGGTGACGCTCGGGCACATCGTCGAGTGCGCATCTGCCTGCACCGGCGGTATGTCCTCCCGCTTCGCCGAGATGCCCGACATGGGGCGCGTGGGTTTTCCGATCGTGGAGTTCTCCGCCGACGGCAGCGCCGAAGTCACCAAACTGAAGGGGACGGGAGGCCGCGTCGACCTGTTCACCATCAAGGAGCACCTGGTCTACGAAATTGCAGATCCGCGTAGCTACCTCATGCCTGATGCGATCGCCGATTTCACTTCGCTTTCGTTGACACAGGTCGGTGAGGACCGCGTGCGCGTCAGTGGCATCACCGGCCGGCCCGCCCCCGACATGTTGAAGCTCGTGGTCGGCTACCAGGACGGATGGATCGGCGAAAGCGTCGCCTTCTTCCCATGGCCCAACGCCTATGACCGCGCGGCTAAGGCCAGGCAAACCATGCTGGAACGATTCGAGCGGATGGGACTGGAGGCTTCGCAGGTGCACTTCGATTTCATCGGACTGAACACGCTGCACGGCCCTGCCGCGCCGAAACCAGACCCGGCGGTCGCCAATGAACTGCCGGAAGTCGGCCTGCGATGCGCAGTGCGGACTCGCACCCAGGACGAGGCCGACAAGGTCCGGCGCGCCGGGGCGCATCTCTGGATCATGGGTCCGGGTGGCACATCCTTCGGCACGCCGATCAAGCCGAGGCCCGTCATTTCGCTGTGGCCCACGCTCGTCCCGCGCTCGTTCGTCGAGCAGAAGACCGAAATCCTGGTGGCCTGAGGAGAAGCAAATGAAGAAGATCGTTCGTGACATCGCGTACGTCCGTTCTGGTGACAAGGGCGATGTCTGCACGGCGGGCGTGATCGCGCGCACGCCGCAGGACTATGCCGCCCTGAAGGCCAGCGTGACCCCGGCCGCGGTCAAGGCGCTGTACGGGGAGTGGGTGCGGGGCGACATCGCCTGCCATTTCATGGACAACATCGAGGCGGTGGTGGTGGTGATGCAGCGCGCGCTCGGTGGCGGCGCGACCAGGACGCTGCGCCTCGACCAGACGGGCAAGTCGCTGGGTTATGCCCTGCTGCGGCTCCCGGTCGTGGACTGACGATGGGCACCGTGCGCTCCACCTTGAGAACGACCGACCCGGCCTACCTGGCGAATGCAGGCGCCTACGGACGGTTGCTGGAACAGCTCGCCGCCGCGCGGAATGGCGCCACGGCAGGAGGCGGCAACCAGGCCTCCCAAGCGCATCTCAAGCGCAACAAGCTGCTGCCGCGCCATCGCATCAACGCCTTGCTCGACCCGGGCACGTGCTTCCAGGAGATCGGCCAGCTTGCGGCCCACGGTCTGCATGACGGTGCGGTGCCGAGCGCCGGCATTGTCACGGGCATCGGCATTGTCGAAGGCCGCCCCTGCATGGTCATGGCCAACGATGCGACGGTCAAGGGCGGCACGTACTATCCGCTGACGATCAAGAAGCAGATACGGGCGCAGGCGGTCGCTCGGGAGAACGGGCTCCCGTGTATTTACCTGGTGGACTCCGGCGGCGCCTTCCTGCCGCTGCAGGAAGACATCTTTCCGGACGAGAACCATTTCGGGCGCATCTTCCGGAACATCGCGGAGATGTCCTCGCTGGGCATCAAGCAGATTGCCGCCGTCATGGGCTCCTGCACCGCAGGCGGCGCCTACATCCCGGCAATGTGCGACGAGACCGTCATCGTTGAAGGAAACGGCACGATCTATCTGGGCGGCCCGCAGCTCGTGCAGGCCGCGACCGGTGAGATCGTCGATCACCAGACGCTCGGTGGGGCAGACGTTCACACCCGCATGTCCGGTGTGGCCGATCACCTGGCGCATGACGAACTTCACGCACTCTCCATCGTGCGGGAGATCGTCGCGCGGCCGGGCCCGGGGCGCATCGCCACGCCGCCGCTGACGCCGGTCGCGCCCCTGTACGACCCCGCCGAGCTCGGCGGTCTCATTCCAGAAAACCCCAAACTCCCGATCCCCGCGCGCGAGATCCTGGCGCGCATCCTGGACGCCAGTGAGCTGAATGAGTATCGGGAACGTTATGGCAACACCCTGATCTGCGGCACCGGCGCCATCGGCGGCTTTCCCGTGGGTGTGCTGATCAACGACGGCGTGCTGTTCGGCGAGAGCGCACAGAAGGCGGCCAACTTCATCGAACTCTGCAGCCAGAGCGACATTCCGCTCATCTTCCTGCACAACATCAGCGGGTTCATGGTGGGCGTTTCCTACGAGCAGGGCGGTATCGCGAAGGACGGGGCGAAGATGGTGAACGCCGTATCCACCTCCCGCGTGCCCAAGTTCAGCGTCATCGTGGGTGGAAGCTACGGCGCGGGCGCTTACGCCATGTGCGGCCGCGCGTTCGGACCCAGGTTGATGGCGATGTGGCCCAACGCACGCACCTCGGTGATGGGGGGCGACCAAGCCGCCACCGTGCTGGCGCTCGTGCGAGAAGAACAGTTGGCGCGCAAGGGGCAGTCCTCCACACCCGAAGAGGTCGAAGCCTTCAAGCAACCGATCCGTGACCGCTACGCCGCCGACAGCACCGCGCTCCATGCTGCATCGAAGCTGTGGGTGGACGCCGTCATCGATCCGGCCGACACGCGTGCGTGGTTGGCCCTGGGTCTGTCCCTGGCCGCCGGAAGTCCCCGCCAGGACACCCGCTTCGGCGTCTTCAGGATGTAAGCATGTTCCAGCGTGTATTGATTGCCAATCGGGGCGAGATTGCGTGCCGCATCGCCCGCACCTGCCGGCGCATGGGTATCGAGTACGTGGCGGTTCATACCGACGTCGACGCCGGCGCGCCGCACCTCGATGGCGCTGTGGCGCGCATCCGGATCGGATCCGGACCTGCAGCGCAAAGCTACCTTCAGGGCGAATGCCTCATCGCGGCCGCCCTTGAAACCGGCTGCGACGCGGTGCACCCGGGTTACGGCTTCCTTTCGGAGAACAGCCGCTTTGCGGCTGCGGTCGCGGCAGCAGGACTCACGTTCGTCGGCCCAAAGCCGGAAACCATCGCGGCGCTTGGCGACAAGGCCCGCGCCAAGGCGCTCATGGAAGCGGCCCGCGTCCCGGTCGTGCCGGGTGGCGGCGACGCGAGTGACGATCCCGAGGTCGTGGCATCCATGGTCCGCAAGGTCGGGCTTCCCGTTCTCCTGAAGCCCAGTGCGGGCGGGGGTGGCAAGGGCATGCGCGTGATCACTGACCTCGCGGAGGTCCGAGACGCGGTGGATTCCGCGATCCGGATCGCGCGCAGCAGCTTTGGCGACGGCCGGCTCATCGCGGAGCGCTACATCGACAAGCCGAGGCACATCGAGGTCCAGGTGTTCGGCGACGCGCACGGCAATGTCGTCCACCTGTTCGAGCGCGAGTGCTCGCTGCAGCGGCGCCATCAGAAGGTGGTCGAGGAAGCGCCCGCGCCCAACCTGTCGCAGGAGGTGCGACAGCGGCTGGTCGAGGCGGCGGTGCGCGGCGCACGCAGTGTCGGCTACCTGAACGCAGGAACGTTCGAGTTCATCGTGGGTCCCGATTTCCAGTGCTATTTTCTGGAAGTCAACACGCGGCTGCAGGTGGAGCATCCGGTGACCGAGTGCATCACCGGCCAGGACTTGGTGGAATGGCAACTGCGGGTGGCGGCTGGTGAGCCACTGCCCTCGTCGCAAGAGCAGATCCGTTGCACGGGTCATGCCATGGAAGCCCGCATCTATGCAGAAGACCCTGCGAACGACTTCAGGCCGTCCCCAGGTGAGGTCGCCACCGCGCGCTGGCCCCGTGGCGCGCGCGTGGAAGCGGGCATCGCCAGTGGCGGCGTCGTGTCTGCCTTCTATGATCCCATGGTGGCGAAGCTGGTCACGCATGCGGACACGCGTGCAGACGCGCTCGCGCGACTGCATGGGGCGCTCGGAGGCACGCTTCTGCTCGGCCTCACCACCAACATCGGCTACCTGCGACGCATTCTTGCGGATGCAAGCGTGCAGGCGGGGCAGGTGCATACCCGCTACCTCGACGAGCACGGCGCGCGCTTCACCGCCAACGAGGGCACCGCGCTCGCAGCGGCGTGTGCGTCGGTGATCGGACTCGCGGGATGCAACGTCGCCGACCCCTGGGCGGCGGACGGCTTGCGCGGCGCCGGGGATCGCGCCAGCCTGGACGCCGGAGCGCCGCTTGGCCGCATCGAGCTTTGGGAGGGGGAACGCAGGTTTTCATGTGCGCTCCAGGCTCGCACCCCGGAAGGAATTCGGGTCGCCGTCGACGGTGCAAACTGGAACGTGTGCCCGCCCGGACATGCCGACGGCGTGCATCATGGCCGCGTCGGATCCCGGTGGTGGTTCGCGCAATGGCGCCGGGGACTGTGGGAGATGCAGGTGGACGGCGACCGCATCGCGCTGCGACCGGCGCGCACGCGCAGCTTCGATACCGCTGCGACAGCGGGCCTGGCTGTGGCTCCCATGTCGGGCACGATCGCCGCACTTCCGGTGCGCGTGGGCGACCGCGTTTCGCAAGGTGCCACGCTGGCGGTCGTCGAAGCGATGAAGATGGAGCACGCCGTCGTCGCGGCCCGCGATGGAACCGTGCGTGCCATCGCGTTCGGAGTCGGTGATACGGTCAAGGCAGGAGAGCTGATCGTCGACATCGAGTGAGCGCGTGACGCCCGTCGCCACTGCTACACTTCGTGCTAATTTCATTCCGACGATGGCAGCGAATCCCGTGGCAACCCTCCCGGAGGCATCCGAGCGTTCCTCCGAAGTCCGCGTGCTCGCGCGCGGGCTGGCGATCCTGAGGGCTTTCGAGCCTGCAAATGAGTGGCGCACCAACACGGAGCTGTCCGCGGTCACCGAACTGCCCAAGCCCACGGTCTCTCGCATCACAGCCAATCTCACCGAGGCTGGCTACCTGCTTTATTCGGCCGAGCGTGCCGCGTATCGCCTGAGCACCTCGGTCCTGGCGCTCGGCTTCGTTGCTGCGTCCTATCGCAACCTGGTGGTGATCGCGCGGCCCTTGATGAAAGCGTTCGCCGACGAGCACAACGTGTCCGTCGTCCTCGCCTCGCCGGACCGCGACAGCATGGTGTGCAACGAAGTGGCGCACAGCGACGCCATGCTTTTCACGCTGCGGATCCGCGCGGGCTCCCGGCTGCGCATGGGTCAGTCAGCCATGGGGCGGGCCTGGATCGGCTCCATGGGTGACGCCGAGAGGGATAGGACGCTGGCGAAACTGGCGCAGGCCGACCCCGAAAGCTGGTCGATCCTGCACGGCCAGGTGAAATCGCTGGTTGCGCAAATGCAGCGTCGGCAGTTCTGCGTTGCCTCGGGCACGGTGGAGCACGGCACGAACGGCGTGGCCGTGGTCGTCGATACGCCCGAGGGGCCGCACTCGTTTGCACTGGGCTGCGCGGCGCCCTCGAACATCCTGAGCGTCGCACGCATCGAATCCACCGTGGCACCCAGCCTGCTCAAACTCAAGCAGAGGCTCGAGACGGAATTGAGTGCCGGGGTGCAGGCCTTGGAGATCTGATGGTTCGAACCCGGAATCCGGAGACGCTGGGACGAGACTCGCACCTGGCGCATGACCCGGCAGCGGAGGTCGATTCGCTGCGGCGGGGCCTGGAGCTGCTGCGACTGTTCGATGCCCGCCATCGATCGCTGCAGGTCCCCGAGATCGCGAGCAAGCTCGGGTTGTCGCGTGTCACTGCCGCGAAGCTGGTCAGCACGCTCGTCAGCCAGAATTTCCTGCGCGCCGCGGGACAGGAAGGCGGTTTCGAGCCGCATGTGGCATGCCTCGCACTAGGACGCGCAGTCAAGCGCGGACTGCCCGTTGTCCAGGCCGCGCAGCCGCGCATGCTGGCCCTGTCGCAACGCTTCGAAGTGCACGTCACCCTGTCCACGCGCGACCGGGGCCAGATGCTGGTGGTGGAGCACGTCGTGCCGGCGGGCCAGATGCGCCTGGGGCTGGACACCGGCGCGAGGCTGCCGATCGCCAGCTCCGCCTCCGGTCGTGCGTATCTCTGGGCGCAGCCCAAGCCCCAGCGCAGCAAGTGGCTGGAAAGCGTCAGCAACGACGACGGCGAGGGTGCGCGGCGCAAGTCGGAGGTCAAGGCTGCGTTCCAGGAACTCGATGAGAAGGGTTGGTGCTTCATGGCCGCTCCGGTCACCAGCCAGACCAGTTCCATTGCCACTCCGATCTACGCCGGAAACCAGGTCGATTACGTCCTGACGGCGATGGCCGTGGGCCCGGCCGTGGAGCGTAAGTTGCGCGACAAGGTCGCCCCCGAACTGCTCGCCAAGGCGCGGATGATCGCCCACGACCTGGGCGCATCCGCCTGAGGGGCGCTAGGTGGCCTGCCGCCCCCGGTCCTGCAAGCGCGCCAGCACGGCCTGTACCGCGGCGAGATGTTCCGGCGTCACGTGCGCGATCGCCTGGAAAGCGGCCACCAGTTCCAGGTGACTTGCCAGGCTGGATTGCTCGGCCTCGCGCAGCAGCCTTTTCGTCATGCGCATGGCAGAGGCCGGATGCCGGGCGATGCGTGTGGCCAACGCCTGGGCGCGAGCCAGCAGTTCATCTGCGTTCACCACTTCCGACACCAGGCCGATGCGCAGGGCCTCTTCGGCGTCCACAGGGTCGGCGGTGAAAGCAAGCGCCATTGCATTGGAACGCCCGACCAGGCGGGGCAGGATCCAGGCGCCACCGTCCCCCGGAACGATCCCGAGTTGCACGAAGCTGAAGGCGAAGGTCGCCTCGCGCGCCGCCAGGCGGATGTCGCAGAAGCAGGCCAGGTCACAGCCGGCACCGTAGGCCGGCCCATTGACCGCCGCGATCGTGGGGATGTCGATCTCGCTGAGCGCCAGCGGCACCTGGTGCACCGAATCACGATAGCGTTGCTGGATGTCGGCGACAGTGCCGGCCGAGAAACCCTCGCGCGCGGCCATCTTGCGGATGTCTCCGCCGGCGCAGAAGGCGGCCCCGCGTCCCGTGATCACGAGGGCGCGAGCCGTTCTGTCTGCGGCCACCCGGCGGATCTGCCCGGCTAGCTCGAGGAACTGCGCTTCCGTCGTCAGGCGGTTGAGCGTTTCCGGATGATCGAGCAGGAGGGTGACGACATCCCCCTGCCTGCTCGCCTTCACGAAATCGCCGTCGGCCGCGCCCGTCATGCACCGATCCAGCGTGGCGAGCGCTTCTCGGCGAAGGCCCGTGGGCCCTCGATCGCATCCGCGCTGGAATAGACCCGCTCGTGGAAGCGCTTCGCCGCTTCCAGGCCCTGCTCGCACCCCAGATCCATGGCGGCGCCGACGCTCTGCTTCGCCGCCCAGATGGTCAGCGGCGCATTGGCAACGATGGCGCGGGCCAACTCCCACGCGCGGGCGCGCACGGCGTTGGCGTCGGGCTCGACGTAGTTGACGAAGCCGAACTGGTGGAAACGCTCGATGGGCAGCATCTCTCCGGTGAACATCAGCTCCAGCAGGAAGGGCTGCGGCAGCATCCACAGCATCGGGACTCCCCAGGGCGAGCCGCGCCCGACCTTCGATTCCGAAATGCCGCCGCGCGTGCCATGCATGCCGACGCGCAGGTCGCTGTTGGCGGCAAGCACCATGCCGCCCGCCGTGAAGTGGCCGGTCATGGCCGCGATGATCGGCTTGGACACACGGCGCATCCGCTGGTGGAAAGGGTCGCGCAGGAGCTCCAGCATGTCCTTGCCGGTTTCCGCGCGCACCCTGGCGGCTTCCTTCAGGTCCATGCCGGCGGAGAAGGTGCCGCAGTCGGACGAGGTGATGATCGCGACGCGAACCGCATCGTTCGATTCGACATCGTCCCAGATCTCGAGCAGCCGCTCGCACACGGCGATGGACAGGGCGTTACGCTGGGCCGGGCGGTCGATGCAGACCGTCGCAATTCCTTCTTCGACGCTGTAGCGGACCGGTGCGTCCGAAGTCATGATGGTCATGGCTGGGGCCTGGTGCTGCGTCATTCCGGTTCGATGCCAGCGCTCTTGGCGAGCTTGCTCCAGTGAACGCTCTCGGCGGCGATGTACTGGCCGAATGCCGACGGCGTCATCTGGCGCAGCAGTTCGTAGCCAGTGGCGTCGATCTGCTTCTGGATGTCGGGCATTGCCAGCACGGCCGCCATTTCGCGGTTCAGGCGCTCGACAATCTCCTTGGACGTTCCGGCCGGGGCAAACAGCCCGTTCCAGTTGCCGATCTCGAAGCCGGGCAGCACTTCCTTCATCACGGGAACGCCAGGCAGTTTGGCCGAGCGGTCCGGCGTCACCCCGAGCGCCTTCAGCCTGCCGGAGCGAATGTGCGAAAGACCGGTCGTGAAGTCGATGAACATCATCTGGGTCTGGCCACCCAACAGTTCGGTGACCGCTTGGCCATAAGCCTTGTAAGGCACTTCGACCAATTTCGTCTGGGTCATGACCCGGAACGTGCTGCCGGTGATGCGGGTCGTGCTGTTGGCGTACGGGAAGGAGATCTTTCCGGGATTGGCGCGTGCGTAGGCGATCAGTTCAGGCACCGTGCTGACCGGCAGCGAGGGGTGCACCACCAGCACGTGCGGTACGCCGCCGACGATCGCGACCGGCGCGAAGTCCTTCTCGCCGTCGTAGGGCAGGCCCTTGAAGAAGTACTTGTTCGCCACCTGCGTGGTGTTGGTTCCGAACAGGAGGGTGTAGCCGTCCGGTGCTGCCTTAGACACGAACTCGGTGCCAATGAGGCCGGTGGCGCCCGGCTTGTTGTCGACGATCACGCCCTGTCCGAGACGTTTGGCCAGCGGGGCGACGATGACGCGCAGCACCGCATCGGTAGGACTGCCGGCGGCAAAGGGCAGCACGATCTTGATCGGCTGCGTGGGATAGGTTTGCGCCGAGGCCTCTCCGGTGATGCCGATGAAAGTGGCGAATGAAAGCGCGATCGCCGCGAAGGTTGCGGGTTTCATGGTTCTGTCTCCTGGGTACTGTCTGGTTGAACGAAGCGCGCGCTCAGGCGGCGGGTCGGGTCTTCACCATGCGAAGCGGGTTGTAGGTGAGAACCAGCTCGCCGCGCTGGTTGACGACCTTGTTGGACGTGCGCAGCAGGCCGCGGTCGCCCTTGCTCGTACCGCGTGCCTCCACGACCTCGCACTCGACATGGATGGTGTCGCCGGCCGTGGTCGGCTTGTGGACCTTGACGTCGGCTTCCAGGAAAGCCATGCCGGTGCGCTGCATCGTGCTTTGCATGAGCAGGCCTTCGGCGACGCAGAAGACCAGCGAGCCGGGCGCGGGACGCGAACCGATCACCGACACCTTCTTGATGTAGTCGAGGTTGGTGAACATCTCCTCCACCATGCCGACGACACCGATGAACATCGTGATGTCCGCATCGGTGATGGTTCGTCCCAGGGTACGGAAACGGTCGCCGATCTCGACGTCATTCCAATGGAGACCGACGCCCATGATGCGGAGGCCGTTCTCGTCATTCATGATGGTTTGCTGCATTTCATCCAATCGTGCGGAGGGGGAAAGAGGTGTGGCGACGCCCGGAGCACGCCCTGACTGCGTAGATTCAAAATGAAATATCAGTCGCAGAAGTGGAATTAGAGCAGCGTCGTCAGCTACTGTCAATCCTTGGGGTGCGGGTTGTCCCGAATGAAATTAGGAAGCCCATAACGAAATTGGTGGACTATCATCACCTGCAATAGCAGCCACCTCAAGGACATTGCAATGCAGCGACGCCACTTCGCGACCTTGGTCGCACTCGCCGCTACCTGCGCGCTGGTCGTCGGCCTCCCGGCCCTCGCGCAGTCCGCCTATCCCGAGAAAACCGTGCGCATCGTCGTGCCGTACCCGCCTGGCGGGGCCACCGACGTGTCGGCGCGGCTGCTGGCCGGCGAGATGGCGAAGCTGCTCGGGCAGGCCGTGATCGTGGAGAACAAGCCTGGCGTCGCCGGCGTCATCGGCACCGACATGGTGGCCAAGTCGCCGGCGGACGGCTACACGCTGGTGTTCGGCGGCGCGGGCAACCTCACGCTGCGCCCGATCATGGATCCGAAGATCCCGTACAAGGTCGACAAGGACCTCCAGGCGATCAGCCACGTGGTCACCTACGACCACCTGCTCGTGGTGCGCAATGGCCTGCCGGTGCGCAACGTGCAGGAGTTCGTGCGAATCGCCAAGGACCGCAAGCTGAGCTATGCATCCTCCGGTTCGGGCGGGCCGCAGCACCTGGCGATGGAGCTGTTCAAGTCCATGACGCTCACCGACCTTGCGCACGTGCCGTACAAGGGCGAGAGCCCCGCCATGTTGGACCTGGTGGGTGAGCGCGTGGACGCGGCGATCGTCTCGACGGCGGTGGCGGCGCAGTTGATCAAGGCTGGCAAGGTGCGCGCGATTGCCGCGGCCAACCCGTACCGTTCCCCGACGTTCCCCGAGCTGCCCACGATCGCGGAAGCCGGCGTGCCCGGCTACGAGGTGGAGATCTACGGCGGCCTGCTGGCGCCGGCCCACACGCCGGCGCCGGTGATCGAGAAGCTGCAGCGCGCCGCGGTTGCTGCGATGAAGGTGCCGGCGCTGCAGCAGCAATTCATCGAGGCGGGCCTGATTCCCCTCGGCAGCACGGCAGCCGACTTCACGCGTCTCCTGAAGAAGGAGCGCGAGAAGTGGGAGCCGATCATCAAGGCATCGGGCGCCACCTTGGAGTGAGGCGCCGCGGCTCCGCGCGGCGGGCCGCCTTCCTTAATAAGACTTCGGCAGCCCGAGCACCTTCTCGGCGATATTGCACAGCGCCAGGTGGGGGCTCACCGGCGCGATGCGCAGGATCATGACCTCGCGCAGGTAGCGCTCCACGTGGTATTCCTTGGCGTAGCCGAAACCGCCGTGCGTGAGGATCGCCGCCTCACAGCACTTCACGGCGGCCTCGGCGGCCAGGTACTTGGCCGCGTTGGCCTGCGGCCCGCAGGGCAGGTCGCGGTCGTACAGGCCGGCCGCGCGGAACACCATGAGGTGCGCCGCCTCCAGTTCCGCCCAGGAAATCGCGAGCGGGTGCTGGATCGCCTGGTTCTGGCCGATGGGGCGGCCGAACACCACGCGTTCCTGCGCGTAGCGGGTGGCACGGGCGAGCGCCGCGCGGCCGATGCCCACCGCCTCGGCGGCCACCAGCACGCGCTCCGGGTTCAGGCCGTGCAGGATGTACTGGAAGCCCTTGCCTTCCTCGCCGATGCGGTCGGCCACGGGCACCGGCAGGTCGTCGATGAACAGCTCGTTGGAGTCGACCGCCTTGCGGCCCATCTTGTCGATCTCGCGCACATCCACGTAGTCGCGATCCAGCCGGGTGTAGAACAGGCTCAGGCCGTCGGTGGGGCGCTTCACTTCTTCCAGCGGCGTCGTGCGTGCGAGGATCAGCATGCGGTCCGCCACCTGCGCGGTGGAGATCCAGACCTTGCGCCCGGAGACGAGGTAGCGCTCGCCGTCGCGCACCGCGCGCGTCTTCAGCTGGGTGGTGTTGAGTCCGGCGTCGGGTTCGGTCACGGCGAAGCACGCCTTGGTCTCGCCGCGGATTAGGGGCGGCAGGAAGCGCTGCTTCTGCTCCTCGGTGCCGAACACCACGACCGGGTTGAGGCCGAAGATGTTCATGTGCACCGACGACGCAGCGGCCAACGCGCCGCCGGACTCTGCAATCGCCTGCATCATCACGGCCGCATCGGCGATGCCGAGCCCCGCGCCGCCGTAGATCTCGGGCATTGCGATGCCGAGCCAGCCTGCGTCGGCGACGGCGCGGTAGAACTCCTCGGGGAAGCCGCCGACGCGGTCCTTCTTCAGCCAGTAGTCGTCGCCAAAGCGGCTGCAGAGATCCAGGATCGCGTCCCGCACGGCGGCTTGGCTTGAGGTGAAGTCGAAGTTCATCGTTCGTCCTGCTTTCGAGAATGGATGTCGGCGCCGATCAGCCCGCGCGGGCGGCCTTCCAGTTGGCGAGTTGCGCTCGCAACGCCGCGACGAGGGCGAGCGGTTCGTCCAACATGATGTGGTGCCGCGCGTTGGGGATCTCCACCAGCGGCAGCCGACCGTCGAACTGCTCACGGCTCACCTGGCGCCCCCACGCACCGAAGCGCTCGCTGAGCCCGCCCCACATCAGGGCCACCGGGCAGCGCATGCGCAGCAGGTCGTCCACGTAGTCCAGGCGGCGCGGATGCGTGAGCGCGGCGGGATCGAACTTCCAGCGCCAGCCGCCGGCCTCCGGCCTGATCGCCGTCTGCGCGATGTGCTCGAGGTAGAAGCCGCAGTTGACCGGCTGGTCAGGCAGCACCCTGAAGCGGCGCAGCGCACTCGCGCGGTCCGGGTAGATGCGCGGCACGGGGCTGGACTGCACATAGGAGGCGAAGGTGGCGCCGTCCACCTCGCGCGGCGGGGAGTCGAGCACCACGAGCCCCGCCATGCGCTCGCCCTGCGCGCACCCGGCCAGGATCGCCACATAGCCGCCCAGACTGTGGCCGATCACAACCGGCGACCGGCCCGGGGCCAGCGCGTCGGCGACCGCCATCACCTGCTCGGCATAGCGTTCGCGCGCGTAGCGGCCGCAATGGCTGCTGTCGCCCATGCCGCCCAGGTCCGGCGCGATCACGTGGTGGTCGGCCGCCAGCAGCGGTGCGACGAAACGCCACCACTCCGCGCTCGCCGCGTTGCCGTGCACCAGGATCAGCGGCGGCAGCGCCGCATCGCCCCAGGCGAGGTAGTGGATGGAGCTGCCATCGACTTCCAGGAAGCCGCTGCGGTTGGGCATCGCCCGCGCCGCTTCAGCCCAGGCGGGCAGGGCGGCCGGTTCGGTGGCCGCGTCCGCGGCCGGCATCGCGCAGTCTTCTCTCATTGCATCACGAGGCGGTGGTGTCGGGGCCGATGACACC
>LNAP01002087.1_pt1 | contig 20337 bp, 21 predicted proteins | sample 602601 | NCBI WGS metagenome assembly LNAP01 (sample SAMN02440304, study PRJNA202911) | soil metagenome | biome: Subtropical and temperate rainforests or woodlands; isolation source: soil samples (1 kg each in a 20% v/v slurry with milli Q water) were... ...
GGCGGAGCTCATCGGCCGTGAGCGCGTTGCCACCACCCCACGCCGCCGGAATGGGGAAGCCACCCGCCCCGGTTGCCGCCGGGTCTGACGCATAAACGAGCGCGCTGTCGAGCAGCACGATCGCGGCCTTCACGACATCCGCCGCGACGCTGAGCGCTGGAACCGAATCAGGGTGCATGCGCGGAGTCATCGCGGCCGCGGAGTCGTAAATCATCGCCGTCCACCCGAGCGAAGTGCCGGCGTTGAAGAATCCAAATGCGCGGGCGCGGAGATCCTGCGCCGGTGTCCCGAGCGTGCCGGCGTTTTGCTTCAATTCCGCCAGTGCGTCGAGCGCGTTGAGCTGGAGTCGTGCCGCGCGCGAGAGCGCGGAGTACTCGGTGAAGAACGACGGCGAGCCGATGCCGTTCGACAACGGGTTGCGCGGAATGCTGACGCGCACACCCATGTTGAAGTTGTTGAGGCTCGAGTACTGCTCGAGCCCGAGCATGAGCGCTTCGGGCCAGAGGTTCTGGTTCGCCATCGTGTTGTGAATCGTCTGATATCCCGCGCCGATCGTCGCTTCGATCGACGACGGCGTGGCGAACACCTTTTTGATGTCAGGACTGCTGAGGTTCTCGACGAGAAGATCCTGACATGCCGCCGCCGCTACGACCAGCGACGACATGGCGATCGTGCGAATCGCTTTCATCACTTGCCCTCCTTCGGAGTCGTCAGAGGCCCGGCGGGTTGCCCCGCCGGGCCGGCGGGTGGGGTTAGAACCGGCTGCCGAGCGTGAGCGTGAAGTTGCGGATCTGCGGATAGCCCGAGCTCTGCTCGGAGTACAGCGCGTTGCCCACGTCGGGATCCCAGCCCGTGTAGCCAGTCCACGTCCGGAGGTTGCGGCCGATCGCGGTGACGGTCCAGTTACCCGGCACTCGGCGAATCACACCGATGTTGAACGACACCGAGACCTCCCGCAGCTTGACGTACGAGCCGTCCTCAAACGAGATGCTGTTTGCACCCAGGACCTCGTACATGCCGCCGACGCCGGCTGCGTTTTCCGGCGACGTCGCACGCCAGTAGTACCCGATCGGCTTCGCCGTCTCGACGCTCTTGCCGTCCTGCTGCTGGTCGGCGGTCATGAAGTCGCCCCACGACCAATGGCGATCTTCGTTGTAGACCTTGTTGCCGAACGTTTTGTCGATCAGGGCGTACACGTTCAGCTTCTTGTATTGGAAGTTGTGCGACCAGCCGATCTTCCAGAGCGGCTGGCTGTTGCCGAGCGCGACTGGCAGCGCGGTGCCATTCGAATCGCGGAGTGTCGTCAGCATGCCCCAATGGACGGTGGGCTGGCCCCACGGCGTGTTCACCTGTCCGCCGGCTGCGAGACAGTTTTTCGCACCCGTGGCCGAGATCGCCACGCCGTTGCGGAGGCAGCCGTTGAGCTGGGACTGCCACAAGTTCTTCGTGATGCCTTCCTTATAGGTGTTGCCCTGTCCGACCCAGACCACGTAGCCGTCGTCGTTGCGCTGCCACTCCTTCCCATCGCCGCAGCGCGCAGCGAAGTCCGCCGGGAGCTGGCTGCAATCCGTCACGAACTTCTTGCCGTACACCGTTCCGAGACGTTCGCCGACGCGCACACGACGGTTACCGTCCGAGTATTCCGGTACGTTCAAGCTCGTGATGACCGATCGCGTCTGATCCCAGTTGAGTCGGCTGGTCCACACCAAGGCGCGCCTCGTGAGGACCGGAACGTTGATCGACGCTTCCCACGTCTTGCTGTCGAGCGTTCCGGCGTTCTTCCATTGATTCGAGAACCCTGATGCCACCGACGGCGGGACTTGGAGAATCTGATCCGTGGTGATGTTGCGGGCGTAGGTCAGCTGTACGCCGTATTTGTGGAACAGCTCCATGTCGATGCCGTACTCGGTCTCCAGCGCGGTCTCGGGGCGGAGATCCTTGTTGCCGAGCGTCTGCGCGGTGATGGAGCCGCCGGTGCCGGTGACGAATGTGCCGATGGATTATGTCATGCAGAGGTAGGTCTATGTTTTTTTGATTGTTCTTGCTGTATTTTATTTTTTTCACTTTGTACTGAAGCGTTTCCATCGCCTTGGTTGCATCGCCAACCAGACTTTTAGTATACTGAGAGCTAAACTTATTTTATTATTGTTTTCAATTCTTCATACTACAGCACGTATGACTCACACACCACCTGTGAACCAGCCCTGCTGAGTGGATATTCCATCTATCTACAAAATCATTGTTTTGACATCCAAGATCCCGACTACGGTGACTACTCGTATAAGTTCGTCTATCCCAAGGTGTATGTGTACAGTACACTAGGCTGTAGTAGTCACAAACCACAAGAAGAGTCATTAAGTGACACGTGCAGCGCGATAGATGGTCGGAGAAGGTTAAGTAACATAAACAGTTACACTGACTATACTGAATACGCTGCTGATGCTAGTGAAAGTGTAAAGTCGGATAGCATCAATCCTTTAGCCGATGACGACCAGGTAAACGATGCCTTCTTCGAAATCTGGAACAGTGTACAAAGCGTAGTCTCTTCTACTGCTACGCCTACACTGATACCCACCGCTGGACCTACTAGTCCTAGTGCTACACCTACTCTTACCCCCTCTGCTAATCCATCCGTATATCCTACGTATGTACCGACTATCAAAGATTCGCCTACGATTATCCCCACTACACAGCCTACACTAGCACCTACGAACGTTCCGACTGTTGTCGTTACGGTAGCTCCGAGTGCTGCGGCTGTGGTGGGACCGCCAGTGGAGGCGCTTGTGACCATATCTGTGGACCAGGTATTTTATATACACAGTTTCCTTCTGCTCACATTTCGTTTATAACTTGTGTCGCATTTCTGTCATAGGGTACCATGTATTGTGAGACTCATTATGTTTAATTAATGTTTATTATGTCTCATTGAATGTTTTTGCTACAGGCCTTGCAAGGCATTGATGCCGCATCGTTCAAAGTCGGAGGCTTCCACGCTGAGTATGTGTTTCAGGTCGCTATATCCATGAGCGTTGACAACATTCATCCGTCGGATATCACTATAACCGGAGTGAACGATGATATTATTGTTATTGAGAGCAGCGCGACGAGTAATAGTGCACAGTATGTCAATGTATGTGTAGTGTCCTATACGATCAAATTCAACACAGCTACAGCCGGTTTTGTCAATGCGGACACAGCATATACTACTATAACCACTGCTCTAACTGCCTCTATTCAGACGAAACAGTTTGACAAGTTTCTGAACGATGGGGCTAAGTCATTCCAAGTACCCGCGCTGTATAATGTGTTCAGTCCTAACTCACCCGATGCAATAAGTACTTCATTCCAGTCTACTCCTACTACAAACGACAGTACAAATAGTAATGGAAATAACAGTAGCATGATTATTGCCACTATCTGCTTAGTACTAGCGTGTATAGTCCTTCTACTAGTGTGTATTCGAGGCAAGTATAATACTATACTACGTGGGTGGTGGCGTACTAGTGACGCTAGGTACAATAGTCTGGATACAGAAAGTCTACACGGAAGTGTCCATAGCAATGTGAGTAATCACAGCGCAGGTGCTAGTGTGGATCAGAAGATGACTGCTAGTTCACTGCTTGGACGGACGTTGATGAAAGGTACGGCGCTTTCTAAATCAGTTTTGGGACGATTGATGTATCATCGGTGTGTTCGAATGATACTTTTCCTTTATCTTTGCGATGTATCTTAGTTATAACTCTCATTGGTGTTTTTGTTTGTATTCAGCCACTGGACGAGTAACCCCACCTGCGCCTTCCGCACCGCGCTTCACCATTGAAACCGAAGATGAGGAAAGTGGGAATAATATGGATCCTAGAGATGCGGAGAAAGGGATCGAGTTGACTACTACAAAAGATACTTTCAATCCTATGAGTGGTGGTGAGAAAGTGGACGTGCAGGAAAGCATGTGCGTGTAAATTGTGTAAAAGAAAGCAACTAGTGAAAGAAAGTGCGATGTAGTATTCAGTTAAAGCAATATTGCTGTGTATAACAAAAGGCAACTAGCGCGGACGAAACGATGATCTTAGCGCCCCCGGGTTTATTTCAATCCTTCAGCATCAACTGCCTCGCGGTCAGATGCGACTTCTTTCTCCTCTTCACGTTTGCGCTTCTGAGGGCGCGGGCGCTGCTTCTTCTCCATGGGGGTGATACTTCCGAGCTCCGGGTACGTCTTCAGCACCTGTTCGCGCAATCTCGGTGGGAGAGTATTGGCAGCGATGTCGTCACGCCAGTGATCGGCGGTGTAGCGGACGGTGAGTTCTGTGTTGGCCCGAATATCGGTGCCGGCCTGAAGCCAGATCTGGTTTGTCCCGGGTTCACGTAGCCAATAACAGTTTGGCAGAGAGACGAAATTGTCGTTGGCATAGCGGGCAAAGCAGCTGTGGCCGTGGATGGCATTAATTGCAAGCCCTGTGTCACCAATCTTGAGGTAATACTCATCATCGAGCATAGCATGGCGTTCTGATGGCACAATGGGACCATCGTACGCGCATATCTTTGTTCCGTTGCTGATGTACGTGTTGGTCCACAGGCCATATCCAACGGCCTCATCGACAAACCGCACTTCAATGTTGATACCCTCTGGGGGCTGCTTGTGGGTGTTCAGATGTGTGGTGGTGCTTGCCGCAATCTCGGTGCAGGGAGGGTTGTGATGTTTGAACAGCGCAGGATATCCTTTCTTAAGACCTGTCCGGAAGACTCTATCAATGACTGGAACCTTGAAAATGCGGTTGGCTTCAGGAACCACCCGTGTCCAGTAGTACACTTGACGTAGTGCTGCTCGTGCTATGCGGAAGGGGCCTACATGGGAGTGCTCCGGACCACGCAAAAGATTAGACTGCCACAGATATTGAGCAGTTTTAGCTGTAATATTTTTCACGAAATGTCTCGATGCTTGCTTCTCTTCGGCTAGGAAAGCAAGTTGCGACTGGTCTTCGAACGTGTGGCTCAGCATGTCGCTCAAAGTTGAGAGCTTTAAATGGTGTTTCTCGTCTTTGCCCACGTTGAATCTGTTGCAGAAGTCGGTCAGCGAAACGTTTGCCTTCCTAAAATCGGCAACGATAGCATAGCGCTCGGCCAATGTTCGCTTCACACGGTGTTTCATACCAAAAAATATTGTGTTATTGGCTGTGAAAAGAATCTTCACTACTCTAGTCGTAAAAGTCTGCGAGGCCGTTGCTTATTCCGGTAAAAAGCTACGCAATCCGATAAAAAACTACAGCATCACAAAAGTCTTTCACACGCAGGAATATACTGCTACTATACCTTATTTGTTGGTAAAAAAGTGTTGCATATCTGAAAATGACAATATTTTTTTTTTCAGGAAAACAGGAAGATATTGTGATTGAAATTTTGTTGCTTAAAATTAAGAATAACTAACTCTAAAACCAGATTTGTTTTACACCTTAACTCACTACAATGCACATACGGTACGTTAGTATAAAGAAAAAGTGTAAAACTCTCAGCATGAGATATTAAAAAGTCCTAAAGTCAGTACAAACCTCTAGTTTGGCCCAGGCATACCGCGCAACGAAGTAGTTCTCTAAGATGGTCCCTACGTTGAATACTCTCACCAAAGCTCTTGTAGTACCCACACTTAACTACGAACTGGCACATGGTCTGATTATCGTGACCAGTAATAGCAGAGTAATATTGATCTGAGTCCTCAGTATGGACCTAACAGTATCAGTGCCATGTCCCAAACAACGACTGTACGTGATCCCTGTTCAGGTGGCGGGCCGTAAGTGCACCTAGCAGAAGAAAACTTGTTATCGTCTACAGAGTAATCCTCCAATGGCAATCAAATACAGAGGATAAGGATTTTGGGTATTTCTGTTGTCAGATGAGTGAAAATTTAAGAAAAGCGCAAAGTATCAGCCAATTTATCTAGTTTATGATATACCCAGACAAAATAATGCAGTGTCAACAAGGGAATACTTTAACAACTCTGCATACATTAATCAAGAATCTTCTGATAACATGGAAAGCGCATCTTTTCATAAATGGCTGGTTTATTCTTGAAGCAAACTTCGCCTCCGTATTCATAGCCCAGCGACTTGAATAGCCCCTGCATTACCAAGTTCTTAATATTGGTGTCAACACGAACGTACTTATAGCCCGCTTCCCGGGCCAGTTCCTCTGCTTTAATCATAAACTTTCTGGCAATGCCCTTGCCACGGAACGCTGGATCCACCGCGACTCGATGGGGCACAATCGAAGTGTCTTCAGGTTTCCACCCAAGCTCGGCATATTCCTCTGACTGGTCGGTGGTAAGTGCAGCAAAGCCAGCAACTTCGCCGTTCACTTCCGCAACCCAGAGAACGTCATCGTGGATGTCTTTCTCGAAATCTGATTGCAAGGGATATGTGTCATTCCACTGGTAGTTGTGGTCCGCATTTAACAATACAACTGAAAGTGCGCAGATTCGAACAATAGAAGGAAGGTCTTCTTTTGTTGCCTTTCTCAGTACAATCTCATCACTCATATTCACGAATATCTCGACTAGGAATTACCAAAATAATTTAACAAAGAGAGAGAGAGCAACAAGATGTGGAAAGGGTTAATATTTAGTTGGCATGTTAATAATTATTACTCAAACAGGGTTGAGTAGCACCAGCCAATCAATTGCCATGTTCACAACTTACTTGCACATTCAGACATGAGCAGAGGAGGAAGAGGCGGAAGAGGAGGCCGTGGTGGTCGAGGAGGGCCAGCTAGTGTGGCTCAAGAACTGATTCGTGACAATTTAGAGGATTTGGGCTTGGATGCATTTAATATGGTGGAAGACCGATCGCCACCTCCTCTCTTTCCTACGTTAGAAGCACCTTTGCCAGTAATACCAACGGACGATGATATTTGGGCAGTTTATAAAATGAGAGAACTTCAAGCAAGGTATTTAAAGTGCGTTTTGTTGGCAGTTTCCCGCTTGAGCAATGGCTTTGTTTCATATTTTGTATCAGAATGAGGAGTTCGCCGTTTTATCTGGCAAGGACAACAGAACAACAGGATATTGAGCGTTATTCCGATATAAAGAACAAGTAAGCTATGATAGTTGTTATCAATTTTGCAGTCCAATTCAACTCACCTTTCTATTCTGTCTTCATTCTCAATCAGAGCGAAGAGAGGCGGCACAGCATTGGACATAATAAACAGCACCATGAGACCTCCAGGTGGGGGAGATCTGTCGGACACATATATTCCGTGGGAACTGCTGCACGCCAGGTATTGTTTTGTGTTGTATTTTTGAGTTGTGTTTACTCTGGCAGTGCGTTTGGCAGGTGATCCATATACAAACGTCTTTCATTCATTCTCCCAGAATCTTATTAACACACACCTTCTAATTCATTTTTCTTTCTTCTTTTAATCTAACAGTAAAAGTGGTGCGGGCAGTGGTCAGAAGCGTGGCTTGGACGTCAATATTTTGTCGCGCTTTGAGAAGGCAGAAGGCACTAACGCCGATGGCAAAGAAAAAGGAGACGACGACGAGGAAGTAAGTAATTTTTACTTGTGTTTTTTATGTTGTTTATGATTGCCGCTTTACGATGATGTAAACATGGATGGCATTGTTCTATTCAAATGTTGTTCAAGAAAAAGTGGCGCTAGATTGCACTACATACTATTTGTCACTTCAACACTTCATCAACTCACCCACACTTTGCATCTTATTCATTTTCTTTTCCCTCTTTAATCACAGGGCGAGGCAGAAGAAGGCGCCGAAGAGGTGGAAGAGCTCGGAGATGACGACTATAACATTGATCACTATGCCTCGGACAACGACAATGGTGATGACGACTTCGGCGGCGGGGACGATGGCGAGGCTACTTTCTAACGACATGGGTGGTACTGTGCTTGCTAAGTATGTGCTCAGTAGAGTCTGTTGTTACTAGTTGTTGCTGGCTGATTTCGTTGATTGTTTCGATGGTATAAGGCTGTTTAAATAATTACTTTGAGGTTCATTGGTTCATTTTCTTTGCATTTTCGAAAGGGCAAAGCCGTTATCGTGCAGCAGAAAGTAATTTGACAACGAACATTTTGCTTGATCTTTAAGGTATACGATGAAAAAAATATGTTGGAAAGTTCAATTCGATATCACAGAATGTTGCGATTCATTTTGGCTTCAAACTAGCAACAAAATGTTCCAGTCGAATGCCATAAATGGACTGCTTTGTTCCATCTACAAGAGTCGCTTTACCGTAAATCAAAAATTCTCTCCATTTTCCTTTGTACACAATGCCATCTTTCGTCATGATGGTACCTTCGCCGTTGCACAATTGCCCTTTTCTGAATTCACCCTCTGCGACTCCTTTAGGGCACTTGAGCCTTCCTAGACCGTGATACATATGGTCGAGCCATCCGCCTTCGTAATTCCAGCCAGACGCGGTTACCCGCTTGCCAAACCCCTCATATTGGTCATCTACAAAGTCCCCTTCATAAGCACTTCCGTCCGCTTTGGTCAAGGTACCGCGGCCATGCATTCTTCCTCTACGCAATGAACCTTCGTACGTACGGTCGTTGGGAATGAGAATCTTACCCTGTCCTTCCATGCAGCCCTTCACCCAAGTTCCATCGAGAACAGTGCCGTTCACAAACTTCGCGACGCCGCTTCCGTTGTAAATCTTGCCTTCTTTGAACTCACCTTTCAACACAGAACCATCATTATTTTGTAGTTCGCACTGACCCTCTCCGTTACCAGTTACCCAAGTCCCTACTTCCAACGTTCCGACAAACGTAGTTCTTGCAGTGTGTGGTAATAGCACGTCGTCTTCAAATTCGCCTTCAAGAACGGTTCCATTTGGAAATATCGTCTTTCCCTGGCCATGCTTAAGTCCCTCCACCCACATTCCTTCGAAGGAAGCACCAGTTGGGGAGGTGAGTACACCATATCCGTGTTGACGATTCTGTAAGAGTTCTCCTATGTACACATTTCCATTCTTCATGGTGATCTTGCCATACCCTCCATCTTTCCTTTTCTCGACTAATCCAAGCTTAGTCTTGACAGTAACTTGGTCATCCTTCGGCAGACTATCATCAGATAAGGTGACTGTTTGTGTCGCACTAACAGGGGATGTTTTCGCTGGTGCGGTCACTTTCCGTTCAATTGGCTTTTGCACCTGCACTAACTTCTTCACTGATGGGACAATTGGGCGAGCTCGGGCAAAGTTCCTGTTGACGACATTGGAAACAACCTTGACACAAGTACGTGCCTTGAAACGGGAGGATATTGTTGCGAACATAATCTCTATTGTTGTCTTGTGGAAATTCCAGGCTTTGTGGCTGCTGGCGAGTTGGGCATAGAAAGGGTTATTGCATGTTAATAGTAAGTATTTTGATAAAAGACAACCCTATGGTAACCCTACCGGAGCGAATTCACCACACAAAAAGGATACAAAAAGAAGAAAGAAAGAAGAAGCACACAATCGAATATTGTCGATGTACATATTCAATTGAAGTACATGGAACTTCCCTTTTGACGAGCTTCTACACAAAAATACTTTGCCACAAATTGTATCATGCCATGCTGCACCCATCTTTCCCGTACGCCACTGCCAGCTTCTTCGTATTGATCCACTGTTTGTTCTTTTTGCGCAGTGGGTCCCATACCTCACCCACATCTGCATTTCTGGCATCAAGGTAGCGCGCAAATGCGTTGAAATCTGCATCAGGATGTGGATAGTCCTCCATCCGACCACCATAGCTATGTACCAATAAAAGACTTAGAGTCAATAAAATGTATAAGATCAAATAATCCGTAATAAAATGCAATAAAATACATTTCCATAGGTTTCGTACATGATCTTGGCGACGCGGCGCACTTCATCTAGTGACAACTTTCGCTCGTCCAGCAGGTCCAGTTCTTTGATCACAATCCCAAACTCGCGCAATCGTTGAATCGGCTCTCCGTAAGTCAACCAGGGGTTCACCTTGTGAATTTCCTCTGCCTCGCCACTCAGGTCGTCCAGCACGTCCATGTCCAGCTCCAACTCATAGTCGATGTTGTTCCAGTACTCCACGATGCGGTCCTCGTCCGTGCACAGGCGCACCACCACCCACACCGGCAGCGCGCGCAAGGGTCGCAGCGCGTCAGCGATGTTCCCATCACTGGCTTCACCGTCTGTCGCGATGATCACACAAGCTTTCTGTCCGCTAGCTCGAAGATCCGGTTCAGCCGCGCGGATCTGAGCCACTACCTCGCGAATGTGCCGACACAGAGGAGTTCCACCACTGGGAGAACCTTCTAGAATCGCCAGCAGGCTTGTCAATCGATCGGGTTCATCAATGTCATTCATGCCGATGCGAATAGGTGGAGCCCCGTTGAGCAGACGAAACTCACTTGGTGCGGCAGCGTGTCTTGCAAAGTTCACGTGGAATTTCAAGGATTCGGTTAGTTCTGTCCAGCGGCTGCACTTAATCATCCTGTCAGGAAACATAAATATATTGGCGGTCAATGCATCTTATCAATACGATGATTAGAAATAATTCACGACTTACATTTTCCTCCCATTGCTGACGACAACTCTCTTCCCATCATGGATCGACATGCTTCCAGAATCATCCAGAATGAAGAAGCGAATCGGAACCTTGGAAAGAGTTTCAATGAAAGCGTCTTGCAGACCTTCAGGAAATCCCTTTGACTGCAGAAATTGCCGTGCACCTTGTTCGTTCAAGAAGCGAGGCAGAGAATCTTGTCCCACCGATGTAGCATCATTGATAGGCACCGCGTCTACAATCGGAATGTTCGACGATTTATTCATCACAGCAATAAATCGGAAGCAATACGCGAAGTTTGAATTCACACTCTCGCACCAAAGTAAACACAGTCATATTGTGTCATATTGTCGCACTTTTATGCACAAAGTCTTCCAAACAGTGCATAAATACCGAAACATGACATAATTGTTCCGTTTACTATTCTGGACTTCTCGGTGTGTCGAAAAAGTAAACATTGCGCTAGCTTTGATCCGCATGGAGTTTCATTACAGAGTGAAAAGTGCATCAAATCTAATACACTATCAGAAATACATTAAAATCGCATGTACTTGTTGTTCTGTAAAAGTCTTTCAAGAGCCTCATTTCCTCCCTGGGTCAGCAGCAGGAACGGCGTGCGATAGATTCTAATAAAATGTTATTCATGTGATGGAAGAGTTCAGTGACAATTAGAAATGTTACGGGTGTTCAGAAGGAGGAACATAACACGTAAAGAACAACATGTTGGTCCAACTACAATACAACACAACACTACTGATCGGGAAAAGAACAGAGAAAATACTTACTGGGCTGGACTCTGCACCACCACGCGCACTTCGCTCAATTTCTTGCTGAGTTCATCCACGCCGTCGTAATTGTAAGGATTCTTCAGATATCTATTCAAAAAGAAAAAAGAAAATGCTAACGTAACAATGTGTAATAGTTCATGAAAATAATTAACTCAGAAGTCAAAAAAATCCGCCTGGCAATAGACCACCAAAGCTTGAAAAGAGATACCTTTTCAGTTCGGCCGCACCCACCGTACGACTCTCTCCAATTTTCTTATATTTCACCAAGTTCAGCATGTGGCGGCGGCGTTCAAACTTCAACACCTCCCGAATCGTGTCGTAAATTCGGATATTTACGGCACTGTTCCGGATCTTTTTCTCCCACGGCAGAGCCTCCCGACGGGTCTGGGACCGATTCATCAAATATTGAATGGCGCCTACACTGCTGTCTACGCTGGCCGCATTTAGATAATTCGGATCATTCTTATTCAACCCGTTATTACTCGTAGCGCTTAAATTGGCGGCGGACTCCTTCTGAGAAAGTTTTTTCAATTTGTTCGCCTTGTAGATGCGTTTTCGCTCTTCTTCGACGGCTTTCTTTTTGATATTGGCTTCTTCTTGGAACTTCACTTCGTCCTGTCGCGCCTGTCGGGCGTGCTCTTGATCTTCTAATATCTTGGCTAGTGCAGAGAAAAGAAACAAATGGTAGATTCGTGACTAATCAGAAATGACTCGTTCTGATTCAATATACAGTGATCGAAAATAAACAGCAACATAATCAATAAATAAACAGCAATATAATTAATAAATAAACAGCAACATCATTCAGACATGTAGCATCAACCCAGGAGATGACATATCCGTCGTGGAAAACATGAAAAATACAGTAAAAAAAATTTACCAAGTACTTTCTTCCGATTGGAGAGTTCCGACAACGTGCCGCTGAAATAATTCACATGTGCGTGATGGTGCGCGCCGCCAGCCTTGTCCTCAATGGCCTGTGAAGAAACAAGGGTGATTAGTTGGATCATAAATTAATAAAAATGAGGATTAAAAACACAACAAAACATTTCACCATGAAACATAGCTAAGGACACCTACAAGGTCAAATGACACAAAAATGCTTGCAAATAAACACAGCAAATTCTACATCAAAACAAACCTGGTTGATTCTCTCTTGTTTCATCTTGGCGCGGAACATTTTCTCACATTTGATCCACAATATCCGCATCCGACAATACTGAATCGATATCCACTTGCGGATCCAGCGTTGCAGGCGGATGACCGTTTGTCGGAATGCGTAAATCGCACGCATGGTCTCGCTCATACCTGTTGTGGTTGTGGTTGTGGTGGTTGTGGTGATAGGTGAAAAAAATGTCCAAGTGATGAATGAAACAGAAAGAAAATTATCAAAAGCTGTTCACCGCAAATATTGTATCGCAGCAAGTTACGCATTCAGAGAGTTTAGACGCAAAAATTGAGGAACAACGTATACAGCAATAACACGGCAACATGAACATCTGGCGTACCTGTACTGTCCTGCAAGAAGGTCACAATCAAACTGGCAGACCGCTTCTTTCGACGCAATCGCAATCTATGTAGAAAAAAAACAAATAGAAGAATCAAGTTAATAACTCTACAATGATTCACTGAATACTTTATTAGAGTAAAAACAACACACACACAACACACACACACACACAATCTTTACCTGAACATGTACGGCATGACCACTTTTTTCAACTTGACAAACAAATGCGGGTATCTCCGAAACATCATTCGGACCCGACCGCGCCGCCACCAACGCTCAATGAAACCTGAGAATAAAAATAAACAGGAATGAAATTAAAAACAAAAGATGAAACAGGAAACAAAGACAGGATGGAGAGATGAAATCGTTTGATCAAAGTGAACAAGTAGATGGCTGCAATAACTCAATATATACAAAGCAAACAAATAAAGCAACAAATAAAGCACGTACCGATAGCTTTTTTGGTCGCTTTGCTTTCATCCCAGATCTCAGTCTGCTGCCGTTTGCGTATCAATGCGTCCGACAAAATCCTGCAAAAACAAGAAAGAAAAGAGAAAGGGAGTAAAATACAGACATAAACACAGCAACAGATGTGGTCTGAACGGTAATAAAAACCGGAAACTCACTACTGACACAGCACCAACACTAAAAAATAAACTCGTGAACATTGTATACAGACAAACAGAACCACACTTTACCAAAATAAAACAAAAAACACTTACTTGAAGCGACTTAAACTGATAATCGCAATCATCCACGCGCGTTGTCTTTGCTCGTACAGCATCATTTCTGCCTTCGTGAAGCTTTGTAACTCCTTTTGGCGGATCCTGGCACGAATTTCGTCCTCTTTCGACCGAAGAATCTCGTCGCGCTGTGTGGGGAAAAGAAAAAAATGTGTCAGCATTTTAGTTGTTTAAAAGAGAATGTGTAAACACGCAAATAAGATAAAATGAGTTATTGAATCAGGCCAATCTACTCAACTCATCCATAGCAGAAAAAGAACAGTTTTTTAGTATAAAATACAACAACCATTTTACGACTTTTCTTACCTGCGCTAACGCTCGATTGATGCGCTCATCACCCACGATCGCACTGCCGGAGAAGAAACTGCTGCTTCTCACCAGCATACTGCCTTTTGCTCTCATAGACGTGGTCATATTTCCATTGAAATCATCCAGTTCCCCACTGCTGCTGGCGGTGTACAGAGAATTCGCAGTATTGTTATTGTTATTGTTCTTGGTAGTGATGACACTGCTGTTCTCTCCCACCACTGGTGCACTCTTGTCGCTAAAGTAGTCCTTGTCAGAACTGGCAAGGTAGCTGAAGAACTCGTCCACACTGTCCTGGTCATCGTGATCAACTTGCATCTTGTCATGCTTGTTCACTTTCTGCTTCTCTGGAGTGTTCTTCTCAATCAGACCTTGAGCTGCAGGAACAGCAGTTGAAGTGGAGGTGGTGGGGACAGCAGCATACAGCTGTGACAGAGGCTTCGGCTTGGGTCTGTCTGAGATGCGCTTCAAGGCCGACAAGTAAGACTCCGATGAATCAGCATTACCAGCAGAGCAGCTAGCCGTGGGCCGCACCAGTGTGACCATCTCCGCAGGCACCTGTGCAATGATGGAGCCCGGGTCCACGAGGTTGGGAATCTGCACCCTGTATGCTTTCTCATTGCCGCCCATCACTGTGCCCTCGGAGTTAGCATACCGACCCCCAGTGATGAACACCGTGTCTCCCTTGATGGGCTTGCTGGGCACGGTGGGTGTGGGTGGCGGGGTATGAGGCACAGCAGCGGTGGTGGATGAGGCGGTGCTGTTCTGTCGCACAAGCTCTTTCTCCACGTCCTCGGGTGTCATCTCACTGTCATGCTTCTCAATCTCCATTGGCTCAGTGTCCACGTGCCCATCTGCGTCACCTTCAGAGTTGTTTTCTGATTCGCTTGTGCTGGAGAGGTACTTGAACCGAGGGGCAGGCTGACTCGGTGTGACGCTAGCTGAGGTGCGGCTTCTCTTTCGATCCAAACTACCCGTCACCGACTCCGCCTTGCGCTTCTCAGTGTTGCTGTTGTTGATGCGGCGTGCTTCCTCGACGAGGTTCTTGTTCGCAGGATTGTTCTGGTTGAACTTGAGAGAATCCTTGCGACTCATCTCAAAGTAACCATCGGGGTTCCAGTTCAACCACACCTGCAGCTCCTTGTCGAGGAACCAATCTGTCGGCAACTTATGCTCCAAGCTAAACATATTTGGGTTTGGCACAGGTCCGTGATATCCTGGAAACCACCGAATGAATCGCAGGTCCAACTTATGGTATCCGCTCATTCCGTGTGGGAGCAAATAGCCATCTCTTACAATCGACTTCTTTATATTCTCTGCTCTGACAGTTTCGGTGCCTAGTTGAGTACTTGGGCCAACGCTGGTGTGATTTTGACTCAGAGGTGGAGCTTTCAGCTCTGTGAAACGAGATCCGACCATAGTCACGATTCTATGGACGCAGTCATTGAGCTCTTGCACCGGCCTGTTCTCCAGAAACTTATAGAACTGTTCATACTCCATCTTCTTTAATCAAGTTGTATGCAAGAATTGTCGATCCGAAATGCGTTGGTGTCGAAGATCAACGTGCCAGCTGCGGGTGCAATCCGGAACAACCCACACTTCGAAAAACGAAGTGGGCTTGGGTGTTCGACTGAACACAATTTGTTATTGTTAATTAGTAACCTCGGTAGACACTGGACGCGTACCAAACTATTTATACAGCACATGATTAAAGCTGATGGTTACAAAGGTTAACTTAAACAGGAATCATATGTTTTTACTTGCAGCCAGGACAGTTATGCAACGAGTCGTGCACAAATAAGTCGCACTCCACGCAGAAAAAGTGCTTACAATGAGGGCACCTCAAAATCAACTTTTTATCCTTGCACAGGTTTTCCAGGCAGCCCCGGCACCGATGCGCGTCCTCAGCGCCTCCATTGGAGTTATTTGCAGGAATACCCACCCCGCGGGCAACACTACCTAGCACCACCTCGCTCTCAAGGGCTTCCCCAGCAATTGGCTCGTTTGTGTCGTCAACATTCTGTATAATAGTATGGTGCGCACTAGAGTGTGTCACCAAGCCGTCCAGACACGTTGCTTTGAAGATCGTCATTACTGGTTTCTTCGCTGCATCGGGTCTCTTTAGCTTCAACGTGAGCCCAGCGCTGCCTGCATCGTTCTTGACAGAGTCAGCACCGTTGCTGAGTCCACTTTCATCGCTTTGCACAGATTCTCTGACTTCGTATTCCACAAAGTTTACCACCGGAAAGAGGTGGTGGTAGGAGCGAGCGATGTGAGAAGAAGAATTGAGCTGCAGGTTGCACACACAACACTGTGTCGGAATATCTGTCGTGCGGGTGCTGCAGCGCGGGCAGATGTACGCATTTGCCGACAACTTCAATTTCTTGCCTTCGAAGCCAAACGCCGTGTGGCTGTCAAAGGTGCGTTTGGGAAAGCCCATATAGATGAAATCGGTAACTAGCGACTCGTTGCGTTGCACCTCTGGCGGGGGAATGGTGTGAGTGAGCAGCAATTCAGATAAATGGGTGGCGTCTAGGGCCACTGCGAAGGTACCCCCGGTGAGCTCAGCAATCTGTCGGCAGATGAAGACCTCCGCCACCAGACAAATCACACTGATGCGCACTTTCTGTGCCTTGGCCTCCTTGATCGAAGCAAAGATATCGCCAGGGTCGCAGGTGCTTAGGGAGCTGAATACAATCAACATCTCGCGGTGGCCGTAGTTGGGGATGTGACGCAGCATCGACATTCCTAGTAGCATGGTGTTCTGCAACGAAGCCAAGCCAGACATGTTCTTGATGTCTTTGATCATATGGATGTGGTTCTTAGGGTTGCCAGAAAGTTCCGTAACTCGATCACATGTTCTGTCCCTGGTAGCAATCACGCCCAACTGGGAAATCGGATTTTGGTCGTAGTATTCGCTAATGAATTGTTTCACGCAGGCCTTGGAGACTTCAAGTCGGCAAGGCTTGTAATCAGTGTCAGAGGACGACTTACTACTATCGATTGCAATAACCAAGTAGCGAATCAACCCACGTCGAATGGACTTGGTTATGCGATTTTGTTTTGCTCGATAGGACCGTTCACGATCATCCGTTGTTGTTATCAAATTCCCCGCTTCATCTTCTTGCACAGAATCCCAAGTTCTGCTTACACCTTTCTCCCATTTGTATACTGACTTTGGATCTTCATCGAACATCGTTTTGAGTCAGGGTGGAGCTCTGAAGTTCTGCTAAAAGCTGTGAGAGAGTGAGTCGACGATGATACCGACTACAGCTTATGCGGTATTTTAGTGGCAGTTACATTTCTGCTGAACTTTGTTCCATTTTAACTGTCGTCTTTGTATTAAACGAGTGCGTATCTAAGTGCTTTAACGTGATAACGAAAGCATCGTCATTGTCCGTGATTGCACCATTTTCATTTTTGACTTGTTGTTCAAGAGGGAAAGATGCCGCCTAAGAAGGATGCAAAGAAGGGTGGCGCAGCCAAAGAGCTGGACCCGTCGCTGTATGTTAGGAAGGTTCGATTAGCGCGGATGTGGTTGCCAGAACAACTATTTTGAATCGTTTATAATTTATCGAACTTTTGTTTCACTACAGCCAGTAGAACTCGAGGACATTCCCATCGACACATCTGTGATTGAGCAATTGGCTGGTCGTATTGCAAATATTGACACCCTCTTCCCAGTCTGGGACAGCACAGCTGTTGCCGCAGAAAATTGGGGCGAACCCCTAAATGCAGAGACTGTCAAGAAAGTCAAATACCCAGACAATTTGGGGGTTACAAGCGATGTAAATCTCACGAAATTCTTTGGCTTAGAACCCATTGAGGTAGCAGTTGATCCAAAAGCTAAGAAAGAGGCGAAGAAGGACCCCAAAAAGGGTGCTGTGGAAACACCGACGGCACTCACTGAAGTGCTCGTGGACGAACACGGTCGACAGCTCCCCATCGTTTTCAAGCCCAAAAGCTCTGAAAACCCCGAGACAGAAACAGAATTAACAGAAGAAAACAATGCTCATTTGGAGTTCGAAATTATCCGACCTTTTCTGCGGAGTTACACGGAAGAGCAGCAGGCCCGCCTCAGCCAGCAGGAGGCGCTCGCCGCTGCATCAGCCAATCCTGAATCTGAGGCTCCAGCACCTATCAAAGAGGAGCCCCAGGGAGGCGAAATCGATCCGTTTCTGTGTGGTGCGTATCGCTTGGTACAGCGCTTTACCCCAACGATTGTGAAAGCTTGTCTGAACCTGGCGGTTGTTAAAGAAGCAGTGGCGGGCGCAAAAGAAGGTTGGCTACAATAACCCGTTTACCATTTAATTTTATCTTTATAGCTCATACATATAATTATCCGTTCTTTTTATGTGCAGGTATTGACGAGGAGCGACAGATTATTCAAGATACATTCTTGTGGCGAGCCATCCATCCCCAGCTCCCCAACGGCAAGCCTGTAGTCAACCCCGCCGGCAAGTACTGTGTGCGACTGTATCTGTGCGGTAAATGGCGTCGTGTGTATGTGGACGACGCTGTGCCGGTGACAGCCGAAGGAACACCTGCGCTGGCCAGTAGCTCAGATACGTTGGAGTTGTGGCCGATGCTGCTAGCCAAAGCGATCTATACTGTGTACTCTGCGTGCGGGTAAGTCTACTTTGCTTTGTTATTTTTTATTTATTTATTTATTTGTGATTGTACTGGCTCTGCTCGCGCAATGAAGTTGCCGTGCTGAGCTTCGCGATCATTTAATGACCAATGTTCTTATTTCTCTTTCTTTTTTTTCTCATCATCTTAGCTACACGGAGGTGGTGGCTGACCCGATGCAGCAGCCAGACGAATGGATTCGTGACGTGCCGAGTGCTGCAGTGGGAGAGGAGCCTCAAGCCAAGCCGGAGGCTCTCTGCAAGCCCCAGTGTGCCGCGCAGTTCACCTCCTTCGTGGTGCACATTCTTACAGGTGAGTGTTTCAAGTGCAATCACCATTGATACCATGATGAATGTGCTTTTAACTTTTTTTAATATTGTACTTTAATGGTGCGCTTTTTCATTGTTATTTTCTTTTACGCAGGCTGGCAGCCCCGTGCGCCTATTTCCCTACGCAAGCTGTTCACCCAAGAGCTGACTCGCTCTTCCAAATTGCTGCAGACTCTCGCCATCGAGGGAGTCAGTACGATCCACGAAGACGATATCGTGCGGGACCGAAACGAAATCAGCAGCTCCGACCGGATCCTCGCCGAGCGGAACATCGGCACCCGGAGCAGCCTGTTGGACTTCTCATTGCTGGTGGGCGATGAGAACGTGTCAGCGGCAGAGCTGGGTGGTTCGGGGGACCAAGCAGACGATTATAACGAACCGGGCGATGGAGAAGAAAACGAGGAGCTGGAGATTGGGGGAATGCATCATATCGCCGAGGGGTCCCGGGAATTGTCCACGGTTGCCGACAGTGCGGGTACGGTGATCGAGCCCGCTGACGATGGCCTCGTGCGACGCACGAAAAAACAGTTCAAAGTCGAATATTTGCGCCGCAAGCAGTACCGCGACACTGTCGTGGCGAAGATCATTGAGCGCGAGCGGCGCATTGCGAAGATCAGCGAAGCCCTGCTGGCTATGCTGACGGAGGCGTTTTTTGTGTGTTATTTTGACCCCCAAACGCAAGCTCTGCGCACACTGCCTATCTTAGGCATGAGCTATCCCACTTCGCACAAGACACACCTCCTACAGGTACTGTTGGCTTGTTAATATTTGTCCACATTTGTAAGGATTCTACTTTTTTGGACATTGGCTTATGCTTTTTCATGAACATGCTTGTTAGGTACAATTGCTGGTTCAGTGGCGCACCTCTCCAGCCCAGGCCACCCCATTCACCCCCAACCCCACTCCCGAGGACCCAGAGACTGAGGCGATCCGCGGTGTGGACGAAGGACCTCTGCCGCTCACCACACCGCTAGAGTACGAGTGGCTCACTATCCAGGAGCTTGTGGATCGCAATGCCTTTTTGGTGGGCATGGATACCAAGATGCTGACGCCGTTTGACACGACTTTTACCAGCCCCTGGGTGCCTCTGAGCAGCCTGCCAGCGCACGGCGATGCTGCGCACACCGCGGCAGCTGCGACGGAGAAAGGCAAGGAAAAGCCCAAGGGCAAGGATGCGAAGGCTGTGGTGGAGGCACCCGTGGTAGAGGAATTCTTTGCTGACCCTGGTACTCTCCCTGTGACCCTGCTGCGTCTCAACACCAGCGAGTTCTACACCTCCAAGTCAGTGGAAGAGGAGAGTTTCAAAGCACCGCAGATGGCCCGTCAGGTCAGTCACCTCAGCGTGAGTGGCAAGTGCCTCCCGCTGAAGCCAGAGATTCGCCAACGATTGCGCAAGGGTGCTCTCTCAGAGACTGAGGCCGCGCTGAAAGATGAACAGGCCGAAGTGACGAAGTCCTTCCGCAATTTGAATATCGAAGATGACGACGAGGATGAAAGTACCGGTT
>LNAP01002088.1_pt1 | contig 20334 bp, 17 predicted proteins | sample 602601 | NCBI WGS metagenome assembly LNAP01 (sample SAMN02440304, study PRJNA202911) | soil metagenome | biome: Subtropical and temperate rainforests or woodlands; isolation source: soil samples (1 kg each in a 20% v/v slurry with milli Q water) were... ...
TCATGTATTCGTACGAAGATCGGATGAGGGCTGTGCAGCTATACGTCAAGTATGGCAAACGTACGGCGGCGGTAATTCGAGAACTGGGGTATCCATCGCGCAAGAACCTACCACGATGGTATCGCGCCTACATTGAAGCAGGTGATTTGCCTAAGCGCTCACGCCCGAAATCCAGGTATACGGCTGAGCAAAAACGTGTGGCTGTGGATCATTACGTTGACCATGGCTGTTGTCTGGCCACTACCTGCAGGACCCTTGGCTATCCCAGTCGTGGGGTGCTCGGTTCCTGGATTGACGAACTGCGTCCGGGCAGGCGCCGGACCCACACCAGCACAACTCCTGTTCACGCGCCATTTGCGCCCGAGCAAAAACATCACGCCGTCTCTGAACTGTGCGACCGTCATGGTTCAGCGCGCGAAGTTGCAGAAAACATTGGCGTGAGTCGCACCATGCTGTATAAGTGGAAAGACCAACTTCTTGGAGATGAGGCGTACCGATCCATGCGCAAACGCAATGTGAACGCCCCTGAGGATGAACGCACTGTTTTACTTGAGCGCATCGCACAGCTTGAACAGCACGTGCATCGTTTGCAACTTGAGCACGATATCCTGACGCGGGCGAACGATCTGATAAAAAAAGACCAAGGCATCAACGCCCTGACCCTGACAAACAGGGAAAAGACACAGCTCGTTGATGCCTTGAAAGACACTTATCCGCTACCTGAGCTACTTGCTGTCTTGGGACTTGCCCGCAGCAGTTACTTCTATCACAAGGCTCGTTTGCGGGTACGGGATAAGTATGCCGACGTGCGCGACATCATGACCGAGGTCTTCCACGACAATTACCGCTGTTACGGATACCGCCGACTCCATGCCGTCTTGCGCCGGTCTGGCATGTGCATCTCTGAAAAGGTCGTACGCAGGCTGATGGCCCAGGAGCAGCTCCTCGTCTATCAATCGCGTCGACGTCGGTACAATTCTTACTGTGGTGAGATTGGGCCGGCTCCCGAGAACCTACTTGCCAGGGACTTCTGCGCCGATGCACCGAACCAGAAATGGCTGACGGATATCACAGAGTTTCAGTTGCCAGCAGGCAAAGCGTATCTCTCACCTGTGGTTGACTGCTTCGATGGCAAGGTCGTGAGCTGGTCTATCGGTACTAGGCCGGATGCGCATTTGGTCAACTCCATGCTTGATGCGGCGATTCGCACGCTTTCCTCGGATGACAGGCCCGTGATACACAGCGACAGAGCGGGACACTATCGCTGGCCGGGTTGGCTGCAACGCATCACGAGCTCCGGTCTCGTACGCTCCATGTCGCGTAAAGGGTGTACTCCTGATAACGCCGCCTGCGAAGGCTTCTTCGGACGGTTGAAGAATGAAATGTATTATGGCCGTACCTGGGCGAACACGACGATGGAGGAGTTCATGCAAGAAGTGGATTCCTACATCCGATGGTATAACGAGCATCGCATCAAGCTCTCATTAGGAGCTTTGAGTCCAAGGGAGTATCGCCGGCACCTGGGAATCACAACATAACTTAGTCCAAGAAAACGTCCGCACCCCCTAGTGGGTCATTTTAATTGGCCATTAACAGATGGGTAGTAGGGCAGATGATTGAAGAGGAAAGCAAGGGTGTCGCACATGCCTGAGAAAATTCAGGTCAAAGGGTAATCCCCCCATAGAACTGCAGTGATCGAAGGTAGAATTTCCATAACAAGGAAATTCGCAATGAAGCAATCCAGATTCACCGACAGCCAGATCATGGCAATTCTCAAACAGGCCGAAGCCGGCACCCCGGTGCCACAGCTGTGTCGCGAACACGGCATGAGCAGCGCGTCGTTTTACAAGTGGCGCGCCAAGTATGGCGGCATGGACACCTCGATGATGGCGCGCCTGAAGGAACTTGAGACTGAAAACAGGCAACTTAAGAAGATGTATGCCGAGGAGCGCCTGAAAGCTGAAATGGTGCAGGAGGCGCTACGAAAAAAGTGGTAGCGCCATCTCGACGAAAAGAGATGGCGCGTTGTGCCATTGCACACTTTAAATCCAGTATCCGCTTGGCCTGCCAGGCGTTTGGCATCAGCCAAAGCGGCTATCACTACCAGGCCAAGCAAGCCGACGACAACGAGGTCATCGCCGATTGGCTAATCCGGCTCACAACGGCCCAGCGCAACTGGGGCTTTGGCTTATGTTTCCTGTACTTACGCAACATCAAAGGCTTTACGTGGAACCACAAGAAAGTGTATCGGATCTATCGTGAGCTGGAGCTCAATTTGCGCATCAAACCCAAGAAACGCCTGGTACGCGAGCGACCCGATCCGCTGGGCACTGCCACCGATATCAATCAAATCTGGTCGATGGATTTTATGCACGATCAACTGGCTGACGGTCGCAGCATCCGGCTATTCAATGTGGTCGATGACTTTAACCGCGAGGGGCTAGGAATTGAGGTGGACTTCTCCTTGCCTGCGGAACGCGTAACACGCGTGTTGGACCAGATCATCGAATGGCGTGGCAAGCCGGCCTGTCTACGTTGCGATAATGGTCCTGAACTCGTTAGCAAAACAATGCTTGAATGGGCCGCAAGCCGCCGCATTACTCTGATCCATACTCAGCCTGGCAATCCACAACAAAACGCCTACGTCGAGCGCTATAACCGTACTGTGCGCTATGATTGGCTCGCTCAAAACCTGTTTGGCAGTCTGGAGGAAGTTCAGCTGGGCGCCACCGACTGGCTCTGGACTTACAACAATGAACGGCCCAATATGGCTTTGGGTGGCATCACCCCGAGACAGAAATTAGCTGATCAGCATTTAACTAATTCTACTGTCGTTTACTGCTGAATTTGGGGGGACTACCTGACGACGGCAGCGAAGCAAGCAAATCTAATTCTTTTACCAAACGGCTGATTAATGACGACAAGGTTGATGTTTTGATTGGTGGAACCACTACAGGAAACTCGATGTCGGCCGTCCCTCTAGTTGAAAGTGCGGGCATTCCATTTATCTCACTAGCTTCCGGGATATCTATTGTTGAGCCGGTCAATAAATGGGTATTTAAAACACCTCACAGTGACCGTCAGGTGGTTGAGCGTGTACTGAACGACATGCAGAATAGTGGCATAGAAAAAATTGCGGTATTATCGGAAACTAGCGGATTTGGTCAATCGGTCCAAAAGGAACTGCTTGCAACGGCTCCAAAAATTGGAATTGAAGTCGTTGTTGCAGAGACGTACGCCCTTAAAGATACCGACATGACCGCACAGCTAACAAAGATCAAACATAATCCAGACGTACAGGCAGTTTTCGTACTAGGCACTGGTCAAGGTCCTGTGATCGTTTCTAAAAATATGTCACAGCTAGGCATCGAACTACCGCATTACGAGACGCATGGCGTAGCATCGGAAGAATTTATTAGGTTGGCCGGGGCATTCTCCGAAGGAATCCGCCTGCCGGCCACTGCGTTGCTAGTTGCTGATAAGTTATCAAATAATGATTCACAGAAGAAGGTGATAACTGATTATGTGAAGGCATTCAAGGAACGCTACAAGACAAATCCCTCGGCCTTTGGCGGTAACGCGCACGACGGTTTTATGCTCTATGTCAATGCTGTCAACACTGCGAATAGTGTGGATAAGGAGAAAGTTCGGACCGCTCTTGAGGCAACGAAGAATTTCGTAGGAACGAACGGCCACGTCAACATGACGCCTACAGACCACATGGGGCTTGACCTTTCCGGACTACGTATGCTGGAAATCAGGAAAGGCGAGTGGACGCTACTCGATGACCATTAACTCACCAACCAGACTTCACGTCTAGGAGGGTGTCGCAGGCTAATATTTGACTCGTTTTAGAGGTCGATAAAGCCTGCACCCTCACACACTATTGAATGGCCGTTCATAGAGGGAGACTAAAGAAAGAGATCTGGCACCGAACCGAAGATGAACTTTTTCTTCATAAGGATATGATCCAGGCTTGGCGGGTGTTTACTGCTGCGGCGGGAACGGCGACGAGCCAGAACTCCACGCCGTTTATCGCACACAGGTCTTCAGCATTACATAGAATGACCTGATGCCGGCCTATTGGCTTCCTCAATTCTGGAGCGCGAACCACATTTCCTTGTCGCGTTCGGCGGTCCAGATGCGTGGATGCTTGATGCCGGACGCTTCGTCGACCGCGCGCGTGACACCAAACGGCAGGCAGTGTTCGTAGATGAAGACATGACCGAATTTCCGATCCATCTTGCTGCGCGCGTGCGCCATCGCGTCCTTCAGCGATTTGCCAGCGGCTACGGCTTCCTTCGCGCTGGCCAGCAAAGTAGTGACGAAGTCTTTGGTGTAATTGATGCCGGCATTCACTTCGCCCGGACTCATAAGCACCGGGCCGCGTCCCGGCACCAGCTTCTCAGCATCAAGCGCACGCAACGCCTCCAGCGTTGCAGGCCACTCCTCTAGCTGCGCGTCGCCTGTATAAGCTGCAGCTTCGTATTCGACCAAGTCGCCAGAGAAGCATATCTTCTGCGACGGAATCCAGGCGATCGTGTCGCCTTTAGTGTGGCCCATGCCGACATGCTTCAACTGCACCTCAAGCTTACCCATGAAAATCGTCATTTCACTCTCGAACACCATGGTCGGCCAGGTCAAACCCGGCACTGATTCGATGCCGGAAAATAAGCGAGGAAAGCGATCTATCTCAGACTGCATATCTTGCGCGCCGCGCTCAATTATCATTTCGTATGTGCCACGCGAAGCAATGATCTGCTCAGCGCCATGCTCAAAATAGGCTGAAGCGCCAAGCACCCGCACCGCATGGTAGTGCGACAGCACCACGTATTTGATGGGTAGTTCGGTGATTTCCCGAATATGTCGGATCAGTTCCTGAGCCATAATAGGCGTGGCAGTAGTATCGATCACCATCACACTGTCGTCGCCGATGATCACGCCCGAATTCGGATCACCTTCGGCTGTGTAGGCGTAGGCATTTTCGGACAATCGGATGAAGCTGGTTTTCTTCGGCTCCAGGTCAGCTTGCGAAGCAAATTTTTTTTCTGTCATTTCTAATCTCCAAGTAATGGATTCTTTTGAAAGATGAACACTGCATCCCACCACAAATTTCAAATACCGAGGTAAGCCTTCTTAACTTGATCGTTCTGTAATAGTTCTGGCCCCGGACCACTAAGCAGAACTCTGCCTGTTTCGAGCACATACCCAACATCGGCAATTGCCAATGCCGCATGTGCATTTTGCTCGACCAACACAATCGTGATGCCTTGCGACTTAAGTTCCTTCACGACACGGAAGATCTCATCAACCAGCAGGGGTGCCAATCCCATGCTAGGCTCATCAAGCAACAGCAATTTCGGCTTCCCCATCAAGGCACGTGCCATCGCTAGCATTTGCTGCTGCCCACCGGACAATGTGCCGGCTGGTAACGAGCGTTTCTCTTTAAGTACGGGGAAAAGCTCGAACATTCGATCCAACATGCTGGCGGCATCACGTTTGGACTGCGTATAGGCACCAAGGCGGATATTGTCCTCAACCGAAAGCGGCCCAAACACACGTCGCCCCTCTGGAACTTGACAAATGCCGTGCCGCACCCGCAAATCAGCACGCAACCGTGTGATGTCCTTACCTACAAATCGGATCACGCCACCACTTGCACTTTGAACTCCAGAGATTGTACGCAGCGTAGTCGTTTTGCCCGCACCGTTCGCACCGACGAGGGCAACCAGTTGTCCTTCGCGCACCTGCAAGTCGATCCCGTGAAGCGCCTGGATCCGACTGTAATGGCTAGTGAGCCCAGAAATTTCCATAATAAACTCGCTGGTCTTCGAGGCTGGTACATGCGGAACCGTCCGAGGCTGCTCTGCGGGTGGCTCAACGGTGCCCGCAAGGCCTACTGGTTCGGAAGCAAGCATTGCAATGCGACTTCCAAGCTCAACCATCTGGCTCCCCACATTACTTCCAAATGGCGGATCGTCGCTGTCGACAAATGCAGCATCGACTTCGTCCCAGTCCGTCTGAAGTAAGGCCGTGCGTGCCATCGGCATAACGATTGTTTCCTCAATCCGAATACGATCCTTTAGGTGGCCGCAGAACTGAAGGATACTTCCCTTCAGAGATGCCACCGCATTGGACTCAACATTACCGGCGTTTATCATCTGCTGCTGAAGGTGTTCCAGATATCTTGAACCGTCCTGATACTGCTGTCGTAGAAGTTTGAGGTGCAGGTGAGATTCCTCGCTGCGCTCCCAAAGTTTTTTAAACAGCGGGGCATTTTCCTTGGCGTGATGCAAGCGATCAGCAAAGTTATCGATGTACTGCAGCATCAAGCGGATAGTACGAAGTTCGACTTTCAGGAGGGCAGGTGATTGAGTTGATAAGTCGTGCGACACTGCCGACATCGTACAAATCACTTGCAATATACTTCGGTGCTCGGCCTGGATAATGCCGTAGGTAAGCATGCTGTTCTCCTCTTATGCTGCTGCGCCGAGATAGGCTGCGATCACATCTGGATCAGCGCGCACCTCGGCAACGGAACCCTCGGCCAGCTTCTTACCGTAGTCCAGGACCAATATACGGTTCGAAACATTCATTACCATCTTCATGTCATGCTCGACCAACACGATGGCCACACCGGAGTCGGCGATTTTTCGAATCAGTGTCTCAATCTCATACGTCTCTGTTTGGTTGAGCCCTGCGGCAGGCTCATCAAGAAACAAAATCTGCGGACACGCCGCCAGGGCACGCGCTATTTCCAGCCGTTTGAGCGCGCCATAAGACAGAGCGCTGGCGTCGGAGTTTACGTATTTTCCTACCCCAACGAATTCCATCAGGGAGGCGCATCGCTCGCGGCACGAAACGTCCGCACGGCGGATCGTCGGAAGGCGAAGCATCGCGCCAAAGAAGCTCTGATTGAGCTGCAGGTGCGAACCGACCATCACATTTTCGAGGGCACTCATGTTCATACAGACTTGCAGATTCTGGAATGTACGGCTCATCCCCATTCTCGCAAGCACCTCTGGCCGAGCGCCAGCCACCTCATCCCCATTGAAGCGAATTGAACCTGAAGTCGGTGTATAAATGCCACTGATCAGATTGAATAAAGTCGTCTTCCCCGCGCCATTGGGACCGATCACCGAATACACGGACCTGGCTGGAATCCCAAAGCTCACCTCCTGCACAGCACGCACACCGCCAAAATTTTTGGTTAGTTTGTCAACGATAATCATGTTATTTTCCTCCCTTACGCAGCCAAGCTGCTATGGTCGGCACAATACCTTTGGGCAGGAAAATCATCGTTGACATCAGGATCACACCATAGATTACAGTCTCCCAGCCCTCGAAACGGGCCAGCAGTTGAGGAAGAAGCGTCAACAACACAGCACCGACCACAGACCCATAGATCGACGCCACCCCACCGACAACAACCATAGTGACCAATTCAACGGAGTGGAAAAAGCTTGAAACTCCAGGGGTAACAAAGGCTACATAGTGCGCGGATACACTCCCCATAATACTGGCGACGACGGCCGAGAAAATGAAGATTTTTGTCTTGAAGTTGTCGGTGTCGATACCGACTACGCGAGCTGCGATCTCAGAGCCATGAATTGCCTGTAACGCCCTGCCAGCCGGTGAGTTGATCAAGTTGAGTGCAACGGTGACGACCACTAACAAAAGCAAACCCGTTACCCAAAACCATGTGCGCTCACCAGACAGTTCGAAGCCAAAGATCAAAAAAGCGGGAACTGCCATACCATCCGGACCACCTGTATAAGTGCCTTCATTGACCAGAACCATGTTAATAATGAAACCGAGCCCCAGCGTCGCCATAGCTAAGTAATGGCCCTTGAGCCGAAGGATCGGACGCGCAACTAGCAAGGCGAGCAGGCCACTTGCCCCTGCACCGACAAGCATCGCCGCTCCCGACGGCCAGTTAAATTGAGCCGTTAGAATTGCCGAGGTATACGCTCCAATACCGAGGAAGCCTGCGTGGCCGAGACTAATCTGACCTGTGTAGCCCATAAGCAAATTCAAACCGATAACGACGATTACATTGATCCCCATGCGGATCACAATATCAAAGTAAAAGGCATTCGGCAGAACAAAATTCAGAACCACAAGCACTATGGCAATTAGTGCTATTCCGCCAAAACGCGAGTGCAGTGATACCGTTTTAGGCGCCACTGTCGCATCCGGCGGCACAAAGATATCTTGCGTAGGAAGATCGACTAGTTTGGTCATACACGCTCCGTCAACTTTGCACCTAGCAAGCCGCTCGGTCGGAAAAATAGCAATAACAAGATCAATACGAACGGCATGGCATCCTTGTAAGCTGATGAGATATAACCCGCGGTCATTGCCTCAGCGATGCCAAGCAGCAGCCCCCCGACGATAGCACCACTGCCGCTGCCAAGGCCACCCAAGATAGCTGCGACGAACCCCTTCAGACCAAGCATAATGCCGACGTCATATGAGGTAGTCGAGATTGGTGTAATCAGAATACCGCCAATCGCCCCCAGTATGGCAGCCAGGATAAAACTCAACAACAACACGACCTTCGTGTTAATCCCAATAAGCTGGGCGGCAAGCTTATCGTGCGACGTGGCAAGCATGGCTTTTCCCATCATGGTCCGCGAGAAGAACCAGCCGATTACGGCCACGATGACAATGGTCACTCCAAGTACCCAGAGGCTCTGTGGGAGGATTGTTGCGCCTAAAAGATGTAGCGGCGCGTCACCACTGAACGAAGGCAGTGAATGGTTTCCCTTGCCCAAGGTCACCTGCACAAGACCGCGAACGATCAGCGAAACCCCGATGGTAATGATGATAAGCTGAACAACCTCCCCGTTTCCTGCCGGCTCGATGGCCAATTTTGTCACCAAAAAACCAGCAAGCGCAGCGACCACAACTGCTGCCAAGATAGCGATTGGCAGTGGAAGACCAAGCCCTGCTAGAAAAACCGCAGCCATGCCACCGAGCATAATAAATTCGCCCTGAGCAAAGTTAATGACGCCACTGGCGTTATAGATGATCGTGAACCCTAGGGCTGCGAGCGCATACGTCGAGCCGACGGTGAGGCCCGAAAAAAAGAACTGAAGCATCTCTGCAAACATGATTCCTCTCCGATGGGTAGATGGCATAAAAGAGTGTAGAAGTTGCGGCCTAGCTTAGGGCCGCCAATCCGGTTCAATCAATTAAAGACCAACTTCCATTTTGGATTTCAATGAGGCGAAAAGCCGTAAGGTCCAAGCCCATATGGTCGGTGGACGACATATTGACCACTCCCCCCGTACCAACATAGCCGCGGGTCTGCTCTATTGCGGAGCGTATTTTTTCCTTATCGGTGCTGTTGGTAGTCTTGATAGCATTCACGTAAATCATTAGGGCGTCATACGCATGGCCACCGAAGGTGGAAACCTCGGATTTATACCGATCGGTATAAGCTTTCGCATAGTCGGTAGCGACGCCCTTCTGCGCATCGTTGGATGGGAGTTTGTCTGCAACTAGCAGTGCAGCTGCAGGTAGGCGCACTCCTTCAGCAGCAGTACCTGTAAGCCTAATATATTCTTCCGAGGCCACAGCGTGCGATTGATAGTGAGGTAGTTTGACGCCGAGCTGTTGTATATTCTTCGTCACAACCGTTGCCCCTTGCCCCATTCCAAAGACAAAGAGCGCCTGCGCATTTGGGTTATTCCTGATTTTTGTGAGTTGCGCGGTCACATCAGTATCCTTGTAACCATAGGTCTCATCCGCGACAATCTCCATACCAAACTTAGCTGCGGCAATCAGGACCTCCTTGCGCCCACTCTGCCCGAAACCATTAGCTTCGGATAACAGGGCCACCTTCTTTAAGCCACGCGCCCTCATGTCGTTGAGGACCTTTTCTGCTGCCATGCGGTCGGTATGAGGGACCTTGAAAACCCACTTCTTGACCGGCTCGATAATGCCGACGCCCGAGGCCAACGAGATAAACGGTATCCCGGCCCTCTCGACTAGCGGAATGATTGCCATGGTGCCGCCAGTGGTCGTCCCACCAATAATGACATCTACATTGTCTTCATCAATAAGACGCTTAGCAAAAGAATTAGACTTGGCGGCTTCACTACCGTCGTCGTAACTGATCAACTCAAGGTTTCGGCCAAGTACACCACCCTCTTTGTTGATTTTTTCGACATACAACTGCAGCGTCTTAAGCTCCGGTTCGCCAAGGGTGGCGGCGACGCCTGTCACGGATAAAAATGTACCGATTTTGATGTTCTGTGCTGCGGCGCTGCCGCTTGCCATTGGGCTCATCACAAGCGTGGCAATCACCACAAAGCTACGTAATTTCATTGTCCTCTCCAAGTTATTTTTAAAAATGATCCCGCAAACGGTAAAACGTCAATTATTCAGTTACACACTCACGGTCCAATCCTATTTGTCGATACCCTGCACTTCCGTTGAGCCGTGCGTCGTACGCAATGGTCTTGTCAGTCATGCCACCAATGCAGAGAGCAGCACTCTCACATCACTTGTGGTCTCTATCCCCCGGATCAACGCCAAAAGTTCTGCCACTTGTTGCGACGAAAGCGGACGCTCTGCGTAATCCATACAATCTTTAAAGCGTGACAAGTGCTCTTCGTCGCTCAATGGATTCCGTGGGAAGCCTGGTGCAAAATCTAGCGACTTTGCATGTGTTATTCCGCATTTAGTCGTGACTGCCAAGTCGACAGCAGTATGATCGCGCACCTTCATGCTATCGTCAGAAACCACCTGAATACGTTGGATCACTTCAAGAACGTCTAGGTTACGGATCGCCTCTTCCTTGAAATGTTCCAGGCGAGATGACCGACGGAGTAATGCATTGGCCACGCAATACTGCGCGCTGAACTGGGCGTTGACGCGCGCATTCCGCCCGATATTGAAATCATGACCGACGAGCCGATAGGCGTAGGGCGGCAAACGTACCTCGACTGTTGCGATTGCGTCAGCTGTAACACCTACTTCGCGGACAATTTGCAAGGCCAGATCGGTCAATCCTTGCGTAAGTCCACAACTGGGATACTTTTTAAACATCGTCTGGTTGAGAAAATATTCTTCGCCAAGCTTGCTAGTTACCGTTCGCGCGTCGCGTTTTCCGTGGGCGTATAAATGCATATAGCCGTAAACACCACCAAGGAAGTTGGCTGGCCCGGTCAAGCCCGCCTTGGCAAGCATGACACATGAAATTGCGGATTCCGCAACCCATCCCTGTATTAATCGCACAGCCAGTGAACCATCCACATTGCTCTGAAAACTCCCACCGCAGCGGTTAAATGCAAGCGCCATCGCATTGAGCACCTGGTCATTATCTAGTTTCATAATACGCGCCGCCGATGCAGTAGCCGCAAAAATTCCTGCGACGCCAGTGGGATCGAAGCCGTTGTATAGATCTTCTGTCAAGTTAAAACGTGCGCCAATTTCAGCACCGACAGTGAGCGCTGTAATGAATTCCTGTCCCTCGCAGCCCCCCATGACCTCAACCGCCGCCAATGCAGCGGGTACTAGGGAAGATCCTATGTGAATGCCGGGTGCCATGGCGTCACAGAAGTCAAGCGCACGACACATCACGCCATTGAGAAAAGCGGCACTTGGCGCAGGCAGTTTATCGCCATGAATGAAAACAGTGGCCTCAGGCTTGCCACCCCGATTCTCCAGCATTGAGCGAAGTGGGGCCACGCCTTCTTCCCCCGCTCCCGCCACCGCCGTTCCCGTTACAGCCATTAGGATTCGCTTGACAACCGAAATTGCATCAAGCGGAATCTGATCGTATGTAAGCTGGGTCACGAACTCAGCAAGTAATTGTTCCTCTTTCATTGATCCCCTCGAATATCCAAATGGAATTAAGCTTTATTTTCTAGTTTTAATGAGGTCAAGCTGCACACACAAAGGTAGTTCTAGACGCTAGGAACTCTAATACGCTTCAATAGCTGTATCGTCTTACCCTAGAGCCTAGATCCAGCCCCATCTTTGAAAAACATACCCACTTATGGAAAGGAATACTTCTCAACGACTTGGTCAATTGCCCCAAAAACCGACTCATTGTTCCCATCAAACATCTCAATTCGTATTTGGTCACCAAATTGCATGAAAGGCGTCGTCGCCTTGCCTTGCGCAATGACTTCCAGGCACCTTCGCTCCGCAATGCATCCAGATCCCGTGGAACGATCAACATTTGAGACAGTGCCTGCACCAACAATCGAGCCAGCCCCAAGCTCGCGCGTCTTGGCCACATGCGCGATCATGCGAGCGAAATTGAAAGTCATGTCAACCCCGGCATTAGGCTGGCCAAACAACTTGTCGTTATGATGAATAACCAATGGTAGGTGAACTTTGCCGTCTCGCCACGCATGCCCTAACTCGTCTGGCGTGATGGCAACGGGAGAAAAACTGGTGGCAGGCTTACTTTGTACAAAACCAAACCCCTTAGCCAACTCCAGCGGAATCAGGTTACGCAGCGAGACATCATTTACCAACATCAACAGCCGGATATGACGCCCTGCTTGATCGACTGATGACCCTAGCGGTACGTCTCCAGTAATGACGGCGATCTCGGCTTCAAAATCGATTCCCCAACCCTCATCAGCGGCGAGAATTGGATCAGTTGGACCGATAAAACTATCAGAACCGCCCTGATACATCAACGGCTCGACCCAAAACTCTTTAGGCATTTCAGCACCGCGCGCTTTGCGTACCAGTTCGACATGGTTCACGTAGCCGGAGCCGTCTACCCATTGAAACGCACGCGGCAGCGGACTATGGCAAAGCATCGGATCGAACGGAAGAGCCTCGATTGCATTTCCAGTGTTGAGCTGTGCGTATACTTGCTCCAACTCATGCGCAACAACTTCCCATTTATCCAGCGCCTGTTGCATCGTTTTCGCAATACCAGGGACAAATTGACACTTAGACAAGTCTCGACTGACAACGACTAGACTGCCGTCACGTTCACCATTCTTTAATGTCGCTAGTTTCATTTTTTAGTTTTCCATGAGTTTATATAGTCGGTATCTTCTACGCCATCAGGCAAGGTAGCCAGTTCTACTGGATAGCGTGTATCTATCATCACTGCCACTTCTTCGGTAAAGCGGCGTTCGCCGTCGGTATTCTCCGCGCTCAACATAAATGCCTTCGGATGCGGACCATGCGCGAAGCCCGCTGGATGCAAGGTCAACATACCTGGCGAAATGTTATCGCGTGAAAAAAAATTGCCTGCGTGGTAAAAAACAGCTTCGTCGTAGTCGTCATTGTTGTGAAAGAACGGTACCTTGAGCGCACCAGGATCAGATTCCAAAGGACGCGGCCCAAAGGTGCAGATTACAAAATTCTTGCACACGAACGTCGTGTGTGCACTCGGCGGTAGGTGATAACGGTCTGATAAAATTTCACGAATATCGCGCCAATTCAGCTTGATCGGTAAGCAGTCACCGTGCCACCCAACGGCATCTAACGGATTAAAAGGGAAAATGACGGTAGTGATCTGATTGCGACGCTTAATCTGAACCTTCGTTTCAATTTCACCTTGCTGAGCACAAAACTGCTCATTGATCTTTGGCGTTTCCAAGACGGCCGGATCAAACAATGCATGTCTCCCCGCGATGCCTCGATCTGGTAGCTGGAAGTAGTCTTCAGTTGCCTCAATCAACAACATTTCAGTAGGCTCTTTAAGCTCAATGCGCCAAGCCGTACCACGCGGAAGGATAATGTAATCACCCTCACGAAAACCCATATGACCATAGTCACAGAACAGGTCGCCCGCACCTTTGTGCACAAACAGCAACTCATCCCCATCCGCATTGCGTACCAAAGTGGCCATACTGCGCTCAGTTTTCCAATAGCGAAGCTGCATATGGGAATTGTGCATGATGAGCGTCGCAGACCACGGAGTGTGGTCGTTCTGTGCCAGAAGGTTCAAATCCAGTGCGTGCGGTTGTAATGGGCCATCCCACGATATCCAATCCGTCGGTTTATGCCGATGTAGGATATGTGAAGCAGAACCGAAAAAGCCCTCCCGTCCGTGCTCGCGCTCGTATAGTCCGGTGGGTATGTCGGCATGTGCTTGCTTGTTGTAAATCCCCTCACACTTGGGAAAACGAATTGGCTGTTTCATTTTAAATTTTTCCTCATTTCAAACAGTACTTCGAGCCGCTTCAAGTGCTTTCTTAAGCAGGGCAAGATCACCGATATGGTTGGCAAGCAGAAGGATCAACTTTGCATTGAACAGTTCACTTTGCTCTTCTGTTAAATCGCGGTGTTCATCTATCAGCATCTGGTAGAAGGCGTCACTGGACGAATAAGCATTGAAGAACTCCTTTCCAGTCTCGTAAAAGTTGGGAGTCAGAGTTAACGCCATAATTTTTCTCCTATTAGGCATTGCATGTAGCTCGTCTAACAGCCGACTTCACCTTCGTCGGATCGAACACACGCCAGCGTGCAGCGACATGCTGGTCAGGACGGACCAGATAGGCTGTCCCGTGCCGAGCGTCAAACCTGCTCGCAACGATCCCTTTACTATCGACGACTGAAGCTATATTTCTTAGACAGGGACTCGGCTTGGCGGTAATGATTAACGGCTGCACACAAATGCCGCCTAACGAAAGCCCCTTCAAAGCCTCTGCCGTTACGTCGTCCACATTGGACGAATCATCTACAAAATAAAGTACAAAGAATGCCCCGGCAGTCTTGTCAACCAACCAGCCTTCTTGCTCACCATCGCTGATCGGGCCGTCGTCAATTGCCGCGCCAGGCACCATTCTTCCCCTGAACTCGTCCTCATCAGACGTATTCAGCGACGAATTCGTAAGAAACGCAGGTACAGATAGACGTCCAGAATTTACAAGTTGACGCGCGAACGAATAGTCCCGAGCCAGCTCAAGCACAGCAGCGCGAAACATATGTGACACCTTGTCCTTAGGAGTGATGAAATCCGTGCTTTGCGTTGTAACAAGGATATTTTCATCGGCTGCGAAGGCACGTTCCTCGGTATAGCTGTCTAACAGACTCACTGGAGCTAAATTTTCCACTATCAATTTAAGTTTCCAGCCCAAGTTATCTGCATCTTGAATGCCGGAATTAGCCCCCCTGCCTCCAAATGGCGACACCTGGTGCGCAGAGTCACCTACGAAGAGCACACGACCATGGCGAAATTCTTCGAGCCTTCGACACTGAAAGGTATAAATGCTCACCCACTCCAGTTCGAACTCGCGATCATCGCCCAACATCGCTCGAATACGAGGCACCACATTTTCGGGCTTTTTCTCTTCTTCTGGATCAGCCTGCCACCCTAGTTGAAAGTCAATCCTCCAGACATTGTCAGCCTGCTTATGGAGCAGGACAGACTGCCCTCGGTAAAACGGTGGATCGAACCAAAACCAGCGCTCCGCAGGAAAGTCTGCTTTCATAACCACATCGGCGATTAAGAATCGATCTTTGAATACCTTCCCATCGATATCGAGGCCCAACATGTTGCGAATCGGACTGCGTGCACCGTCAGCAGCAATCACCCAATCTGCTTCCACCTTATACCTTCCGTCCGGTGTTTCCACCTCGAGGATCACGCTGCTATCTGTCTGAATTACCGAGATCACTTTGTTCTTCCAGCGCAACTCCACATTTTCAAGACCGGCCGCACGCTCCACCAAGAATTGCTCCAGGTAATACTGCTGCAGGTTTACCATTCCCGGACGCTTGTGGTCAGACTCAGGAACAAGCTTAAAGTTATAAACCTCCTCGTCTTGCGCAAAGGTTCTTCCAACATTCCAGCTGATCCCTTTATCCACGACACGGTCGCCAACCCCCAATCGGTCAAGTATCTCTAATGATCGTTTAGCGTAAGCTACCCCACGTGACCCAAGACTTACCGTGTCATCTTCATCCAGCAGTAGAACTGGTAAGCCACGTAGGGAAAAATCAATCGCCGCCGTCAAGCCGACAGGACCCGCGCCAACTACGACCACTGGGCGCCGAAGAGTTTGGCCACTGCGAATTTCGGGCGGTTTCACGTATTCGAATTTCGGGTAGGAGTATGTGCTTAACATGTAGATTCTCACTCAATATCGTTTCATCGGGATGGTGCTAGGAGTTAGCGATTCCAACGAATCACTCGGGGGCACAACAAAATCAGGCGCCAAAGCTCAGGTGCCATCCAACAGAATCTTGCGCAGTTCGCTCTTGAGCACCTTCCCATAGCTGTTCTTGGGAAGCGACTCTAAAAATCGATATTCTTTTGGACGTTTGAAACGAGCTATCTGCTGAAGGCAAAACTTATTGAGTTCATCAATGCCCACAGTGTGACCAGGATGACAAACAAGGAACGCGATCACATCCTCACCCCATTCCTTACTCGGCCGACCGACAACCGACGTTTCAGCCACTGCCGAGTGCTTCAGCAGCACTTCCTCGACCTCACGCGGGTAGATGTTGCTTCCGCCGGAAATAATCAGGTCCTTCGATCTGTCCTTCAGGGTCAGATACCCATCCTGATCTAACACTCCCATATCGCCAGTCCACAAGCACCCGCCCTTCAGGGCTTTGGCACTCGCTTCGGGATTGCGCCAGTACCCTTGCATGACAACATCGCCACGAACAACAACTTCGCCTGCCTCCCCCGGCGCCACAGGGTTGCCGGACTGGTCCACTACGCTTACCTCGACGAAGGACTGGCTATAACCTACTGAGGCGATACGCTCCGCCCAACGCGGATGTGTACGATTAGCTAATGCTGAGCGCGGCATTACCGTGATAGTCATGGGCGACTCGCCCTGACCATATATCTGGACAAAGCAGTTCCCCATCACGTTCAGCGCTTCCTTAATGTCTTCAACATACATAGGCCCACCACCATAGACAATGGTCTTAAATCCGGATGGATCCACATTCTGTGCTTGTACTGCCCGTGTAAGCCGCTTGACCATGGTTGGCGCAGCGAACAGGCAGAGACGCCGGACGCTAGATGACAGTTCTATCAACTCTTGGGGCTCAAATGCTCCTGATTGCGGTATTACATGCCTGGCTGCCTTAAGGACATACGGCAGACTATATAAACCTGCTCCATGCGACATGGGAGCCGCATAAACCATCGCATCCGTAGCTCCAACTTCATCGACATCGCTTAAGTAGGAGGAGGTCATGCTCCCAAGGTTACGGTGTGAGAGCATCACACCCTTGGGTGTCCCAGTGGTCCCGGACGTATAAAACAACCAGGCGCAATTTTCGGGTTGGCAGCGCTGAGGCAGGCAACTGTTTGCGGTCAGCATTTGGTCAAATTCGGGGGTGCCGGAGACGATAATATGCTTTATTGTGAGGGCATCGGCAACATCCGGCACCACAGAAGTCGCCAGGTCTTCCGTCAGAAACATAACAGAGGCTTGCGCATCATCGACTATGTAGCGGATTTCCTTCGGATGAAGCTTAGCGTTTCCAGGAACTGCTATCAAACCGGCCCACCAAATCGCATAAAGAACCTCGATATATTGCGGGCAGTTCGTCATGAAAACGGCTACGCGGTCCCCGTTCTGGAGCCCAAGATTGACCCTCAAGTGTTCTGCGATACGTGCCACCCTATCGGCCAGTTCCCGATAAGAGTACAGTAACTTGTCGCCATGATAGACAGCAGGATTGTTAGGGTAGATCTGCGCGGCACGCTCAAGGAAAAGCGCGATGTTCACGACAGACGCTCCAGGATGCTTACATAGTTTGCGACAGCCGATCCGCCCATATTGAAGACACCCGCCAACTCCGGCTGAGGTAATTGCATCTCCCCCGCTGTCCCAGTGAGCTGCATGGAGGCAAGGACGTGCATTGATACTCCGGTTGCGCCTATAGGGTGCCCTTTGGCCTTCAGGCCACCAGAGGGATTGACCGGAAATGCCCCATCCCGCATCACAGTCCCCTCCGTCAGTAAGCGGGCACCACCACCCGGATCAACTAGTCCCATTGCCTCATAGGCGAGAAGCTCAGCGATAGTAAAGCAGTCGTGGACCTCCGCAAAAGAAAGGTCACGCACCACGCACTCCGCTTGCTCTAAGGCCTGACGCCATGCGCGTCGAGGGCCTTCGAAGGCGAGCGGTTCTCGCCGAGACAGAGGCAGAAAGTCGTTGACCTGCGCCCGCGCTCGAAATCTAATAGCCCACGGAAAATCCTTCGCCATGGCCTCATCGACCAATACCAACGCAGCAGCGCCATCTGAAACGAGCGAGCAATCAGTCTTTCGCAGTGGAGCCGCGATAATCGGATTTTTGTCCGAGATCGTATTGCAGAACTCGAACCCTAGTGCCTTACGCATTTGCGCATAAGGATTACTTACTCCATTCGCATGGTTTTTTGCTGCAATCTCTGCCAAAGTGGCAGAATGGTCACCGTAACGCGAAAAATATGTGCTGGCAATTTGCGCAAATATGCCAGGGAACGTCATTCCTCGGGCTGCCTCTTCCTTAACGTAAGAGGCGTTGCCAAGCACACGGGTAATCTCGGCACCTGGAACCGCAGTCATCTTCTCTGCACCCACAACCAACGCGACGCGACATGATCCAGCCTCAATAGCTTCACAAGCGCTGAATACAGCGGCCGCCCCCGAAGCGCAGGCGTTCTCGACACGTGTTGCTGGTTTCCAACGTAATCCATCGTCCGCCTGCAATATCATGGACGAGCAAAAAACGTCCGGGATCATGCCTCCGTTCAGGTTCCCAAGCCAAGCCGCATCCACTTCGTTTGCCGTAATGCCAGAGTGAGATATGGCCTCACGTGAAACTTTAGCAATGAGCGTCTCCAAATCCAGCGCATCCAGACGACCAAAGGGCGAATGCCCCCATCCGACAATACACACTCCCATTTTGGGTCTCCTATCTTGATCTACTTATATTTTTTTGAATGCCCGTCAAACTTTTAGTACTTGCCTACATTGACTTGACCACAGCGTCCGCGGATTGCTTACATGCCTCCTTAGTCAAAGCAACTACTTTCCTTCAATTCTTTTTATCGTTCTTGCACCCAAAAGGACTAATATCCCGGTAGGCTGCAATTTTCATTTTTCAATTGGAGGGAAGTACAGGTGAATATTAATTTCAATATGAAATAGTTTCAATTTGAAATTATATATCTAATTGCAAGTCTTAATAGTTAAATTCAAATTGCAAATCCCAACAGTTAATTTCAAATTGAAACTATTTCAATTTATTGGTATTATTTCCAGTTCATCGGCAGTTAACCTTGAAATGCGACTATGAAGTTACCAGCGAAAAAAAAACCTGCAAATTTATCGGAACAATTAGATGTCGACAACGTTCCGATCCTAGGTATGAAAGATTGGCTTCCATATAATTTTTCAGTACTTGCCAATCGGGTCAGTGCTTGTTTGTTTGAGATGTATAACAAACGGTATGGATTGTCGGTTTCCGGGTGGCGCATCATGGCAGTACTCGGACCGTATCAACCTCTTTCTGCGAAGGATGTGGCGCAGCACACGGCCATGGACCAAGTGAGTGTTACTCGCGCTATCAACCAAATGGATGGGCTGGGATTAATCACACGACGTACAGACGCAAGTGATCGACGCAAAATTACGTTGAGACTAAGTGAAAAAGGAGAGGCTGCAAGGAGGGAAATTGTCCCACTTGCTTTAGCACTTGAGCGAGCAATGGTAAGTAGTCTTACTAAACAAGAGCTTACATCCCTTAAAACAATCATCAGTAAGCTTACTTCTTTCTCAGAATCGGAATTTATAGAGCCTTCAAATTGGCCAGAAATTTTAAAAAACCATTCTGGCAGCAAAGAGTTCAATTAATTAAAAAACGCGACTGTTTGCGTGAATGGTCTTTTGAAAGGAAGCCGCCATCTAGCACTGAGTAAAGATGACCATAAGTAAGAAACGCTTGGGTATCAGTTAAATTGCATCTCTGCTAGTGTAGTTTAATCCGCGGTGCCCCACGCTTTCCAAACAAACGCCCCAATGCCAGGGAAGCGGTGCGAACAAACCCTAGAACGGCCATGTGATGCATTAAATGCAAGCGTTGCTAGCAGCAGCACCAGTAGCGCAGGAGAGAACGCCCCGACGCCGAGGCGATCCAGCAACAAGCCGCCGATGATGCCGCCACCCGCGATCGCCATGTTCCAGGCCGTGACCAGCATGGACTGCGCGACATCCGCAGCTTCCCCGGCTGTTTGGGCAATTGCAGTCTGGAACAGGGTCGCGGAACCACCAAAGGCAAGGCCCCAACCCCCGATCGCCGTATAGACGGCGACAGGTTCATTGCTCATCACGCCCAGCACCAGTGCCGCGAATCCGAACAAGGCCGTGCTGGCAAGGGTCAGCGCACG
>LNAP01004384.1_pt1 | contig 20330 bp, 18 predicted proteins | sample 602601 | NCBI WGS metagenome assembly LNAP01 (sample SAMN02440304, study PRJNA202911) | soil metagenome | biome: Subtropical and temperate rainforests or woodlands; isolation source: soil samples (1 kg each in a 20% v/v slurry with milli Q water) were... ...
CGGCAACTCCTTTGGATTATTCACCGACTTCGCCAAGAGGCTGGGTCTCACGGTCCACCGCGTCAAGCTTTCCCCCGGCGCTGGGATTAGCCTGGCACCGTTCGCGGACGCCCGGCGCCTGATCGAGACGCCCAGCGACGTACAGACGCTGGATGCGGACGCCCTTGATGGCGAGCCGACCGTTGATGGTATCGAGGAGACGGGCGCGGATGAGCAACGCGACGTGCTGGGTGAGCTGGAAATCACCGCACGACTGATGATTACCGGCGGCGAGGACAAGGAAGAAGCCCGTATGACCCGGGCGGATCGCTCGCTGATACGTCAGTGCATCCTGGACGCCGCCCGGCTTTGCCACAGCGAAGGGGGCGAGCAACGCACCGTACTGACTCGCGACGTGCGTGGTGCCTTGCGTGAACGCGGGCAGGACAGCACATTACCCGAGATGCGTCGCGCGAGGCTACTGGAGATGGCTGACGCCATGGACATGTTCTGCCAGGGCGCTGATGGTGAGATGTTCGATCGGCCCGGCACGCCCTGGCCCGAAGCCGACATTACCTTGGTTGATCTGGCGACCTACGCTCGCGAGGGCTACAACGCGCAGCTTTCGATTGCTTATATTTCGCTCATCAGCACCGTCAACAACATCGCCGAGCGCGATCAGTTCCTCGGGCGCCCCATCATCAACGTCACCGACGAAGGCCATATCATCACCAAGAACCCGCTGCTGGCACCCTACGTGGTTAAGATCACCAAGATGTGGCGCAAGGTAGGCGCCTGGTTCTGGCTGGCCACACAAAACGTCGATGATTTGCCCAAGGCCGCCGAGCCCATGCTTAATATGATCGAGTGGTGGATTTGCCTGTCGATGCCGCCCGATGAGGTCGAGAAGATCGCCCGGTTCCGAGAACTATCGCCAGCGCAGAAGGCGCTGATGCTGTCGGCACGCAAGGAAGCAGGCAAGTTCACGGAAGGCGTAATTTTGTCCAAGAGTATGGAGGTGTTGTTTCGGGCCGTACCGCCCAGTCTGTACCTAGCCTTGGCTCAAACGGAACCAGAGGAGAAGGCGGAACGCTACCAGCTCATGCAGCAGTACGGCATCGGCGAACTGGACGCCGCATTTAAGATGTCTGAAAAGATTGATCGTTCCCGCGGCATTCAACCGTTGGACCTAGCTGACCTTTGGCAGCGTCCTGGCAGTGTGACCCTTGCTGGCGATTGCTGAGGTGTTCGACTTAGCATTTATTGAATGCATCTGACGCCGTCGCTTAACGGACGATACTGCGCGAGCGGAGCATGGGATCGATCGCTTTCGTAAGGATTTCGGTCTATATATACGACGGCACTGCATGGCAATGTAACATCTGACATGGCCGTCTAATTCTCAGTTTTTTTAGAAGGAATCATGAATCATGAGTAAGGCAAATACATAACCATTTAATCAACTGACCTATGCAAGCAGGCAGGCTGGTTTCTTTACACAATAGGCGCAATCAGTGATTTCTCAAACTCGCTACGTCACACATATCGACATTCTTGGGTTCAAGGCACTTACTGGAAAAGATCCTCAAGAAGCTTGGAAAGTTCTTTCAAGCCTAGCTTCAGTGAGAAGCTACATTCAAGGAATCGAGGTGGAACTCCTAGATGTAGGAGAGCGTAAACGCATACCCGAACGGGTGTTCAGCGTAATGTTCTCGGACACGATTGTCCTATTCACCAAAGAAGACAGCCTCCTCGACCTAAAACTCATTACATTGGCGACAACAGAGCTTTTTCACAAGGCACTGTTCAATTGCGTTCCTGTTCGTGCTGGTATTGCTCACGGTGAATTTTTCTTCAATATTTCTGAGTCAATGTACGCCGGTCCTGCATTGATAGAGGCCTACACCATCGGAGAAGAAGCGCAGTGGCTTGGTATCGTCACCTCTGAACACGTCTATCGCCAAGCACAAATAGCTGACTTCAAGTCTGGAACGAGCGACGTGGTCATTCACGCTACGATCCCTCTCGATAGTGGACCGCAAAACGGATTTTCCATTAATTGGCCGACAGTGTTCCGTCAGGACTTTACGATCGCACCCCCTATTTCTACCGAGTGTTTCTATCGCGGTTTCGAAGACGCATTTGGCGCCTACAAAGACCTTCCTAAGCGATCGCAAGCGAAATATGAAAACACTGCTGTCTTCGTCAATGCCTTGCTGAAACCAACTATTTAACTCTTACATCGAGAGGACTTGTCCATCAAGCCTCTCCCACAGCGAATGGTGGCCGCTTCGGTACAGACAGGAACGGGGTAGGTGGCATGCCGCATTGTTAGGCCACATAGGTAGCCCAACATGTTCGACTAACGCATCTGCACCCGATTTACATCATGTCTAGGAATTACGATGCGACCACGGACGCCTTCCTTTCGCGATACGTTCCGCCGCCTGATCTGGCCTGTCGTCGTTATGGTGCTGACGCTTCTGGTGTTTTGGCGTCCTTCCGTTCCCATTGCCTCGATGGAGCAGGGTGCCCAGCTATCCGCAGACGATGGGGCAGCGATGTCTCTGGTAACTGGACCGCCTTGGCATTATGGTTCCACCTTGGCTCGCTATACCTTGATCTTATATGCCGATCTGGAATGTCCCTACTGCAGGACTTACGTCCCGCCGTTGATGGCTTGGATCGAGCGGCATCCTGATATCCGCCTGCAGTGGCAACACTTGCCGCTATCCATGCATGAGCCTGCGGCTTCTCAACTGGCTGCGCTGGCTGAGTGCGCTGGCGAGACCGGCGGCCCCGAGGCCTTTTGGCGGGCGATATCCTGGATTTATCTGCGCACGCGGGGCGAAGGGCAAGGGTTGCCTGATGGCATGTACCCGCCTGATCACGAAGCCTTACACGCTTGCCTGGCGAGCGAGCGCCCGTTAGCGATTGTGCAAGCGCAAGCTGACGGCGCTGCCGACAACGGTATAGCGGCCACCCCGACGCTGCACTTGCGCGACGAGCGTACCGGCCAATCCCTGTGGTTACAGGGGCCGATTCCCGGTAATGCGCTGCTGTCAGCAATGGACCTGCTCGTGACCGATGAGCCAGTCGTCGAGCTTGCAGAACCCGCCGAAATGTCCGCCGTCCCAGACGGCAACATGCCCAGGTAGCCCGCAATCTTAAAGGTTACGACGCAGCTTGTTCCGCGTTGATTGCACGCCCAGCCCGCACTGCATCCCGCGCGCGGACAACCACTGGAATTCAATGTGGTGGATGCACTACTCATCAACGACCCAGGAGGGCTTGCCTTCCAGGGTCAAGGCCTCCGCAAATAGGAAGGAGGTTACTCATGTCGACAGCCGATACTGTTCAAGATAGCGGCAATCTGTTCTCGATGCAGGATACTAAGCATGAAGACTGGATCGTCACTCGCGCCATGGAAATCGTGGAGCGTAGGGTTTTTCTTGGAGGACCACCTCTGCAGAGTCCGACGGCCGTCAAAGATTTCCTGCGCATCAAACTGGCAGGCCAACCCAACGAAGTTTTTGCTGTGTTGTTTCTGGACAGCCAATTCAGGGTTATTGCGTACGATGAACTGTTCAAGGGAACCGTCAATCAGACGTCGGTATACCCCAGGGTGGTTTTATTCGAGGCGATGAAGCATAACGCCTCGGCAATTGTTTTTGCCCACAATCATCCGTCGGGCTTAACTGAGCCGAGCAACAACGACAAAGTCATTACATCCAAGCTGAAAACGATTTTGAATGAGGTTGATGTCCGTGTTCTCGATCACATAGTCGTCGGTCAGGGAGAACCGTATTCCTTTGCGGAAAAAGGGTTGCTCTGATCTTGTATTTTTCGTCTATCGCAGGCCTCCACGTCTTGTGGGGGTCTGCCATTTATGAGTGCAGACTTAATATGGCAGCGCCTCAGGAGCAGGGTGATTCCAACATCCCGGGCTGTCGCGATCAAAGAAGTCAATGTACACATGCCGTCCCAAGATATCACGAATGTGCTGGCCGACCCTATTGCATTCCCCCTGATCCCCGCTATGCACCGATATGGCCACCCGTCGAATGCCTGATGCGGTCATCCTATGCAACAAATGCAGATCCTGCTCGCCAAACCCCCATCCGTAAATTACCAAGCTCTCCCGACCTGAGGCAAGTACTTCCCGGTAGACGGTAGACAGATAGTAACTATTCTGAATGGAGGCGACCTTCTGCTGCCAAGTGCCTTCACTCACAAACAAAGGGACGACCGTTTCGCTTTGCCATTGCTGCAGAATCGCTTCCAGCAGCCCGCTTTGAGAGTTGTGGATTTTGCGCTCCTCTTCAACGCGGTTTCTACATAGAACTAAGCTGCCATGCGGATAGAATACCAACGTAGTGCTGCGTTCGTTGCGAATAGGTTGGCGTAGTTCGCGCCAATCATCGTAGAAAGCTCCCCTAATGAAGCAGTCCTTGAAACGGTGGAGCGTATCGTTGTCTAGGCCGTAGGTCATCGCCCAGTAGACGATCAAGTCATAGTTCAAGGATATGACTGTGTTGAAACGCTTTAAAAACTGATAGATCACAGGTAGATGGATACTGACGTCTTGGTACTCCGGATGTACGCTACGGACCGCCTCAATCAGGCAGTCCCTGACTCGCACATAGGCATCATAGGTTCGCGCATCAGCTATGCCCAATGATCGATTGACATTGGAGGCCTGCCACACGATCCGCAGGATTAGCTCGAAATCCTCCGTATCGAAAAAGTCAAAGAGTCGTTGAACATCCCCCGATAGCAGCCCTTTCTCCGTTGCGCGCTCAAGCAGAGACCGATACGAGAAGCTCGAACTGATGGCTCTACTTGCTCCATTGCCCAGCAAGATCGTGCCGCGTTGGTAGTGTGGCGCCACGGTCGGCCAAGAATGTATTACGTGCTCCATTGGTATGTCTCGTTCCTTACTGTCGTTATTTCTGAGATCCTAGCCATGCAGGTATTGCGCTCCTTGTGGTCCTTAAATTGTGCCAAAGGTGATTCGTTGCAATATGCTACCAGTTAACGTGTGGAAATAAGGGGGGCGCTCAGTTCGCATTGTTCATGGTGCGCGTAGGCGAATTGGATTTGACTACTAGGGTCATCAACCCATCGTGGCGGCGCGTATGCGTACTTTATTTGCACACCTCAGACCATTCCTGACCGTCCTGGCACTACAACTTGCGACAGGCACTGCCATTGGCGCCGAACTCTGGGTCATTACCGATTCAGGTCAAGCCGTAAGCGGAACTCACACGCCGTCCCGCGTGATTGAATTGAATGCGGCGCAGCGCATCGAGGTCGAATTGTCCGACCAACTGCCCAACGATCCGCGGCGGGCGGCTGCGCTGATTCAGCAGCGTTTGCGCGAGGGCGGTTCGCCATTGCAAGAGCGTCTAGCTAAGGCCTACCAAGGGGTGGCCGACGCCTGGAGCTTGGGCATCACCACGTTGCCGGCTATTGTTGTGGATCGGCGCTATGTGATCTATGGCGAAACTGACCTGGACCGCGCTGTTTCGCGGATAGAGAACTACCGCAGGGGGCAGCCATGAGGCGCCGTTCCTACTGGCTGCGCCATGCACACCTGCGCCTAGGGGTCGCTGCCATGTTGCTGTGCGCGACGGCATCGAGCTTTGCGCTTAACACGGCTACCATCATAGCCTCGACCTTGTCTCCATCCTGTTTGGAGTACCGTGTGGTCGGCATCTGCTACTGGCTGTCCTGCGGAGTGGGTGGTTGCCGGATACGCACCTCCATCAAGGTGCGCCACTATGTCCCGGATGCTGTGGTATCGAGCTACTCCAATACCGGTGAAAACCCCTGGCTTGAAGTGCGCCCAATGAGCCTGCCCAACCCCACGGCCCAGGCCGGAGGCGACGGCACGACCAACGAAGGCCATGAGAATAATCTCGCCAAATTTAAGAATAGCGACGTGATCGGTCATCCTGGTGGTGACGTGTTCAACGAGTTCGTCGCGGGTTCTGGATATTTCTGCCAGGGAGCAGGTACGGCATTTGTGCCGTACCTGCTCAGCACCTTGGATACGCTGGCCTGGCGCTACAACGTGCCGGAGGCCGTGTACCCCGAGGCGCTGATTCCCGGCCAACGCGAGGTGGGATCGCGCAGTGGAATGAACCTTTGGGGCAATGTGTACCCGCGTGGTGGTTTCCTGCACCAGCCCGATGACTACAAGGCGGGAGCCGTAGTGGCTCAGCGTGCGGGCGACGTCGTGACCCGTCGGGGGCAATTGCATGTGTATCAGCCGCTGCTAGCCAGTTCTCGGGCAGGCTACTGGCCTGCGGGTGCATTGGTCGAAGGCGACGCCTCGACTGGTAAGTGGCAGGAGCTCACCCCGCGTCTGTCCAACACCTGCACTGTGTTCCCTCATAACGAATCGATGACGCAGGCCCGGCAAGGCGACTACGCTTGGGCGCTGTGGCGTCCGTATAGCTGCTGCCAGCGCCGTGGGCAGACCTTCCTGGGCAGTGTGGATTTCAACTGAGCATTCGAGGGCACAACCATGAACCGTCCTGATTTGACAAAACCCGCGAGCATGATCTCGAGCTCATGCCGCTCAGCGGTGCTGGCCTGTGCATTGGCTCTGGCCTGCGGTTTGGCCTCGGCGCAAAGCGGCGGATTCCAGAATAGTGGGAGCGTCATCGGTGATGAGGTCATGTATTCGATTGGTGGCGGGAATGCCGTCTCGATGAGCGGCGCTGCGGGCATGCGTTCCATTGGTGTGGGCGCCGGTTGGAACAGCAATCTGATTTGCGGCGACATGAACATCAGTACGACGATCCAGAACCAACTGAACGGGATTACGAACGGCTTTCAGAATATCATGAGCAGTGTTATCCAGAACGCGACCAGTGCGGTGGCATCGCTTCCCGCACTGATTATCCAGCGGGCTGATCCGGGGCTCTACAACCTGCTGACCAATGGCGTGCTGCAGGCCCGGCTGGACTTTGACCGATCCAAGCTCCAGTGCCGCGCCATGGCCGAAAAAATGGCGGACATGGCGGGGGGCCAGATGGGCTGGAACCAGCTTGCCCAGGGTATGGCGCTGCGCGAGGCGGTTGCCAGTAGCGATGCGGTTTCGGCGATCGAACAGGCTGAAACCAGTCGGGGCAATGACGGCGTGCCGTGGGTGGGCGGTGCCAATGCCGGCGGCGCAGGCCAATCCCCGATCAAAGTCGTGGGCGATGTCACCCGCGCCGGGTACAACCTGGTCAATGGCCGTAGCATGTCTGACACGTCCGCCATCGCCCAAGCCAGTTGCGGCAGTCTTTCCTGTCAGACCTGGTCATCGCCAGACGCGGCGGTTCAGTGGGCGATCCGAGTGCTGGGCGAACAAGAGCAACGCACCTGCGAAGCCTGCACCAAGACCCAGACCGTACCGGGCGTAGGCTTGACGCCGCTGATCCAGGAGGAATACGACGCCAAGCTCCAAGCGCTGCAAGAACTGATTACGGGCGCTCGCAACACCACGTTTGAGAACTTGCACGAAGCCGGCAGTGCGTCGCTGCCGATCACTCGCGGCGTTGTCGAAGCCCTACGTGACGAACCCGACCAGGACATCCTGGCCCGCCGTTTGGCGTCCGAAGTCGCGCTGGCCTCCGTACTGGAAAAAGCGCTGCTGTTGCAACGCACGTTGTTGACCGGCAAGAAAGAACCCAACGTCGCGGCCAACCAAATGGCAGTGGATGCGGTGAACCAGGAAAGCGACACGCTCGACCGGGAAATTCAGAACCTCAAGACTGAACTGGAACTGCGTCGTGAACTGGCGAATAACTCGCCCATGGCGATCATCCAGCGGCACAGCACCCGGGCGGCTGGGTCGCGCGGTATCTACCAAGGCGACCCTGTGCCCGACCGCCTGCAGCAATTGCAGCGGCCTGCACCGGATGCCACCCCATGAACGCCGCATGGCTACGTCGGTTGTTCAACTGGCGCGCCGCCAGGACGCTGCTGTGGACGGCTCTGTTGCTGGTCGTGGTGGTGGCGGCCAATGTTGCGGGCATCTACTTCATGGGAAGCATTGCTGGCTGGGAGCAGTGGTTGGCAGAAGCATCCGGCTTTTTCCTGCTGTGGCGTCTGTGCCTCTATGGTGCGACCGCCTACGGATGGGTGTGGATGCGCCAACGGCTGCTCGCGAGGCAATCCGATGCTCGCACCCGACGCCGATTGCTACGTACGGAGATCGCAGGCGGTCTGGCCCTGGTCACACTGGAATGCAGTCTGCTGATGCAGAGCACATAGCAGGAGCGCTGAACCATGACGCTGTTTACGACCGATTACCTGGAGTATTACCTGACGCTGGTGGGCTGGATCGTGCACAATGGCATCTGGTCGGTGCTGGTGGCCAGCGGCGTGTTTGCCATCCCCTTTATTGCTATCATCCTGCAGGAATGGCTCAAGGCGCGTGGTGAAGGCGCCGACGAAGGCAATAAGGGCCTGCTGTCTGCGGCGCGTATTGAAACCCGGGTGTGGGTGGCGGTTGTCGTGGTGCTGTTTGCCGGCATCCCGTTCATTGATGTGGATTTGAGCCGAGTGCGCTTTGACGATGCTCGTTCCCGGCAGTGTGGGGTGAGCGTACCGCAACCCTCCGATACGGGCTGGGGCCAGTCGTTTACGACACTGAACGGCCAAAGCGCCAAGGTGCCTGTGTGGTGGGGGTTCATGCACGCGCTCTCACGGGGGGTCACTAGCGCGTCAGTAGCCGCAATTCCCTGTGGCACTGAACTGCGGCAGATGCGCATGGAGATCGATGCCACGCGGATCGATGATCCGGTGCTGGCCCAGGAGGTATCGGACTTCTCACATGACTGCTACGGCCCGGCCCGTGCCAAGCTGTTCATGAGCCGTCCAGAACTGGATGAAGCGCAGATGCATGACGTCACCTGGATCGGCTCACGGTACTTCGTGGACTCGGCGGGGTACTACGACAGTTACCGCTCCAGCACTCCACGCGATGCGTGGCCGTATGAAAGCAATCGCGATGCGGGTCTTGCCCAGGTGCCCAGCGGGGGTGGCTATCCGACCTGCCGGCAGTGGTGGAGCGACGGGAGCAACGGTCTGCGGGCGCGCCTGCTGTCCCAGGTCGATTCCGGCCTGCTCAACCGCGTAGCCAGTTGGGCTGGCTTCTTGAGTCGTAATGAGGTGGACGACTCGGTGATCCGCGCGGTCGCCGCGCCGCGCCAGCAAAAACTTAACCAAGGGGCTGTCTATACCGACTACGGCGGGCAGATCGATAAGACCGCGCCAAACATCGTGGCGCGTGCCGCCAGCGACCTTGGCATCACGATCGGCTCGATCGGCTTCTTCCCAGCCATGGATGTGGTGCGCCAGGCGCTGCCTATGGTGTTGTCGTTCCTGAAGATGGCACTTGTGATCTGCATTCCGTTGGTGCTCATCATCAGTACCTACGAACTCAAGGCCGTGGTGACGGTCAGCGTGGTGCAGTTTGCCTTGTTCTTTGTGGACTTTTGGTTTCAGCTTGCACGCTGGATCGACAGCACCATTCTGGATGCGCTCTATGGCAGCGGTTGGGGATGGAATCGGCCGGTTACGAACTTCGATCCGCTGATGGGATTGAACAACAGTTTTGGCGATCTCTTATTGAACTTTGTCATGGCGACGATGTTCCTGGTGCTGCCCGCGTTCTGGATCACTGCGCTAACGTGGGCGGGAGTCAGGGCTGGAAACGCGCTTCAAGGCTTGGCTGATGGTACGCGCGGAGCAGGAGAGGCAGGTCGTGGGGGTTCAAGCGTGCTGATGAGCGCAGCCAAGAAAAGCTAAGGAAGCACCAGTTCAATCGTCTTCAAAGCGTGGGTCTGGATCGTCGTTGTACGAAGCAGGGTGATAAAAAATACTTTCCCGATGATCCCTTTCTTCTGCTTTACGCCCTAAGAAATCATCTTCATCTTGCTCGGTTGAGTGCCCTGCAGTCCATGCGGCAACGACCGCAAAGACCAAGAGCAGCGCCAACCAGAGCGCGGCATAGAGCAGCACGCCCAGTGCCACCAAGTTGAAGGTCCACCGCAGAATAGTGGCAACGGATGCGGACACACCTTGCGCCATCAGCCAGCCCGACAACCATCGCTCACCACGGACATAGCCACGCCAGCCCCTAGCGAGCCAGCGACCGACGCGTTCTGCTTTGCTAATGCCGGTTGTCATGTTCATGGCTATCACCTGCGGTTTGTCTATACGGCTATTCTAATTTACCCCAGTTCTCTCGGCTTGCGGCCTCCAATGCGTTCCAATCGTCAGGCGGATTGTCGCGACCGAGCATTTTTTCAAAGACCGCATACGGGTCTGATTTGCTACCTGCTGATCGCAATGTCTGCTCGTCGTTGACCCATGCAAACACGATGACGTTGGCCTTGGAGTCATATCGAAAAAACAGCCGAAACCGTCTCCCGATCTTGGCCCGTCGCCAATGGCGATAGGCGGCCCCAAGCGTGTTGCCCTGGCGATATTCATTCCGACTGGGATCACTGGGCACCACTTCCAGCATCAAGTGGCTCAAGGCATTGATCAGCTTGACGTTGGCATTGGACTCAAAGCCCTGCGGGTCATTCTGCTCGGCACGTCGGGCGGCAGCGTCGAGCTTCTGCAATTGTTCCGCGACGCAATCATGAAACAGTAATGTCCATCCATGCCGCTGCATCAGAGCGCCACGTCGCCTTCGATTTCTTCATGCAGCACGCCTGCCCGAGTGGCACGTCGTAACATCGACTGGGCCAGCTCTTCGGGCAGTGAACTCAGATTTCGGCCAGCTTGGACATCCGCTGCCAGTAAGTCGAGGAACGCACCAATGGCAGGGTCTTCGTGCTCAGATTCGGCGCGGCTGACCAGGACCTGCCCGCGTTCATTCAGCTCAAACGCCACTTTGCCCCCGACATCGACGCCCAGCGCCTGACGGATAGGTTTCGGCAGCGTAATCTGGCCTTTAGATGTAATCGTGGCAAGTTCGTGAATAGTGGGCATGGCAGACTCCTTAATGAACCTATATATATATACTGTAAGGATATTTCCTTACCTTGTCAATGCCGCGATGGCGTCAGTCACGCTGGCCTACTGCGGGCATTGGTAATTGGAACGCACCAGTCTCGCATTGATACTGGCGTAGCAAGACCTGCTTGCCCTATACCCAAAGGGTTCAAGGGCCAAAGGTCAGAAAGGAAGAAGGGAATGGAGCCAAGGGGAAAGGCCCTACCTGAAAAGGCCAAAAGGCTCTCTTGCCAGCCAATCACCAGAGGTTTTCCATGCTCTCGCTGTTCCAGCGTAAACGGTTACTGCCAGCTATCGATGCGACCGCCATATCCCTGACCACACCGCCCAAAGGGCTGACGCGGCCAGAGTCGGCCGCTTCGTTGTTGGCCACCCCTCGACGCCAACGTCTGCTGGAACACATCTGGCAACGCACGTCACTCTCGCGCCAGCAGTTTGCATCGCTGTACCGCGCACCGCTGGAACGTTATGCGGAGCTGGTGCAGCTATTTCCCGCCTCCGAAAGCCATCACCACGCCTATCCGGGCGGCATGCTCGATCATGGGCTGGAAATTGTTGCCTATGCCCTGAAACTGCGGCAGTCGCATCTGCTGCCTGCGGGAACAACACCCGAAGACCAGGCCGCACAGGCAGAAGCCTGGACAGCGGCGACGGCCTACGCTGCATTGCTGCATGACATCGGCAAGATCGCGGTGGATCTGCATGTGGAGCATGAAGACGGTACCACATGGCATCCCTGGCACGGCCCGCTAACCCGGCCATACCGCTTTCGCTACCGGGAAGACCGTGAGTATCGGCTGCATAGCGCGGCCACCGGACTGCTCTACACCCGGGTGCTCGATGGTGACATCCTGGACTGGCTCAACGGCTTCCCGTCGCTCTGGTCTGCATTGCTCTATGTGTTGGCCGGACAGTATGAACACGCCGGGGTTTTGGGCGAACTGGTCATTCAGGCTGATCGCGCCTCGGTGGCCCAGGCATTGGGTGGTGATCCTGCGCGTGCGATGGCCGTGCCCAAGCACGCACTGCAGCGCAAACTGCTAGAAGGCCTTCGATACCTGCTAAAGGAAGAACTCAAGCTGAATCAACCCCAGGCCTCCGATGGCTGGCTCACTCAGGATGCGCTTTGGCTGGTCAGTAAAACCGTCTCAGATAAACTGCGTGCGCACCTGCTCTCGCAGGGTATCGATGGCATCCCAGCGAACAACACCGCCGTCTTTAATGTGCTGCAGGACCACGGCATGCTGCAGCCGACGCCCGAAGGAAAGGCCATCTGGAAAGCCACGGTCACCAGCCAGAGCGGCTGGTCGAACACGTTCACTTTTTTACGTTTAGCGCCCGCCCTGATTTGGGAGTCCGGTGAACGGCCCGAGCCTTTTTCGGGCACCGTAGCGATCGATATAACGCTCACCAGCGAGGCCGCAGACCCCACTGTGCCCGAATTGACCCCCGTGGCAAGCCCACTGCGACCGGATCGGGAAGCTTCACCATCAGCCAGCGAGAACACAGCCCCCCCATCGACCTCGACAGTGCTCCCAGTGCCGCCCAGGGATACGGCCAGTACGTCGGATGTGATGGATGATCTGCTGACGATGATCGGCATGGAGCCACCTTCCTCTGCGGCCGACGGTGAGGGCGCCTTGTCCATTACGATGCCTGAGCAACCTGCGCCAGCGTCGCCTATCCCACCCTCGGAGCTGACGCTGGCGCCCGCCGCCAGCTCGTCGACCCCGATGGCACAACCGTCCGGTGAGCACTTCATGATGTGGCTTAAGCACGGGGTCACCTCACATAAGCTCATCATCAACGATGCGAAGGCATTGGTGCATACGGTGAGCGCTACCGCTTACCTGGTCAGCCCAGGCGTATTCCAACGCTATGCTCAGGAACACCCCCAGGTCGCAGTGCTGGCCAAGCAGGAGGAACAGCAGGATTGGCAATGGGTGCAGAAGCGCTTTGAGAAGCTACAGCAGCATCGCAAGCAGAGCAGTGGGCTGAACATCTGGACGTGCGAGGTCACCGGGCCGCGCAAGTCCCGGCGCTTGCACGGCTATCTCTCACTGTTTGACACAACGCCGCCAAACAATCCGTACCTATCGGTTATTGTGAGTTGAAATGCCGTACCGGTTATCGGAGTTGGTGCAACCCTATCGCATGAAGTGTTTCCATTCCAGTGCAGAGTGAATACTACTGCTGACATGGATAAACTTCTTGCCATGGCTTCTAACGGCACGCCTGACCATCTGTCCAGGATGCCCATAGCTATTGGCACCCGCTGCCGCAACGTATTTATTTGCCTGATGCAATGCGCTAAGCAGCGACAAATCGAAGTTCCGATCCGAGCCGTGATGGGGCAGCCCGAATACGTTAACCTTGTCGATTAATTTGGCATAGTGAGCAAGGAAGGCCTTTCGCCGCCGACCAACATTCAGATGCATGTCACCGGTTCCAAGCCATGCGATGGCATGCCCAGGATCAGATCCGAACCAATAGCGATCATTGCGGTAAGAATGCCAGCTTTCAGTATGCCGATTACTGGAATGCCAAGGACCTGCATACAAAGCCATCGACACTAAATTATGGTCAGCCCAGATAAGGTCGTAACAATCTCGCAGGGTATCTCGATGGGCTTTATTGCCAATCAATGTTGAAAGGAATGCCGGATTGTTCCATCCTGTAAACATGGCTTTGACCGCTGCTTTGAAAACATCCAACATCTTGTCTGACGGACGATGCGCATAGGGTGCCAAAAGCCAATTTAGTTTTCCGGGCAAATCAAACTGGAGAGTTGCTTTCGTCTCCAGCTCCAGCCCACTGGGCATGGACGATGGGGTGTCCGCAGAAGAGTGATCCGCCGGTTTACCATCGCGCGACCACTCTGGCTTTAAACCTTGCCCACCATCATCTCCACCTTCGATCGGGATATCTGGTCCATTATCATCTTGGCCGTCATCGTCACCACGTGGTGTGATGTAGGTGATGCGTTCTACTCCCCGTTGACTAAACCATCCCGCTGTGTCGCTTAAAAACGTGAGGAATGTACCGGATGCCTTACCCGTTGCCAGGTCGTGCGCAGCAGCAACCAAACGATCGATTTCGTTCAAATACGGAAGTACCACCTCAGGGACACGCGTCTTGGAAAGTAGACGATCAATCCCACTGATATGATCGCTGTCAAGGTGGGATAAGAACAGAACGTCCACGTCGCCCTTTGCGGCAACCACGTCGATTTCTCGATTCAGGTCTCCTGTTTGATTTGACCCGCAATCGTATACCCAGTGGAATTGACTGCTCGATGTTGCGAGCAGCCCGCTCATCATTCCGCCTTGACCTACAGGGTGCTGTGTGAGGGTGATATCCATACGTCCAATGCCTTAAGTTTGATTTCTGTTTACAGCACAACTGAGGTAATTGAGGTGATCTACCGGGGAGAGCAGGGGGGTGTTTGATATTCGGGAATGCCGTGCAATGGATGATTGCCCTCGCGTTCTAACACGTCCAAGAGTATATCGGTCGTGTGCGCCAGGCTCCGGATTATTGTCCAGTGGGTCGAGTTCAGTGCCGCCGTCTGGCATGGAGCTAACGCGTCAATCGTACCGCCCGGTTCGCCAGCGATATTGATACTGGATAGCGTGGTTACGTTGGAGCTGTGCTCGGCTTGGATGCCAAGCGCGCTTTGCAGGCCAAAAACCAAGGTAGCAATGGTGCCCTGAAGCATCAGGAGCACCTCGTGCGCTCGCTCGTTTATGCAGATGCCGTGGGGTGCCATTTAATAGATAAAAGCTTCGATCGTCGCACCAACCAGAATGGGTGCCATCAACATGAGCAGAAAGATGATCATTGCATGCAGCACTGCATCGATCTCATGCGTGATGTCGCGGCCAGGTAGCGTAGGTGACGTGCGCTGGCCGGAAGAGTCTGCGTGGTGGCAATCCATGTTTTGCCTTTGTGCCGTGTTGAAAAAAAGCATGATTACATATGTGGATTTCAAAATGACGACGGATTCTGCCGGAACGGTGTGAGCGTTGCCTGGCGATATGACCCGGCATACGAGGGCTTATTTTCCGTACGGATTTATTTCTTACCGAGTAATCACGATTTGTTACACTGAGTTGAGATGCGAGCTAATGTAGTTATAAACATAAGTACAGGGCTTGAGTACACTCATTCAGCGTATGTGGGAGACACAGTGACAATAACTATCGTCAATGTAGAGGAAGTGTTGCGTCAGCGCGCGCGTCCACTTACTCTTAAAACCCTACACGCTCTAAATCCTGCTCGCGACCCCTATCGCGTAATTCTGCTTCAACCTACAGGCGTAATTGAGGCCAATGAGGTGCGTGTAGGGCATGCGGATGCGCAGCATGGTCATGTCCTTTGCAGCAGTTTCTTGTCCACTGCGGCCCAAACTCATGCGGACTTAGTTGTGGCCCCGGAATATTGCGTACCTTGGACGGTAGTGGGTGAGATCATCTCTGGGGAACGTCGGCCACCTGTAGGCGCTATATGGGTGCTTGGCTGCGAGAGTATTCCTCCGGAAGAGTTACAGACCCTGGCTGAGGACTGCAATGCAGACGGGCAGTGCGTGTTTCACCACGAACCGCTAGATCCGCGGCAAGTAGCACAAAAGCGCTATGTTGACCCGTTGCTATACGTTTTCTGGACTCAAGATTCGGATGGAAATTCTGTGCTGGTTTTGCTGGCACAGTTTAAGACCGTTGCCTGTAGAGATTATCGCGATATTGAGCAAACCTCGCTGTGTGTCGGCCAGGCGGTATATGTATTTAATCGCGGTATCGGAAATATGAGCTTGCTGTCGATCATCTGTTCCGATGCCTTCGACTTCTCTAGTCACGTCGAGCAGGCTCATCTCGACTGCTTGCTCATACATATCCAACTCAATCCCAAACCTGCTCATGCTGACTATGCGGCATATCGCGCGCGGCTATGCGCCGTCGGCACCAACAGTCACGTCGAACTTCTTTGCCTGAACTGGGCCGCGAATATACGGGAGGTTAAAGACGGTGGAAAGTATGCCGCGTGGAAAAATGTTGCTGGGTCAGCGTGGTATGCGCCACCGGCAAAGTTTAGTGCCGACGACGGGCTGATTGATGAGTTGCACCGCCGAGGACTCTACTACAGTGTTCTGGCACAGCGATGGCATTCGTTTTTCTTGAACTACGAGGGTCAGATGCTTCAGTTGCAAAAGCAAAAGCTGCGCTTCCTAGGTGAACAAGCGATCGTACCTAAGAACTTTATTGCAGTCGAAGAGCGCTGGACATGGAGTGGGGCCACAAACGCATGGGAGCCTGGCGCGATTGCTCATGATGGCTTTGCCAACGCGTTGGTCAGCTACCAAGCGATCGCTGGACCGTTGCAACGGATTTCTCAAGCTAGCCCACTAGCCGTAGAACGAGCCATAGAGATTCTTGTCGGTCCGAGCGGAAAGCCGACCACCTGGTACGCAGTCAATGAACTTGATGCTTTCCAACTGGATCGGGAAGAAGAGTCGATTCGGCGAGTGACGGTTCACCAAGAACTTGAGCCGACAAGGCCCGGTGTTGCATATCGCCGGCGCCGGCTGCAACGAGCACATGACGCGATCGGGCTCGCCCAGAGCGATGTTCCATGGCCGCCACCGGTGCGAGACCTGGCCGATGGTTTCCAATTCGCATGGCGACGGGAAGAACCACACCACAATGTCCAACCGACTGCAGGCGCGTGCGGGTCGGCTGCGCTCGTCTATCTCGCGGATCAAGCAGATGACGTGGAAATCGACAGTGTTCATCAAAAACTCAAACAGGCTATCGTCAACCATGCTCTGAGTGCAGCCATCAGCGGTGGTAAAAATGGGGAAGAGCTTGCTGATGCAATTGTTCGTGCACAGGACCGCCTTTGCGTCGTCTTTCGCAGGGGCAATCGCTATGGAGCACGCGGGCCGGAAGGCACGAATCTCATCGATATTCCCGCTGGAGCATCACCGGTGGACTTTGCGGAGGACAGGTCATGATTAACGCGCAACGTGTGGAGGCAATGCTTAGAAGCCGATACCCGGATCTTGAGAGTGTGGGCCCTGGTGTATTTCGGGGAGTTGATCGGTTCGGCTCGCGCGAGTACGCCATTCGCTATTTCGACCTGAACGACCGGCTGGCCGCGACAGCCTCTTCGCTCAAGCGCTACCAAGAAGAAATTCTTTCCGAGATGTACTTCTCCACCCAGGTCGCAACGGATTTGCGTTGGAACCACTACCTCTACTTTGTCACTAGCGACGAAGTGGCGGGTCGAGGCGAGTTTGGCCGCTTTAAAGCCATGGTCGAAGCGGACCGGGAATATGCTCGCAAACAGGTCGTGCCGGAAGGTGAGATGCCCAGGCTTCTCGCCACGGGGCGCGCGACCGCACCTACCAGCGCAATGCCCGTCGATCTGGCGACAACATGGTCGAAAACACTTGATCAGCACGGGTTTGGCTTCATACTTGATGATGATATATCCGTGCCCGACGTTGTGCGGCGTATCGTTGCTGGGACGAAGGACAAGGCCGTACGGCCAGTATCACCTATGGTATTGCTGCCAGCTGAAAACGCAGCGGCCAACCACTTCCTCAAGCACCTGACCATCACTGGCTTTCGGCCCCATCCTGAGCAGAAAGACCATCCCCTGGGACGAGTCAATTTGATCGTCGGCGGCAATGGCGTTGGCAAGACCTCATTGCTCGAAGCAATCGAATTCGGATATTGTGGACGAAACCGACGATCCTCCGTTGTGTTAAACCAGACATCCATCACTCTAGCGCTGGCTGGTACAGGGGGAGAACTATCCTCCACCACAGACCCAGTGCGTCTTCGAGCGCGTCACTCGAGCTGGTACGCAAAGACCGAACTGAAGAAAATCAGCATTCAGGACAGCTTCGGAAAATTCAATTTTCTCGATACTGATGCCGCAGTTAATCTCAGCGTGTCGGCAAGTTCAGACCAAATTGGGGCTGATGTAACTCGCCTAGTGCTCGGAGCAGCCGCCGAAAATCTGGCAGACCGGCTTCGTCGTGTCTTCGAAAAACTCCGGGAAGAACTGAAGAGTCTCCGTCGCGACAACGTCGCAGACGAGCAACTGAAACGGGCCGCTCAGGAGCGTGTCGACGCCGTCAAGAATACACCGAAGCTCTCCGATAGCCTGTTTTTGGAACTACTTGCCGCGTTAAAGCATATGGGCTGGTTGCATCTGCCCGAGGAAAAAGGCGGTATTACTCTCTTGCGGGGGAGCCTTCAGGAGACCGTATCAGCAACCGAACTCCTTCGTCAGTCTTCGGTCAATATACTGGACAGTAATCCGCAAAGCGCCTTACAGCTCTTAGCTAACCTGAACGAGGAAGTAGATAAAGCCGCTGCGTTGGATGACGGTGCAAAGGCTGCCAGAATGGAGCAGGGCAAAGCTCAACGGGCAGCGCAGGCGGTGGCAGAGCGGATAGCAGCGACTGAAGCGCTGCTGCCCTATGCACATACTGGTTTTTCGCAGATCGTCAAGGAGGTAGGGGATCGGCAGAATGATATTCGCACGCGTGGAGCAGAACTCGCTTTAGTCGCAATTAAGGTTAATGAAAGCGCCGTTGAGCAACAGCTAGGGCGACGGCTTCAGGAAGCCATCCCTTTTGTTGAGGCACAAACCGAAGCGCTTCAACGCCAGCTTACGACAGCTCGGTCGTCTCTCCAGGCATTGGAGCAAACTCAGAGCAGTCTAACGGTTCTGAGGCAGCGGTTGCTAGCAACAGCCCAAGACATATTACAGCGCGTCCCCAACCCCGATCATTGCCCCCTTTGTCACTCTGAGTTTGAAAGCGACCAGTTGCTGGTTCGTATGATGACGGACGTCGAAGGCAACGCTTCTGAGCAAGCGTCGCTGCTTCAAGCGGAAATCGCGGGAGCGGAAGAAGCATTGACCAAAATGCAGATGGCCCTGATTGCATTGGAGTCCATGCGGGGGTTTCTGGGGGAACGTGCACAGGTATTGACTGTTGGCGAGGCGTTAGCTCGAATCGATCAGGAAAGAGTCCTGTTCGAGCGCGACCGCAAAAACTTTGAGGCAGCACAAGGTCAGATTCAACAACTGCGGACCGATGGACTCAGCTCCGAAGAACTGTCCAACAGGTTGATGGCCGCCGGGCTTGCCGAGTTGCCATCCATTGACGAATTGCAGGCCATGCAAGTGAGTTACAAGGAAGATCTCACCAGTTTGCAGGAGACATCCAAAGCTGCGTTGCAGAAATTGCAGAAGGTACAACGAGATTGCGAAGCGTTGGCGGCTCGTCTGTCCATTGAAATGCCAGACAGCGCCGAAGCGTTAGCGATGGCAGTCAGGAAGCAAATTTCTGACATAAAAGTCGCGCTAGGTGCCCATCAGATTCTTGCATCGTTCCTGGCGGTTGGCACAGATACAACGGCGGATGAAATAGCCATCAATCTTTCCTTTGCCCAGCAACTCGTTGCGAAAGTCGCTACCACCATTGCGCAGGAGAAAGTCAACAATGTGGCGCTCGATAAGGAAACGAAGGCAGTCGCTGATCTCACGACCAAGATTGATCTCTGCGGCACGAGGATTACGCGCTTGGTTGATGCCGAGCACGTATTGGAGGCACTGACTCAACAAAGTTCCGGTGGGGAGTTGACCAACCAAATCCTTGCCGAGAATGCACAAGAGATCGCGCGTACCTTCGCCAGCATCCACATGCCGAATGAGTTCGAACTGAAGGTTGAGCACGGGGCTCTGGCTATCGTTCGTCGTCAAACGGGCGGCAAGGTCGAACTTGATCATATGAGTACGGGGCAGCGCGCCGCGTTCGCACTCTCACTATTTTTGGCCATGAATGGTCGTCTTCGCTCAGGGCCGCCAGTACTGCTCTTTGATGATCCGGTAGCGCATGTTGACGACATCAATGTATTGTCATTTTTAGATCATTTGCGTCATCTAGCAATCAGTGGGTCGCGTCAGATCTTTTTCGCGACCGCCGACACTAAGCTTGCTGGGCTATTCCGCCACAAGTTTCGGTTCTTGGGTGACGACTTTAAGGAATTGTCTCTATCGCGATCCTGATCAGGAGACGACTGCTAGGCTAGGGGTTATGCGTCGCGCCAGGTGATGGAATCGTGGACGTTTGAGCTACCGGTGGAGCTCCTATTGCCTGTCGTGCCCCATTCTGCACCATGTCAACCACAAAAAAAAGTACAGTCACGTGTAAGCGATCCACTAAGCACAGGGTTTTCAGGCAGCGAGGTCCATGGCAACCTGTTGAATGTCTAAATTCCAAGGAAGTAGTGCCTCGATGTCTTCAA
>LNAP01002090.1_pt1 | contig 20328 bp, 20 predicted proteins | sample 602601 | NCBI WGS metagenome assembly LNAP01 (sample SAMN02440304, study PRJNA202911) | soil metagenome | biome: Subtropical and temperate rainforests or woodlands; isolation source: soil samples (1 kg each in a 20% v/v slurry with milli Q water) were... ...
ATTCCGCGCCTGACGCTGCCGCGTCCACCGCACCCCGCCCCGCGAACCTGACGATCGCGATACGCCCCTCTCGGTGGGACGGGATGCAATGGATTATAAGCCTAATTAAAACGACGTCAAGAGACTTTTAGGAAAAAATGTCTGGCGCGGGGCTATTCGACGCCGGCCTCGGCCGGCGTGAATTCGTAGACCGAACTGCAGAACTCGCAGGTCACCACGACCTTGCCGTCCTTGACCATGTCGGCGCGATCCTGCGGCTCGAAGCTGTTGAGCATGCCGGAGACCGCCTCGCGCGAGCAGGAGCACTGCGCGCGCAGCGGCAGCGGGGCGAAGACGCGCACGCCGGTTTCGTGGAAAAGGCGGTACAGCAGCCGCTCGCCTGACAGGTCGGGATCGATCAGCTCGAGATCCTCGACGGTCGCAATCAGCGACTGGCCTTCGACCCAGGCGTCATCCTCGGCCACCGCGTTGGCCTCCAGCCCGTCGGGCGCATCGCCGGGATGCAGGTCGCGCTGCGCGCGTTCAGGCGCCTTGGGCAGGAACTGCAGCAGCATGCCGCCGGCACGCCAGCCATGGCGGGGACCGCCCTCGCCGCCGCGCCATTCCTCGCCGACCGCCAGCCGCACCCGGGTGGGGATCTGCTCGGAGCGCAGGAAATATTCATGGGCAGCGTCTTCCAGACTGCCGCCTTCCAGCGCCACCAGGCCCTGGTAGCGGCTCATGTCCGGGCCCTGGTCGACGGTCATGGCGAGATGGCCGTGGCCGAGCAGCGCGCCGGAGTCCTGCCCTGCCACCAGCCTGGCCTCGTCAAAGCGCGCATAGGCGCGCATCCGGTCCGGGGCCTGGAAATCGACGATCATCAGCGACACCGGCCCGTCGGTCTGGGTCTGCAGGATGAAGCGGCCGTCGAATTTCAGCGACGAGCCGAGCAGCGTCGTCAGCACGATGGCCTCGCCGAGCAGTTTTGCGACCGGCACCGGGTAATTGTGCTTGTTGAGCAGTTCGTCGAGCGCAGGTCCAAGCCGGGTCAGCCGGCCGCGCAGGTCGAGCGCGGCGACCTCGAACGGCAGCACCGCATCGTCGACCGGAACTTCGGACGGCGCGCGAATGGGGGGATCGACGAGGATTCTGGATTCGGGGGCTTGTGAGGTCATGGAGCCTATCTGGGGGCGATGGAGCCGGATCGAAAGGTTCTCGTTTCCTTTTTCCTTCTCCCCCGCGCGAAGCGAAGCTTCGCTAGGTGGGAGAAGGTGGCGCGGACCAACGGGGCGGCGACGGATGAGGGGTTACCAGACTCCGAGCTTGCAACTACCCTCACCCGGCCGCGCTGGCGCGCGGCCACCCTCTCCCACAAGGGGAGAGGGAAGAAGAAGAAAAAGCGCGGCGCATGTGCGTCTTCACGCCACCGCGTTGAGGCACCAGGCCAGGATGCCCTTCTGGGCGTGGAGGCGATTTTCGGCCTCGTCAAACACCACCGACTGCGGCCCGTCGATCACCTCGTCGGTGACCTCGTCGCCGCGATGCGCCGGCAGGCAGTGCATGAACAGCGCGTCCGGCTTGGCCAGACCCATCAGCCGGGCATTGACCTGATAGGGCTTCAGCAGGTTGTGGCGGGTCTCACCGTCCTTGTCGCCCATCGACACCCAGGTGTCGGTGACGACGCAGTCGACGCCGCGCACCATCGCATCGGGATCGGTGCTGAAGGTGATCGGTGCGTGGGTCGCCTTGACCCAGTCCTTGAACGGCTTCTTCGGCGCCAGCTCCGGCGGCGTTGCAATATTGAGCTGGAACTGGAAGCGCTCCGCCGCATGGGCCCACGACATCAGCACGTTGTTGTCGTCGCCGGTCCAGGCCACGGTGCGGCCCTTGATCGGCCCGCGATGCTCCTCGAAGGTCATGACGTCGGCCATCACCTGGCAGGGATGCGACTTGCGGGTCAGGCCATTGATCACCGGCACGGTGGCGAATTCGGCGAGCTCCAGCAGCGCGTCATGGCTGAGGATGCGGATCATGATGATGTCGACGAAGCGCGACAGCACGCGCGCGGTGTCGGCGATGGTCTCGCCGCGGCCGAGCTGCATTTCCGCGCCGGTCAGCATCACCACTTCGCCGCCGAGCTGGCGCATGCCGACCTCGAACGACACCCGGGTGCGGGTCGAGGGTTTTTCGAAGATCATCGCCAGGGTCTTGTCTTCCAGCGGCTTGTCGGGCCTGGCGTTGGTCTTGTCGTGGCCCTTCAGCTTCGCCTTCATGGCGACGCTGGCGTCGAGGATGTTGCGCAGCTCGTTGGTGGGCACATCGCAGAGGTCGAGGAAATGCCGCGGCGACGTACTCATCGCCCGGCTCCAAGCTTCAGTGCCGGCGACGCCAGCGCCACGCAGGCCTGCTCCAGGCGCTGCACGCCCTCCTCGATCTCCGCCTCGGTGACGATCAGCGGCGGCAGCAGCCGCACCACGTTCTCGCCGGCGCCCACGCTGAGCAGCCGGGCGTCGCGCAACGCCGCGACCAGGTCGCCGGACGGCACCACCGCCTTGACGCCGATCAGCAGGCCTTCGCCGCGCACGTCGGCCAGCACCTCGGGATGGCGATCGACCACCGAGGCGAGCTTCTGCTTGAACAGCAGCGACATGCGGTTGACGTGTTCGAAGAAGCCGGGCTTCAGCATGACGTCGAGCACCGCATTGGCTGATGCCACCGCCAGCGGATTGCCGCCGAAGGTGGAGCCGTGCGAGCCTGGCGCCATGCCGGCCGCGGCTTCCGCCGTCGTCAGACAGGCGCCGATCGGAAAGCCGCCGCCGAGCGCCTTGGCCAGCGACATAATGTCCGGCGTCACGCCGATGTGCTGATGCGCGAACAACGAGCCGGTGCGGCCCATGCCGGTCTGCACCTCGTCGAACACCAGCAAGATGCCGCGCTCGTCGCACACTTCGCGCAAGGCGCGGAAGAACGCGTGCGGCGGCGCGCGCACGCCGCCCTCGCCCTGCAGCGGCTCGATCAGAATGCCGGCGGTCTCCGGACCGATGGCTTTCTTCACCGCGTCGATGTCGCCGAGCGGCACCTGGTCGAAGCCCTGCATCGGCGGGCCGTAGCCCTCGAGATACTTCGCAGCGCCGGTGGCGGCCAGGGTCGCCAGCGTGCGGCCGTGGAATGCGCCCTCGAAGGTCACGATGCGATAGCGCTCGGGGTTGCCCTTCGAGAAATGATAGTGGCGCGTCATCTTGATCGCGCATTCCATCGCCTCGGCGCCGGAATTGGCAAAGAACACGTAGTCGGCAAAGCTCTGCTCGCACAGCCGCGCCGCCAGCCGCTCACCGTCGGGGCTCCTGAACAGGTTCGACATGTGCCAGAGCTTTGTCGCCTGCTCCTGCAGGGCCGCGACCAGATGCGGATGGCAGTGGCCGAGCGCATTGACCGCGACGCCGCTGGTGAAGTCGAGATAACGTTCACCGTCGGTGCCATTCAGCCACGCACCTTCGCCCGAGGTGAAGGCGACGTCCGCTCTGGCGAATACCGGCAGCAGATGAGACGGGGTTGCGCTCTTGGTCATAACCAATCCGATCGGAACTTAGGGTGACTGGGCGAACGCGCCTGTGCGAGATCGGACAACCTACCCCGGAAACGAAACGTGCCGCCTTTCCAGGCGGCACGTGGGCATTATTCTATGGTTGCGGCGGTGGCTGTCAACCTCGGCGCGGCCTGGAAAGCCCGTAGTATCCCGGGCAAGGCGCGACGATCGACGCAACTATTGGAGTCCGGGCGCGTTTCCGTGACGACAGAATCGCACAAAAAACCGATTTCTCTGTTTTGCAAGCACAAGGATGTGGACGCGTGAGGCCGGACTCTTGCGCCGGAGTCACGGCATATTGTAGCTTCTGAGCTATCGGGTACGACATCTCGTGCACGGTTGTGTTCCACTACGGTCCAGTGTTCGGCGTAAACGTCCGGTCGCAATTCTTGCGCCCGGCGAGCGCTAAGGGATTCGGACTGCAGGGATTTTTGTGACGCTGGAGTCGCTGCGCTGCCTGACACCGGCCGGCGCGACACGAAGGGAAGAGTGCGATGACGGTATTAACCTGGACCGACGATCGCGTCGAGCAGCTGAAAAAGCTCTGGGAAGGCGGCCTGTCCGCCAGCCAGATTGCCGCCGAGCTCGGCAATGTGACGCGTAACGCGGTGATCGGCAAAGTCCACCGCCTCGGCCTGTCCGGCCGTGCCAAGAGCCCAAGCTCGGCGGCGCCGCGCCCGCGCAAGGCGCGTCCGGCCCAGCAGATGATGCGGGTTGCGCGCCCGGTCGCCCGCGGCAACACCGCGCTGGCCCACGCCTTCGAAGTCGAAGCCGAGCCGGATCCGGTGACCTATGACAATGTGGTGCCGATGGCGCAGCGGCTGAGCCTGCTGCAGCTCAACGAGGCCACCTGCCACTGGCCGATCGGCGATCCGAGCAATGCGGAATTCTACTTCTGCGGCGGCAAGGCCCTGCAGAGCCTGCCCTATTGCGCGCACCACTCGCGCATCGCCTACCAGCCCGCAAGCGATCGCCGTCGCCAGGCACCGAAGCCGATCAGGTAAGCTAGAGGCGCTGCGGTGATCCGCAGGGCCAGACACAAACGACGTGTCGTCCCCGCGCAAGCGGGGACCCATAACCACAGCGGTACGTGGTTATGAATTGCGGTCGAGGCCGCTTTTCCAATTGATCAGACGGAGGCTATGGGTCCCCGCTTGCGCGGGGACGACACGGAGTCTCCTTACTCCGCCGCCTTGTCGAAGCGGTCGTCCAGCGCGTAGCCGGCGCCACGGACGGTGCGGATCGGGTCCTGCTCGCCGCCGGGATTAAGCAGCTTGCGCAAGCGGCCGATGTGGACGTCCACGGTGCGCTCGTCGATATAGATGTCGCGGCCCCAGACGCTATCGAGCAGCTGCTCGCGGCTGAACACCCGGCCGGGATGCTCCAGAAAGAACTCCAGCAACCGGTATTCGGTCGGGCCGAGATCGATCGGCCGACCCGAGCGCGCGACGCGGCGCTTGTCGCGGTCGAGTTCAATGTCCCCGAACGCCAGCACCGTGGCGAGGCGTTCCGGCGCGGCGCGGCGCAACAGCCCCTTCACACGGGCCAGCAGCTCCGGCACCGAGAACGGCTTGACGATGTAGTCGTCGGCACCGGTGGCCAGACCGCGAACGCGCTCGCTCTCCTCGCCGCGTGCGGTGAGCATGATGATCGGCAGCGCCTTGGTCTCGGGCCGCGCCCGCAGGCGGCGGCACAGCTCGATGCCGGACAGGCCGGGCAGCATCCAGTCCAGCACCACCAGGTCGGGGACGCTTTCCTTCAGCCTGGTGTCGGCGTCATCGCCGCGGGCGACGGTCTCTACGTCATAGCCTTCGGCGTCGAGATTGTAGCGCAGCAGCGTGGTCAGCGCCTCTTCGTCCTCAACCACCAGAATGCGCGCGTTCATATGTGATCTACCTTATATATTGCCGGGAGCAGTAGCGAAGCTGGTCATGTCGCCCTTCGGGCGCTTGTCGAGGATCTGCTGGCCCTCGATCATGTAGAATACCGTCTCGGCGATGTTGGTGGCGTGATCGCCGATCCGCTCGATGTTCTTGGCGCAGAACATCAGATGGATGCAGAACGAGATGTTGCGCGGGTCTTCCATCATGTAGGTGAGGAGTTCGCGGAACAGCGAGGTGCAGATCGCGTCGATCTCCTCGTCACCCTTCCACACCGCCATCGCCGCGGGCAGGTCGTGCGCGGCGTAAGCGTCGAGCACCGCCTTGACCTGCGACTGCACCAGGTTGGTCATGTGCTCGAGGCCGCGGATCAGCTTCAGCGGATGAAAATCGCTGTCGAGCGCGTTGACGCGCTTGCCGATGTTCTTGGCGAGGTCGCCGATCCGCTCGACGTCGATGGCGACGCGCATCGCGCCGACGATCTCGCGCAGGTCGATGGCCATCGGCTGGCGCTTGGCGATGGTCAGCACCGCGCGCTCCTCGATGACGCGCTGCATCTGGTCGATCTCCTGATCGGCGGCGACCACGCGCAGGCCGAGTTCGACGTCGCGCCGCACCAGCGCGTCGACGGAATCGGTGATCTGGCGCTCCGCCAGTCCGCCCATCTCGGCGACGAGCCGGGTCAGTTCCTGCAGATCGTCGTCGAAAGCCTTGGTGGTGTGTTCAAAAGCCATAATCAATCCTCCCGCGCGATGCGCGTCAGCCGAAACGGCCGGTGATGTAATCCTGGGTGCGACGATCGGTCGGCGAGGTGAAAATCTTGTTGGTGGGACCGAATTCGATCAGCTCGCCGAGATACATGAAGGCCGTGGAGTCGGAGACGCGCGCGGCCTGCTGCATGTTATGGGTGACGATGGCGATGGTATACTCGTCCTTCATCTCGTCGATCAGTTCCTCGATCTTGGCGGTCGAGATCGGATCCAGCGCCGAGCACGGCTCGTCGAACAGGATCACTTCCGGCCTGACCGCGATGGTGCGGGCAATGCACAGGCGCTGCTGCTGACCGCCGGACAGGCTGAGCCCGGAGGCGTTGAGCTTGTCCTTGACCTCGTTCCACAGCGCGCCGCCACGCAGCGCCTTCTCGACGCGGCCATCCATCTCCGACTTGGAGATCTTCTCGTAGAGCCGCACGCCGAACGCGATGTTCTCGTAGATGGTCATCGGGAACGGGGTCGGCTTCTGGAACACCATGCCGACCCGGGCACGCAGCAGGTTGAGGTCGAGCTTGGGGTCGAGCACGTTCTGGCTGTCGAGCATGACCTGGCCCTCGGCGCGCTGGCCGGGATAGAGGTCGTACATGCGGTTGAAGATGCGCAGCAGGGTCGACTTGCCGCAGCCCGACGGGCCGATGAAGGCAGTGACCTTGTTGGCGATCAGGTTGAGGTTGATATGCTTCAGCGCGTGGTGCTCGCCGTAATAGAAATTGAGGTCGCGCACGCTGACCTTCGGACGTTCCTCACCCTGCACGGCCGAGGGCGGCATGGCGACGCCGGGAACGCTGGTGGAAATCGAAAGCTCGCTCATTTGGCTGTCCTCTCGGCGCCAAGAATGCGGGCGCCAATGTTAAGGGCAAGTACGGTCAGGGTGATGATCAAGGCCCCGCTCCAGGCGAGCTGCTTCCAGTACTCGTAAGGGCTTTGAACGAAGTTGTTGATGGTGACAGGTAGATTGGCCATGGTCTTGGTGAGATCGAGACTGAAGAACTGGTTGCTCAGCGCGGTGAACAGCAGCGGCGCGGTCTCGCCGGCAACGCGGGCCGTCGCCAGCAGCACGCCGGTGATCAGGCCGGCGCGGGCCGCGCGATAGGCGATGCGGCGGATCACCAGCGAACGCGGCAGGCCGAGCGCCGAGGCCGCCTCGCGCAGCGGATTGGGCACCAGGCCGAGCATGTCCTCGGTGGTGCGCACCACCACGGGGATGACGATCACCGCCAGCGCCAGCGCGCCTGCGAAGGCCGAGAAGCCGCCCATCGGCACCACCACCGCGCCATAGACGAACAGGCCGATGATGATCGACGGCGCCGACAGCAGGATGTCGTTGATGAAGCGGATCACATCGGTGAGTCGATCGTTCTTGCCGTATTCGGCGAGATAGGTGCCGGCCAGCAGGCCGAGCGGCGCGCCGATGCCGACGCCGATCACCGTCATGATGATCGAACCGACAATGGCGTTGAGCAGGCCGCCTTCCGCCGAGCCGGGCGGCGGCGTGTTCTGGGTGAACAGCTGCACGCTGATGCCGGCCAGACCGTTGGTGAACAGCGTGAACAGGATCAGCGCCAGCCAGGAGACGCCGAACAAAGCGGCGGCGAAGCACAGCGCGCGGATCGTCATGTCGACGCGGCGGCGATGGGCATAGATCGGATTCATGAAATCACCTGAAGTCGCATGACCTTGTCCGAAAACCGGTATCCACTTTTCGGGGTCATGCTAATTGCCCGCCTTCTTCTCAAGCCGCATCAGCATCAGGCGCGCGCCCGACAGTACGAAGAACGTCAGCACGAACAGCAACAACCCGAGCAGGATCAGGCCCGACTGGTGCAGGCCATCGCTCTCGGCAAATTCGCTGGCAATCGCCGCCGAAATGGTGGTGCCCGGCCCGAACACCGAGCCGGAGATCCTGAACGAGTTGCCGATGATGAAGGTCACCGCCATGGTCTCGCCGAGCGCGCGGCCGAGCGCCAGCATGATGCCGCCGATCACGCCGACGCGGGTGTAGGGGATGACCACGTTGCGGACGACTTCCCAAGTGGTGCAGCCGACGCCGTAGGCGGCCTCCTTGAGCACCGGCGGCACGGTCTTGAACACGTCCACCGAGATCGAGGTGATGAACGGCAGCACCATGATGGCGAGGATCAGGGCGGCGTTGAACAGGCTGAGATAGGATGGCGGGCCGGCGAAGATGGTGCCGAGCACCGGCACGCCTTCGAAGGTGCGGATCATGAACGGCTGGACGTGGTTGGCCAGGAACGGGCCGAGCACGAAGAAGCCCCACATGCCGTAGATGATCGAGGGAATGCCGGCGAGCAGTTCGACGGCCATGCCGATCGGGCGGCGCAGCCATTGCGGGCACAGCTCGGTGAGGAAGATCGCAATGCCGAGCCCGACCGGGATGGCGATGGTCATGGCGATCACCGAGGTCACCAGGGTGCCATAGATCGGCCCCAGCGCGCCGAGCACCGGCGGATCGGCAGAGGGCGCCCAGCGCGCCGTCCACAGGAAGGCAAAGCCGTATTCCTTCATCGCCGGCCAGGCGCCGGCGATGAGCGACAGAATGATGCCGCCGAGGATCAGCAGCACCGAAATCGCGCAGGCCCGCGTCGCCCAGTAGAAGGCGCTGTCGCCGAACTTGAAGGCGCTGAGGGCCTTCGCGCGATCATACGGACCGGCAGCTTCCATCGACGAACTCTGAACGGCCATATCTGCCACGCCAGTCCCCTGTGTCTTGTTACTATTACTGGATGCGCGAGCGCATCGTGAAGAAAGAACGCGGCGCAACGCTGTGGTGCCTTGTGAGGCCCGGCACTCGCCGCGCGGTCCCTCCCCCTTGTGGGGGAGGGAGCACTACGGTCCGAGTTCGGCTCAGCTCTTGATATCAGCCGACCAGGTCTTCTCGATCAGCTTGACGACCGGAGCCGGCATCGGGATGTAGTCGAGCTCTTCGGCCATCTTGTCGCCCTTCTCGAACGCCCACTTGAAGAACTTGACGGCTTCGGCGGAGGCAGCCTTGTCCGCGGGGGCCTTGTGCATCAGGATGAAGGTCGCGGCAGTGATCGGCCAGGAGGCTTCGCCGGGCTGGTCGGTGAGGATCACGTAGTAGCCGGGAGCCTTCGCCCAGTCGGCATTCGACGCGGCGGCCTGGAAGGCAGCAATGGTCGGCTGCACGGTCTTGCCGGCCTTGTTGATCAGCGCGGCGTAGGTCAGCTTGTTCTGCTTGGCGTAGGCGTATTCGACGTAGCCGATCGCGTTCTTGGTCTGGCTGATGTTGCCGGCAACGCCTTCATTGCCCTTGGCGCCGACGCCAACCGGCCATTCGACCGCGGTACCCGAACCGACCTTGGTCTTCCAGTCGGCGCTTGCCTTGGCGAGATAGTCGGTGAAGTTGAAGGTGGTGCCCGAACCATCCGAACGGCGCACCACGGTGATGGCATCGGTCGGCAGCTTCAGCTTCGGATTCAGCTTGACGATCGCGGCGTCGTTCCAGGTCTTGATCTTGCCGAGATAGATGTCGGCGAGCACTTCGCCGGACAGCACCAGTTCACCCGACTTGATGCCTTCGAGATTCACGACGGGGACGATGGCGCCCATGACCATCGGCCACTGCACCAGGCCGTCCTTCTCGAGCACTTCGGCCTTGAGCGGCGCGTCGGTGGCGCCGAAGGTCACGGTCTTGGCCTGAATCTGCTTGATGCCGGCGCCGGAGCCGATCGACTGGTAGTTGAGGCCGTTGCCGGTCTCTTTCTTGTAGGCGTCAGCCCACTTCGAATAGATCGGGAAGGGGAAGGTCGCGCCAGCACCGGTAATGTCGGCAGCGAATGCCGACGTCGATGCGGCCACCAGGCCGGCAACAACGATTGCCTTAAGGAATTTCATGATGGTCTCCATCTGCTGAGCTAAGGCGCCGGACGCGCCCGATCCTGCTCACGCCGCCCGTTTAGGGCTGGTCGATTGACCTTTTATGATGGTTCGATGACAGCTGGATGACGGCCACAAGCCATTGAATCCACTCATGTTTAAGAAGCAGACGGGGCCTTTGCCTGGGGAAAAGCGGCGGTAAAGGTCGCGCCATTTTTCGGCACGCTTTCGATCAAAAGCCGGCCGCGATGACGGTTAAGAATATGTTTCACCAGCGAGAGTCCGAGCCCGGTGCCGCCCTGCGCGCGGCTGTCGCCGACATCGACCCGGTAGAACCGCTCGGTGAGCCGCGGCAGGTGCTCCGGGGCGATGCCGGGACCGAAATCGCGCACCGCGACCCGCATTTCAGGCGCGCCCTCCGGCGAGGTCGACGGCGTCATCGAGACCAGCACCCGGCCGCCGGAAGCGCCGTATTTCAGCGCGTTCTCGATCAGGTTCTCGAACAGCCGCAGCAGTTCCTCACGGTCGCCGGCGATCATCACCGGCGCGTCGGGCAGCTCCATCTCGATGTGGACATTGCGCTCGGCGGCCAGCGGCTCCAGCCCGTCGCCGACCTGTCGGATGATCGGCAGCAGATCGACCAGGGTATCCGGCCGGACGTGGGCCGACAGTTCGACCCGCGACAGCGACAACAGGTCGTCGATCAGCCGCGCCATCCGGGTGGCCTGGGTATGCATGATGCCGAGGAAGCGCTCGCGGGCCTTGGCGTCGTCCTTGGCCGGCCCCTGCAGCGTGTCGATGAAGCCGGACAGCGCCGCCAGCGGCGTGCGCAGCTCGTGGCTGGCATTGGCAACGAAATCGGCGCGCATTTCCTCGACCCGGCGCAGCGGCGTCTGGTCATGAAACGTCATCAGCATGCAGGTGTCGGCGCCGCCAAAGGCGGTGGGCACGGACAGCGGCGTCACGATCAGCTCCATCCAGCGGTCGACCGGGACGTGATCGAGATAGGTGGCGCGGCGCGGCTCGGTGCTGGCGATGGCCTCGCGCAGCGCGGTGATGATCTCCGGAGAGCGCAGCGCGAACTGCGCCAGCTCGTTCTTGCGCAACGCCGGGGCGAGCTGGGCCGCCGCCGCATTGAGGTGGATGACCCGCCCGGCGCGGTCGAGCAGCACCGCGGGATCCGGCATGCCGGCGATGATCGCCCGGACCGCCGGGGCTTCCACCGGATTGACGCCAAGCACCTCCTCGCGTGACGCCACCGCATCGTGCAGGCGCCATGGCACCAGTGCGGATGCGGCGATGCATGCGAACACGATGCCGGCACGGGCCAGCGACAGCTCGCCGAATACCACCAGCGCAGCCAGCGCCAGTCCCGCCGCGAGCAGGATGATGGCGGAATGGCGCAACCGGTCGGGCCACGGCGAAAACATGGTGGGTGAGGAAGCTTCAACAGCCATCTGGCGGAACGTCTCCCTGCTCCGGATTTATGATCAGGCGCCGGAGCCGCCCTGTTCCTTGAGATGGCGGCGGTCGGGTTGGGCTTCAACCTCGAGCACCGCGGCGATCTCGCGAATCTTCTTGGATTGCGCGCCCACGATAATCTCGCGAAGCGTCAGTAACATTACAGAGATGAAGAACGGCGCCAGATAATACAGCACCCGGAACAGCAGCATGCCGGCCAGCAGCTCTTCCTTGTCCATCTGCCACAGCCCGACCAGCATGGCGGCGTCGAACACGCCGAGCCCGCCCGGCGAATGGCTGGCGAAGCCGAGCAGCGTCGCCGACACGAAGATCACGGCCACCACCACGAAACCGAGGTTGGGCTCGTCCGGCACCAGCATGTACATGGCCAGCGCGCAGAAGCCGAGATCGACGATACCGATGACGATCTGCAGCAGGGTCAGCGGGCCGCCGGGCAGCTGCACCGACCAGTGCCCGCGGCCGACGCAGCGCGGCTTGACCCAGACCCAGGCCACATAGAAGGCGAGCCCCGCCAGGATGCCGAACGCGACGATCCGGTTGAGCCAGGGTGGCAAATGGTCGATCGCCGACGCCGCCTCGGGATGATAGGCGATGCCCATGCCGAGCACCGCGGCATTGCCGAGCCAGAAGGTCAGGCCGGCCAGAAAGCAGATCTTGGCGACGTCGATGGCGTTGAGGCCCCAGCCCGAATAGATGCGGTAGCGTACCGCGCCGCCGGTGAAGACGCTGGCGCCGACGTTGTGGCCGATGGAATAGCTGGTGAAGGCGGCGAGCGCATTGACGCGGTAGGGCACGTCGCCGCGGCCGATCGCGCGCACCGCGAACCAGTCGTAGAAGGTCAGGGTGAAATAGCCGGCGGCCACCGACAGCGCCGCCAGCCCGATCAGCCGCGGCTCGGTCGCCATCATGGCCTCGTAGACCTTGTGGCCGTCGATATTGCGCAGCTTGTGGTAAAGCATGTAGCAGGCGATGCCGATCACAGCGACACTGATCAACACACCGAGCTTGTGCAGGATTTGCTTGTCGCGCAGAAACGAGACCGCCCTGCGTATTGCTTCCAGCATCTCAACCTCGAATGCGATTCACGACCAGGGGCAGTCAGGCAGCCTCGGCGTCACCGCCGTCTCGCGTCTCCGGGGCCGTCGCCGGACGACCGCTAAGACCATCTCGTAGCGTGTTTTACGAAAAAGAGGAATTCGGCGGATGTGAATAAAAGACGCGCAGCTTCAATATATTAGGTCGGGCCCAACAAACCAGAGGTGCAATTTTCAGACATCGCTGCGGCAAAATGACAGCATTCTGGCGACCTGGCAGACCACAATGGTGCATCGGTGACCGCAAAGCCCGTCACAACGCCGACTGACGCTGGAAAAACAGCAGATCGAGCTCCGGTGCCGCGCCGGTGAGCCCGCTCAGCAGCGCGTGAACCTGGCCGCGATGATGGGTCTGGTGGTTGAACCAGTGCGCCAGCGCAGGGGCAAGTTGCTGCTCGAACACCTCCGGCGAGGACACCCGGCTATATCTGATCGTTCCGGCGACGCGCTGCTCGTCCAGCCCGTCCACATAGGCTGCGATGCGGGCATCCTCGGCCTGCCGTGCGGCCCGCAGCTCCGCGAAGCTCTCATACAGGATGGCGTCGAGCCGGTCGGGGACCTCGCCCTCGCCGGTAAATCGCTTCATCCAGATCCGGTCGGTGGCCAGCAGATGATTGAGCGTTCCGTGCACGGACCTGAAGAACGCGCCGCGGTCGGCGCGGTATTGCTCGATGCTGAGTGCCGCTGCGGCGGCGTAGAGCCGGCCATTGGCCCAGGCATTGTAATGGCCGAACATGCGATAATGTGCTGCCAGCGACATTCGATCATTCGGCTCCGCGGTCGTCATGCGACTTTGGCCGCACGCGATACCACCCAGTCGCGCAGCTTCGAGCCGATGGCACAGCCCACCAGATAGAAGGCAAACAGCGCCAGGCCGAGATCGAGCCAGTAACCGAACCGGCCGGGCAGCAGTTTCGCCAGCGACACGCCGATCAGCGCCACCGTCAGCGCGGCCAGCTTCTGCGCCAGCGCCCGCGACACTGTCTTGCCGCGGCGGACCACCGCGATCCAGCCCATGCCGAGCCCGAGCAGAAACGCGCCGAGCAGCCATCCCCACAGAAACATTGCCAGATCAACCATCGTTACTGCCTCACCACAAATTCGATCCGGCGGTTCTGCGCCTTGCCCTCGTCGGTGTCATTGGGAGCGATAGGCAGCGCGCTGCCATAGCCGACCGCGGTGAAGCGATCCGCCGGCAGGCCGGCCTTGATCAGATAATCGGCCACCGCCTGGGCGCGCTTTTCCGACAGTTCCTGGTTGAACTCCTCGGCGCCCGTGCGGTCGGTATGGCCAACGATTTCGACATTGGTGGAGGGACAGCGCATCGCCGTCTCAACCAGGCGGTCGAGCAATCCGGTCGAATCCGCATTGATCGAGGCGCTGGAACTTTCGAAGCGGATCCGTCCCTTGGTCAGGTTCTGCGCGAACAACTGCTGGCAGACGGTGGCATCCACCGGCGCGGCCGCGGGCTTGACCGAGATTTCCGGCTTGGTCGTCCACCCCAACGGCAGTTCGCGGGCCAGGCCGGCGCGGATCTGCCCGGCCGCCGCCTCGTAGAGCGCATCTCCGGACAGTTTGATTTCCCGGTCGGACACCACCAGCGTGCCGGTCGACAGCCGCGACAGCGCGCCCAGCGCCGACGTCACCGCCGCGGTGAACCCGGATGGCGCGCCGATGCTGGCCTTGAGGTTGTCGACGATTTTCTCGTTGCCAAACTTGCGGCCGGCCGCCGCCGCCAGCGCGGCATGGGAATTGTTGTCGGGCACGTAGCCGCTCAGGGTCAGGGTCACCGCCACCGGGTCCTTGTTGGCCTGGAAGATATAGGGCGGCGCCCTGACCTCGTTGCTGACCACGACAAAACCCTCGGGCAGGTTCTTCAGCGCCGCGGCGATGGCCTCGCGGCCGCCGAGGTCGCGGGCCATGCCGGACAGGCTGACGCCGGTGTCGGAGAGCACGATCTTGCCTTCCTTCAACTTGGCGATCTGATCGACCAGCAGCAGCGCCGCCGCGTCGAAGCGAACGGGCGCACCCCGCGCCATGCCCATGCGGTCGGACACTTCGGTGCCGCTCAGCGCGGTGCGCGCCGCTTCCATGATGCGCGCCTTGCTGGCCGGCAGCGGCGCGGTGCCCCACAACGTCACCCGGACGTTGTCCCGTTCGGCGACCCAGACGAACGGCTTGGCCTCGGCGACCAGGCGGGTCTCGTCATTGACCAGCCGTACCCCGGGCGTGGCTTCCAGCGAGGCTACCGCGCTGCGCCGGCCTTCCTCGGAAAACGCCTCGGCCGCGAAGCTGACGTCACGGCCGGCCACCGAAATGCGGGTCTTGTCGAGAATGGTGCTTTTCAGCGCCTGGTTGCTACGGGCGGCGAGGTCGGCTTCCAACGGCTGGGTTGAGTTCCAGGCGGCAAGCGCCCAAAGCAAAGCGAGGGGAATGACTCCAGGCCACCATTTGCTGCTCCACCTGTAAAATCCGTGCATTCGACGTCCTGCGGGGTCTGGAAACAAAGTGAAAACAAACCCTTGCGGGACTGTCAAACTGGAAATGGCGCCATGGCGAACGCCCCGGGTGGTATCCAGGGATAACGGTTTCTTCAATCGTTTCTGATTGTGTCCACCTTAGATTGAGCCGCTACCGGGATATCGATGAAACCCTTTCGCCAGCAGATGATCCGCGCCGGCCTGGGAGCGCTTTACTTCAGCGGCGCTCACTATGCGCTGCAGCCGATCTTCGGTGGCGTCGGCGCCATCTTCATGTTGCATCACGTCCGGCCGCGCCGCAGCGATCCCTTCCGGCCCAATCACCATCTCGAAGTCACCCCGGAGTTCCTGCGCGAGACCCTTGCCCATGTTCGCGCCCGTGACATCGATATCATCACCCTGGACGAGATGCACCAGCGCCTGAGCGAGCGGAATTTTGCCAGGCGCTTTGCCTGCTTCACCTGCGACGACGGCTATCGCGACAACCGCGATTTCGCGCTGCCGGTGATGCGCGAATTTGACGCGCCGTTCACCGTCTATGTGACCAGCGATTTCGCCGAAGGCAGCGGAAGGCTGTGGTGGGTCGCGCTGGAAATGGTGCTGGCGAAAGCCGACCGGGTCGAGGTCGAACGCGACGGCGCCGTCCAGATCCTCGACACCAGCACGCGCGCGGGCAAGATCGACGCCTTCTGTCACCTGCAGGCGCGCATGCGTGCGCTGCCGACCGAGGCCGACGTGCGCCGCGAGATGACCGCGCTGTGCGCGCGCCACGGCGTCGACGAGGCCGCCATCAGCCGCGACCTCTGCCTGTCATGGGACGAGCTGAAGGCGTTCGCCGCCGATCCGCTGGTGACCATCGGCGCCCACAGCGTCAGCCATTGCAATCTCGCCAAGCAAAGCGAGGCCCGGGCGGCCGACGAGATGGGATCGAGTCGCACGCGAATCGAAGCCGAGTTGCAGCGCCCGGTGCGTCACCTCGCTTATCCCTATGGCGACGGCGACGCCGCCGGCCCGCGCGAATACAGACTGGCCGAGGCGGCCGGCTACACCACCGCGGTGACCACGCGCAAAGGCATGATCTTTCCGGAACATGCCGGCCACCTGACGGCGCTGCCGCGGGTCTCGCTCAACGGCAACTACCAGAACAAGCACGTCCTGCCGCTGCTGACCTCCGGCGCCGCCACCGCCATGTGGAACGGCTTCCGCCGCTTCGCCGCGGCGTAGGGTTCGCGTGCCCCTTGCTTGACTCGCCCGACGGGCAGCAGCAAACCTTCGGCCAACAACCGGAGGCAACATGTTCAAGGATCTGTTTTCGCTCGACGGGCGCGTGGCGCTGGTCACCGGCGGCTCGCGCGGCATCGGCCGGATGATCGCGGCGGGCTTTCTCAGCCAGGGCGCCGCGAAGGTCTACATCACCGCGCGAAAGGCCGGGCCGTGCGAGGCCACCGCGCAGGAGCTGACCGGGGAATATGCCGGCGAATGCATCGCGCTGCCGATCGACATCTCCACCATGGCCGGCGTCGAGATGCTGGCGAACGAGATCGGGAAGCGGGAGGCAAAGCTCGACATCCTCGTCAACAATGCCGGCGCCGCCTGGGGTGCCGACTTCGACGAATTCCCGGAGAGCGGCTGGGACAAGGTGATGAACCTCAATCTCAAGACGCCGTTCTTCCTCACCAAGGCGCTGGCCGGCCTGCTGCGCGCCGCCGCCTCCGCCGAGCGGCCGGCCAAGGTCCTCAACATCGCCTCGATCGACGGCATCTTCGTCAATCCGATGGAAACCTACTCCTATGCCGCCAGCAAATCCGGCCTGATCCACCTGACGCGGCGGATGGCGGTGAAGCTGATCAAGGATCATGTGGTGGTCTCGGCCATCGCGCCGGGTCCGTTTCAGTCCGACATGAACAAGGCGGCGCGCGACAATGCCGATGAAGTGGCGACGCGGGTGCCCGCGGGCCGCATCGGCACCGACGAGGACATGGCGGGCACCGCGATCTACCTCGCCTCGCGCGCCGGCGACTATGTGGTCGGCGCGACCATCGCCGTCGACGGCGGCATCGTCTACGCCAATCCCGGCATCAAGGGCGACGGCTGGGATTGAAGGTACATTTCGGCGGTCCCGGGTATGCGATGCTTGGGCCCCCGGTCCTGCCGTTTAATCTGGCCTCGCTTATTGATTAGGCAGAAACCGTCTGAGGTGGGTCTGCCCGAGCCGCAGGCGACGAGCGATCATATTTCTAATATAATGATATAATTCACGAATTATCCTGCAAACTGCCCCGACGATGCCTTGTACACAATGGCACGCTGCTTGCTTCGCTAATCCCTGAGAGTCCATGGCTCGGGGAGATGACGGCGATGGCAGGCTCACTGCATACAATGACGATTGCCGCGGAGCCTGCGCCGGTCGCGCTCGATCCCGCCGAGACCGCGCTGGTCATCATCGACATGCAGCGCGACTTCATGGAGAGCGGCGGCTTCGGCGAAGCGCTCGGCAACGATGTCTCGCAACTGCGCCGCGCCGTCGCGCCGATCGCGACCGTGCTGAAGGCAGCGCGCGACACCGGCATGCTGGTGATCCACACCCGCGAAGGCCATCTGCCCGACATGTCCGACGCCCCGCCGTCGAAGTGGGAGCGCGGCGTGCCCGGACGGCGCATCGGCGATCCCGGTCCGATGGGCCGGATCCTGATCCGCGGCGAGCCCGGCCACGACATCATCCCCGAACTCTATCCGCGCGACAGCGAGATCGTCATCGACAAGCCCGGCAAGGGCGCCTTCTACGCCACCGAACTCGGCGACGTGCTGCAGCAATACGCCATCGAGAACCTGCTGGTGTGCGGCGTCACCACCGAGGTCTGCGTCAACACCACCGTGCGCGAGGCCAATGATCGCGGCTATCGCTGCGTGGTGCTGAGCGATTGCTGCGCCTCGTATTTTTCCGAATTCCACGATGCGGGCCTGAAGATGATCAAGGCCCAGGGCGGCATCTTCGGCTGGGTCTCCGACTCCGCCGCGGTTCTTGAAGCAATGACACCGGACACTTCAACCAAAGCAGCAGCGGGAGCATCACGATGAGCACCATCACGGGCACTGCCGGCAAATCCGATTTCAAACCTGTCCTGTGGACGCCGGGCGACTGGAATGCATTTTTCGGTTTCGGCACCAACATCCTGGTCAACATGCTGGTGCTGACCGGCCTGTTGCGCTTCGTGCTGAAGATGCCGGACTCCATCGTGTTCGGCCGCATCCTGCCGGCACTCGGCCTGATGATGTGCCTGTCGACCTTCTACTACGCGTACCTCGCCTACAGGCTGGCGCAGAAAACCGGCCGCTCCGACGTCTGCGCGCTGCCGTCAGGCATCAGCGTGCCGCACATGTTCATCGTCACCTTCGTGATCATGCTGCCGATCTCGCTCACCACAGGCGATCCCATCAAGGGCTGGGAGGCCGGGCTGGTCTGGGTGTTCTTCCAGAGTTTCATCCTGATGATCGGCGGTTTCATCGCGCCCTGGATCCGCAAGGTGACGCCGCGCGCCGCGCTGCTCGGCACGCTGGCCGGCGTCTCCATCACCTTCATCGCCATGCGACCGGCGCTGGAGATGTTCATGACGCCGGTGATCGGCCTGACCTGCTTCGCCATCATCATGATCAGCTGGTTCGGCGGCTACAAATATCCCAAGGGAATTCCCGCCGGCCTGATCGCCATCGGCGTCGGCATGGTGATCGCATGGGGATCGAACCTGCTCGGCGTCGGCATCGGCGGCGTCAGCATCGCCGGCGTCACAGCGGCCTTCAGCAATTTCGGCTTCTCGGTGCCGATCCCGGCGGTCGACCACGTGTTCTCCGGCTTCCAGTTCCTCGGCATCATCCTGGTCACAGCCATTCCCTACGGCATCTATGACCTCGTCGAGGCCATGGACAATGTGGAGTCCGCGGAAGCCGCCGGCGACGAATATCCGACCACCCGCGTGCTGACCGCCGACGGCGTGGTTTCGCTGATCGGCTGCCTGATGGGCAACCCGTTCATCAACGCGGTCTATATCGGCCATCCCGGCTGGAAGGCGATGGGCGGCCGCATCGGCTACTCCGCCGCGACCGGCATCATGGTGGTGGTGCTGTCGTGGTTCGGCGTCATCTCCTTGATGCTGGCCGTCGTCCCGGTGGTCGCTATCTCGCCGATCCTCTTGTACATCGGCATGCTGATCTGCGCGCAGGCGTTCGAGACCACACCACGCGAACACGCGCCGGCCATCGCGCTGTCGCTGACGCCGCATCTGGCGGCTTGGGCCACAGTGCTGCTGTCGGGCGCGCTCGGCGCCGCCGGCATGAATTTCGGCGCCATGCACGCGCCGGAGTTCGTCGCCAAGATGGGACAGAACGGCGTGCTGTTCCACGGCCTCGAGGTGATGGGCGGCGGCTCGATCCTGACGGGCCTCGTCCTCGGCGCCATCGCGGTGTTCGTCATCGAGCGCAAGTTCGTCAATGCATCGGCCTTCGCGCTGGCCGGCGCGGTGATGACCTATTTCGGCTTCATGCATGGCGAGGCGATCGGCATCGGCGGCGGTTTGGGGGTGACGCCCGGCGTCGCGCTGGCCTATGCTATCGTCGCGGCCGGACTGTACGCAGCGGAAAAGTTCGGCACCTCGCGCATTTCTGTCCCGCAATCGGAGCCGCATCTTGCCGTGCCTGCTGAATAGCAACTTCTCCCTTCGCGGGTGGCGCGGTCGCGCCATCCGCAGCAGGTTCGCATCGTGACAGAGACCATTGCCGCCATCGTCGCCGCGCATCGCGCGGGTACGACCACGCCCGCGCAGACGGTCGCCCGCACATTCCAGCGCATCCGCGACCATAACGATCCCGCCATCTTCATCAGCCTGCGCGACGAGGCCGAGGCTATCGCCGAAGCCGAAGCGCTGTCGACCAGGGACGCGTCGACGCTGCCGCTGTACGGCGTGCCGGTGGCGGTGAAGGACAATATCGACGTCGCCGGTCTGCCCACCACCGCCGCCTGCCCGGCCTTTGCCTATACGCCGACCCGCGACGCCAGCGCCGTGGCGCGGCTGGGGGGGGCATGAGTCGCTGGCCGGCACTGACCACGCGCTGGCGCCAGCTCGCACCGCGCGAACAGCGCTTCACCTTGCAGCGTAATGGCCAGGATTCCGACTTCTGGCTGGACCTGACCTACAGCCCCAT
>LNAP01002077.1_pt1 | contig 20323 bp, 13 predicted proteins | sample 602601 | NCBI WGS metagenome assembly LNAP01 (sample SAMN02440304, study PRJNA202911) | soil metagenome | biome: Subtropical and temperate rainforests or woodlands; isolation source: soil samples (1 kg each in a 20% v/v slurry with milli Q water) were... ...
AAGCCCAACATCTGAGGAGTGCAATCCGATGTCCGAACAGCTATCGGCCGACATCGTGGTGATCGGCTCGGGCATCATCGGCGCGCTGGCGGCACGCCGGCTGGCGCAGCAAGGCGCCTCGGTGCTGATCCTGGAGGCGGGGCCGCGGCTGGAACGCGCCCGTGTCGTCGCCGCGTTCCGCAACTCGCCGATCAAGGGCAACTGGATGGCGCCGTATCCACCGTCGCCGTGGGCGCCGCATCCGATCTACGCGCCCAAGGACAACGGCTACCTGAAACAGGCCGGCCCCTATCCCTACCCGGCCGAGTACATCCGCGCGGTCGGCGGCACCACCTGGCACTGGGCCGCGCAGGCGTGGCGGCTGGTGCCGAACGACGTGCGCATCAAGAGCCTGTACGGCGTCGGGGTGGACTGGCCGCTGAGCTACGAGGAACTCGATCCCTGGTACCAGGAGGCGGAGGAGATCCTCGGCGTGGCCGGCGCCGACGACACCGGCTCGCCGCGCCAGCATCCGTTCCCGATGGCACCGGTGGCCGAGCCGTGGTCGATGCGCCGCTTCCGTGAACGGCTCGCGCCGACCTATGCCGTGGTCGCCAATACCGTGGCGCGCAACAGCCGCAGCTACGACGGCCGGCCCGCCTGCGTGGGCAACAACAGCTGCCAGCCGATCTGCCCGGTCAACGCGCAGTACCTTGGCATCAACGCGGTGGAGGCGGCCGAGGCCGCCGGCGCGAAGGTGGTGCCCAACGCGGTGGTCTACCGCATCGAGCACGACGCCAGGGGGCGCATCGCGGCGGTGCACTACTACGCGCCGGACAAGAGCGAACACCGCGTCACCGGCAAGCAGTTCATCCTCGCCGCGAACGGCATCGAGAGTCCGAAGCTGTTGCTGCTTTCGGCCAGCGACACCTACCCGAACGGGCTGGCCAACCGCTCCGGCATGGTCGGCCGCCACCTGATGGACCACCCCAGCACCTCGCTCTCGTTCTACGCCGACGAGGAACTGTGGCTCGGACGCGGCCCGCAGAGCCCCAGCTCGATCAACACCCTGCGCGACGGCGCGTTCCGTTCCCGGCACGCGCCGTACCGGCTGGACTTCACCAATATCTCGCAGGTGCTCAACGTCACCAACGACCTGATCAAGGAGGGTGTGTACGGTGCGGAGTTCGAGAAGCAGCTGCGCTGGCGCGCCGCGCGCCAGGTCAACGTGAAGAACGTGCTGGAGGTGCTGCCCAACCCCGACAACCGCATCACGCTCAGCGCGGAGAAGGACGCCATGGGCATTCCGAAACCCGAGGCGCACTACGCGATCGACGACTACACGCGCCGCGCCGCGGAAGTATCCAAGGCCGACTTCGCCCGCATCGCCGAGCTGATGGGCGGCACCGGCCTGCGCTACAGCGCGGACGGCCAGTTCGCCAACAACCAGCACATCACCGGCACCATGAGCATGGGCAACGATCCGGCGAGCTCGGTGGTCGACGCGTTCGGCCGCACGCATGACCACGAGAACCTGTTCATCTGCAGCACCGGCGTGATGCCCACGGCGGCGACGATGAACTCCACGCTCACCGGCGTAGCGCTGGCGCTGCGCACCGCCGAGCACATCCTGCCGGCGAAGCAATTGCGCACCACCACGGCGCACAGCGACCGCGAGGCGAGCCTGGCATGAACGCATCGACCCGCTGCTTCGCCCTGCTCGGCCTGCTCGTCGCCGCGTCGGTCCATGCCGCCGACACGCCCGACGCCGCGCTGCTGCAACGCGGCCAGTACCTCGCCACCGCCGGCGACTGCGTGGCTTGCCATACCGCAGCGGGCGGCAAGCCGTACGCCGGCGGGCTGACGGTGCCCACACCGATCGGCAACATCATCTCCACCAACATCACGCCGTCGACCACGGCCGGCATCGGCAGCTACACCGAGCCGCAATTCAGCGACGCCTTGCGCAAGGGTCTCCGCGCCGATGGCGCCCACCTGTATCCGGCGATGCCGTACACGTCGTATGCGCAGCTCACCGGCGACGACGTGCATGCGCTGTACGCGTACTTCATGCACGAGGTGGCGCCGGTGGACAGCAAGGCGGCGCCGACCCGGCTGCCGTTCCCGTTCAACCTCCGCCTGTCGATGGCGGCGTGGAACCTGCTGTTCCTCGACAGCAAGCCGTTCACGCCCGACCCGGCCAAGGGCGCCGCGTGGAACCGCGGCGCCTACCTGGTGCGCGGGCTGGCCCACTGCAGCACCTGCCACACGCCACGCAACCTGCTGATGGCGGAACAGTCGTCGCGTGAACTGGCGGGCGGCGCCGTCGGCACCTGGCTGGCGCCGAACATCACCTCGGATGCGAACAGCGGCATCGGCGGCTGGAGCGAGCAGGAGCTGGTCGACTACCTGAAACTCGGCCACGCCCGCGGCAAGGCGCAGGCGGCCGGGCCGATGGCCGAGGCGGTCGACCACAGCCTGCAGTACCTCGAGCCCGCCGACCTGCGGGCGATCGCCACTTACCTGAAGACGGTGCCAGCACAGCACGAACCGGCCGACACCCAGGCCGTCGACAGTTGGGGCGCCGCATTCGACGGCGTGGCCGACCAGCGCGGTACGCCACTCCCTGACGACGCGGAGCAGTGGAGCGGCGCGCAGCTGTACGACGCGCACTGCGCCAGCTGCCACCAGCCCAGCGGCGAAGGCAGCTTCGACGGCGGCCTGCCGCCGCTGTTCCACAACACCGCCACCGGCCGCGCCGACACCGGCAACCTGGTGCTGGTGATCCTCGAGGGCATCCGCTGGACCAACGACTCCGGCGTGCACATGCCGGGTTTCGCGGGCGACCTGAGCGACCGGCAGATCGCCACCCTGGCCAGCTACCTCACCCAGCGCTACGGCAACCCGGCCGCCAAGGTCGGCGTCGAGCAGGTACGGATGCTGCGCGCCGGCGGCGCGCCATCGCACCTGGTCGCGCTGGCGCGGTGGGCGATGGTCGTAGCGGTGATGCTGATCCTCGCCCTCATCGTTCTGCGGCGCCGGCGCAAGCGGCGCCGGACTTCCTCCGGCCAAGTCTGACCTTCATGCGCCATCCATCCTGCACGATCCCCGGCCTGGCGCTTGGCGGCGCGTTGTGGCTGTGCGCCCTGCCGGTCATGGCGCAGCAGGCCAGCGACGGCAGCTGGCTCACCCGGCCCACGCTGACTGGCGACTGGGGCGGCACGCGCACGCAACTGCAGGACGACGGCATCAACCTGCGCGCGCACTGGACCACCGAGAGCGCGGGCAACGTTTCCGGCGGCCACTACCAGACCGCGCGCTACACCCAGCAACTCGACCTCGGCGCGGACTTCGACCTCGACAAGCTGTGGGGCGTGCCCGACGCGAAGATCCAGTTCACCGTCACCGACCGCCGCGGCCGCAGCCTCTCCAACGATGCGCTGGGCAACATGTTCTCGACGCAGGAACTCTACGGCGCCGGTCAGAACTTCCGCCTGGCCGAACTGAACTGGCAGCAGGATTTCCTCGACCACAAGGTCAGTATCCAACTGGGCTGGGCGCCGATGGGCGATGACCTCGCGCGGCTGGCGGCCTTCTGCAATTTCCAGAACGGCATCATCTGCGGCCATGCCAACGCCATGACCACCAACAGCGGCGCACACAATTACCCCACCGCGCAGTGGGGCGCACGGGTGAAGGTGCATGCCACGCCGACCTTCTACGTGCAGGGCGGCGTCTACCAGAACAATCCGAAAGCGGGCAACCACGACCAGGGCTGGAACCTCAGCATCAAGAGCGATGGCGTGATCGTGCCGGTCGAGGTCGGCTGGAGCACCCGCCCCGACAACCCGCGGCCCGGCGATTTCAAGCTCGGCGCCTACTACAGCAGCGCGGGCACGCCGGACGTGCGGACCGACGTCGACGGCCTCTCCGCCGGGCTGACCGGCGCGGCATTCGAACACCATGACGGCCGCTCGGGCGGCTACTTCATCGTCGACAAGATGGTCTATCGCGAAGGACCCGATACGAACCGCGGACTTTTCCTGGGCGCGATGGGCGGCATAGGCGACGCGGCGACCGCGAAGTTCCGCGACTTCTGGCTCGTCGGCGGCCACTACCAGGGCACCTTTCCCGGCCGCGACAACGACGTGATTTCGTTCATGGCGGCCTCGGCACGGATCAACCCGCGGCTGACCCGCTACCAGCGCGACCGCAACAGCGTGACGCCCGGCGCCGTGCCGATCCAGACCAGCGAAACCGTGCTGGAAGTGGATTACGGCGCGAAGCTCGCGCCGTGGCTCACCCTGCGGCCCAACCTGCAGTACATCATCCGCCCCAACGGCACCGGCAAGATCCCCGACGCCTTCGTGATCGGCCTGTACACGCAGGTGACGTTCTGAGCGTTGCGCCGGGTGTGCCCGGGCACGGCAGGGAAGCAGTTCGGTACCTGATCAGCTTGAGCACGGAGACACGACATGGCCGCTGATGACGATCGTTCGACCCTTCCCTCGCGGCGCGCCTTCCTGCGCACATCGCTCGGCCCGATTCCCGCAATGACGCTGGCGGCGCACCTTCGCACCTCGTCGGCATGGCACGGCTGGCCATGGCCATGGCCATCGGCGTGCTGGCGTTGCTGGCGATCATCGCCTTGCTCATGCAGCGACGACGCAGGACCGGCAAAGGCCGAGGTCACCCCTGAAACACCAGCCATCGTCCGGCATACCACACGCTCCAGACACTCGTGCAAGGGAAATATCATGTCAACTCCTGTTGCTTCACGTTTAGGGCCGGTGCTGTTGGTCGCGCTGCTGGCCGGCGGCCACGCATTCGCCGCGAATCCCTCCGATGCCACTGATGCACACCGGCAGGCGCAGGCCATCGTCGCCAAAATGACGCTGGACGAGAAGGTCCAGCAGTTGCACGGCGCGGCGCAGATGGACAACCCCATTGGCAACGCGCCCGCCAAGGGCCCGATCGAGCACCTGCTGGTCATGCCGCGCCGGGTCGATGGCATCCCGCGGCTGGGCATCCCCGCGTTCTACGTCACCAATGGCCCCGGCGGTGTGGGCATGGGCGACGCGGATCCGCAGAAGCCGGCCACCGCGTTGCCGTCGCCGATCTCGCTCGCCGCGACCTGGGACACCAAGGCCGCCTACGACTCCGGCAAGCTCATCGGCTTCGAGTCGGTCGCCCTCGGCAACACACTGCTGGAGGCGCCGACGATCAACATCGCGCGGGTGCCGCAGAACGGCCGCACCTTCGAGGCCTACGGCGAGGATCCCCTGCTCACCGGCATGATCGCCACCGCCAACATCCAGGGCGTGCAGGCCGAGAAGGAGCTGGCCAACGTCAAGCACTACGTCGCCAACAACCAGGAGAGCGACCGCTTCGTCGTCAACGAAGTGATCGGCGAGCGCGCACTGCGCGAGATCTACCTGGCGGCGTTCGAACGCACCATCAAGCTGGGCAAGGCGGCGTCGGTGATGTGCGCATATCCGAAGATCAACGGCACGTTCAATTGCGAGAACTCCGCGCTGATGACCGGCATCCTGCGCAAGGAATGGGGCTTTGACGGCTTCATCACCTCCGACTTCTTCGCCACCCACAGCACCGTCGAATCGGCCCGCGCCGGACTCGACCTGGAAATGCCGAACGGCAAGTACTTCGCCGACCCGCTGAAGCAGGCGGTGACCTCGGGCGCGCTGCCCGAGTCGGCCCTGGACGAGAAGCTGGTGCGCCGTTACGCGAAGATGATCGAGTTCGGCTATTTCGGCGCAGGCCACCCGCAGCAAGCGATCCCGGTCGAAGCCGACAACAAGATCGCGCAGGTGCTGGGCGCCGAAGGCATCGTGCTGCTGAAGAACGACGCGAAACTGCTGCCGCTGGACAGCACGAAACTGAAGCGCATCGCGCTGATCGGGCCGCAGGCGATGAAGGCGGTCACCGGCGGCGGCGGCAGCTCCAGGGTGATAGCTCTTTCCAGCACCAGCCCGCTGGAAGGCTTGCAGGCGCGGGCCGGCAAGAACGTCGAGGTGACCCTGGACGAAGGCAAGGACATCGCCAGGGCCGTCCAACTCGCCAAGGCCTCCGATGTCGCCATCGTCATGGTCGGCGAGGTCACCAGCGAAGGCTCCGACCATCCCCTCGACCTGCCGGCGGACAACAACCGCCTGGTGGAAGCGGTGCTGGACGCCAATCCGCACACGGTGGTCGTGCTCAAGACCGGTTCCGCCGTGCTCATGCCGTGGGTGAACAAGGCAACCACCTTGCTGGAGGCGTGGTATCCGGGCCAGGCCGACGGTGCGGCCGTCGCCTCGGTGCTGTTCGGCGACGTCGATCCCTCCGGGAAGTTGCCGCTGACCTTCCCGGTGCGGCCGCAGGACCTGCCCGCCAACACGCCGCGGCAGTGGCCGGGTATCGACAAGGAAGTGCATTACTCCGAGGGCATCTTCATCGGCTATCGCCATTTCGACCAGAATCGGATCGAACCCCTGTTCCCCTTCGGCCATGGCCTTTCGTACACGAGTTTCCGGTTCGCCAACCTGCGCGTCTCGCCGCTTGCCGCCAAAACGGGCACCGGTTACGAAACCGCCTGCGAAGTCAGCCTGGAGGTGAGCAACACCGGCAAGCGAAGCGGTGCGGAAGTGGTGCAGGTCTATCTCGGTATTCCCTCCACGCCGTCGTTGCCGCAGCCGCCGCAGCGACTCGCCGGTTTTGCGAAGGTGAACCTCGCGCCCGGCGAGACGCGCCGCGTCACCATCCCGATCGAAGCCCGCGCGCTGGCCTCGTGGGATGTCGGCCGCCACGGCTGGGTGCTGCCCCAAGGCCCGGTGCAGGTCCAGGTGGGTGCCTCGTCGCGTGACATCCGTCTGCACGGAACCCTCGCAGCGCCGCACTGACGCACCCCCGCCATCACTGAAAGCGACGACCATGCCACTGCACACCGACAGGTTTCCTTTGCACCACGTCGTCGCTTTCGCCGGAACACGCGCGACGGCACGCCGGCGCTGGCAACGATGCGCGCTGGTCATGGCGATGTGGTGTGTCGCCGCACCGGCCTGGGCGCAGCAGCAGGGCGGCGACTGGCTTCACCGGACGCGGTTGACCGGTGACTGGCATGGGCTTCGCACGAACTGGGAGGACGCCGGCATCAAGCTGATCTCGCATTGGCAGAGCGAGAGCGCGGCCAACCTGAGCGGAGGCAACCGCAAGAGCGCGCGCTATACCCAGCAGGTGGACCTGGGCGCGCTGCTCGATCTCGGCAAGCTCGCCGGCATCGAGGGCGGCATGATCCAGGTCGTGGTGAACGACCGCCGCGGGCGCAGCCTGTCGGCCGATGTGTTGAAGAACATGCTCCCGGTGCAACAGCTGTATGGGGGCGGGCAGAATTTCCGTCTGTCCGAGTTGAACTACCAGCAGGCGTTGAGTGATGGCCGGATCAACCTGCAGCTGGGTTGGTCACCGGTGGGCGACAGCTACGCCGCCAATCCCTATGCCTGCTATTTCCAGAACAACGGGCTGTGCGGCAAGCCGATCGGCATTGGCCAGGATTCCGGCGGCGCGCACAATTTTCCCGTCGCCCAATGGGGCGGCCGGATCCGGGTGACGCTGCCCCATGACATGTATGCAACGGCTGGCGCCTATTGGGTCAACCCGCGGGCCTCCGACCACGACTATGGGTGGAACCTGAGCCTCAGCCGCATCGGCACCCTGGTACCGGTCGAGCTGGGCTGGTCGCCGGCGCTGGCTGCCGGCAGGCTGCCCGGCCAGTACAAGGTCGGCTACTACTACAACTCGACGCGTTCGCCTGATGTCTTCAGTGACGTTAACGGTGGCTCCGCCGGACTGACCCGCGCACCGTTCGCACAACACGGTTCGCGCACCGGCTACTACCTGATGGCAATCCAGACGCTGTGGCGTGGAAGCCAGGATGCGCGACGCAGCGTGTCGACGTTTGCGACCTACGCCAAGGGCGATCCGGCGGTCGCCCCGTTCGGCCACTCCTGGGAGATCGGCGCCGTGTACCAGGGGCCCTTCGCCGGCCGCCCCGACGATTACCTTGCGGTTGCCTTCGCCTCGGCGCAGATCAACCCGCGCATAGTCCGCTTCCAGCGCGACCGCAATCTCGTGGTGCCGGGCTCGGTGAACATCCAGTCCCGCGAGAGCTTCGCCGAAATCAACTACAGCGTGCGTGTCGCACCGTGGCTGTCGGTGCGCCCGGACCTGCAATACGTGATTCGCCCGGGCGGCCTCCGGAACGCCTCCGATGCGCTGGTGGTCGGCCTGGACACGCTCGTCACGTTTTGACCGGCACACGGGGCCAGCCAGCCCGCCCGGTCGCTCGGGCACGGAGCAGTTCGGCAACCGATGCGTTCGAACCTGGAGACATGACATGGCCGCTGATGACGATCGTTCGACGCTTCCTGCGCGCCGTGCCCTCCTGCGCAAATCGCTTGGCCGGATTCCCGTGGTGACGCTGGTCGGCGCCGGCATTCACCCGGCAGCCCGCCGGCAGCGGCAAGAGCCGATGCCTTCGTGATCGGCCCGACCACGCCGGCGACATCCGGAACGGCATGCCGCGCAGACGACGACGGGCGCCGCGGCGCCCGTCGAAAACCCATCCTGGCCGGCCAACCTTCCCCGCGAGAGGAAGGGCCACGCGCCCGCGTCAGAGCGAGTAGTACATCTGGAACTCCAGCGGATGCGTGCTGGCGCGATACTTGGTGACTTCCTTCATCTTCACCTCGATATAGGCGTCGATGAAGTCGTCGGTGAACACGCCGCCGGCCTTCAGGAATTCGCGATCCTTGTCCAGCGCTTCCAGCGCGGCGTCGAGGCTGGAGCACACCTGCGGGATGTTCTTCTCTTCTTCCGGCGGCAGGTCGTACAGGTCCTTGTCGGCCGGCGCGCCCGGGTCGATCTTGTTGAGGATGCCGTCCAGGCCGGCCATCATCAGTGCGGTGAACACCAGGTAGCCGGAGTTCATCGGGTCGGGGAAGCGCACCTCGATGCGACGGCCCTTGGGGCTGGCCACGTACGGGATGCGGCAGCTCGCGGAACGATTCCGCGCGGAATACGCCAGCATCACCGGCGCCTCGAAGCCCGGCACCAGGCGCTTGTAGCTGTTGGTGGTGGAGTTGGCGAACGCGTTGATCGCGCGGGCGTGCTTGAAGATGCCGCCGATGTACCACAGCGCGGTCTGGCTCAGGCCGCCGTAGAGGTCGCCGGCGAACAGGTTCTCGCCGTTCTTGGCCAGCGACTGGTGCACGTGCATGCCGCTGCCGTTGTCGCCGACCAGCGGCTTGGGCATGAAGGTGGCGGTCTTGCCGTTCTGGTGCGCCACGTTCTTGATGACGTACTTCATCGTCAGCAGTTCGTCGGCCTTCTTCACCAGCGTGTTGAACTTCACGCCGATCTCGCACTGGCCGGCGTTCGCCACTTCGTGGTGGTGCACCTCGACGGTCTGGCCCAGCGATTCCAGCACCTTGCACATGTCGGCGCGCAGGTCACCGAGCGAGTCGACCGGGCTGACCGGGAAATAGCCGCCCTTCACGCCCGGACGGTGGCCGCTGTTGTTGCCTTCGTACTTGTAGCGCGACGACCACGCCGCCTCTTCCGAACCGATCTCGTAGAACACGCGGCCCGGGTCGTTCTGCCAGCGCACGGAGTCGAAGATGAAGAACTCCGGCTCCGGGCCGAAGAACGCGGTGTCGGCGATGCCGGTGGATTTCAGGTACGCCTCGCCGCGCTTGGCGATCGAGCGCGGGTCGCGGCCGTAGGCCTGCATGGTCGATGGCTCCAGCACATCGCAATGCAGGATCAGCTGCACGTGCGAGCTGAAGGGATCCAGATGGGCGGTGTCCGGATCGGGCAGCAGCACCATGTCGGATTCGTTGATGCCCTTCCAGCCGGTGATCGAGGAACCGTCGAACATCTTGCCGTCCTCGAACGTCGACTCGTCGATCGCGTGGGCCGGGAAGGTGACGTGGTGATGCACGCCGAGCATGTCGGCGAAACGGAAGTCGACGAACTCGACCTCGTGTTCCTGGATCAGGTCGAGCACTTTGTTGGCGGACATGGAACAACCTCGGCGATGAATGGTGAGCTGGTCAGAGCAAGCCCCGTGCCAGCGAGGGCATCCGTTGCGCGGCAACGGCTGGCGGACGTTTCCGGCGTATCGAACAGGCCGAAAAGAAGCATGATGGTGCATTACGTCAACCGTATTGCACCATCATGGATCACCCGATCACGCTAGGCGACGCCCGGCTCACACATCGTAGGCGCTTTCGCCGTGCGAGGTAATGTCCAGCCCCTCGCGCTCGGCCTCGTACGGTACGCGCAACCCGAACACTGCTTTCACCACCAGGTAGGCCAACACCGAAACCAGCCCGCTCCAGAGCACGGTGATGCCCACGCCCAGCGCCTGCACGCCGAGCTGGTGGCCGATCGAGAAGTCCGCCGCACCCGTACCGCCCAGCCCCGGTGCGGTGAACACGCCGGTCAGCAACGCGCCCACGATGCCGCCGATGCCGTGCACGCCGAACACGTCAAGCGCATCGTCCGCGCGCAGCAGTTTTTTCAGCCCGGTCACACCCCACACGCAGCACACGCTGGCCAGCGCACCGATCACGATCGCGCCCAGCGGCCCCACCGTGCCGCAGGCCGGGGTAATGCCGACAAGACCGGCGACCGCACCGGAAGCACCGCCCAGCATCGACGCATGACCGCGCACGATCGCCTCCACCGCCAGCCATGCCAGCACCGCCGCGGCGGTGGCCAGCAAGGTGTTGATGAAGGCCAGCGCCGCACCGGAGTTCGCCTCCAGGTTGGAACCGGCGTTGAAGCCGAACCAGCCCACCCACAGCAGCGCCGCGCCGACCATGGTGAAGGTGACGTTGTGCGGCTTCATCGGTTCGCGCCCGAAGCCCAGCCGCGGCCCGACCAGGTAGGCGCCGACCAGGCCGGCGACACCGGCGTTGATGTGCACCACGGTGCCGCCGGCGAAGTCCAGCGCGCCCTTCGCGAACAAGTAGCCGTCCGGCCCGTACCACACCATGTGCGCGATCGGCAGGTAGGCGAAGGTGAACCACAGCGCCGCGAACAGCAGCACCGCGCGAAAGCGCATCCGCTCGGCGAACGAACCCACGATCAACGCCCCGGTGATGCCGGCGAAGGTGGACTGGAACGCCACGAACACGTATTCCGGCAGTGACACGCCGGGCGTGAACGTCGCCGCCAGGGTGTCCTTGCCCACTCCGCGCAGGAACAGCTTGTCGACATTGCCGATGACCGCGCCGCCGCCGCTGAACGCGAGGCTGTAGCCATACGCCACCCACAACAACAGCAGCAGCGAGAACACCGTCATCACCTGCATCAGCACCGACAGCACGTTCTTCGAACGCACCAGTCCGCCATAGAACAGCGCCAGCCCCGGCACCGTCATCAGCAGCACCAGCAGGGTCGAGGTGAGCATCCACGCCACGTCGCCCTTGTCGACCACCGGCGCGGCGGCCGCGGCATGCAGCAGCGGCGCGGCCAGGCCCAGCACCAGCAGGGGCAACCACGTGCGGATGCCGCGGAACAGCTTCAGATCTTTCATGGCATACCTCGCGTGATTCGGTCAGAGGGCGTCGGCGTCGAGCTCGCCGGTGCGGATGCGGATCACCTGGTCCACGCCGGTGACGAAGACCTTGCCGTCACCGACGTTGCCGGTGCGGGCGGCCTGCTGGATCTCCTCCAGCACGGCATCGAGCAGGTCGTCGGGCACCACCACCTCGACCTTGAGCTTGGGCAGGAAATCGACGACGTACTCGGCGCCGCGATACAGCTCGGTATGGCCCTTCTGGCGGCCGAAGCCGCGCACCTCCGTCACCGTGATGCCCGACACGCCGGCACGCGCGAGCGCATCGCGGACCTCGTCGAGCTTGTACGGACGGATGACGCTGGTGATCATTTTCATGGGTGACTCCACCGGTGGAATGTCTTCAGAACGACCTGGCCAGGCTCAGCACCGCCGTGGCGCGGCCCAGATAGTGGCCGCGCGCATTGGTGTAGACCGACGCGTTCGCATTGGTGTCGTAGTAGCCCAGTGCCGCCGACCAGCCACTGTCGAAATTCCGGGTTACGCCCAGTTTCCAGTCGCTGTACGAGGCGCTGGCGACGTTCTCCACCTGCTGGTGGCCGACATGCGCGTTGAGCAGCCAGCCCGGCGCGAACGCCTGGTTCCACGACAGGTCGACGTAGCCGCTGTGCTCGCTGTCGGCATAGCCGAACAGGTGGGTGAACGCATACGAGTACTTCAGCGACACGCTCTTCCAGGCCAACGCGGCATAGGCCTCGGTGGTATTCGGCAAGGTGAACCCCGCCGGATAGCTGCCCGGGTACTGGTAGCGGTACGCACCGACGTCGTAGCTCCAGTCGCCGCCGAAGCTGCCGCGGTAGCCGCCGTAGAGATCGAGCTCCACGCTGCTGGAAATCGGCTGTGCCGAAGTCGAAGCATCGGACAGCCAGCTGACATGGCTGCCCCAGCCGCCGAGGTACCAGCCGCTGGCGTGGTCGAACTCGACACCGGCCTGCACGGCGGGCTTGCGGTTGGTCTGCGAAATGCCGCGGAACAGGTAGTCGTTGACCACGCCGGCACTGCCGACCCACTTGCTGGCCGGAGTCTCGTCGGCCAGCGCCGGCGCGAGGGCGGATGCCATGACCATCGGGACAGCGGCAACCACGGATATCCAACATCGCTTCATGAGTTCGTCTCCCCTGGAGAAACGGCCGGCGTGAAAACAGACGTCCAGACGTCCATTCACGATCCATGCAGTTGCATGGCGCTCAAGCCATCTCAGCAAGCCCCGTGCCACGACGGGCAAACGCTGCTGCGGCAGCATCCGCTGGACCGGAGCGCGTCGACCGCGGCTGCGTTAGCACCAGCAACACCCGCCGGCATGGACGGTTTGCACTGTTCCAGTGCGTACCGGATCGGCGGCCCGCCCGGCCCGCGGCCATCCCTCGCGGCGGCAAACCCCGTAAGCTATGGCGCTTCATGCCGGCAGTCCGTTCGCCGGCCCGTCCCATTCCGCAACGGACCCGCCCGTGATCGATCTGCTCCGCGTCATCCTGCTCGGCATCATCGAAGGCATCACCGAATTCCTGCCGATCTCCTCGACCGGCCACCTGCTGATCGCCGAGAAGTTCGGGCTGGGCGCGCGCTCGGACCTGTTCAACATCGGCATCCAGGCCGGTGCGATCCTGGCGGTCACGCTGATCTACTGGAAGCGCATCTGGCAGCTGCTGACGCAATGGCGCGAGCCGGCCAATCGCGACTACCTGCTGAAGCTGGTCGTGGCGTTCGCGATCACCGCCGTGCTCGGCTTCATCGCGGTGAAGCTGGGCTTCAAGCTGCCCGAGACGGTGACCCCGATCGCCTGGGCACTGGTGATCGGCGGCTTCTGGATGATCGCCGCCGAACAGCTGGCCGCACGCCAGCCGGAGCGCAGCGAGGTGACCTGGAAGGTGGCGATCCTGGTCGGCATCGCGCAGATGATCGCGGGCATCTTCCCCGGCACCTCGCGTTCGGCCGCGACGATCTTCGCGGCGATGCTGTTCGGTACCAGCAACCGCGCGGCGGCCACCGAGTTCGCCTTCCTGGTCGGCATCCCCACGATGTACGCGGCCACCGGCTACGAGTTGCTGAAGGTGGTGAAGGGCGGCGGCGGCGCGCACGAAGACTGGACCGCGCTGGCGGTCGGCTTCGTGGTCTCGGCGATCATGGCGTTCGCCGCGGTGAAGTGGCTGCTCGGCTACATCCGCAGCCATACCTTCACCCCGTTCGCGATCTACCGCATCGCGTTCGGCGTGGCGCTGCTGTTGCTGGTGCCCGCCGGCGCCTGATCACGCCGCCCGGGCGTCGCTGACCAGCCCCTCGCCGCGGCTGATCTTGCCGGCGTTGCCGGCGGCGGCGATCCGACATTGCGGCTTGCTGGTGCGCTCGAACAGCTCGCTGATCCAGCCGATGAACGCCTGCACCCGCGCCGACAGGTGGCGCTTCTGCGGGTAGACGATCCATACCGGCGAGCCGGTGGAAATCGTGTCGCTCATGACGATTTCCAGCTGGCCCTTGGCCAGCGCGCTGGCGGCCAGGCAATGCGGGACCTGGATGATGCCCAGGCCGGCCACCGCCGCCTGGATCACCGACTCGCCGTCGTTGATCAGCATGTGCGCGTCGATGTCCAGCGCGATGCGCCCGCCCGGCGTGTCGAACTGCCACTGGTACGGCTTGCCGCTGCTGGGGTAGACGTAGTTGATGCAGCGATGCTGCTTCAGTTCCTCGATGTTCTGCGGCGCGCCGTACTTGCGCAGGTACTCGGGTGAGGCGCACAGCACGTTGCTGAAGTAGCCGAGCTTGCGCGCGATCAGGTTGGAATCTTCCAGTTCGCCCATGCGGATCGCGCAATCGTAGCCTTCCTCGTTGAGATCGAAGTGGTAGTCGCACATGGCCAGTTCGAGCCGGATATCCGGGTAGCGCTGCTCGAACGCGGCCAGGTTCGGGATCAGCGCGGAACGCCCGATCGCCGAATGCGCGGCGACCCGCAACTTGCCCACCGGATGGCTGCGCGCGTGCCCCAACGCCTCGGTTGCCTCGCTCAGGTCGGCGAGGATCTCCTTGCAACGCGCATGGAACGAGGCCCCATCGTCGGTCAGGCGCAGCGACCGGGTGGAACGGAACAGCAGCCGCGCGCCGAGCTGGCTCTCCAGTCGCGAGACGGCGCGGCTGACCCCGGACGGGGTCATGCCCAGCTGGCTGGCGGCGGCGGCGAAACTCTTGGCCTCGACCACGCGGACGAAGGTCGAAATGGCGGAAAAGTCTTCCATGGTTTCAATTCCTCGTCGATTCGTGACTGCGGCGCACGAGTGTAGTGCGCGAGAAACGGATTTTCTATACCGATAAGTACACCTATTCTCTCGACCCTTCGCCGGAGTCCCGTGCCCGGCCTACAAGGTTCTGGGAGCGCAAGATGAAAAAACAATGGATGCTGGTCCCCCTGATCGCTGCCGGCGTGCTGGGCAGCTGGGTTCTCCTGCATGGCAACGACAGCCATGCGCAAAGCCCCGCCGGCGGGCCGCCGCCGGAAGTGACGGTGGCACAGGCGCTGACCCGCAAGGTCAGCGACAGCGCCGAGTTCACCGGCCGGCTGGAAGCGGTGAACACGGTGCAGGTGCAGCCGCGGGTCGGCGGTTTCGTGGAGTCGGTGCATTTCCAGGAAGGCGCGCTGGTGCACAAGGGCGACGTGCTGTTCCAGCTCGACGCCCGCCCGTACCAGGCCGAGGTCGACCGGCTCGGCGCGAACCAGGCGCAGGCCCGGGCCGAGCTGGGCCTGGCCGAGACCAACCAGCGCCGCGCCGAGATGCTGCTGGCCCAGCATGCGATCGCGCAGCAGGAAGCCGATCGCCAGGCCACCACCGCACAGAGCGCGCGGGCCCAGTTGGGCGCCGCCACCGCCGCACTGGCCGCGGCACGGCTGAACCTGGATTTCACCCAGGTGCGCTCGCCGATCGACGGCCGCGTCAGCAATGCCCGGGTCACCCCCGGCAACCTGGTCACCAGCAACGACGTGCTGACCAGCGTGGTCTCGGTCAACCCGGTCTACGTCTACTTCGACGTGGACGAGCAGACCTGGCTCAAGCTCGACCACCTGCGCGCCGACGCGAAACAGGCCGGCGGCGACGCACGGATCGAGGCCGCGATGGGCCTGGCCGACGAGGCGGGTTACCCGCATGACGGCCGCCTCGACTTCGTCGACAACCAGCTGCACAGCGGCTCCGGCACGATGCGCCTGCGCGCGGTGTTCGACAACGCCGACGGCCTGTACACGCCGGGCCTGTACGCCCGCGTGCAACTGCAGAGTGGCCAGGCCCGGTCGCGCGTGCTGGTGGACGACCGCGCGATCGGCACCGACCTGGGCAACCAGTTCGTCTACGTGGTCGACAAGGCGCACAAGGTGCAATACCGCAAGGTCGACACCGGCGCGCTGTTCCATGGCCTGCGCGTGATCGACAGCGGCCTGGGCGCCAACGACGTGGTGGTGGTGAACGGCCTGCAGCGCGTGCGCCCCGGGGTCAAGGTGAATCCGCAGAAGGTGGCGATGAGCTACCGCCTCGGCAACGCCGACAAGGCGCTGGTCGAGCGGGGCGATGCACCGGACGCCAACGACTCGCGCACCGCGCAGGCCCGCGCGGCAACACCAGCGACGCCACAAGGCTGAATGACAAACAGGCTCGTCATCCCGGAAAGGCGGAAACCTGCACACACCACAGACGGCGTCATTCCCGCGAAAGCGGGAATCCATCTCGATCTCGCGAAACAGCAACATGGATTCCCGCTTTCGCGGGAATGACGCCCGGAAAACAGTAGCTCCAAGGTCCCGCAAAACGGAAAAGACCGAAGCCGCGAAACGGCTTCGTCGAGGATTCATTGCATGAAAAACATTGCCCAATTCTTCGTCGACCGGCCGATCATGGCCGCCGTGCTGTCGCTGCTGTTCGTGATCACCGGCTCCATCGCGGTGTTCAAGCTGCCGATCAGCGAATACCCCGAAGTGGTGCCGCCCACCGTGGTGGTGCGCGCCGCCTACCCCGGCGCCAACCCGAAGGTGATCGCCGAAACCGTCGCCACGCCGCTGGAGGAACAGATCAACGGCGTGGAAGGCATGCTGTACACCTCCTCGCAGGCGACCAGCGACGGCGCGCTCACGCTCACCGTGACGTTCGCGCTGGGCACCGATCTCGACACCGCCCAGGTCGACGTGCAGAACCGCGTGGCGCAGGCGCTGCCGAAACTTCCGGAGGAAGTGCAGCGGCTCGGCGTGACCACGCAGAAGAGTTCGCCCGACCTGACCATGGTGGTGCATCTCACCTCGCCGGATCAGCGCTACGACATGCTGTACCTGTCGAACTACGCGCGCCTGCATGTGAAGGACGTGCTGGGCCGGCTCGACGGTGTGGGCGACGTGCAGATCTTCGGCGCCGGCGAATACTCGATGCGCGTGTGGTTGGACCCGCAGAAACTGGCGCAGCGCTCGCTCACCACCGGCGACGTGATCAACGCGATCCGCGAGCAGAACGTGCAGGTCGCCGCCGGCGCGCTGAACGCACCGCCCGGCCCGGGCAACTCCGCGTTCCAGCTCAACATCAACACACGTGGCCGGCTGGTCAGCGAGGACGACTTCCGCAACATCATCGTGCGCACCGACGCGCGCGGTGGCGTCACCCATCTGGGCGACGTGGCCAAGGTCGACTTGGGCTCGAACAACTACGCGCTGCGCAGCCTGCTCGACAACAAGCCGGCGGTGGCGCTGCCGATCTTCGCGCGGCCCGGCTCCAACGCAATCCAGATCTCCGACGAGGTGCGCGCCACCATGGCGCAGCTGAAGCAGGATTTCCCGCAGGGCGTCGACTACCAGATCGTGTACGACCCCACCGTGTTCGTGCGCGGCTCGATCGAGGCCGTGGCGCACACCCTGCTGGAGGCGATCCTGCTGGTGGTGCTGGTGGTGATCCTGTTCCTGCAGACCTGGCGCGCCTCGATCATTCCGCTGGTGGCGGTGCCGGTGTCGCTGATCGGCACGTTCGCGGTGATGTACCTGGCCGGCTTTTCGCTCAACGCACTGTCGCTGTTCGGCCTGGTGCTGGCGATCGGCATCGTGGTCGATGACGCCATCGTGGTGGTGGAGAATGTGGAACGGCACATCGAACTCGGGCAATCGCCGCGCGAAGCCACGCGCAAGGCGATGCACGAGGTCACCGGCCCGATCGTGGCCACCGCGCTGGTGCTGTGCGCGGTGTTCATCCCGACCGCCTTCGTCAGCGGCCTCACCGGCCAGTTCTACCGCCAGTTCGCACTGACCATCGCAATCTCCACGGTGATCTCCGCGTTCAACTCGCTGACCCTGAGCCCGGCGCTGGCCGCCGTGCTGCTGAAGGGCCACGACGCGCCGAAGGACCGCCTCACGCGCGGGATCGACCATACGTTCGGCTGGCTGTTCCGCCCGTTCAACCGCCTGTTCCATCGCGGTTCCGAGCGCTACGTGGGCGGCGTCAGGCGCATCGTCGGCAAGGGCAAGCTGGCGCTGGCGGTGTATGCCGGCCTGATCGCGCTGACCTGGTTCGGCTTCTCGCACGTGCCGACCGGCTTCGTGCCGGGCCAGGACAAGCAGTACCTGGTGGCGTTCGCGCAACTGCCCGACGCGGCCTCGCTCGATCGTTCCGAGGACGTGATCCAGCGCATGGGCGCGATCGCGCTGAAGCAGCCGGGCGTGGAGCACGCCGTGGCCTTCCCCGGCCTGTCGATCAACGGTTTCACCAACTCGACCAACTCCGGCATCGTGTTCGTCACGCTGAAGCCGTTCGAGGAACGCCGTGATGCATCGCTGTCGGCTGGCGCGATCGCCGGCGCGCTGAACCAGAAGTTCGCCTCGATCCAGGACGCCTACATCGCCGTGTTCCCGCCGCCGCCGGTGATGGGCCTGGGCACGATCGGCGGCTTCCGCATGCAGATCGAGGACCGCGGCGACCGCGGCTTCGACGAGCTGTACCAGCAGACCCAGAACCTGATCGCCGAAAGTCGCAAGGTGCCGGCACTCGCCGGGCTGTTCTCCAGCTTCCAGATCAGCGTGCCGCAGGTGGACGCCGACGTGGACCGCGAGAAGGCCAAGACCGTCGGCGTGAACCTGGGCGACGTGTACCAGACCATGCAGGCCTACATGGGCTCGCTCTACGTCAACGACTTCAACCGCTTCGGCCGCACCTACCAGGTGAACGTGTCGGCCGATCCGGCGTTCCGCCACACGCCCGAAGACATCATGCAGCTGAAGACGCGCAACGCGCAGGGCCAGATGGTGCCGCTGGGTTCGTTCGTCACCGTGAAGCAGGGTGCCGGCCCGGATCGCGTGCAGCACTACAACGGCTATCCCACCGCCGAGATCAACGGCAGCCCGGCGCCGGGCTTCAGCTCGGGCCAGGCACAGGCGGCGATGGAAAAGCTGGCGAAGGACAACCTGCCGAACGGCGTCAGCTTCGAGTGGACCGAGCTGACCTACCAGCAGATCCTCGCCGGCAACACCGCGATCCTGGTGTTCCCGCTGTGCGTGCTGCTGGTGTTCCTGGTGTTGTCGTCGCTGTACGAAAGCTGGTCGCTGCCGCTGGCGGTGATCCTGATCGTGCCGATGGTGCTGCTGTCCGCGATCGCCGGCGTGTGGCTGTCCGGTGGCGACAACAACATCTTCACCCAGATCGGATTGATCGTGCTGGTCGGACTGGCGTGCAAGAACGCGATCCTGATCGTGGAGTTCGCCCGCGAACGCCAGCATGAAGGGATGGCTCGTCATGAGGCGGTGCTGGAAGCGGCGAAGCTGCGCCTGCGCCCGATCCTGATGACCTCGTTCGCCTTCATCATGGGCGTGGTACCGCTGGTCACCTCGCACGGCGCCGGCGCCGAGATGCGCCACGCGATGGGCGTGGCGGTGTTCGCCGGCATGCTCGGTGTGACCATCTTCGGGCTGATCTACACGCCACTGTTCTACGTCGTCATTCGCGCCCTGGTCGAACGCCGCGAGGCGCGCGCGGCCGAACGCGCCGCCGCGCATGCGCTGCCGGCGCTGGAGAACCACTGATGAAAACACTCGTGCATGACATGCCGCGGAACACTTTCGCGAGCCGCCTTTTCGCTCGTCATCCCAGCGAAAGCTGGGATCCAGCGCCTTCGGCTCCTACCACGCACAGTCACTGGATTCCTGCTTTCGCAGGAATGACGAAGGTGGTGCGAGGTGCGCTGCTGGCCACGGCCCTGACGCTGCTGGCCGCTTGCGCCAGCGTGGGTCCCGACTACCACGCAGCGAAGATTGCCGCGCCGCAATTGCAGGGACTGGATGCCGCACAGGAAAACAACGCGCAATTCCAGGCCGCATGGTGGAAGCAGTTCAACGACCCCACGCTCGATGCGCTGATCCAGCGCGCGGCGGCGAACAACCTCGACCTGCGCATCGCGGTGGCGCGGCTGCATGAAGCGCGCGCGCTGCTCAGCGGCGCGAAGTCCGAGCAGCTGCCGTCCATCGACACGGACGTGAACTACACGCGCAGCCGCGGTCAGCAACCGGGCTTCGGCACGCAACGGCAGACCGTGACCACGTATCAGGCCGGCTTCGATGCCTCGTGGGAGCTGGACCTGTTAGGCGGCGTGCGCCGTTCGGTGGAAGCGGCCGGCGCCGACCTCGGCGCCAGCGAGGCGGCGCTGCACGACGCGCAGGTCAGCCTGCTGGCCGAGGTGGCGCGCAACTATTTCGAATTGCGCGGC
>LNAP01002091.1_pt1 | contig 20319 bp, 20 predicted proteins | sample 602601 | NCBI WGS metagenome assembly LNAP01 (sample SAMN02440304, study PRJNA202911) | soil metagenome | biome: Subtropical and temperate rainforests or woodlands; isolation source: soil samples (1 kg each in a 20% v/v slurry with milli Q water) were... ...
TCCGCCGACGCTGATCGTCGGTGCGACCGCAGACATGGCGGTGATGCAGGAGGAGATTTTTGGACCCGTGCTGCCGGTGCTCGGCACTCGCTCGCCGGCCGACGCGATCGCCTTCGTCAACGCCCGCGACCGGCCGCTGGCGCTGTACTGGTTCGGCACGGACCGCGCCGCGCGCGACGAGGTGCTGGCGCGCACCATCTCCGGCGGGGTCACCATCAACGACTGCCTGTTCCACTTCGCGCAGGCCAACCAGCCGATGGGTGGCGTCGGCGCCTCCGGCACCGGCGCCTATCACGGCGAATGGGGTTTCAAGACGTTCAGCAAGCTGAAGCCGGTGTTCTATCGCTCGAAGTTCAACCGCCTCGCCGATCTCTACCCGCCCTATGGCGGCAAGATCGCGCGGCTGGAGAAGCTGATGCGGTTCATGTCGTAGCTATCAGTCATTCCGGGGCGCGCGTAGCGCGAGCTATGATGCGCAATTGCGCATCTGGGAATCCATTTGTCCGCATCAATGGTGGTGAGATGGATTCCGGGCTCGCGACTTCGTCGCGCCCCGGAATGACGACCAAACAAAAAGACTCTCAGGGGGAAACATCAGTGACTGACACATTCGATTTCGTCGTCGTGGGCGCGGGCTCGGGCGGCTGCGCTGTCGCCGGGCGGCTGTCGGAGGATGCGGCGACATCCGTGGCGCTGCTCGATGCCGGCGGACGGAACGACAATTGGCGGATCACCACGCCATTCGGGCTCGCTCTGCCCTACAGCGCGGCCAACTGGGCCTTCGAGACCGTGCCGCAGAAGGGATTGAACGGCCGCATCGGCTATCAACCGCGCGGCAAGGGCCTCGGCGGTTCCTCGGCGATCAACGCCATGGTCTACATCCGCGGCAACAAATGGGACTACGACCACTGGGCCTCGCTCGGCAATGCCGGCTGGTCGTACGCCGACGTCCTGCCCTATTTCAAGGCTTCCGAGAACAACAGCGATTTCGACGGCGCGTATCACGGCAAGGGCGGCCCGCTGCATGTCAACAAATTGCGCTCGGACAATCCGATCCATGACGTCTTCCATCAGGCCGCGCGCGAGGCACAGTTCCGCATCCGCGAGGATTTCAACGGCGAGGACCACGAAGGGCTCGGCAGCTACCAGGTGACCCAGCACAATGGCGAGCGCTGGAGCGCGGCACGCGCCTATCTGCAGCCCCACATGGACAAGCGCGCGAATCTGCGCGTCGAGACGGGGGCGCATGCCACGAAAATCCTGTTCGAAGGCGGCCGCGCGGTCGGCATCGAATATCTGCAGGGCAAGCAGACCAAGCAGCTGCGCGCCCGGCGCGAGATGATCCTCGCCTCCGGCGCGTTCCAGTCACCGCAACTGCTGATGCTGTCGGGCGTCGGCGATGGCGAAGCGCTTGCCGCGCACGGCATCGGCGTCGTGCATCATTTGCCGGGCGTCGGGCGCAATCTGCAGGACCATCCGGATTTCGTGTTCGTCTACGCCTCCGACTATCCGCACTTCGTTCACGCGTCGCTCGGACGGCTGCCAGCCCTGCTCCGCGCCATCCAGCAATATCGCAGCAAGCGGCGCGGCCTGATGACCACCAATTTCGCCGAGTGCGGCGGCTTCCTGAAGACCAGCCCCGATCTCGACGTGCCCGACATTCAGCTGCACTTCATCATCGCCATGCTCGACGACCATGGCCGCAAGAAGCACAAGGAAGCAGGCTTCTCATGCCATGTCTGCCTGCTCAGGCCGAAGAGCCGCGGCAGCGTCTGGCTGAAGAGCGCCGATCCGCTCGCTTCACCCATGATCGATCCGAATTTTCTGGGCGAGGAAGCCGACCTGGAAACGATGGTCGCGGGCTTCAAGACCACGCGGCGGCTGATGGAGACGCCTGCGATGCGCGCGTTGCAAAAGAAGGACATGTTCACGTCCAATGTCCGCACCGACGACGACATCCGCGCCATCCTGCGGAGCCGCGTCGACACCGTCTATCACCCTGTCGGCACCTGCAAGATGGGCCTGGACGCGATGGCCGTGGTCGACCCAACGCTGAAGGTCCACGGCGTCGAAGGCCTGCGCATCGTCGACGCCTCGATCATGCCGACGCTGATCGGCGGCAACACCAACGCGCCGACCATCATGATTGGGGAGAAGGCGGCGGACATGATCAGGGCGGAGGCGCGGGCAAGTTGAGGGGCCGCTGTCGCGTCACTCTCCGCCGTCGTCCCCGCGAAAGCGGGGACCCATAACCACAGGGAGGCGTGATGGCGCGAGATGGTCACTCCGAGTCGCCAAATTGCTCCCTGTGGTTATGGGTCCCGGGCTCGCGCTACGCGCGCCTCGGGACGACAGCTGGGCTCAATTCAGCAGGAACCCGCCGTCCACCGTCACCACGCTCCCCGTCATGTAGCGCGACGCCTTCGAGACCAGCAGCAGGATGGCGCCGTCGAGATCGGACTCGGCGCCGACGCGGCGCTGCGGGATGCGCTTTGCCAATCGCTCGCCTGGCGGCGTCGACCAGAACGCGTGATTCATTTCCGTGTCGATATAGCCGGGCGCAAGCGCGTTGATGCGGATGTTCTGCCCGGCAAGCTCAAGCGCCATTGCCTTGGTCGCCTGGATGATCCCGGCCTTGGAGATCGCGTAAGGCGACACCGCCTTCAACACGCCGGTGCCGAGCACGGAGGCGATGTTGACGATGTTGCCCTCCTGCTTGCGCGCGATCATGCGCCGCGCAATCTCGGTCGCGAGAAAATAGGCGCCCTTCAGATTGGCGCCGATCACCGCGTCCCAGTCGAATTCGGTCTGCTCGGTCGCGAGCTTCTCGATGGCGATGCCGGCATTGTTGATCAGCACGGTGATCGGACCGAGCGCGGCTTCGGCCGCGTCGACGGCCCTGGCGATCGAAGCAATGTCGGTGACGTCGAGCGCGACTGCCGCGGCACGGCCACCCTTGCCGCGGATTTCCTGTTCCAGACTCTTCAACTTGTCCGTTTGCCGCGCCGCAAGCACGACGGCCGCACCGTTGGCCGCCAGAACCCGGGCAAATTGCCGCCCCAACCCCTGGCTTGCGCCGGTGACGAGGATGGTTTCTTGACTGACGTCGAATAGGTCTGACATGACGGTTTCCTTGACGCTTCCCTGACGCTTCCCTGGGCGCAATCCCACGAACTTTGCGGCTATCAATACAGACGATTTTAGCGATCTGAAACCGGAATGATCGTTGGGACGTTCATTCGTTCCATGGCAGGCTCTCGCTCATGAACAGCTTCGATCTCGCGGTCTATGCGGCGCTCGTCATCGCTGTCGGCTTCGGCTTCCGGACCGGCCTGCTCCGCAGCGCCATGACCATCCTCGCCTATCTGCTTGCCGCCCCCATTGCGGTTTCGCTGATGCCGATGATCGTGCCGCAGATCGCCGGCGATCCGAATTCACCGCAGCTCCAGAACTGGATCTGGTTCTTCGGCATCTTTTTGGTCGTCGGCATGTTGCTGGGGTATATCGGCCGCTTCGTGCTGGATGACACGGTCCGCGAGGCCGGCATCGGCGACCAGCTCGGAGGCGCCGCGCTCGGTGCCATCAGGGTCGGCCTCGTCGCCACCACGCTGGTCCTGGTGTTTGACCAGATCGTGCCGGCCAACCGCCAGCCGCCATTTCTCGTCGGCTCGCGGCTGCGGCCGCTGTTCTCGGCCATGGGACAGATGGGCTTCAAGACACTGCCGCCGGAAGCCGCCGCCGCTATCGACCGCCTCAAGCAGGAACAGCGCATCTGATCAGGCACATTTGCATCGCCGCGCGGGCGCGCATGCATTTTGGTGCGAACCCCTCCCTTATCAGCGGCGCCACGATTGGCTAGAGTGCAGCCCTCTAAAAACCTGCCTGACATTACGGGAGTGAAACAGTGGATCTTGGGATCAAAGGTCGCCGCGCCATCGTCTGCGCATCCAGCAAGGGCCTCGGCCGCGCCTGCGCCTTCTCGCTGGCCGAAGCCGGCGTTGACGTCACGCTGACCGCGCGCGGCGCCGAAGCTTTGAAGAAGACGGCCGACGAGATCCGGAAGCTCTATCCGGGCGTGAAGGTCACCGAGATCGTCGGCGACATCACGACGCCCGCGGGGCGCGAGGCCGTACTGAAGGCCTGCCCCGAGCCGGACATTCTCATCAACAATGCCGGCGGCCCGCCGCCCGGCGATTTCCGCAACTGGACCCGTGACGACTGGATCAAGGCGATCGACGCCAACATGCTCACGCCGATCGAGCTGATCAAGTCGACCGTGGACGGCATGATGGCGCGCAAGTTCGGCCGCATCGTCAACATCACTTCGGCCGCGGTGAAGGCGCCGATCGACATCCTCGGCCTCTCCAACGGCGCGCGCGCCGGCCTCACCGGCTTCATTGCCGGCCTGTCACGCAAGACCGTTATCAACAACGTCACCATCAACGGCCTGCTGCCGGGCCCGTTCGAGACCGATCGTCTGACGAGCACCGCGAAGGGCGAGGCCGACAAGCGGGGCACGACGCCCGAGCAGGTCCTGGCCGAGCGCGCCAAGCTCAACCCGGCCGGCCGCTTCGGCCAGCCCGACGAGTTCGGCTATGCCTGCGCGTTCCTGTGCGGCGCCAAGGCCGGCTTCATCACCGGTCAGAACATTTTGCTCGACGGCGGCGCCTTCCCCGGAACGCTGTGAGGGCGGTCTGGTACGAGCAGACGGGACCGGCGCCGGACGTTCTCACCTATGGTGAGATGGCGACGCCGGTCGCGGGCCCAGGCGAAGTTCGCATTCGCCTGGAAGCCTCCGGCGTCAACCCGGCCGATGTCGGCCGGCGCGGCGGCAGCTACCGCGCGATGGACTACCCACGCGTGATCCCGAACAGCGACGGCGCGGGTTTCGTCGAGCAGGTCGGCAACGGCGTGACGCGCTTCAAGGTCGGCGACCGCGTCTGGCTGTTCAACGGCCAGCGCAACGGCCGCGCCTTCGGCACGGCGGCCGAATATATTGCGCTCGCCGAGCAACTGGTGACGCCGCTGCCGGACCATCTCTCCTTTGCGGAAGGCGCGACGCTCGGCATTCCCGCCATGACGGCGTGGTGCTCGCTGTTTGCGGACGGCCCGATCGTCGGCAAGACCGTGCTCGTCACCGGCGGTGCCGGCGCGGTCGGGCACTACGCCGTGCAGCTCGCCAAATGGGGCGGCGCGCAGGTGATCGCGACCGTCAGCTCGGCGATGAAGGGCGAACAGGCGCGGCGCGCGGGCGCCGATCTCGTCGTCAACTACAGGGATGAAGACGTCGTCGCCAAGGCGATGGCCTTCACCGGCGGACGCGGCGTCGACCACGTCGTCGATGTGGATTTCGGCGGCAACATTGCGACCACGTTGAAGCTGATGGCGATGAATTCCACCATCGCGGTCTACGCCACCAACGGCAACCGCACGCCAACGGTGCCGATGCGCGAGCTGATGGAGAAGTGCATTACGCTCCGCGCGCTGGTGCTGTTCGCGCTGCCGCCGGCGCTGCTTGCCGCAGCGCAGGCCGACATCTCGAATTGGCTGGCGGCGGGGCCGCGGCTTCACAATGTCGCGGCGCAATTCGCGCTGTCGGACACGGCACAGGCACACCTTGCCGTCGAAAAGGGCGACAAGCTCGGCACCGTGATCGTCGACTGCGCACGGTGAGCTTCCACAGCGTCATGCAAATCGCAAGCCCTACACGACCGGCGTGGTCCGCTCGTCGGTCCAGTCGATGCCGAGCTCGTCCATGCCGTCGGCAAGGAGATCGCCCAGCATCGGCTCGCCCAGCAGGTACTGCACCGCCTCATGCCTGGGCTTCTTGTATTCGGCGCGCGCCTCGATGGCGCGGGCGCGCAAATCATCCCACTCCTCCACCGTGCCGTCGCCGCGACCGAGCCACATCAGCGTCACGAGGTCGAGTTGCTCGTCCTCGTTCATCGCCAGGATGAAGCCCGAAAGCTCGCCGGCGACCGGATCGGACGCGGTGTCCTCCAGCACGTCCGTCTCGCCATCGTCCGCGGGATTGGAGCCCGAATCCGGATCGGAGGCGGCTTCCTTGACGTCGAATTCGCGCGCCTTTTCGATGATGAAGGTTACCTTCTCGGTGGAAATCGAAAGCTCTGGCATCTGCTCCCCCTTTGGATCTCGATGGGTTCCCTCGATAACGCAGGATCACGACAGATGATCCATTGCGCTGCGCAACGGAAAGTGCGCATCTTTCGGCATCAAAATGAGAACATGGGGACACACCGCATGCAGTGGAAGGTCGGCAAGGTCAAAATCACCAAGATTGTGGAGCTGGAGACCGTCGGCTCGACCCGCTTCATCCTGCCGCTGGCGAGCAACGAGGAAGTCCAGAAGCTGCCCTGGCTGATTCCGCACTTTGCGACGGAAGAAGGCCGGCTGAAGATGTCGATCCATTCGCTGGTGGTGGAGACGCCGAACCAGCGCGTCGTGGTCGACACCGGCCTTGGCAACGACAAGCAGGGCCGCAGCGTCCCGACCTGGAATAACCGCACCACTCCGTTCCTGGAGACCATGATTGCGGCGGGCTTTGCCCCCGACAGCATCGACACCGTGCTGTGCACCCATCTTCACGTCGATCATGTCGGCTGGAATACGAAGCTCGTCGGCGGCAAATGGGTGCCGACCTTTCCGAAGGCGCGCTATGTCTTCGGCAGGACCGAATACGAGCATTGGCGCGACCATTCGACCGAGCCGGACAAGCAGGCGGTGTTTGCAGATTCCGTGAAACCGATCGTGGATGCCGGCCGGGCCGATTTGATCCCCAGCGACCATCGGCTGTCCGATGACATCAGCATGATCCCGACCCCGGGGCATAGCCCCGGCCATATGAGCATCCTGATCCAGTCGGACGGCGAGCAGGGATTGCTGACCGGCGACGTCGCCCATCATCCCTGCCAGATGAAGCATCTCGGCTGGTCCTCGACGGCGGATTCCGACCAGACGCAATCGGCCAGGACGCGCCGTGAGCTGTTCGGTCGGTTTGCGGATACGCCGACATTGGTCATCGGCGGGCATTTCTCGGCGGGGCATATCAAACGGGATGGGGATGCGTTCAGGTTGGTGGCGCTGCAATCGTAGGGTGGGCAAAGCGAAGCGTGCCCACCAACCTCAGTCGGCCAAGAGCATTGGTGGGGCACGTCGCTTCGGCCCACCCTACAAAGTAAGGGCTGCAATGCGCCCCGTTTTGAGCGGTTGAATTTCCCGCCGCCCTGTTCCATGAAGCTATTTAACCGATCGGTCCATCTCCAGGGAGAAACGAGAATGAAGCTTGTTCGTTACGGCGAAAAGGGTGCGGAAAAGCCCGGCCTGATCGACAAATCCGGCCAGTTGCGCGACCTGTCGGCGCATCTGAAGGATCTCACCGGCGAGGCCTATTCTCCGGAGTCGCTGAAGAAGCTGGCAGCCCTTGATCCCGCCTCACTGCCCGCCGTCTCCGGCAAGCCGCGGTTCGGGGCGCCCGTGACCGGCATCTCGAAATTCGTCGCCATCGGCCTCAACTACAGCGACCACGCCAAGGAAACCGGCGCTGCGATCCCGACCGAGCCGATCATCTTCCTGAAGGCCAACACGTCGCTGTCCGGCCCGAACGACGCGGTCGAGAAGCCGCGCGGATCGACCAAGCTCGACTGGGAGGTCGAGATCGCCGCGATCATCGGCACCCGCGCCAAATACGTCTCGGAGGCCGATGCGCTGAACTACGTCGCCGGCTACTGCGTCTGCAACGACGTCTCCGAGCGCAACTTCCAGACCGAGCGCCTGGGCCAGTGGACCAAGGGCAAGTCGCATGACACGTTCGGCCCGGTCGGACCGTGGCTCGCCACCAAGGACGAGATCAAGGACGTGCAGAACCTGTCGATGTGGCTCGACGTCAACGGCCAGCGCCGCCAGACCGGCTCGACCCAGACCATGATCTTCTCCATGGCCAAGTGCATCTCCTACGTCTCGCAGTTCATGACGCTGCTGCCCGGCGACATCGTCACCACCGGCACCCCGCCCGGCGTCGGCCTCGGCATGAAGCCGCCGACCTTCCTCAATGTCGGCGACGTCGTCACGCTCGGCATCGAGGGCCTCGGCGAGCAGCGCCAGGAGATCGTCGCGGCGTAAGCTTTGGCGCGCTCCAACACACCCACTGTCGTCATGCCCGGGCTTGTCCCGGGCATCCACGTCTCACAGTCTAGCCACGCGGAAGCGCGTGGATGGCCGGGTCAAGCCCGGCCATGACGGTGGAGATACCGTTCGTAGATCGATCGCAGGGACTGCCGCCATGAAACTCTCCTTCTCCGCCGCCTCGCCCTTCGCCCGCAAGGTGCGCATCGCCGCGATTGAGCTCGGGCTGATCGACAAGATCGAATTCACGCCGGCAACAGTAGCGCCGGGCACGGCCAACGAGGATTATTCGCGCATCACGCCGCTGAAGAAGCTGCCGGTGCTGATCACCAACGACGGCGACGTCATCCTGGATTCCTATGTCATCGTCGAATATCTCAACGAGATGGCCGGCGGCAGCCTGATCCCGGACTACGGTCCGCGCCGCTGGAAGGCCAAGACCAATCACTCCCTCATCAACGGCATGCTCGATTCCATGCTGCTGTGCCGCTACGAGAAGATGGTCCGGCCGCAGGGCCTGCAATGGCAGGCATGGTCGGACGACCACTGGAACCGGGCCTGGACCGGCATGGCGCGCTTCGAGAACATGCCCGACGTCCTCAACGGCCCGTTCGACATCTCGCAGATCGGCCTCGTCTGCGTGCTCGGCTATGCCGACTTCCGCTTCGCCGATTGCGGCTGGCGCAAGGCCTATCCGAAGCTCGACGCCTTCCACCAGAAGATGCTGGAGCGGCCCTCCGTGAAGATCTCGGTGCCGCCGGCCGCATAATCGAATAGCGGGAGTTCTCATGAGTTTGAAGTTCTCGATCGGCGATCTCACCATCCATCGCATCATCGAGCAGGAGACGACCTTCCTGCCGGCGCTGGAGATGCTGCCGGGTCTGACGCCGGAGGTGCTGGCCGAGAACCGCGCATGGATGCAGGAGTCGAAGGCACTGGATGCGCAGGACACGCTCATCCTGTGTTTCCAGTCCTATGTGATCAAGACGCCGCATCACACCATTCTGGTCGACAGCTGCATCGGTAATGACAAGCCGCGGCCGCAGCGGCCGAAATGGAACATGAAGACCGATGACGCCTATTTGCGCGGACTTTCGAGCGCGGGCTTCTCGCCTGACGACATCGATTTCGTGATGTGCACGCATCTCCATGTCGATCACGTCGGCTGGAATACCCGCATGGAGAACGGCCGCTGGGTGCCGACCTTCCCCAAGGCGCGCTACGTATTCGGCAAGCAGGAATTCGACTACTGGACCGAACAGAATGCGAAGGCGGAAGTCGCGCCCTTCGTCGACAGCGTGCTGCCGGTGGTCGAGGCCAGGCGCCACGAGGTGGTCGGCAACGACCATCAGATCGGCGATCACGTCCGCATCCTGCCGACGCCGGGCCACACGCCCGGCCATGTCGCCTTCACCTTCGGTCGCGGCAAGGACGACGCTGTCTTCAGCGGCGACCTCATGCACTCGCCGATCCAGGCGCTCTATCCGGAGATGTCGGTGAAGTTCGACGTCGACCCGGCCGCGGCGGCCACCACGCGGCGCAGCTTCCTGGAGCGCTATTGCGACACCGACACGCTGTGCTGCACCGCGCATTTCCCCTCGCCGTCGGTGGGGAAGATCAAGCGCAAGGGCAGCGGGTTCGTGTGTACGGCGGTGTGATCCAGCGCTGCTCGTCCCGCGAACTCCCATCCTCCCCTGGAGGGGGAGGATCGGTTCGCATGCAGCGGAGCGGAATGCGAACCGAGGTGGGGTGAAGGTCTTCCCGCATCGAACACTGCCCGTGTTGAGAGATCACCCCACCCCGCTCGCGCTGCGCGCGATCGACCCTCCCCCTCCAGGGGAGGATAAGAGGCACCCTCACGGAGGAAACGATGACGGCGCTCCCCGACATCCCCCTGCCCGCCGGAATCCGCTCGCGTTATGTCGACGGCATCAACGGCTTGCGCATGCATGTGCTCGAAGCCGGCTTCGAAACCAAGGGGCGGCCGTGCATCCTGCTGCTGCACGGTTTTCCGGAGCTCGCCTTCTCCTGGCGCAAGGTGATGCCGGCGCTTGCGGCCGCCGGTTATCACGTGATCGCGCCCGACCAGCGCGGCTATGGACGTACCACCGGCTGGAATGCGGATTACGACGGCGACCTCGCGCCGTTCCGTCTGTTCAATCTGGTGCGAGATGCGCTCGGGCTTGTGTCGGCGTTCGGCTACAAGCAGGTCGACCTCGCCGGACATGATTTCGGCAGCCCGGTCGCGGCCTGGTGCGCGCTGATCCGGCCCGACGTGTTCCGTTCGGTGACGATGATGAGCGCGCCGTTCGGCGGGCCGCCGCCGCTTCCGTTCAACATTGTCGAAGCACCCGCGCAGGCGCCGGCCGACGATCCCGTGCATCGCGAGCTCGCCGCGCTGCCGCGCCCTCGCATCCACTATCAATGGTACTATTCAACGCGCGCGGCGAACGCCGACATGCAGCACGCGCCGCAGGGCGTGCATGATTTCCTGCGCGCCTATTATCATCACAAGAGCGCGGACTGGATCGACAACAAGCCCACCCCGCTGAAGTCGTGGTCGGCGAGTGAGCTCGCAAAACTGCCGACCTACTACGTGATGGACGCCGGCGAGACCATGGCCGAGACGGTCGGCAAGGAGATGCCGTCGCCGGCGGCGATCGCCGCCAATCGATGGCTGCCGGACAGCGACCTGGCCTATTACAGCGCCGAATACGGCCGCACCGGATTCCAGGGCGGCCTGCAATGGTATCGCTGCGGCACATCGGGTGCGTTCAACAGCGAGCTGCAACTGTTCTCCGGCCGCAGCATCGACGTGCCCTCCTGCTTCATCTCGGGCAAGCAGGATTGGGGCATCTATCAGCGCCCCGGCGTGCTGGAGGCGATGCAGACGAGCGCGTGCACCAGGATGCTCGGCTGCCATTTGATCGATGGCGCCGGTCATTGGGTGCAGCAGGAGCAGCCGGCCGAGGTCAGCCGATTGTTGCTCGACTTCCTGGCGCGCGCAAAAGCGTAGCCGCTTCGCGCTCGTCGGATCGAAGCGCACATTCTCCGCTACCGGGAACATTTGGCAATGACTGGCGTTGCGGCAGGCCGGCGTTGCGTCCGGAGATATGGAGAACACCTATGGAAAAGAAAATCGCCGGACTGTTGGGCGCCATGGCAGCGCTTGGCGCTGTCGGCTCCGCGCAGGCCGCCCATGCCCCGACGGACGTCCTGAAAGCAAATTCGTTCGCCGAACTGTTGCAGCCAATCCCGGATGCGGCGGCGACGCTACAGGCGATCGACGAAGCCGCGCCGGCTTCGTCTGGCGAGAACGTGCAAGTCGCGCAGTTCTACCATCACCATCATCACCACCATCATCATCACAGCTTCTACCGCCGCTACGCACCGCGGGTGGTCGTGGTGCCGCGCTATCGGTTCCGCCATCACCACCATCATCACCATCACCACCACCACAGCTTCTATCGCCGCGACTATTGAGCCGGCCTCAGCACAGCAAAACAGGGCCCACGGGCCCTGTTTTCGTTCCGGGTTCTTGCCGGGTTCTTGCCGGGTTCTGGAAACGGCAGGTCTATTCCCCCCGGGACTTGTCCTTGGCCGCGCGATGCAGATGCCGATAGGTTCCGTCGAACACCGTATCGGTCGACGAGGTCCATTCGGTGCCTGCCGACAGTGTCGGGCGGCTGTTATAGATTCGCCGCGCCTGAAGTTCGCGCTCGGAGGCCTCCTCCGCATCCATTGGCTCGAGTTCGAAATTCGCTTCCTCCGGGATCACGATGATTTGCGCAAACGGCTCATTCGGCCGGAAGATGTGGGTGCGCCCCTCGGCGGGGGCCTTGAAGACGGTGAAGAACAGCATGGGCCACCAATTGCGCACCAGCGCCGGCACCGCGATCGGCACCGTATCGGTCCGGTCGGTATAGAACCGCGGATGCGGTTCGGTCCGGATCGCCATGCCTTTCTCGACCTTCAGATCGAGCAGGATCTGGTAGGTGTAGAAGACATCTCCGAAATTCCGGAATGGCGGCCACTGCACGCCGCTGTCCGGTGGCTCGCCCCAATCGGCTTCGAACACCAGACCGCCGTCTCTGGTGCTGACGTGGAGCTCGAAGTCGTAGGGATAGAACAGCTCGATGCCGTATTGCGCGCCTTCGGAGAACGGCACGCAATGCCAGACCTGTTCGCGGGAGCCGTCGGCCCGCGGCTCACGCTTGCCTGCCCAGCCCGGAATTTCGAGCCTGGTCCGCCGCGGCGCCAGCCGCGGATCGTTCAGGCGGTATTTGACCTTGCTCATGAAGCCCCCATGCCGAGATTTCCCAGTTCTGGAACGGCTGTGAACGCGATCGGGTTCCGCTGCGGGACAGGTTGAAAAATTGACCGAGGCGTTTGACCCTGGAAGATCGACCACCTATAGATTAGAATAATTCTAAACTGTAGGACCCGATGAAGAATTTTGCCGATTTGACGGAGCGCGAGGTGCTTGCCGTCGCGATTTCCTCCGAGGAGGAGGACAGCCGCATCTACATGACCTTCGGGGAGGACCTGAAGGAGCGTTACCCGGATTCAGCCAAGCTGTTCGAACAGATGGCCGAGGAGGAGCGCGGCCATCGCCATATGCTGCTGGAATTGTACGAGCAGCGCTTCGGGCCGAATTTGCCGCCGATCCGCCGCGAGGACGTCAAGGGCTTCCTGCGCCGTCGCCCGGTCTGGCTGACCAAGAACCTGTCACTCGACACCATCCGCAAGGAAGTCGAGACCATGGAAATGCAGGCCGAGAACTTCTACGTGAAGGCGGCCGAACGGGCGCAGGATGTCGGGGTGCGCCGCCTGCTCGGCGATCTCGCCGAGGCCGAGAAAGGCCACGAAGAGTTCGCTGCCAAACTGACCGGCCAGATCCTGAATACCGACGTGCGCGCCGAGGAAGACCGCACCAGCCGTCGCATGTTCGTGCTGCAATATGTGCAGCCGGGCCTCGCCGGCCTGATGGACGGATCGGTGTCGACGCTGGCGCCGCTGTTCGCGGCGGCCTTCGCCACGCATCAGAACTGGCAGACGTTCCTGGTCGGCCTCGCCGCCTCGATCGGCGCCGGCATCAGCATGGGCTTTGCAGAAGCGCTGTCCGATGACGGCTCGCTCACCGGCCGCGGCTCGCCATGGCTGCGCGGTCTCACCTGCGGGGCGATGACGACGCTCGGCGGGCTTGGCCACACCATGCCCTATCTGGTGCCCGACCATTGGGCGAACGCGTTCTGGATCGCGACCGCGATTGCCGGTGTCGTGGTGTTCTTCGAATTGTGGGCGATCGCCTACATCCGCGCGCGGTACATGGACACACCGTTCCTTCAGGCGGTGTTCCAGATCGTGCTCGGCGGCGCCATCGTGCTGGCGGTGGGCATACTGATTGGAGCGGCTTAGCCGACGGCCATGAGCGGCATCGTTCAAACACCTTCGCGGGTCTGGCCGGCATGTTGATCCTGCCGGCCGCCGGCGAAGCCGCACGCGCCACCGACGAAATCCAGGTCTACAATGCCGGCATCGCCGCGCTCGGGCAGCCAATGCGCGCATGAGCGGCCGCCCCGTCAATCCCATCGCACACGCCTTTGCGCGGAGCTTCCAACCCTAGGGCGAACTCATCGCCAGATCGGGCACCATCATGACGGGCCAACTGCACTACGGGACACCGGCCAGGATCTTCCATTGGCTCATCGTGGCACTGCTTGCCGTGCAGTATCCGATCGGCTGGTTGATGCCGGACCTGCACCGCGGCATGACACCGGGTGCCGCGATGACGTTTCACCTCTCGATCGGGCTGACAATTCTGGGGCTGACCGCACTGCGTCTGGTCTGGCGGCTGACTCATCCCGTTGCGCCGGAGAGTTCGCTACCGGCGTGGAAGCGCATGAGCTCGGAGGCGGTGCACTGGCTGCTCTATGCACTGGTGCTCGCGACGACGATTTCAGGCTGGCTGTTTGCATCCTACCGCGGATGGTCCGTCTCGTTCTTCTACCTCATGCCGCTGCCGATGCTGGCGTCAGACAACATCGCCGCGGGACGTACCATCGACGGCCTGCATCAGGCTTCGGAATGGGCACTCCTCGTCGTGATCGGAATTCATGTCGCCGCCGCGCTCGCGCACATTTTCGTCTATCGCGATGGTGTCATGCAGCGGATGCTTCCCAGGTAGTTCTTGTAACAGGATAACCGCCGTCAAACGGCGGTTGCGGCCTCAAGAAAAACTGCGCATCATCCCGTCAGTGAAGCGCAGGAGCATGTCGTGGCCAAGTCGGAATGGAGTTTCAAGAGCGCGGTCGAGCTGTCGGCCGCGTTGACCGCGAAGAAGGTCTCGTCGGTCGAGCTCACGCAGGATGCGATCGACCGCATCGAACGGCACGACGGCAAGATCAACGCGATCTGCGTGCGGGATTTCGATCGTGCGCTTGACGCCGCACGCGCGGCGGACGCGGCGCTGGCGCGCGGCGAAACAAGGCCGCTGCTCGGCCTGCCCATGACGGTGAAGGAATCCTACAACATCGCGGGCCTGCCGACGACCTGGGGCATTCCCGCGCAGAAGGATTTCATTGCCAGGGAAGACGCGCTGCCAGTGACGCGGGTGAAGGACGCCGGCACCGTCGTTGTCGGCAAGACCAATGTGCCGCTCGGGCTCGGTGACTGGCAGAGCTACAACGACATCTACGGCACCACCAACAACCCCTACGATCTCGGCCGGACGCCGGGTGGGTCCTCCGGCGGCTCCTCGGCCGCGCTCGCGGCGGGCTATGGACCACTGTCGATCGGCTCGGACATCGGCGGCTCGTTGCGCGTGCCGGCTTTCCATTGCGGCGTCTACGCGCACAAGCCGACCTTCAACCTCGCTGCGATGCGCGGCCACACGCCACCGCCGTTGCCGCCCTTGCCGTTCGAGCGCGACCTCTCGGTGATCGGTCCAATGGCGCGCAGCGCCGCCGACCTGTCGCTGGTGCTCGACGTGATGGCCGGGCCCGATCCGATCGACGCAGGTCTGGCTTATCGGCTCGAGCTGCCGGCGGCGCGCCACGCCGCCTTCAAGGATTTTCGCGTGCTGGTGATCGACACCCATCCGGTGATGCCGACCGATACCGCGGTGCGCGGCACCATCAACCGGCTAGCCGACAACCTCGCCAGGGTTGGCGTGAAGATCGAGCGCAGCAGCCCGCTGCTGCCTGATTTCGCCGCATCGTCGCGGCTCTATATGCGCATGCTGCTGTCGTTCCTCGGGGCCGGCTTTCCGCCCGATGTGTATGCCGGCGCGAAGAAGGCGGCCGAGGCGCTGCCGGAAGGCGACACCAGCCTCGGCGCCGAGCGGCTGCGCGGCATCGCGCTCAGCCACCGCGACTGGCAGATGGCGAACGGTGGACGCACGCGGCTGCGTGCGCAATGGCGCGAGCTGTTCAAGACGTTCGACGCGGTGATTTGCCCGATCATGCCGATTGCGGCCTATCCGCACGACCATTCGCCGGACCAGGAACAGCGCCGCATCACGATCGACGGCAAGGCGCACGTCTACACCGACCAGCTCGCCTGGCCCGGCATCGCCACGCTGCCCGGCCTGCCCTCGACCGCGATCCCCACCGGCTTTGCGCCGGATGGACTGCCCATCGGTGTGCAGATCGTCGGCCCGTGGCTGGAGGACCGCACGCCTCTCAAGCTCGCCGAATTGATCGAACGCGAATTCGGCGGGTTCGTGCCGCCGAAGATGTTTGATGATTAGTTCTCTTATCTCTCCCCGCAATGCGGGGAGAGATAAAAGCAATCAGCTATCGAACACGATCACGCTGCGCAGCGTCTTGCCTGCCTTCATGCTGGCAAAGCCCTCGTTGATCTCACTGAGCTTCAGCTTGGCCGAGATCCAGTCTTCCAGGTGCAGCCGTCCGCGCAGGTAGAAATCGACCAGCCTCGGCATGTCGACACGGAAATGGTTGGAGCCCATCGACGAGCCCTGAATGCGGCGCTCGCGCAGGAAGTCGAAGCCGTGGAGCTCGATCTTCTGGCCGAGCGGGATCATGCCGACGATGGTGGCGGTGCCGCCGGAGGCGAGCATGCCGAACGCCTGCTCGGCGGTCTCCTTGCGGCCGAGCACCTCGAACGAATGATGCACGCCGCCATTGGTGAGGTCGCGCACCTGCTTCACAACGTCTCCATCGGCGGGATTGATGATGTCGGTGGCGCCCAGCTTGGTCGCGAGCTGGAGTTTTGCCGGATTGGTGTCGATGGCGATGATGCGGCCGGCGCCTGCGATCTGCGCGCCGTTGATCGCGGCCATGCCGACGCCGCCGCAGCCGATCACAGCGACGGTCTCGCCGGCCGTCACCTTCGCGGTGTTCACGACAGCGCCGTATCCGGTGATGACGCCGCAGCCGATCAGCGCGGCGAGATCGAGCGGCATTTCCTTGCGGATTTTGACGATGGCGTTCTCGTGCACCAGCATCTGCTCGGCGAAGGACGAGAGGTTGAGAAACTGGTGCAGCTTCTCGGGCTTCGACCATTGCATCCGGTTGGAGACCCCCGGCAGCAGTTTTACGGTGGTGTCGGTGCAGAGCACAGTGCGACCCGTGGTGCAATTGTCGCAGGTGCCGCAGAACACCGACAGGCACGTGACGACGTGATCGCCCGGCTTCACATAGGTCACGTCGGAGCCGACCTGCTCGACGACGCCGGCGGATTCGTGCCCGAGCACCGCGGGCAGCGGATGCGGATAGAGGCCTTCCATGAAATGCAGATCGGAGTGGCAGAGACCGGCAACCGTCGTGCGGATCAGAACCTCGCGCGGGCCCGGCTTCGGCAGGCTGACATCCTCGATGACCAGCGGCTTGTTGACTTCATAGAGGACGGCGGCCTTCATCGAGCACTCCCTGTCGCTTTTCTTGGTTTGGACGCGAGCACAGCCTACGCCGCCAGAACCAGTTCGCCAACCTCGCTCATGCCGGCATCGCGATCGCCCAGCAGCAGCGCGGCGATCTTCTGCTGCACCGCATTTTCCGTCAGCCGGAACGGATCGTTCGGCGCCACGCGATGATCGATAACCAGACGCGACAGCAGCAGCCGGCGCGCATCGCCGCGCCTCTCGTGGATGCGATGCGCTTCCCAGGCGAGCGCAACGGCGCTTGCGACGTGATAGAGCAGGCTGGTGGCGCGGCGCGCGTCGGCTTCGTTCTCGGATGTCCCCGCGACCTCGCGGGCGAAACCGACGGCACGATCGACGAGGCCGCGCAAATTGTCGCGCCAGGCCTGCGGCACGGAGGCGCTGTCGTCGAGACGGGCATGCAGATCGGCGGATAGCGCGGATTCGGCGCCGTGGCGGCCGACCGCCCGCCGGAGCGCGTCGATCGCGACGATGTTGCCGGTGCCTTCCCAGACCGAGCCGAGATGCGCATCGCGCAGCAGGCGGGCGGTGGCGAATTCCTCGATATAGCCGATGCCGCCGCGCATCTCGAGCGCATCGCCGCAGACTTTTCGCGCATCGCGGGTGGCGCGGAATTTCAGCGTCGGCGTCAGGATGCGCAGCAGCGCGGCTGCGTCCTGACTGCCCGCTTCGGCGCGGTCGAGCGCTTCGGCGGTGAGAAAACTCATCGACAGCGCCTGCTCGACCGGGAGCATGATCTTCAGCATCTGCCTTCGGCCAAGCGGCAGATCGATAATGCGGCTGCCGAACACCACGCGATTCTTGGCCACCGTCATCGCGTCGTGATAGGCGCGGCGCATCAGCGCGGTGGATTTCACGCCGTTGGAGAGCCGCGACGAGTTCACCATCTCGGCCATCTGCACGAAGCCGCGGTCGAGCTTGCCGACCGCATAGGCGATCGCGCCTTCGAGCTTGATCTCTCCCGAAGCCATCGAGCGGGTGCCGAGCTTGTCCTTGAGGCGCACGATCCGGTAGTGGTTCTGCGATCCGTCGTCAAGGAAGCGCGGCATCAGGAACAGGCCGACGCCGCGCGTGCCGGGACCGGCGCCCTCAGGGCGCGCCAGCAGCATCACCACTTTCGCGTCGGCATTCGAGCAGAACCATTTCTCGCCGTACAAGCGCCAATGGTCACCCTCCTGCACGGCGCGCGTGGTCAGCGTGCCGACGTCGGAGCCGCCCTCCTTCTCGGTCATGAACTGGCCGCCCTGCGTCAGCTTGGCCATGTCGGTCTGGGTGAGGCCGTCGAGATATTTTGCTTTCAGCGCCTCGCTGCCGAAATTCGCCAGCAGTTTTGCGCATCCATCGGTGACGTTGATCGGGCAGCCCATGCCGAACTCGGTCTGGTTGAACAGGAAGGTGAAGGCGTGTTTTGCCACCACCGGATATTTGTCCGGCCAGCCCATGATACCCTTGCGGATCGAGAGCGCATGGATGCCGAACTCGCCGAACGCGGCGTTCTCCAGCTGGCGATAGGCCGGGTGGTATTCGATCCACTGCACGTCGCGGCCGAACTTGTCGCGCTGGTGCAGCACAGGCGTGTGCCGGTCGGCGAGCCGTGCATAGTCGTCGAGCGGGCCGCCGACGAGCTCGCCGAGGCGATCGAGATGCGGCTCGATGTGACGGAATAATGTCTCCGGCAGATGGATCCGCAGGAGATCCGTCAGCGCCTGATCGGCGCGGTAGAAATTCATGCCCGATGTATCGGGCGCCAGCAGGCCGGATGGTGCCGCCGCGACATTGTTTGGCTGCGCTGTGACCGGCTTGTGCATGATCGTCCTCTTGGTTTCCGCGTCCTGCCGACATTTAACGCTGTTTAGCGCTTGCCGCTTGGGATGATGTCGATCATGCTCCAGCCGACAGATTGGATAAAGCCGCAAATTGTCAGAGAGGCATGATCGCCGCGAGGGAGCAATTCGCTCTGCGGAATGTGATCATCCTCCCGATACCCCTGCTGGCTGTTCGCACGCGCCATGCATAGATCAGCGGCTCCTGATCCTCGAGGGACCACGTCATGGACCATCCGAAATACAAGATCGCACTCATCGTCGGCGCCGGCGAAGGCCTGAGCGCCTCGCTGGCGCGGCTGCTGTCCGCCCAGGGCATCCGCGTCGCGCTGGCCGCGCGCAAGATCGAAAAGCTCGGCGCGCTCTGCAGCGAAACCGGCGCCAAGGCCTATGCCTGCAACGCCACCGAACCGGAGGAGGTCGAGCGCCTGTTCGGCCTGGTCGAGCGCGAGATCGGTACGCCCGATCTCGTGGTCTACAACGCCAGCGGCCGCACGCGGGGGCCGTTCGTCGATCTCGTTCCGGCCGATGTGGCGCAAGCGATCGCGATCAGCGCCTATGGCGGCTTCCTGGTGGCGCAGCAGGCGGCCAAGCGCATGCTGCCGAACAAGCATGGCGCGATCCTGTTCACCGGCGCTTCGGCCAGCGTCAAGGGCTACGCGCAATCCGCATCCTTCGCGATGGGCAAGTTCGCGCTGCGCGGCCTCGCGCAGAGCCTGGCGCGCGAATTGTCGCCGCAGGGCATTCATGTCGCGCATTTCGTCATCGACGGCGGCATCAAGAGCGCGACGCGCGCGGAAGCACCGGACAAGCCGGATTCGATGCTCGATCCCGATGCGATCGCGGAGAGCTATTGGAACGTGTTGCAGCAGCCGCGCAGTGCCTGGAGCTGGGAGCTCGAGCTGCGCCCCTGGGTGGAGAAGTTTTGAGGCGTGACTGCCGTAGGGTGGGCAAAGGCGCATAGCGCCGTGCCCACCATCAATGACGAAACAACAATGGTGGGCACGCTTCGCTTTGCCCATCCCACCAAGAGTAGGGAGCGACAATGACCACGGACACCACCATCGACACCGGCACCAGTGAACTGCTCTGCGTCATCCGCGACCGTGTCGCGGTGATCACGTTGAACCGGCCGGAGGCGCGCAACTCGCTGTCGGACACGCTGACGCCGGCGCTGCGCACGATGATCCGGACCTGCGGCGAGAGCCCCGATGTCGGCGCGCTCTTGCTCACCGGCGCGGGCGAAGCGTTCTGCGCCGGCGGCAACGTCAAGAGCATGGGCGCGCATCGCGACAAGGCTAAGCTCGACATGTCGTTTGACGACAAGGTCGCCGATCTCCAGGAGCGACAGCGGTTGCTGACCGGCGCGCTGGTCGCGGTGCGCAAGCCGACCATCGCCGCCTTGCCCGGCCCCGCGGTCGGCGCGGGGCTTGCCATCGCGATGGCCTGCGA
>LNAP01002092.1_pt1 | contig 20318 bp, 21 predicted proteins | sample 602601 | NCBI WGS metagenome assembly LNAP01 (sample SAMN02440304, study PRJNA202911) | soil metagenome | biome: Subtropical and temperate rainforests or woodlands; isolation source: soil samples (1 kg each in a 20% v/v slurry with milli Q water) were... ...
CCAGCTGATAGGCCAGATCGGCCTTTTATTGACCGCCATTATCGTCATCAGGCTATTGCCGCAAGGCGTCGGCAGTCTCTTTTCAAAAGGCCGATAAGGAAACGCCGCCATGCCCACCCAAGACTCCCCCCTCGCCTCGCCGGACCATATTAAAGAGCCTTTCCGAAAGGAAATAATCCGGGTGGCCGTCATCCTGCTTATCGCCCTGGGCCTGCCGCTGCTGTTCGATGGCTCCACCATCGACGATTTCTCATATTATTTGCTGTGGACCTTTTGCGGCATCGGACTGGCCGCAATGTGGGGCCATGCCGGCATCTTATCGTTCGGCCAGTCCGCCTTCTTCGGCCTGGCGGGGTATGCCTATGGGGTGCTGACCATCAACTTCGGCGATAGCGTGATGGTCACCTGGGCGGGCCTGCTCGGTTCGATGCTCATTGCCGGCGCCTTCGCGGCATTTCTTGGCTATATGATCTTCTATGGCGGCGTAACCGGTATCTTCATCGGGATCATCACGCTTTCCATCACCCTGGTATTTGAAACCTTCATGGCTCAAACCGCGGGCCCGCAATGGGTCATCGGCGACGCCCGGCTCAACGGCTACAACGGCATGTCGGGCATGCCGCCGCTTGCCATCCCGTGGCTCGACGGAACCGTGCTGGCGCTGGAGGGCACAGGCTTCTACTGCTTGCTGGCGATCCTGCTCGCCCTGGTCTACCTCGCGACCCAGTACATGCTGAAGTCGCCGTTCGGCCTGACCTTGACGTCGATAAAAGAGAATCCGCGGCGCGCGGAAATGCTGGGTATCGACATACGAAAGTACCAATTATTGATATTCGTCTTCGGCGGCGTGCTGGCGGGGCTTTCCGGATCTTTATATACGATCTGGGGCTCATACATCACTCCTTCGTCGATGGGCCTGACAGCCGCCGCAATGCCGGTGATCTGGGTGGCGACGGCGGGCCGCAAGAATATAGGCGGCGTGGTGATCGCGACGGTGGGCTTTGTCTGGCTTTCGCAGTGGCTGGCCATTTACGGCAGCGAATATGCCTTGATCCTGATGGGAGCCGTCCTGCTTTTCGTGGTGCTTGCGGCGCCCGAGGGGCTGTTCCCCTGGGTCATCGCATTCGCCGGCAGGCATTTGGGAAAGAAGTATCGAAACGCGGAGAGGCAATAAAGTGAGCTTGCACGACACACGAGACATGGCGCAGCGCCCGTCCGCCGCCAGCGCCGCGCCCCCTATCATCAAGGTCAGCGGCCTGAGCAAGCATTTCGGCGGCGCCAGGGTGATCAACGATATCGATATGGAAATCCTGGGCCATGAAATACGGTGCGTCATCGGCCCCAACGGCGCGGGCAAAAGCACTTTTTTCAAATTGCTGACGGGAGAGCACCGGCCATCCGCGGGCGAGATTCTTTTTCTGGGAAAAAGCATATGCAACGACCTGCCCTATCAACGCATACGCCAGGGAATGAGCATCAAGTTCCAGATACCCGGGATCTTTCCGGAGCTGACGGTGCACCAGCATCTGGAACTATCCCTGTACCAAACAGGAAGAAACTCCAGGGACAATATCGATGAACTGATCGAGCGGTTCAAGTTGCGCGACGATGCCTATCGACTCGCCGTCAATTTATCCCACGGCAAGAAACAATGGCTGGAAATGGCCATGGCCGTATCGTTGAGCCCGAAATTATTGATGCTCGACGAGCCGGTAGCCGGACTGTCCATGGAAGAAACTTTCCTCACCGGCGAATTGATCAAGGGCATGCAGGAAGACGGCCTGACCATCATGGTGGTGGAGCACGACATGAAGTTCGTCCGTCAAATCGCCACCCGGGTAACGGTATTGCATGGAGGCCGGGTCTTCGCCGATGGCATGACGGGCGAAGTGCTATCCCGCGAAGATGTCGCCGATATTTATCTGGGGAAAAGCTGATGGAAAAATCCTTGCTGCGCGTTTCCGAAATATACGGCGGATATTCGGGCGGCCGCGTGCTCAACGGCGTAAGCCTGCAGGTCGGCGCCGCCGAGGTGGTGGGGCTGATGGGGCGCAACGGGGTGGGCAAGACCACCTTCATGCGCTCGCTGATCGGCATCGTAAAGGTGGATAAAGGCAGCATATGCCTCCAGGACACCGACATCACTCATCATGAGCCGTATTCCCGGGCACGGCTGGGCCTGGGCTATGTTCCCCAGGGGCGCGAGATTTTCGGCGGCTTGACGGTGGCGGAAAACCTGAAGGTGGGCACGCAGGCGGCAGTCGGCCGGGCGCAGGAAAGCGCGGAGATGTCGAGCCGGGTGCTGGATTATTTTCCGATCTTGCGGGAACGCCTGACGCAAAAGGCCGGCACGATGAGCGGCGGCGAACAGCAGCAACTGGCAATCGCCAGGGCCCTGGTCGGCGCGCCGAAGGTGCTGCTGCTCGATGAGCCGTCCGAAGGCGTGCAGCCTTCGATCGTTCATGCCATTGCGGACACGCTGGTCGGGATAGCAAGCGAACTGAAAGTCGCCGTCATCCTGGTGGAACAAGATATTGCAATGATCGAACGGGCCGCAGACCGCTGCTTTGTCATGGACAAAGGCAGCATTACCGATGAATTGACTCGCGCGCAATTGGGGGACGAGGCATTGATGCGACGCTATCTGGCTCTTTGATGATCACGAAACGTAGTTAACTGAACGGAGAAGCATATGTATATCGAATGGATCAAGAATTCCGTCATGATGCAGCGCGGAGTGGGCGCGGATCGGGATCCGGTAACTCATCATTTGACCGAAGAAATACAAAAGAAATTCCACTACACCATAGGGCCGTATTCCGACCCCGTGATGACCATCAAGCCCGGCGACCGAGTGATCGTCGACACCCGGGATGCCTTTGAAGGCGCCATCAAATCGGAAACCGACAAGCCGTCCGAATTGCTGACGCTGCCCTATCTGAATCCCCAGAATGGCCCCATCATGATCGAAGGGGCCGAAAAAGGCGATGTCGTAGCCGTCTATATCGAGAAAATGGTCCCGCGCGGCGATGATCCCCACGGCATATGCTGCCTGATCCCGCAATTCGGCGCGCTGACGGGCACCGAATATACCGCGACGCTGAATGACTCCTTGCCCGAAATGGTCAAGCGCGTAAGGCTCGACGGCGAGCACATATATTGGAGCAAGCGCCATACGCTGCCCTATCGCCCGCATATCGGCACGCTAAGCGTTTCGCCGGAAATCGACTCCATCAATGCGCTGACACCGGACAATCATGGGGGAAACATGGATGTCCCGGATATCGGCCCGGGCAGCATCACTTATCTACCCGTAAGAAGCCCCGGCGCGCGCTTGTTCATCGGCGACGCCCATGCCTGCCAGGGCGACGGCGAGGTCTGCGGCACTGCCGTCGAATACGCGAGCACGACGACGATAAAGGTAGACTTGATCAAGAACTGGAAAATCGACTGGCCACGGATGGAGAATGCCCACGCTATCATGGGCATAGGCAGCGCCCGCCCGCTCGAGGACGCGGGCCGCATCGCCTACCGCGAACTGATACGCTGGATGGTCAGCGATTTCGGATTTGATCAGTGGGATGCCTATATGCTGCTAAGCCAGTGCGGCAAGGTCAGGCTGGGCAATTTCGTCGATCCCAAATACACCATGGGCGCGATGATCAGCAAGGATTATCTGCAAGAATAATCACACGCGGCAGATCCGCGCGGCGCAGCCCATGCCGCCGCGCGGCAGGCATAATCGGATTTTTGAGCAACTGACTGAATGAGCACAAGCGAACCACTTAAAATCGGCTTTTTATTTTCCAGCTCCGGCGTAACGGGTTTACAGGAATCGTCTCAATTGCGGGGCGCCATGCAGGCGCTCGACGAAGTCAACGATAGCGGCGGCATCGACGGGCGGGAAGTCATTGCCGTCCGGTACGACCCGCAATCCCAGGACGCGCTGTTCCGATCGTTCGCCGAGCGGCTTATCCTGGCCGACAAGGTCAACGTCATTTTCGGCGGATACCGGTCCAGCGCCAGGAAAATCATGCTTCCGGTGGTCGAGAAATACAATCGCCTGCTTTTCTACCCGCAACTGTACGAGGGCTTCGAATTTTCCGAGCATATTATTTATGGCGGGGCGGCGCCCAACCAGAACGGCGTGCAGCTGGCGGAGTTCATGGCCGGCAATTTCGGGGCGAGGGTTTATATGATTGGCTCGCGTTATGTATACCCTTACGAATGCAACCGGAACATGCAGGAGCTGATCTTGCAGAATGAGAATGGCGCGGTGATCGGCGAACGCTACCTGGGCCTGGATGCGCCCTATGAAGAGTTTGTCCAGGTCATCGACGATGTAATAAAAAAGCAGCCCGATTTCATTTTCAGCTCGGCAATTGGACAAACCATTTCCTATTTGTACCAGGCGTACGCAAGGGCCGGGCTGGATCCCATGAAAATACCCATAGGCAGCCTGAACACTTCGGAAACCGAGCTTGCCGCGATGGGTGTCGAATTCGGCGCCGGGCACTACACATCGGCGCCGTATTTCCAAGCAGTCAATTCCGCTGAAAACCAGCGCGCCCTGGAAGGCTTTCGAAAACGCTACGGAAGCGACATCTCGGCCGACATGAATTGGGAGGCCAGCTATTACCAGTTCCACTTGTTTGCCAATGCCTGCGCGGCCGCCGGTTCGGACAGCATCGCGCCATTGAAATTTGAATTGCTCGGCAGCGAATACGCCGCCCCCCAAGGGCGTGTGAAGATAGACCGGAAAAACCAGCATACCGGCCTCTATCCTCGCATCGGGCGCGCCGATGCGGCGGGCCAGTTCACCGTACTGCGCGAGTCGCGTGAAATGGTAGCGCCCGATCCCTATATGTCCACCCAGTCATTTGGCGATTGGGTAACCAAGTTGACGACAGCGGGATATGCCGATGGAGGATGACCACAATACGCCGAGCTACAGCGTCACCGGCGCCATTCTTGCCAGGAAGTTGAAGACCGTCGTAATACTTCCAGACGATGAAGACCGCGAAACGCTGGTCAATCACTTGAAGCGCATGGGATTTCAAGTGCAGGTGTGCTGGCCCATACCCAAGAGCCCGCCCACCTTTGCCGATTTGATATTTTTATCCTGCCTCCCGGACAAGCAAGATCCCTATAAATGCTGGAGTCTGCTCGAATCCACCCCCTTGATAGCCGTATTGACCTATGAGAGCCCGATATTCATCGACTATGCGCTGAAGCTGGGCGCCCAGTCCGTCATCATGACGCCCATCCGGGCGGCCGGCCTGTTGCCGGCCATTGCCGTGTCGGTGCAGCGCTTCCGGGAATCCCGCCGCCAGGCGGAGCGCGTCAAACGGCTGGAGTTCAAATTGAAAGTCGTCATGCAGCTTGCCGAAGCGAAAGCCATTCTGATGCGCATGTACGGCGTCAGCGAAGCCGAAGCTTACGAAATCCTTCGGAGGCAGGCAATGGCCAAGCGGATTACCGTCGAAGAAATCTCACAATCGATTATCCAGGCGAACGACCTCTTTTCATCATCGGCGACCGAAATCACCAAGTTGAAGCCGCAATAGCTCACTCGCAATGCCGCGCCGCGCCAGCGCTTTTCAGCGCGGGCCGGCGCCCCACAGGGCGCCGCAGCCGGGCTGGTCCAGATGGGTCAGGTACAGGCGCAGGTCGAATTCATACTGGTGGTAATTCGGTTCCATGCGCTCGCACAAATTATAGAAAGCCTTGTCGTGCTCCTTTTCCTTCAGGTGCGCCAGCTCGTGCACGGCTATCATCTTCAGGAACTGCTCGGGAGCCTCGCGGAATATCGTGGCGATCCGTATCTCGCGCTTGGCCTTGAGCTTCATGCCCTGCACCCGCGAGATCGTGGTGTGCAGTCCCAGCGCGTGGGCCATCACCTGTATCTTGCTGTCGAAGGCCACTTTGTTGATCGGCGCGCCATTGCGGATATAAAGATTCTTCAAGTCCACGACATAGTCGTACAAGGCCTTGTCGGTGCGTATGAGGTGCCCTGCCGGGTAGCGGCCGCGCAATACCTCGGCCAGTTGTCCGCGCTCGGCCAGCAGCCGGGCCTTGTCCTGCAGGTCCTGCGAATATCCTCCGAGGTACTTCATATTGTCCTTGCCTTGCCCCGCCATGGCCCTGAAGCCGCTGCGGCATATCGTTCCGGCGCGGGCTTTTGCGCCCGGCGCCTCGCTACCATAACATGGCGGGCGGCGCTCAACATATGGCGGGAAGCGCTCAACCGGCGTCGCTCGAAACCCGGCGGTCCAGCGCCAGCCCCAGCGCCTCGGACTCGCGGCCCAGTATCTTGACCAGCTTTTCTTCGCGCTCCGGGGTCATCCTGGCGGCGATCGCCGCGATGCTGAGCGCGGCGACGGGCTTGCCGCCGACAAATACCGGCACGCCCACCGCGCGCACGCCTTGCACGCCCACCACGTCCATGGCGACATAGCCCACCTTGCGGGCATGGACCATCAGGGCCCGCACCCGCTCCAGCCCGACGTCGGCAAAGGCGCCGATACGGCCGGCGTTATGCCCCAGGATCAGATCCGCCACGTCTTCAGGCAGCGCGCTGAGTATCGCCAGATTGCCCGTGCCGACGCCCAGGGGACGGCGCGTGCCCACATCCACCACGAACGTTTTGATGGGATAAGAGCCCACGGCGCGGTCGGCGCAGACGGCGTCATCGCCGCTGCGCACCATCAGGAACACCGTATCGCCCGTGTCGTCCGCGATGCGGGCGAGCGTGGGCTTGCACAGCTGGGTCAGATCCAGCCGTTCGGAGGCGGCGAATCCGATGTCGTAGGCAAGCGGGCCGAAGCGATACCTGCGCGTCTCATTGTCGAAGGCCAGCAGGTCTTCGCCGACCAGGCATTGCAGCATGCGATGCGCCGTGCTGCGGTCTATGCCGGTGCTGGACGCCAGTTGGGACGATGACGCCCCCTTCTTGTTGTGGGCGGTCAGTTCGCGCAATAAAGCCACCACGCGCTGGATGCTTTGGGTGCCGCGGCGGACCTGCGCCGGCGCCGCCGGATCTTCGGCGGCCTCATCGGAAGGATTGATCATAATGTGAACTCATATTTGCCAATATCGATTGTATAGCTAGCACATTATACGTAATATTCTGATTAATTTCATAATAATGAAATCAGTTATATCACAATGTGAACATATCGGAGCCATCAACTCCGAACTCTATAATAATCGGAGATATAAATATGAAATCCCGCTTTATCGCACAGGCCGGCATGGCCATCGCCGCGGCATGCTTTACCGTATTCGGCGCGAGCGTCCAGGCTCAGCAGTATCCGTCCAGTCCCATACGGCTGGTGGTTCCATTTGCCGCTGGCGGGACCAGCGATACGGTAGGCCGCATCCTGGCCGAGAAGCTGAACAATCGATTCAAGGTCGCGGTCGTCGTCGACAACCGGCCTGGCGCGGGCGGCAATATCGGCTCGGACATCGTGTCGCATGCCGCGCCCGACGGCTACACAATGCTGCTCGGAACGGTGGCGACCCATGGCATTAACGCGAGCCTGTACAAGAAGCTGAGCTTCGACCCGGTCAAGGACTTTGCCCCGGTCAGCCTGGTGGCCTCCACGCCCAGCGTCCTGATGATCAATCCGTCCGTGCCGGTCGATTCCGTGCCCGAGCTGATCGCCTACGCCAAGGCCCATCCGGGGCAGCTGAATTTCGGGTCCTCGGGCAATGGCAGCTCCCACCACCTTGCCGGCGAACTCTTCAATTCCCTGGCCGGCACGCAAATAACCCATATCCCCTACCGCGGCACCGCGGCGGCCCAGGTGGATTTGATCTCCGGCCAGATCCAGGTCCTGTTCGACACGCTTCCCTCGGCCATGCCCCATGTGAAGGCGGGCAAGCTCAAGGCGCTCGCCGTCACCAGCGCCAAGCGCGACCCGTCCCTGCCGAATTTGCCCACGATCGCGGAAACCGGCCTGGCCGGATATGAAGTGGGCTCATGGTACGGCGTGCTGCTTCCAGCGGGTACACCGCCGGCCATCGTGGACAAGGTAAGCACGGCCATTGCCGAAATCGTCCGCATGCCCGAGGTCAGCGCCAAGCTGCTCGCGCAGGGCGCGACGCCGGTGGGCGGCACGCCGCAGGAATTCGCCGCCCATATCCGGCGCGAGCTCGACAAGTGGGCCGTTGTCATCAAGAATTCCGGCGCCCGCATAGATTAACGACAAGACCAAGGACAGGCGATGAAAATCCTGAGCTCAGGCCCCTATGCCATCTACATGATAGGCGGGGGCGGCATGGGGGTGTCGCACCCCACCGACGCCCACATCTATGTGATCGACGGCGGCAATGAGGCGGCGATGATAGACGCCGGCAGCGGCATCCAGCCCGAATGGATGTGCGCCAACCTCGAGAAGGACGGCCTGGCCCCCGAAAGAATCCGCAAGATCATACTGACCCACACCCATTGGGACCATGCGCGCGGCTGCGCGTGGTGGCAGCGCCGCAGCGGGGCGGCCATCCTCGCCCATCGCCTGGGGCGCGAGGCGGTGGAAAGCGGCTTGTGGGCCGAGTCGCACATTGCCAAGCACGGCATTCCGTCGGAAGGCGCGCCAGTCGCGCGCAGCCTGGAAGACGGCGATGAGATCACCGTGGGCGGCCTGCGCCTGAAAGTCATCCATACTCCCGGGCACAGCAATGACTCTATCTCGCTTTTGGTGCAATTCGGGACGCAAAAGGTCTTGTTCGGCGGAGACACCGTCTTTGCCGAGGGCGGCCACGGCACCGTCTCGGCCAGCACCGATTTTCGGGCGTATCTGGATTCGGTCCGCCGGCTCGCCGCGCTGAAGATCGACGCGCTGCTGCCCAGCCATAAACAGTTTGTGCTGTCGCGGGCGCATGAACATGTGGCCTTGCTGGAACGCAAGCTCGCCGGGCGCTGGACCGATGTCGTGGCCAGCCGTGTCGCCTTCTTTCCCACCTGGTGGCTGGAACACGACCCCAGCCTCTATGACGACGCCCGCCAGCCCGAGGCGCGTTGAGGCCGCTTTCTCTTCCCATCCCGGATTCACCCCCTTCTACAGGACAACATATGAAGCAAACAAGACCCGTCATCGGTCTGATCGGGCTCGGCAATGCCGGCATGGCCCTGGCCGCGCCCTTGTTGAAGCAATTCGATGTCGCAGGCTATGACCGCGATGCGCGGCGCAACGACATAGCGCGCCAGGCCGGCGTGCAATTGGCGGCCAGCGCGCAGGATCTGGTTTCGCGCTGCGAGATCGTGCTGCTTTCGCTGCCCACGCCGGGCGCCTCGCGCGCCGCGGCCCGGGAAATGGCGCAAGGCGACCTTGCCGGGCGCCTGATCATCGAAACCAGCACAGTCGCGCCCGACGACATACAGTGGCTGCAGGCCTTTGCCGAAGAGCATGGCGCGAGCGTCCTGGACTCGGCCATCGTCGGCGGCGTGCACAAGCTGAGCGAAGGCAGGACCACCTTTCTGGTGGGCGCCTCCGACGCGGACTATGCGCGCGCCAAGCCGGTGCTCGACGCGGCCGCCGAGGAAATTTTCCATTTGGGCCTGCCAGGCAGCGGCATGCGCGCCAAACTGGTCAATAACGCGATCGCCCATACGACCATGGTCATGCTGATGGAGGGCGCGGCCCTCGCGAAAAAAGCCGGCGTTCCCATGAAGGTGTTCTACACGCTGATGCAGCGGGAATCGGGCCTGATGAGGCCTCTTACGCACCGCGTCGGCGAACGCATACGCCGCCAGGATTTCGAAGGGGGCATGCCGACAGCCAATGCGCGCAAGGACTCTATGCTTATCCTGGAGTTGGCGCGCGACCTGGGAGTGCCGCTGTTTACCATGCAGGCATCGCACACCGTGTATGAGATCGCCCAATCCCAAGGACTGGATCGCCTCGACTACGCATCCATTTCCAAGCTTTGGGAAAACTGGCTGGATATCGAATTCGGATACGACGATGAGTAGGCAGCCGTTCAACCTCTGGTATTACGACTATCTGGACCAGATCGCCAACCTGGAACTGAAGAACAAGGCGGCGCAGCAAGGCGGCACGGAGCTGCGCTACCGGATCGCGCGGCAAAAACAGAACAATGCGGCGCTCTGCGGCCAGATCGCCCAGGCCTTGTTGCCCCGGCTGCCTGGAAGCACCGTGATACTGGTGACCGGCACCGGCAATCCCGTATGGCTGCCTCGCGGCGAAACGGACGGCCCTTCGGGCGTCGCCGTGCTGGCCCGGATCTTTTCGGCGCTGGGCGTGCGCAGCTGCGTGCTGTCGGAAGCCCGGTTCCTGCCCGGCGTCATGGCATCGGTCCAGGCCGCCGGCACCCCTTTGCTGGAGCGCGACGCGTGGCTGCAACGCCCCAATGGCGCGCTGTGCCTGGAATTTCCCACCGGCGCGGACGCCGCGGCGCCCTTCATTGACGAGCTGATGGCGGATCTGCCCGATGTATCCGCGGCCTTCTTCATCGAGAAGCCCGGTCCCGGCGCCGCGGGAGTGTTCCATAACAGCAGCGGCAAGCCCAAGGACAGCGACTGGGTCGCCCATGCGCATCTGCTCGCCGGACAAGCGCAAAAGCGCGGCGCCCTGACCATAGGGGTGGGCGACGGCGGCAACGAGATCGGCTTTGGACTGATCCGGGACGAGCTTGACGCCGATCCGGGCCATGGCTTCGGCTGCGACTGCCTATGCCCTGGCGGACTGCTGGACGCGACGCAAGTGGACTTCCTGCTTCCCGCGGCCGTTTCGAACTGGGGGGCTTACGCGATAGCCGCGGCCATAGCCCTGGCCAGCCGCCGCTTTTCACTGCTGCCGGCCTGGGAAGAAGTCGCCGCCAGCATCGCCGCGCCCATCGCCTCGGGCGCGGTCGACGGCTACAGCGGCCTGGCCCTTCCCACGGTCGATGGCACGTCCCTGGCGGCCAGCCAGGCCATCTATTCGCTGATGAATGAAGTGTTGCGGCTGGCGCGCGAAGCCGGGGAGCGGCCGCTATAAGAAAGACGGGTTCTATGGCATGCCGGGATAAATGCCGCCCGGCCCGCGGGCGGCGCTCAACCGGCGCCGCTCGAAACCCCGCTGGCAAGGGCGGCATCTTGCCGCCCTTGCCGCCTTCGCCATCCGGCTTCAGCGGCTCACTGGCGCTCGATGCCTGCCGTTTCAACCACTTGTTTCCAGCGCTTCAAGTCCTTGTCGATCTGCGCGGCGTATTGTTCCGGCGTCGTGCCTTCCGGAGCCAGGCCATTGGACTCGAGCATCTTGACGATGTCCGGCATCCTCAGGATCCGGGCTACGTTTTTCTGTAGCAGGTCGATAATGGCTCTCGGCGTTTTTGCGGGCGCCATCAGGCCATACCAGGAATTGACCTCAAAGCCAGGGTAGGTTTCGGCAATCGCAGGCATATCTGGCAACAGCGCCGAGCGCTTCAGCGTGCTGACGCCGATGCCGCGCATTTGGCCCGACTTCAGATAAGGAACCACGCCGGCAATATTCAGGAAGGCCATATCGATCTGCTTGCCCAGCAAGTCGGTAACGACGGGCGCGGCCCCTTTGTAGGGAACATGGAGCAGCTTGACGCCGGCCATATTGGCCAGGATCTCGCCGGCCAGATGGGTAGTGCTGCCGGGACCCACAGAGCCGTAAGTCAGCTCGCCGGGATGGGCGCGCGCGTATTCGACGAGCTCCTTGATACTGTGGACAGGGAGGTCGGGCCGGACGACCAGGACCGTGGGCGCCGATACTACCTGGGTGATGGGCGCAAGGTCTTTGACGGAGTCATACGGTATGTTTTTCTGGATGGCCGGGCTGATGGTGATGGGGCCGACGTGCGAAAACAGCAGCGTGTAGCCATCGGGGATCGCCCGCGCGACGAAGGCCGCGCCTATAGTGCCGTTGGCGCCGGCCTTGTTTTCGAGCACCACAGGCTGCTTCAGCAATTCGGACAGCTTCTGCAATATGGGCCTGGCCACGGTGTCGGCCGGCCCCCCGGCCGTCCAGGGATTGACGACCGTGATGGGGCGGTCGGGATAGCTGCCCGCGGCGGCGGACGGCAACGATACGCTGGATGCCGCCAGCGCCAGCGCACTGAGGCAGGCTAACACTGGCCGGCGGGAGGGCTGGAATGTCTTATACATGGTTTGTCTCCTTGTTCTCTGCGGTGGGGTTATTGCTGTTGCTTCACTGGTTCGGGAAGTCGACGTCCCGGGAGGTCGAGAGCGTCGCGAAGCGCGATACAGCGGCCATGGACTGATCGTGATCTTCGCTGGAAAACGATGCGCAGCAATCCTCCAGCACCACGCATTCGTAGTCGCGATCGTGAGCGTCACGCACCGTCGCCTGGACCACTGCATTGGATGAGACCCCGCCCAGATAGACGCGCCGTATCGCATGCGCGCGCAGAATGGGCTCCAGGTTAGTGCCATAGAAGGGGCTGACCCGGTGTTTCACGATGTCGAAGTCATGAGCATGGGGCGCGAGTTCGGAATGTACTTCGGTGCCCCATGTTCCGAGTTTGAAGAGCCCGTTCTCGCGCGCCTTGGAAAAAATGGGCGATGAGGGAGGACATTCGCGATAATCGCTGGAAAAGCCTACCCGGACATAGCCGATCAGCATGCCGGCAGCGCGGGCCTTCTCCAGGGCGCGGGCGGTATTCTGGATGACCTGCCGGTCTTGCACCTGGGCGCCCAGCGGGCCTTTGCCGTTGGGGCCGTCGGCATGAACGAGATCGTTCATCATGTCCAGGACGAGGTAGATGGATTTTGCAGTCATGGGAACTCCGTATTGAATGTAAGGGATCTAAAATTCGGGGGCTGTCAGCGGCCAGTGAATCTGGGACTGCGTTTTTCACGAAAAGCCTGGGCGGCTTCCAGACGATCTTCTGTGTTGAGCAAGTGGGTGAACAGGTCTATTTCGTGCCGCATACCCACAGAAAGCGGAACCTCGGCGCCGGCCCGCACGGCCTCTTTGGCGAACTGCGCGGCCAGGGGCGGAAGCAATGCGATTCTGCCGGCCATGGCGCGCGCCAATCCATCCAGCGCATCGGGCTCGGCAAGACGGGACACCAAGCCCATCGACAAGGCGCGCTGCGCGGCTATGCGTTCTCCGGTAAGGATCAGATCGAGCGCTACGCCCATCCCTATGATGCGGCTGATGCGTTGGGTGCCTCCGGCCGCTGGAATGATGCCATGGCCGGTTTCCGGGAAACCGAAGGTGGCGTCCGCCGCGGCGATACGGATGTCGCATGCCAGCGCGATTTCAAGCCCCCCACCGAGACAATAGCCATGTATCGATGCAATCACCGGCTTGACGGCGCGATCGAACGCGGCAATCCAGTGGCCGTGCGCCCGTTGCTGCCTGTACGCGACCGGAGCATCAACGGCGGAAAATTCTTTTATGTCGGCTCCGACGCAGAACGCGCGCGGACCGGAACCCCGCAGGACGATGACCCGCACCTCCGGGTTGGCATCGGCTGCGTCGATGGCGGCGGGCAGGGCCTGCCGGATGTCATCATTGATTGCATTCAACGCATCGGGACGGTTGAGGCTTATCCAGGCGATGGCGTCTTCAATGTGTGTAACAACAGAATCAGTCATGGGGTCTCCTTGGGCACTTGAGGCTCGTCGGGCTCAAACAGCGGCTCGGGCATCGCCGCCGGTCCGCACACACGGACCCGCATTCCGATCCGGATGCTGTCCGGGTCCACGTTGACAATGCGGGTCAGCAAATGGGGGCCTTCATCGGTAGCGACGATGGCGATCGCATAAGGAATGCCGGCGGCGAAAGCCGGTTTGGGAGCCCGGTGAACGACCGAATAGCTGTACACCTCGCCCTTGCCGCTGGCCCGGGCGGGGGCGATGCGGGTCCCCCCGCAAAACGGGCATGCGGGCCGCGGATAGAAATGGAACCGTCCGCAGTCCGTGCAATGCGGCAAGGCAAATCCAAGGCCTCGCACGCGATCCCAATAGCGGCCGCTTTCGGCATCGGAGGATTGTATCGACATAGTATTTACGCCTTGGCAATGATCAGTGAGCTGTGCAGGCCAACGATGCCGCCGTTGCCATGAACAAGTGCGACTTCGGCGCCGGGCACTTGCCGGGCGCCGGCCTGATGGCGGACCTGGCGCACACCTTCCAGAAGATGAAACATGCCTCCCGCCAGGCCAGGGTGTCCGCCCGACAGGAGGCCGCCATGCGTGGTGACCGGCAAATGGCCGCCTAGGCCGATGCCGCCGTTTTCCACATAGCGTCCACCCTCACCTTTTGCGCAAAAGCCCAGGTCCTCGAGTTCGACAATGACCGTAATCGTAAAGCAGTCATAAAGCTCGGCCACATCGATATCCGCGGGAGCGAGGCCGGCCATGGCGAAGGCGTCTTTCCCCGACTGCACTGCTCCCGTCGTGGTCACATTCTTGTAATCGCCAATGTAGGTATGCGAATGACCATAGCCATGTCCCAGCAGCCGGACCGGCGCCTGGCGCAAATCCCGCGCCCGCTCGGGCGTCGTTACGATGAATGCCGCGGCGCCGTCCGATACCACCGCGCAATCCAGCATGCGCAAAGGCGAAGTGATGGTTTTCGATTGCATGACATCGGCAATGGAGAGCAATTCCTTCTTGTGCGCATTGGGATTCAGCGAGGCATGCTTGCGCAGCGTTACGGCTACCTCGGCCATTTGCTCCAGCGTGGTGCCATACTCATGCATATGGCGCTGCGCGACGAGCGCGTAAAGTGTGGGAACCAGCGGGCCGTAGGGTGCTTCGAATTCCGGGTGGGCCCACCCGGCGTCGGCGAGCTTCTGTACGGCCGCGCCTTGCGAGCTGAAAGAAAGCATGTTCTGGCCCGCGACGCAAAGCACGGTTTCGCATTGCCCCGTTGCCCCCGCCAGGGCGGCGTGATCCGCCAGGGCGGTCCCGGATCCCCCCGCCACATCCAGCGTGGCGAGGTAGCGGGGGCGAAGGCCCAGGCCCTCGGATACGACGCCGCAGGGCATAGCCCAGTTTTCCACCCGTACCGGAGTTGTCAGCAACCCGTCCACGTCACCCATGGAGAGACCGGCGTCATCGAGCGCCTGCAACGCCGCCATGCGCTGCAGGCCCAATGCGTCCAAGTGCGGGACACGCCCTACCGCGCTCTCGCCGATGCCCACAATGACAGCACTAAGGGGTGCCCGCCGGCTCATTGCAGCACCTCCCGCGCAATCATCATGCGCTGTATCTCGGATGAGCCTTCGCCCACGCGATAATGACGCACATCGCGGTAGAAACGCTCCACGGGGAAACCGCGAACCAGGCCCATGCCGCCGTGGATCTGCACGGCGCGGTCGGCCACCCGTCCCACCATTTCGGAAGCGGACAACTTGCACATGCTGGCGGCCGAACCGACGTCTTCCCCGGCGTCTATGCGCCGCAGGGTCTCGTAGACCAGCGCGCGCACCGTGGCCAGTTCGGTTGCCGAATCGGCAAGCATCCACTGTATGGCTTGCCTGTCGGCCAACGGTTTGCCGAAGGTATATCGTTCTTTCGCATACGCGGCCGACATTTCCAGCAGACGGTCTGCGGCCCCTACGCAGGAACAGGCTACTCCCATGCGTCCGCTGGTAAGCGATTCCATGGCGACCTTGAAGCCCTGCCCTACCTCGCCCAGCACCGATGCCGATGACAACTCGCAGTTCTCGAAAGACAGCTCGGCAAGCTTGATGGGATCCGACCCTATCGTGGCGTCGACCCGGGTGACGCTGAATCCAGGCGTATTCTTGTCCACCAGAAAAGCGGTAATCCCTCCGCGGCCGCGCTTCTGCGCATCCGTGACCGCCATGACGAGCACAACATCGGCCAGATGCGCGCCGCTGATGTAATGCTTGCGCCCATCGAGAACCCAGCCGTCTCCCCGTGGCTCGGCGCGGGTCTTGATGGCCTGCGCATCGGAACCGGCATCGGGCTCGGTGAGCGCAAATGACGCGTGCAAGGTTCCTGTGCATAATCCGGTCAGGTATCTTTCCTGCTGCCCGCGAGTGCCGAAGCGGGCGATGGCGATAGGGTTGAGGCCGCTGGTGGCATCGAGCATCAGGGTGAATATGCGGTGTGATCGACTGAACTCTTCAAGAACGAGACAGTAGGTGGGCAGGTCGAAATCGCCTCCCCCGAACTCCGCGGGCATGCGCATGCCCAGGTAGCCGTGCTCACGCAGCAGCGGCACAGTGCGTTCCGGCACTTCGCCGGTCAGGTCGATCTCGTGGGCGATAGGTTCCAATTGGTCCTGCGTGAATCGGCGCACGGCGGCGCGCATTTCAGCCAGGTCGGCATTGATTTCTAATTGCATCGTTTATCTCTGGTCAGCTCGATAGGTAGGTGCCTGGCCTGCGGTAAAGGCATGGCGGGAACTTTCGGTGGCAAGGGCCGCCGCTTGCGCCAGGTTCCGGCGCACATCGCGATTCATCCAGCGCTTGTTGCTTGCATAGGCGTGGCCTGAGCGCAAGGCATGTTCGGCTGCGCGCGCCGCGCAATCCGGCGCCAGCGCAGCGAGCGGCGCGACCCTGTCGACCATTCCGGATGCCAGCGCGTCCGGAGCGTTCATGCGTTCACCCAACTGGACCAGGCGGTGCAGCGTTCGCCATTGCGTCCGAGGTGAAATAAGCGCCGCGGACATCGGCGTGGGCAGCCCCAGCGTGATTTCCGGAAATGACAGCCAGGCGGTGTCAGCCATGATCACTTCATCGCAAGCCAGGGCCAGCATGGCGCCGGCGCCGATGGCCGGGGCCTGCACGGCGGCGAGCAGAGGCTTGGGGAATTCGAGCAGTGCAAGCAAAGTAGCCAACAACAACTCGCGGCGCTTCAGGGCCGCGACGCCGGACGGCAATTCGGCAAATTCCTTCAGGTCCGCTCCGGCGCAGAAAGCCCGCTCGCCGCTTGCCCGCAACACGACAGCCCGTATGTTCTCGTCGCCAGACGCACAACCCAGTCCCGCGACCAGGGCCTGATGCGTTCCGGCGTCCAGCGCATTGGCGGCGCGAGGCCGCGTGATCGTAAGCCAGCACACATTCGCGTCCACCACGGTATCGATCATCGGAATGGCCCTCGCATCAGCCGGCAGCACGGCGCGGAACGATCAGCGCGTCAACCACGCGAGCGCCGCGCCCTTTGGGAAGCACACACAAAGGGTTGATGTCCAGCTCGGCGATCCGGTCGCCCAGATCGGCTGTCAGCCACGAGATGCGCACGATGGCGTCGATGAGCGCGTCCATGTCGGCGGGCGCTTTGCCGCGCACACCCTCCAGGAGCTTGTAGGTGCGCAGCTCCGCCAGAGCGCGTTGCGCTTCATCGGCCGTAAGCGGCGCCAGGCGAAAGACGACATCCTTCAGCACTTCTACATAGATGCCGCCCAGCCCCAGAGCCAATACTGGACCGAAGGTGGCGTCGTGCGATACCCCGACAAGCATTTCGTGCGCATCGGCGATCATTTCCTGGACCAGCACGCCTTCGATCCGGGCGTCGGGCCGGTAAGCCCTGGCAGCGGAAATGACTTCTTCGTACGCGCCCTTGACGGCGAGCTCGCCGCTGACCCCAAGGCGGATGGCGCCTGCTTCGGTCTTGTGCAGGATATCGGGGGACTGAATCTTCAAGGCCACGGGGCCGTCGATATGCGATGCCGCTTGCCACGCCGCCTCCGCGGAGCTGGTCAGCCGCTCCATCGTGACCGGCAATCCATAATGTTGCAATAGCGCTTTGGAGCGATGTTCGCTCAGCGGGCCATCCGCCTGTTCCAGCAGCAATCTCGCTGCTTCCACGTCTATGCCCGCGGGCCTGGCCGCCGGCGCGTCGGCTAGCCTGCGGCGAAACTCGGCGTATTGCATTGTGCGTTGGACCGCTTTCAGGCAAGGCAAGGCATCGCGGTAGACGGCGTGGCCTTCCGCCACCAGGACTTCTCGTGTCAGCGCAGCATCGTCGCTGGCGCAGCCCGTCCATAAAATGGCCATGGGTTTGTCGCTGCGAGCCGACACCTCCGCCACTGCGCGTACATCGTTCGCGCTGTTGATAGTCAGGACTGGAATCAGGATGTCTACGTTCGGGTCAGCCAATATCGTTTCCGCGGCGTCCTTGTATGCATTCTTCTGCCCAATCGCGGCGGCGGTCAGATCCGTCGGATTGGTGGCTGCGCCGAAGCCTGGAAGCAATTCAGCGAGTTTCTGCGTCGTTTCGCCGGTATAGGCTGGCCATTCGATGCCTTCCGAGGCGCCCAGATCGGCGACCATTACAAGATTGCCGCCCGATATGGACATCGCGGCCGCCCGATGGCCTCGAGGCCGGCGGGCCTGGCGCAATAGCATGGCCGTTTCATAGAGCTCATTGCAATCGCTTACCCGCACAATCCCCATTTGCCGCAGTGCGGCATCACACACATCGTCGGCGCCGGTAATGGCGCCGGTGTGCGATGCGGCGGCCTTGCTGCCCGCTGCGCTGCGGCCGACCTTCACCATGACGATGGGCTTGTCCAGATCGGCGGCGCGGCGGGCCAGCATGCGCAAGCGGCCGCCATCCGCCAGGCTCTCCGCCAGCATTAATACGACTTTCGTTTTCTCGCTTTCCAGCATGAACGATGCGTAGTCGACCAGGTCGAGGTCGGCCGCGTTGCCGCAGCTGACCTGATAACTGATGCCCAGCCCGGACTGTTGCGCGCGCCACATGATATTGACCTGTCCCGCGCCGCCGGACTGGGAAACGACGCCGATATCGCCCGCGGCGCGCCGGGGGCCTTGAATGGTGGCGGTGGACGTGAGGGCGAAGCCGTCGACGAAGTTGATCATTCCATTGCAATTGGGACCCATGAGCCGGATGTTGCCTGCCCGGGCGATGTCGACGAGGCGCTGCTGGTCGGCCGCGCCCTGGGCGCTTCCGACCTCGCCGAAGCCCGACGAGAACACGGTCACGAAGGGCACGCCGCGTTCGGCGCACTGTTCCAGCGCGGCAGGTACAAGATGAGCCGGCAATACGATGCCCACATGATCGGGAGCGGCGGGCAGCGCAGCGACGGATGCAAAACAGCGAAGCCCGAAGATCTCGTCGCGCCGTGGATTGACCGGATAGATGGCGCCCTTGTAGCCGAAGTCCATCATTTGCCGCATGCAACGGCCGCCGAACTTGCCCAGATCTTCCGTGGCGCCAATCATCGCCACCGCCCGGGGAGCGAAAAAGCGCGCCAGGTCCGGGAAAGAAGAATCGGAATCGCCATTGCGGGAATGCCGGCTTGCCATAAGCATTGAATACTCCTATAATTTGCACTGCAGTTCTTGAATGCACTGTGCGAGTAAGTATAGGGTGACGGCTATCGGGCTGTCAATCGTCGTATGCATGAAGACTTGCGCCTCGCCAGCTGGGGCACATAGGGATCCAATGAAGGAAGACCGTCATTTCGTTACCGCGTTATCACGCGGATTGTCTGTGCTGCGCTGCTTTACGGCGGAGCACATGGAGCTTGGCACTACCGATATCGCGCGCCTGGTCGGCTTGTCGCAATCGACCGTCTGGCGGCTTTGCCATACCTTGCAAAAAGGCGGCTATCTGGTGCCAGGCAAAGATCCGGAGCGATTGCGGGTCGGGCCTGCCGTGCTGGCCCTCGGGTGTGCGTCTCTGTCGCAGCGGGGTATTGCTGAAGTTGCGGCGCCTGAAATGGCGCGCATAGCCAACACGTTCCAATGCTCCTTGTCGATCGCCGCCCGCGACGGGCTGCAAATGCTCATCATGGGGCGCGAAACCGGTTCCGCCGTTTTAAAGTTGAACTTTCACATTGGGACCGCCTTGCGCATCGAGCGATCTGCCGTAGGCTGCGCTTATCTGGCCGCCATCGGCGAAACCGAGCGCGCAAGCCTGATGGAGCAGATCGAAAAGGCATATCCCGACGAATGGGAGGCGAACCGGCGGTATATAGAAGAGTCGGTGCAGATGTATCGCGATCATGGCTACGTGCTCAATCTGCGCCGCTACCATCCTGACGTGAATGCGCTGGGCGTACCCATCGTGTCGCCAAATGGCAGACAGGTTATTGCCATGAATTGCGGCGGCACCAGCTCCGTCATCAGCCGCGAGCAGCTCGAAGGCCCTATCGCCCAGGCCATGAAAGACCTGGCCGCCAGCCTGTGTGTAATGCTGACGGTGTGATCGCCCGGATTCCCTGCCTCAGCTTGCCGCGGCCGCTATAAGATGGGGGACTCTACAGCATGCCGGGATAAATGCCGCCGTCCAGGACCAGATTCTGTCCCGTGATGAATCCCGCCTGGGCGCTGCACAAATAGGCGCAGGCATCGCCAAGCTCATGGGGCTGG
>LNAP01002397.1_pt1 | contig 20306 bp, 21 predicted proteins | sample 602601 | NCBI WGS metagenome assembly LNAP01 (sample SAMN02440304, study PRJNA202911) | soil metagenome | biome: Subtropical and temperate rainforests or woodlands; isolation source: soil samples (1 kg each in a 20% v/v slurry with milli Q water) were... ...
AGGTGCAGTCGTTCGGACATGGGCGGGCGCGGCGCTGGATGATGCCGCCCGTCCCGGGTTTCCCGACAGGCTTGTTACTCCCGGGACCGCTCCTGAAGACGTAAGGTAGGAGCACAGGGAGCGAGCACATGAAGCGTTCAGCCGCCGAGATCGTCAGGGAGTACGGACCTTTTGCCGGCGTCGAAGCCGTGCATGGCGTCACCTATGACGGCACCCATGTCTGGTTCGCATCCGGCGACAAATTGAATGCGGTCGATCCGGAGAGCGGCAAGATCGCGCGCTCCCTCGATGTCGCAGCCCATGCGGGCACCGCGTTCGACGGCCGGCACCTGTTCCAGATCGCCGAGGATCGCATCCAGAAGATCGACGCCGCCTCAGGCAAAGTGCTCACCAGCATTCCGGCGCCGGGCAGCGGTGGAGATTCCGGATTGGCCTGGGCCGAAGGCTCGCTGTGGGTCGGGCAGTATCGCGAGCGCAAGATCCATCAGGTCGATCCGGATACGGGGAAGGTCCTTCGCACCATCGAGAGCAAGCGCTTCGTGACCGGGGTGACCTGGGTCGACGGAGAACTCTGGCACGGCACCTGGGAAGGCGAGGACAGCGATATCAGGCGGATCGACCCTGACACGGGCAAGGTGCTCGAGCAGCTCGACCTGCCTGCCGGGACCATGGTGTCAGGGCTGGAGTCCGACGGCGGCGACCGCTTCTTCTGCGGCGGCGGTGCGAACGGCAATGTGAGAGCGGTCCGCCGTCCCCGGCGCGGCTAGCCCGCGGCGATGGTCTGAATGCGCAGCAACGATCGGTCGCTGCCGTTAACCCATTCGCCCCAATTCCACCCCATCGGTGCGCTCTAGCGCCTTCCTCGCCTGCCCTGTAGAATCCCTGCCGGGGCGGCCTGGGGGATCGATGCGACTGACGTTGAATCTGAAGACCATCATGATCGCCGTCGCGGTGCTCGCGGCGTCGTTCTTCATCAGCTTGAAGGCGATGGACTTGCTGTCGCCGCGCGCGACGAATTCGGCACCACCCGTGGCGCAATTGCCGCCGCTGCCGCCGGCGTCGAAGAGCTCGATCGTGATCGCGCCGGTCGCCATCGCGCTGTCGGCGATCCGCGACCAGGCCGAGAAGGCCGCGCCGCGCAATTTCGCGGGCAAGGCCGACAACCCGATCTCGCAGATCCTGGAGAACGCCGACATCGGCTGGACCGCCGTGCGCGGACCAATGGCGGCTGCCGGCGACAAGGACGTGCTGACGATCTCGACGCCGCTCAACGGCAAGCTGAACGTGACGGGCTCGCTGTCGTCGAAAGCCACCGGTGCGCTCGGCGACGCGCTCGGCAGCGTGCTCGGCGGTGACGCGGCGAAACGGATCGGCGCCGTCAACATCAAGAATTTGAACGCCAGCGCCGAGATCAGGGGCAACGTCATCGTCACCTCGCGCCCGAAGCTCGCGGCCAACTGGCATCTCGAGCCCAATCTCGGCGCCCAGGTCAATCTCGGCGACACCAACCTCAACGTCGCCGGCGCCAAGGTCAACGTGCCGGCACAGGTGAAGCCGCTGATCGACAAGAATGTCGGCGAGCAGATCAACATCGTCTCCGAGCGCATCCGCAACGATCCGGGCTTGCGCGAGAACGCGAAGCTGCAATGGGCCAAGGCCTGCCGCTCGATCCCGCTGCAGGGCTCGGGCGCCTCGGCCGCACTGCCGCCGCTCTGGCTGGAGATGAAGCCGATCCGTGCCATCGCCGCGCAGCCGCGGGTCGATGCCCAGGCCGTTACGCTGCTGATGGGCCTGGAAGCGGAGACGCGCGTGACGTCGACGCAGACCAAGCCGGAATGCCCGTTCCCCGACAAGATCTCGATCGTGCCGCCGACCGGCACGGGCGTGAACATTGGCGTGCCCATCGACGTGCCCTTCACCGAGATCAACAAGCTGATCGCCGCGCAGATGGTCGGCCGCACCTATCCCGAGGACGGCTCCGGCCCGGTCGACGTCACCGTGAAGAGCGTCAACGTGGTCCCGTCGGGCGAGCGTCTGCTGATCTCGCTGCTGGTGCGCGCGAAGGAAAAGAAGAGCTGGCTCGGCCTCGGCGCTGAAGCCACCGTGCACATCTGGGGCCGGCCGATGCTCGACCAGGCACAGCAGACGCTGCGGCTTGCCGACGTCCAGCTCGCGGTGGAATCCGAGGCGGCCTTCGGCCTTTTGGGCGCCGCCGCGCGCGCCGTGGTGCCGCAGCTCCAGCAGACGCTGGTGCAGAAGGCGACGCTCGACCTGAAGCCGATTGCCGCCAACGCCCGCGAGAAGATCGCGGCCGCGATCGCCGACTATCAGAAGAGCGAGGACGGCCTCAAGGTCGATGCGAAGATCGACAGCCTGACGCTCGCCGACATTGCCTTCGATTCCAAGACGCTGCGCGTGGTCGCCGAAGCCGGCGGCACGCTGAATGTGTTCGTGACGAAGCTGTCGGGGATGTAGCGCACCCTCACGCGCCGGGCCGGCGCGGTCGCTTGCACAGCTGGCATTCTCGCCCGAGGATGCTAAGCTGTCTTTCGCAACCTCGGACGAGGTCCGGACGGCACTGTAGCTGATAACGCGAGGACAACATGGACGCCGGCATGGTCACGCCTTCGCCGGCACTGGTACGTTTTTCCGGCATTCAGAAGACCTATGATGGCGAGCACCTCGTGGTGAAGAACCTCGATCTCGACATCAGGAAGGGCGAGTTCATCACCCTGCTGGGCCCGTCCGGCTCGGGCAAGACGACCACGCTGATGATGCTGGCTGGCTTCGAGGTTCCGACCCATGGCGAGATCTACCTCGCGGAACGGCCGATCAGGAACGTGCCGCCGCACAAGCGCGACATCGGCATGGTGTTCCAGAACTATGCCTTGTTCCCGCACCTGACGATCGCGGAGAACATCGCCTTCCCGCTATCTGTTCGCAGAACGAGCAAGGCCGAAGTGCAGGAGCGCGTCAGCGCGGCGCTGCGGATGATCAAGATGGAAACCTTGGCGCACCGGCGCCCCGGGCAGCTGTCCGGCGGTCAGCAGCAGCGCGTGGCGCTGGCCCGCGCGCTGGTTTTCAATCCGCAACTCGTGCTGATGGACGAGCCCCTTGGCGCCCTGGACAAGCGCCTGCGGGAGCAGATGCAGTTGGAGATCAAGCAGCTGCACGAGACGATGGGCATCACCATCGTCTATGTCACCCACGATCAGAGCGAAGCGCTCACCATGTCGGACCGCATCGCCGTGTTCAACGACGGCATCGTGCAGCAGATCGACAGGCCGGACGCGCTGTATGAGCATCCGGTGAACAGCTTCGTCGCCCACTTCATCGGCGAAAACAACGTGCTGGCCGGAGCCGTCGAGACGGTCGACAAGCAATTCTGTCGCGTCGCGTTGGCCGCTGGCGGCACCGTGACTGCACGGGCGGTCAATGTCTCAGCCGCGGGCGTATCGACCTCGCTGTCGGTACGGCCGGAGCGGATCGCCATCATCCCCGATGGCGTCTCCAGCGATGGACCGAACCGGCTGCCGGCCAGGGTGCGAAACACCATCTATCTCGGCGACCACGCGCTTGCCGTGCTTGATGTCGCCGGCAACGGGGAGTTCATGGTCAAGCTTCAGCCGGGGGCGCATGGCGAATTGAGACATGGGGAAGACGTGTTCATCACCTTTCGTCCCGAGGACTGCCTGGCCCTCGATCCCGTCTGATCCGCACCGGCATCGATCAAGCTCAACGCAACGCATATGAAGAAGGAACAAAGACCATGCTGAAGCGCAATACTGGCAGGATTGCTTTGGGGTTCGCCGCGGCGTTCAGCGCCAACGCTGCGCTGGCCACGGTCGCGCAGGCGCGTGACCTGACCGTCGTCTCGTGGGGCGGCGCGTATCAGGATGCCCAGAAGAAGGTCTATTTCGAGCCGTTCAAGAAGGCAGCCGGGGTTGCGATGAACGACGAGTCCTGGGACGGCGGTGTCGGCGTGTTGCGCGCCAAGGTGCAGGGTGGCGCCGCCACCTGGGACGTCGTTCAGGTCGAGAGCGACGAACTCGCGGTCGGCTGTGAAGAAGGCCTGTACGAGAAGCTGGATTATTCCAGGATCGGCGGCGAGGCCGCCTATATCCCGCCGTCGGTCAACCCCTGCGGCGTCGGTGCCATCCTCTATGATTTCGTTCTCGGCTACGACAAGGACAAGCTGAAGCAGGCCCCGGGCGGCTGGGCCGACTTCTTCGATACCAAGAAGATTCCGGGCAAGCGCGCCTTGCGTCAAGGCCCGAAGACCACGCTGGAGATCGCCCTCATGGCCGACGGCGTCGCGCCTAAGGACGTCTACAAGGTGCTGGCGACCGACGAGGGCATCGAGCGCGCGTTCAAGAAGCTGGACACCATCAAGGGCGACATCGTCTGGTGGAAGGCCGGCGCCCAGCCGCCGCAATTGCTCGCCTCCGGCGAGGTAGCGATGACGTCCGTCTACAATGGCCGCATCGACACCGCGAACAAGAACGACAAGAAGAATTTCGGCATGGTGTGGGACGGCGCGCTCTTCACGCTCGACAGCTGGGTCATCCTGAAGGGCAGCCCGAACAAGGACGCCGCCTACAAGTTCCTCGACTTCGCGGGCAAGGCGGAGAACCAGTCAAAACTGTCGGAAAACATCGCCTACGGCACCTCGAACAAGGACGCAGCCGCCAAGCTGCAGCCAGCCGTTCTGAAAGACCTGCCGACCGCCCCTGACAACATCAAGAACGCGGTCGAGATCAACGTGGCCTTCTGGCTCGAGAACATCGATCGGCTGACCGAGCGCTTCAACAAATGGGCCGCGAAATAGCGCGCGATGGAACTGGCGTGCGGTGCGCATTGAGGGCAGTTTCGCTGCGGCCATCCTTCGAGACGCCCGCCTTCGGCGGGCTCCTCAGGATGAGGTTTGAGTCTGTGGCAGCGACTACAGGCACTGGTGTCGGAGAGCCTCATCCTGAGGAGACCGCGAAGCGGTCGTCTCGAAGGACGAGGCGCTTGCTCAGGCCCCTCCACAAGGCCATTTGCGATTACCCCACTCGAAATGGGGATGAGTCAATGAGACGCATCTCGTGACAGCAGCGTCCCTCACCGGCGCCGATGCCAAGCCAGAGGTGTCGCTCAAGCGGCGCCTGAAGCAGGCCGAACGCGCGCGCCAGCTCAAGGCGTTCGCGCTCGTTGGGCCGCTGCTGCTGTACCTGCTCTTCACCTTCGCGGGCCCGATCGCCGGCATGCTGTGGCGCGCGGTCGACGACCGCGAGGTGCGTCAGGTTCTGCCTCAGACAGCCGCGGCTCTCGCCGATTGGGACGGCAGGGACCTGCCGGACGAAAAGACCTACGCGGCGCTGGCAAGCGACATCATGGCGGCGCGTGCCGCCGGCACCCTCGCCATCGCGGCCAAGCGGCTCAACTACGCGCTGAACGGCTTCCGCACGATCCTGACCAGCACGGCACGCAATCTGAAGGCGATGCCCGAGCCCGGCGCGGCCAGGGAGACGCTCGGCAAGATCAACCCGGCCTGGCGCGAGCGCACCACCTGGACGACGATCAAGGACGCCAGCGGCCCGGTGACCGGCTTCTACTTGCTGGCGGCGCTCGACCTGACGCGGAACGTGGATGGCGCGATCGTCTCAGCCTCGCCGGATCAGGCCATCTACCGCGACATCTTCGCCCGCACCTTCCTCATCAGCATCAGCGTCACCGCTCTGTGCCTGATCCTCGGCTTCCCGGTCGCTTATTTGCTGGCGACGCTGCCGCCCGGCCGGTCGAATCTGTTGATGATCTTCGTCCTGCTGCCGTTCTGGACATCGCTTCTGGTCCGCACCTGCGCCTGGATCGTGCTGTTGCAGAGCCAGGGTGTCGTGAACGACAGCCTGCACTGGCTTGGCATCATCGACCAGCCGCTGCGACTGATCTACAACCGCTTCGGCGTCTGCGTGGCGATGACCCACGTTCTCCTGCCGTTCATGATCCTGCCGCTGTACAGCAGCATGAAGGCGATCTCGCCCGCCTACATGCGTGCCGCCGCCTCGCTTGGTGCGCCGCCGGTCACCGCTTTCCTGCGGATCTACCTGCCGCAAACCCTGCCCGGCATCGGCGCGGGAAGCCTGCTCGTCTTCATCCTGGCGCTCGGCTACTACATCACGCCCGCGCTCGTCGGCGGCGCCGCCGACCAAATGATCAGCTATTTCATCGCGCTCTACACGACGGAGACAGCCAACTGGGGACTCGCCTCGGCGCTGGGTGCGGTGCTGCTGCTGGCCACTCTTCTCCTCGCTCTCGTCTATGGCAAGCTGGTGCAGGGACAGCAGGTCACGGGAGGCATGAAGAATTGAGCAATCATTCTTCGCTCCGCACGCCCAGCCAGCGCATCGCGTGGACCGTGACCATCGTCATCTCCACGCTGGTGTTCATCTTCCTGATCGCGCCGATCCTCGCGATCATGCCGCTGTCCTTCAGCTCGGGCTCGTATCTCACCTATCCGCTGCCCGGCCTCTCCTTGCGCTGGTACGACGATTTCATCAATTCGCCGCGATGGATGAATTCGCTGAAGAACAGCATGATCATCGGCGTCGCCTCGACGCTGCTGTCGATGCTGCTTGGCACGCTGGCCGCGCTGGGGCTGGCGCAGTGGAAGAGCCGGTTCAAGCCGCTCGTGCTGGCTTTCGTGCTGTCGCCTGTCGTCGTGCCCGGCGTCATCACCGCGGTCGGCCTGTATTTCTTCTTCGCGCCGATCGGACTGACCGGCAGCTATCTCGGCCTGATCCTGGCCCACACCGCGCTGGCGACGCCCTTTGTGGTGATCACGGTCGGCGCGACGCTGCAAAGCTTCGACACCAATCTGGCACGCGCCGCCGCCTCGCTCGGCGCCTCGCCGCTTCAGGCGTTCCGCCGCGTGATCCTGCCGCTGATCCTCCCTGGCCTCGCGTCGGGTGCGCTGTTCGCCTTCGCGACCAGCTTCGATGAGGTGATGATCGTGCTGTTCATGGCAGGTCCCGAGCAGCGCACCCTGCCGCGCGAGATGTTCAGCGGCATACGCGAGAACATCAGCCCGACCATCACGGCAGCAGCGGTGATCTTGACGACGGTATCCGTCATCCTCCTCGCCACCCTGGAAGGCCTGCGCCGGCGCAACGAACGGCTCAAGGGCAGCAGCGCTTGAGCGGCCTACACCGTCATTCCGGTCGCGCGCAGCGCGAGCTACGAAGCGCAATTGCGCATCGGAGAATCCATCGGGCCGCATCGACGGTGGATGAATGGATTCCGGGTTCGCGCCCAAGAGGGCGCGCCCCGGAATGACGATAGATGCCCTGCTTATTTCTCCACCCCCTCACGCATCTTTGGCTTAGCTGCCGCGACCGTTTGTCGCTAGAACAGTCCCCCCAACAACGCCCAAACAACAACACACAGGGAGAAGCAACATGCAAAAACTCATCGCCGCGGTCGCGGCAAGTCTCGCCCTCGCCGCCTCGTCAGGCGCCGCGCAGGCGCAGATTTCCGACGACATCGTCAAGATCGGCGTGCTCACGGATATGTCCAGCCTCTATGCGGATGCGACCGGCAAGGGCTCCCTCGCCGCCGTCGAGATGGCGGTCGCCGATTACGGCGGCAAGGTCGCGGGCAAGCCCGTGCAGGTGGTCGCCGCCGATCACCAGAACAAACCCGACGTCGGCGTCAACATTGCCCGCAACTGGTACGACAACGACAAGGTCGACGCGATCTTCGATGTTCCCACGTCCTCGGTCGCGCTGCCGGTCTCGGCGCTGACGCGCGAGAAGAACAAGATCAACATCAATTCCGGCGGCGGTTCCTCCGACATCACCGGCGCGCAATGCTCGCCCAATACGGTACACTGGACCTACGATACCTATGCGCTATCGAACGTCGCCGGCAAGGCGATGGTGAAGCGCGGCGAGGACACCTGGTTCTTCGTCACCGCCGACTACGCCTTCGGCATGGCGCTGCAGCGCGACGCCGCCAACGTGGTCAAGGAAAGCGGCGGCAAGGTGCTCGGCGAGGTCCGCCATCCGCTCAATTCGTCGGACTTCTCCTCCTTCCTGCTTCAGGCCCAGGCCTCCAAGGCCAAGGTGGTCGCGCTCGCGAATGCCGGCGGCGACACCACCAATGCGCTGAAGCAGGCGTCCGAGTTCGGCCTGACGCAGGGCGGCCAGAAGATGATCGCGCTGCTCCAGGAGATCACCGACACCCATTCGCTCGGCATCAAGGCGACTCAGGGCCTGATCGTCACCGACGCGTTCTACTGGGACATGAACGAGGAGACGCGCGCCTTCTCGAAGCGCTTCAACGACAAGGTCGGGCACATGCCGACCATGATCCAGGCCGGGCTCTATTCGGCGACCATGCATTATCTCAAGGCCATCGAAGCCATCAAGACCGACGAGGCGCCGAAGGTGATGCAGCAGATGCGCGCCACGCCGGTCAACGACTTCTTCGCCAAGAACGGCAAGATCCGCATCGACGGCCGCATGGTCCACGACATGTATCTGTTCGAGGTCAAGAAGCCCGAGGACTCCAAGGGCGAGTGGGACCTCTACAAGCTGATCGCCACCGTGCCCGGCGACGAAGCCTTCCGTCCGCTCGACAAGGGCGGCTGCCCGCTGGTGAAGTAGAGGGTCTCTCCCTCTTCCCGCTTGCACTACCGATTCCTCATCCTGAGGAGCTTGCGCAGAAAGCGTCTCGAAGGATGAAGGCCGCCCGGTGGCCTCGCCCTTCGAGACGCGCGCAAGAGGCGCGCTCCTCAGGGTGAGGGTCAACATTCCGCAATGATGATGGAAAATAGACACGAAAGCGCGCCCGGCGAAAACCGGGCGCGCCTCGTTTAGACATTTAGAAGTGCACTACTCCGAGTACTTGAACTCGGGCATGTTCTTCAGCTCGTCCTTGCTCGCGTTGAACACGGCGTGGTCCGGATACCATTTCGACGTGGACGACGCGGTCGTAGCCGTCGTCGTTGTGGTGGTCTTCTCGGTGCCGGTCGCAGCGCCCGTCGTGGTGGTCGCTGCAGGCTTGGTGCCGGTGTAGGCGACGGCCTCGTTGACGAACTTCAGCTTCTCGTAGGGCACGGCGACAAGATGCTCGCCCATGCCGAGGAAGCCACCGACGCCGATCACGGCGATCTTGACGTCACCGTTCTTGTTCATCAGCAGGTCGTTGATCGAGCCGATGTTCTCGTTGGCCTCGTTGTAGACCTTCAGGCCGTCCATCTTGGACGTGCGCCACTGGCCGGAGGCCGTCGTGGTCGTCGTCGTGGCAGTGGCCGCGGGCGCCGCCTTGTCGGTGGTGACGGTCGGCGACTGAGCAAACGCAACGGTCGCAAGCAACGCGGTGCCGGCAAGACCGGCGGCGATCGATTTCATCAACATGGTTGTCCTCTCCTTCAATAGAAAACTTGTGCGGAGAGAACAGCGCTGGGCAGCCGCAGTTCCTGAGTTGCGGCAATTTCGGCGCGCGATCATGGCGCGGCATCGCGACGAAGGTTCCTGAGTGACAGAGGAACGTTCCGGATGCACGGTTCCCCGCCAGCGATGATGCGCTCTGGGAAGAAGCATCATCGCGGCGAGGACCGCGCCGACCCGCGTCGCTCAGGTCAGCTCTTGTAGTCGATCAGAAGTGCGGAGAGATCCGAGCTGCTGGACGAGGTGCCGTTGGCGCCATAGGACGAGCTCGACGATTGCGACTGCTGCAGCGCCTGAAGGAACTGCTGGAGGATCTCCGCCGTGGTGGAGGCGGTCGACGTACTGCTGGTCGAGTCCGTGGACGACGACGAATCCGAAGAGCTGACGTCCGACGGCGGCGGACCGGGCGGTGGTCCGCCCGCACCGCCGGCGCCGCTGGCGAAAGCGGACTGAAACACGTTCTTCAACGCGTCCGCCTGGTCCGAGGTCAGCGTGCCGTTCGACACCTCGTTGGAGATGAGGTCGTCGATCTTCGACTTCATGTCGTCCTTGGAGGGACGCGTGCCGCTCGACTGGTCGCTCGACCGGCTCTGCTGGAGTGCCGTGTCGATGTCTGTCAGCGCGGTGGAGAGCGCAGACTGGTCCGACGACGAGATCGTGCCGGCGGAGACTTCCGATTGCAATTCCTGCTGCAGCCGCTGCAACGGCGACTGGTAGTTACCGGCGGACGCCGCCGAAATCGAGGTCATGATGGCTCCGTGGTTTTTGCGGGGTTTCCTGTGTGGCGCCACCACGGTATGGTTAACGGCATTAACGAGACCTTGCCGCACCACTGCCGAGCTGTTGCCGGGTGTTGCACCCGGGCATCCGGAAACATACCGAAACAAAAATCTTCGCCTTTTGGCCCGAATCTTGGACAAACAAAGCGCATGGCCAATCCCTCCCCCAACATCCTGGTTGTCGAAGACGACCGCGAAACCCGGACGTTGATTGCGAAGTACCTGCGCAACAACGCCTGCAACGTCACCGCCGTGAGTGATGGCCGCGAGATGTCGCGCGCCATGGCGGATCATCGCGTCGACCTCATCATCCTCGACGTCATGTTGCCCGGCGAGGACGGCCTGAGCCTGTGCCGCAAGGTGCGCTCGGAGACACAGACGCCGATCATCATGCTGACCGCGCGCGGCGAGGACGTCGATCGCATCGTCGGCCTCGAGATGGGCGCGGACGACTATCTGTCAAAGCCCTTCAACCCGCGCGAGCTGCTCGCGCGCATCAACGCGGTGCTGCGCCGCCAGGCCGCTGCGCAAGCGGCGAGCTCGATCGAGGGCGCTAGCACGCTCGCCTTCGAGGGCTGGCGCATCGATCTGCGGCTGCGCGAGTTGCGCAACCCGGAGGGCGCGCGCGTCGCCGTGACCAGCGCCGAGTTCGACCTGCTCAGGACGTTCTGCGAGCGGCCCGGCCGCGTGCTGTCGCGCGACAGCCTGCTCGACCTCACCCAGGGGCGTAACACCGGCTCGTTCGAACGGTCCATCGACGTGCTGGTCAGCCGCATCCGCCGCAAGATCGAGCCGAATCCCGCCGATCCCACCATCATCAAGACGGTTCGCTCCGGCGGTTATCTATTCACGCCCAGAACTGAAGTAGCCAGCCAAGAAGCGGTCGCGGCGCCCCTGGGCAACTAGTGGGCCGGCCGTCATGACGCCGTTCCGCTTCTTCCACCTCAAGAGTATCGGCGGACAGATCGCCGCGCTGGTGGTGGCGTCGATCGTCGCGCTGCATCTGATCCTCACCGTCAGCTTCCTGATCAGCCGGCCGGACCGTGCCGATCCGCCGCCCGACAGCGCGCATCAGCTCGCGGATGCCGCCCTGCTGCTGAGCGGCGCCGACGCCAGCGAGCGGCCGCGCATTCTCGCGGACATCGCGCGCGCGTTTCCCAAGGCCGGCATCGAGCTGCTCGCACCGGGGGCCGTTCCGGTCACCGATGACCGCGACAGCCCGCATCTGCACAATGTACGCCGCCACCTCGGCCACCAGTACAAGGTTCTGACGCTGGCGCCGCAAGGGGCCGCGCACCGGATCGCGGTTGGATTGCCCGACGGCATCATGATCGCAGGCCGCGTCGAGCAATCGCCCCATCCGCCGCGATTCTGGGGCGGCCCGTGGATGATCACACTGCTGTTCGCGCTGATCAGCGTCACCATGCTCGGCCTGTGGGCGGCCTATGCGCTGGCCGCGCCGCTGTCCTCCTTTGCCAGGGCGGCGGAGAATTTCAGCCTGGACGGCGAAGCGGCCGCTCCCCTGCCCGAGCGTGGCCCGGAGGAGATCCGCTCGGTCGCGCGCGCGCTCAACCGCATGCATGAACGGATCGGTCGGCTGATGTCGGATCGCACGCGAATGCTGGCGGCGATCAGCCATGATCTGCGCACGCCGATCACGCGGCTGCGCCTGCGCGCCGAGTTCATCGAGGACGAGGGCCATCGCAAGCGCATGCTGATCGATCTCGACCAGATGCGCTCGATGCTGGAATCCGTGCTCTCGCTGCTGCGCAACGACCGCAAGATCGAGGCGGTGACGCTGGTCGACATCGCCAGCACGCTGCAACTCATCGCCGACCAGTTCGGCGACATGGGTCATGTGGTGCACTATGACGGGCCGGCTTCGGCCACAGCCGCCGCGCGTCCCGACGATCTGCATCGCGGCGTCACCAACCTGGTCGAGAACGCGGTGCGCTTCGGCGCCGAGGTGACGATCCGCCTCGACGTATCGGGCACCAGGCTCGTCATCGACGTCGAGGACGACGGCCCCGGCATTTCGGACGCGCGCAAGCAGGAGATGCTGGAGCCGTTCGTGCGCGGCGACGACGCGCGCACGATGGACGATTCCACCGGCTTCGGCCTCGGCCTGTCGATCGCGCACGCGATCGCGCTCGCCCATGGCGGCGAGCTGTCGCTGCACGACCGCGAGCCGCACGGGCTGATCGTGCGCATGCAATTGCCGATCTGGCAGCAGCCCCGGCTGGCGGCGTAGGTTCCCGCGCACGCAGGTTCCGCTTCGCCACATCATCGCCGTCTTCGGCCGCCTTAAGAGGCTTGGGCGCGGGTCACTGAGACCTAGAGGATATCTGATGAAAATTTTACGCATCGCCGCGTTGCTCGCGGCCGGACTGACCTTGCCGCAGGCCGCATTCGCAGGCGAAGCCGAATATGCCGAGATGGTCGCGACCCATGCGCGCGCCAACGGCGTGCCGGAAGCGCTGGTGCATCGCGTCATCATGCGCGAGAGCCGCTACCAGCCCGGCCTCGTCGGCCATGGCGGCACCATCGGCCTGATGCAGATCAAGCTCGCGACCGCCCGCGGGCTCGGCTACACCGGCGATGCCGCGGGCCTGCGCGATCCCAACACCAACCTCACCTACGCGGTCAAATACCTCGCCGGCGCCTATCGCGCCGCCAATGGCGACCACACCCGGGCCGTACGTTATTTCGCGGGCGGCTATTACTACGCCGCCAAGCGGCAGCGGCAGGAGATGGTGCAGCAGGCGAGCTTCGAGCCGAACTCCCAGCCCTGGCTGGAGCCGAACGGCAATCCGCAGCCGATGTTCGGCACCCCGCCGCACCGGAAGCTCGCCCAGCGCGTCCGCAACGCCCGGGCGCAGGTTCCCGGCAACATGCGTTGACACCAGCCGTCACAAGCCTACATTAGAGCCGTTCCGAGGGGTGCTCCGAGGAGGAGCTGAGATACCGCTAAATGGGCAAGCCTGCACTTCAGCAAGCAGGCCCAGGACCGCGGTGACCCTTTGAACCTGATCCGGGTCATGCCGGCGAAGGGACAGGGATGTTGCAGACGACCAAACGACCGGATTCCCCGGTATCCATCATCGGCGCAGGCATTGCCGGCGCCTGGCAGGCCCTGTTGTTCGCGCAGGCCGGCCACCCCGTCACGCTCCACGAGCGCGGTGACGCCGCGATGGCCGATTCCACCAGCCATTGGGCCGGCGGCATGCTCGCGCCCTATTGCGAGGCGGAGGTCGCCGAACCCATCATCTCCCGGCTCGGCCAGCGCTCCCTCGACATCTGGCGGCGCGAGCTGCCCGACACGCCCTTCAACGGCTCGCTCGTCGTCGCCCACCCGCGCGAGCGTAACGATTTCGAGCGTTTCGCCCGGATGACCGAAGACCATCGCCGGCTCGATGCCGCGGCTCTCGCCGAGCTCGAGCCGTCGCTGGAGGGCCGCTTCCGCGACGCGCTGTTCTTCCCCAACGAAGGCCATGTCGAGCCACGCCGCGTGCTGCCGAAACTGCACGAGCGCATCATTGCGGCCGGCGGTACCATCAAGTTTGGCAGCGACGTGTCCGCGAAGGAACTCGACGGCATCGTGATCGACTGCCGCGGCCTCGGCGCACGCGACGAGCAGAAGGAGCTGCGCGGCGTCAAGGGCGAGATGATCCTGATCGAAACGAACGAGGTGCAGCTGGCCCGCCCGGTGCGGCTGATCCATCCGCGCTGGCCGCTCTACGTGATCCCGCGCGAGGACAATCTGTTCATGCTGGGCGCGACCTCGATCGAGGCCGAGGACACCGGCGTTAGCGTCCGCTCGGCGCTGGAGCTGCTGGGCGCCGCCTATACGGTGCATCCGGCGTTCGGCGAGGCCCGCATCGTCGAATTCGGCTCGGGCCTGCGCCCCGCCTTTCCCGACAATCTCCCGCGCATCGGCATTCGCGGCGGCCAGATCAGCGTCAACGGCCTCTACCGCCACGGCTTCCTGATCGCGCCGGCGCTCGCCGAGCTGACGCTGCAATACGTCCAGCGCGGCCAGATCGACAACGAGGTGATGCAATGCTTGTGATCGTAAATGGCGAGCAGCGCGAGGTGAGTTCCGCCAGCGTCGACGCGCTGCTGTCGGAGCTCGACTACGAGGGCACCCATTTCGCGATCGCGCTGAATTACGACGTCGTTCCGAAGAGCCGCTGGGCCGAAACCCATCTCAAGGCGGGCGACGAGATCGAGATCATCACACCGCGGCAGGGAGGGTGAGGCCATGGTGACCTTCTACGGCAAGACCTTCGCCTCCCGCCTGCTGATCGGCAGCGCGCTCTACCCCTCGCCCGCGATCATGCAGGCGGCGATCCGCGCCTCAGGCTCGAACATCGTCACGGTGTCGCTCCGCCGCGAATCCGCCGGCGGCAAGACTGGCGATGCGTTCTGGAACCTGATCCGCGAACTCGACGTCGCCGTGCTGCCGAACACCGCCGGCTGCCGCACCGTGCGCGAAGCCGTGACCACCGCAAAGCTCGCGCGCGAATTGTTCGGCACGAATTGGATCAAGCTGGAAGTGATCGCCGACAACGACACGCTGCAGCCCGACGTCGTCGGCCTGGTCGAAGCCGCGGCTATCCTGATCAAGGACGGCTTCGAGGTGTTTCCCTATTGCACCGAGGATCTCTCGGTCGCCAATCGTCTGGTCGATGCCGGCTGCAAGGTGGTGATGCCGTGGGCGGCACCGATCGGCAGCGCCAAGGGCATCACCAACCGCGACGCGCTCAAGCTGCTGCGCGAGCGGCTACCCGACATCACGCTGGTGGTCGACGCCGGCCTCGGCGCACCGAGCCACGCGGCGCAGGCGCTGGAGCTTGGTTACGACGCCGTGCTGCTCAACACCGCGATTGCAAAGGCCGCCGACCCCGTCGCGATGGCGAACGCCTTCCGCCTCGGCATTGAGGCCGGCCGCACCGCTTATGAAGCCGGGCTGATGAACGCCCGAGACTTCGCTTCCCCCTCCACCCCTGTCGTTGGGACCCCGTTCTGGCATGCCGTATCCTGATCGATTCTATCCCGTCGTCGACAGCCTCAAATGGGTCGAGCGCCTGACAAAGCTCGGCGTCGGCACGATTCAGCTCCGCGCGAAGGAGCTCAACGACGCTGACGCGCTGCAGATTGTCACCGATGCGCTGGCGATCACGAACGGCACGCAAGCCAAGCTGGTCGTGAACGACTATTGGCGCGCGGCGATCGTCGCCGGCGCAAAATATCTGCATCTCGGCCAGGAAGACCTCGCCGACGCCGACCTCGGGGCCATCCGCGAGGCGGGCCTGTCGCTCGGCATCTCCACCCATGACGACGCCGAGCTTGAAACCGCGCTCGCGGCCAAGCCCGATTACGTCGCGCTCGGCCCGATCTTCTTCACCACCTTGAAGTCGATGCGCTTCGAACCGCAGGGCATTCCGAAGATCACGGAATGGAAGAAGCGCATCGGCAGCATCCCGCTGGTCGCGATCGGCGGCATCAAGTTCGAGCACGCCGCGGAGATCTTTGCCGCCGGCGCGGATTCCATCGCCGTGGTGTCCGACGTCACGCAGAACGCCGACCCGGATGCGCGGGTGCGGCAGTGGCTCGGCCAGTCCAAGGAGGCCGCGTGATGCATGTCCGCCCCTATTCGACCCGTCACCCTGAGGTGGCCGCGCAAGCGGCCCTCGAAGGGCGACGGCCCGGCTCTTTCATCCTTCGAGGCTCGCTCCGCGAGCACCTCAGGATGACGAGATCAAACATTGCACAACAGAACTACTGGAGGATCCCATGAACATCCGCTCCAATCCCGAAAAAACCGTCCCCGCCGTCACCACCGGCCCCCTCCCCTCCTCGCGAAAGATATTCGCCTCGCCCGACGCCGCGCCCGAGTTGCGCGTGCCGCTGCGCGAGATCATCCTCTCCGAAGGCGCCGGCGAGCCGAACCTGCCGGTCTACGACACCTCCGGCCCCTATACCGATCCGTCCGTGACCATCGACGTCAACGCCGGCCTCGCGCGCGGCCGCAAGGCCTGGGTGCTGGAGCGCGGCGGCGTCGAGGAATATCAGGGCCGGCAGATCAAGCCGGAGGACAATGGCAGCGTCTCCGCCGACAAGGCCGCGCGCGCGTTCAGCGCCTATCACCAGCCGCTACGCGGCCTCGACGACCACAAGATCACCCAGCTCGAATTCGCCCGCGCCGGCATCATCACCAAGGAGATGATCTACGTCGCCGCCCGCGAGAACCTCGGCCGCAAGCAGCAGCTCGAGCGCGCGGAAGCAGCCCTCGCCGACGGCGAAAGTTTTGGCGCATCGGTCCCCGCCTTCATCACCCCGGAATTCGTGCGCTCCGAGATCGCGCGCGGCCGCGCCATCATCCCCTGCAACATCAATCACTCAGAACTCGAGCCGATGATCATCGGCCGCAACTTCCTCACCAAGATCAACGCCAATATCGGCAACTCCGCGGTGACGTCGTCGGTCGAGGAGGAGGTCGAGAAGATGGTGTGGGCGATCCGCTGGGGCGCCGACACCGTGATGGACCTCTCGACCGGCCGCAACATCCACACCACCCGCGAATGGATCCTGCGCAACTCGCCGGTGCCGATCGGCACCGTGCCGATCTATCAGGCGCTGGAGAAATGCGACGGCGATCCGGTCAAGCTGACCTGGGAGCTTTACAAGGACACGCTGATCGAGCAGTGCGAGCAGGGCGTCGACTATTTCACCATCCACGCCGGCGTGCGCCTGCAATACATCCACCTCACCGCCAGCCGCGTCACCGGCATCGTCAGCCGCGGCGGCTCGATCATGGCGAAGTGGTGCCTGGCGCATCACAAGGAAAGCTTCCTCTACACGCATTTCGACGAGATCTGCGACCTCATGCGCAAGTATGACGTCTCGTTCTCGCTCGGCGACGGCCTGCGTCCTGGCTCGATCGCGGATGCCAACGACCGCGCCCAGTTTGCCGAACTCGAAACGCTCGGCGAACTGACAAAAATCGCATGGGACAAGGGTTGCCAGGTCATGATCGAAGGCCCCGGCCACGTGCCGATGCACAAGATCAAGATCAACATGGACAAGCAGCTCAAGGAGTGCGGCGAAGCGCCGTTCTACACGCTTGGACCCCTGACCACCGACATCGCGCCGGGCTACGACCACATCACGTCAGGCATCGGTGCCGCCATGATCGGCTGGTTCGGCTGCGCCATGCTCTGCTACGTCACGCCGAAGGAGCATCTCGGCCTGCCCGATCGCAACGACGTCAAGGTCGGCGTCATCACCTACAAGATCGCCGCCCACGCCAGCGATCTCGCCAAGGGCCACCCGGCCGCCCAGCTGCGCGACGACGCCCTCTCCCGCGCCCGTTTCGACTTCCGCTGGAGCGACCAGTTCAACCTCGGCCTCGATCCCGAGACCGCCAAGAACTTCCACGACGAGACCCTGCCGAAGGAAGCCCACAAGGTCGCGCATTTCTGCTCGATGTGCGGCCCGAAATTCTGCTCGATGAAGATCACGCAGGACGTGCGCGACTATGCGGCGACGCTGAACGATCCGAACAGCATCGGCATGTCGCTGAGCGGCACGGCCGAGGACGGCATGAAACAGATGAGCGCGAAGTTCAAGGAGATGGGCTCAAGCGTGTATCTGGATGCGGAGAAGGTGAAGGAGAGCAATCGGGTGTTGTGAGGGGCAGAGTCACACCTCCATAACAACGCCCGGAACTGATCTGGGTATCGGAGGACGTTTAGAGGCCGGGCGAATGCCTGGCCTCTTTTCATTGGCAGAGATTTCGATCCAACAGAGCGCCAAAAGAACCAGCTTTCGATGATTGGCGTTGGATCGCTTCGGGCTCGTTAGGCGCGTCGATCTTGATACTCTTGTTCTGTCAGATCCTCCAAATCTTGATCGCAGATTGCAAAGGACCAGTTCGCCCTCTTGGTAGGAAAGTCGTCTTGACGTCTGCCTAAAAACCACCATGACCGGAACTCCGGATTATCGTAGATCGACAGTACGTCACCGTTTTCGAACACCAGGTCGAGCTGCGCCTTACTGATGGTCTGCGTCTTGACGATTTTGGTCCGTAGAATGCGATCGACATTCAGACATTTCTGGGTGCCATAAATCTCGTACATGAAATTGATCACACCATCGGATGATCTGAACGAGAAACGGTCCGCGACGTTCAACAGGGCATTTTCGTCCTCAAACCAGAACATGACGTGATACTTGTCGATCGTCACTTGGCAGAGTTCCCATCCAATGATGGGACCGAAATCAAAGCGTTCGCTAAAACCAATTGCCATTTCCATGGTCTTCCAGATTTGCCGCCGGCGAGCAAAGCTGGATAAACGTAGCGAGATCTGGTGTCTTTGTCGTCCCGCATATCGCTCCGCTCATGCGGGCTACAGCCACGGACAATTGACGTGCCCGACGCCACCCTCCACCGCCTCCCCGACCAGCTCCTCCCCAACCTCCGCCTCGTCTTCGTTGGCACCGCCGCCTCGACGCGCTCGGCCGAGCTCGGGCACTACTACGCCCATCCCGGCAACCGCTTCTGGCGCGCGATCCATGAGGCCGGGATCACGCCGGACGAGTTCGCGAAGCTGATCGAGCTCGGGATCGGCTTCACCGATCTCTCCAAGTCGGGCGCCGGGATGGATCACCAGATCGCGGCGGACACGATCGATGTGCCCGGCTTCAGGGCCAAGATGGAGACATATCGGCCGAAGACGGTTGCGTTCACGAGCAAGAAGGCGGCGAGCCTGTTCTACGGCAGGCCGTCGAGCGCGACTGCGCTGGGGCGACAGGAGCGCGACGCAAGCTTGCCGGAGATATTCGTGCTGCCCTCGCCGTCCGGTGCCGCGTCGGGGCATTGGACGCTGGAGCCGTGGCGCGAGCTTGCGATGTGGATCAATGGCGCATCAATCAACTGATGCCAGTACGCCTCAACCTGTCGGCGTGCCCGCGTTGAGAAGCTGGGACAGCGCCGTCACGAGTTGCGCGGGGGCGAATGGCTTGGCCAGCAGGATGCTGCCGGGCACGCCCTTCGAGGGCCACTCGTCGCCTGCGGCGCCGGTCATGTAAACGATCGGAAATGCAGCATCGATTTCCCGCCCGACGCGGGCAATGTCCCAGCCGTCGACGGGGCCGCTCAGGTTGATGTCGGTGACGAGGGCGCGGTAATCGTTGGATTCGCCCTTGAGCAAGGCGATGGCTTCCTCGCCGGAACTCACGATCACGGTGCCAAATCCGCCGTCGGCCAGCGCTTCTTCGACGAGCCCGCGAATGAGCGGATCGTCCTCGACGACCAGGATCGTCGGTAGCACTTGCCCCTGCTGCACGGCTGTTCACCTTGGCTCGCCGTCAAGTGATGTTGACGACAGGGAATGAATGTCGCCGGGGCGGGAACGTTCCGCGCCAATGTGCAAAAGTGAACTTAAGTATGATGTCAGCGTGCGGCCGACAGCCGGACGTTGCGCCATCTCACACGCATCATGGGCAAAGAGCCTGCTGTTCAGTTTTGCAACATTTTCCCGGAATAGGAACTTTGACGAACAGAGGCAATTGACGCCGACAACGTAACGGAGGCGACAATGAACGGTTTGATTTACCTGGTTGGCTTGGTGGTGGTGATCCTGGCTGTGCTGTCCTTTTTCGGCCTGCGCTGAGCAGCGATGATGGGAACGTCAATGGACAGCCTGCCGCCGGTGGCGCGCGCCGATGTCGAGGCTTACCGCACCGAGCGCGGCCCGCGCTATCTGCAATGGTCACCGATCCTGCTGGGCGCTTTCGCGGCCACCGCACTTTCGTTCGTCATGGTGACGTTCGGCGCGAGCGTCGGCTTGGGCGTGACCTCCGCTGCGCCGACCTGGCGCGACGCCTCCGCGGCGTTATGGATCCTCTCTGGCATCTACCTGATCCTCCAGGCGATCCTGAGTTTCGGGCTTGGCGGCTATGTCGCCGGCTGGGTGCGCACACCGGCCGCGCCGGGCGGTCCGGTCGAGCACACCGAGCAGGCGGACGGCCTGCACGGACTGGCGGTCTGGGCGCTGGCGGTGGTGATGGGCGCGGTGCTGGCAACGCTGCT
>LNAP01002093.1_pt1 | contig 20299 bp, 14 predicted proteins | sample 602601 | NCBI WGS metagenome assembly LNAP01 (sample SAMN02440304, study PRJNA202911) | soil metagenome | biome: Subtropical and temperate rainforests or woodlands; isolation source: soil samples (1 kg each in a 20% v/v slurry with milli Q water) were... ...
GGCCCGCGTGCAGGCGAAAAACTGGCGTCTCATGGCCTTTGGTTGCCTGGCGCTCGCACTGCTGATGGCGGGCGGCCTGGTCTGGCGCTCGGCGCAGTCCATCGTCACGCCCTATGTAGTTGAGGTGGACAAGTCCGGCCAGGTGCGCGCGGTCGGCGAGGCCGCCACACCCTACCGGCCGGCCGATGCGCAGGTCGCCTACCACCTGGCGCGTTTCGTCACGCTGGTGCGTTCGCTGTCCATCGACCCGATCGTGGTGCGGCAGAACTGGCTCGACGCCTACGACTACACCACCGACCGTGGCGCGGCCGTGCTCAACGACTACGCGCGCAGCAACAATCCGTTCGCTCGCGTCGGCAAGGAGTCGGTGACGGTGCAGATCAGCAGCGTCGTGCGAGCCAGCGACGCCTCCTTCAACGTACGCTGGATGGAGCAGCGCTTCGTCAACGGCACGCCCGCCGGCACCGAGCGCTGGAACGCGGTGATCTCCACCGTCCTGCAAACCCCGCGCACCGAACAGCGCCTGCGCAAGAACCCCTTGGGCATCTACGTCAACGGGCTGTCGTGGAGCCGCGAGCTCGATACGTCCGAAGGAGCCAAGCCATGAACCTGTCCTTCCGTAAGTCCGCGTTCCCTCTGATCCTGCTGGTCTTGGCTGGCTGCTCCAGCCAGGGCAAGCCACCACCGCGCATCTCGCTCGACGAGCCGGTGCAGGCGCAGCCGTTGCCCGAGCTGCCGAAACCGGTGGAAGTGGTGGCGGTGCCCAAGGTGCTGCCGATGCCAGGGCAGATGAAGCCATTGCCGGACGAGGCCGGTCCTGCCCCGGAGCCGGCCGATGAGAAGGTGAGGGTGTCGCGCGCGAACCAGGAGGCGAGGGTGGTGCCCACACGCGAGGGCTATGTTAATGCGATCCAGGTCTGGCCCTATAGCGACGGCGCGCTGTACCAGGTCTATGCCGCGCCGGGGCGGGTGACGGTAATCACGCTGCAGGCCGGCGAGGACCTGGTGACGGTGGCCGCTGGTGACACGGTGCGCTGGATTGTCGGTGACACCTCCAGTGGTGCCGGCGACGCACTGCGTGTCAACGTGCTGGTCAAGCCGATCCGTTCAGGCCTCAAGACCAATCTGGTCATCACCACCAGCCGGCGCACCTACTTGATCGAGCTGACCTCGACCGAGAAGGCCTGGATGGCCTCGGTGTCCTGGGACTACCCGAAGGACCGGATGCTGGCCCTGCAGCGCCAGGCGCAGGCCGCACAGGCGAACGCGCCGGTCGATACAGGTCTTTCGCTGGAGAAGATTCGCTTCCGTTACGCGATCAGCGGCAGCAATCCGCCGTGGCAGCCGCTACGCGCCTTCGACGACGGCGAGAAGGTCTACATCCAGTTTCCCGCCGGCATCGCCCAGGGCGAGTTACCGCCGTTGTTCGTGATCGGTACCCAGGGCGATGGGCAATTGGTCAACTACCGCTTCCGCTCGCCGTACTACATCGTGGACCGGCTGTTCGGCGCGGCTGAGCTGCGCCTGGGCGGTGACAAGGGCGACGTGGTGCGCATCGAGCGCACGGATGGCCAGGCCCGGGGGAACTGAGCATGAGCCAGGACGATATCCCCGACTTGACTGCGCCGCCGGCCGGCAAGGTTCCGCCCGAAACAGTCGCGCTCCGCGCTCAGCCACGTCCGGTCACGCGGTTGAATCGACGTACCCTGGCCGTGCTTGCCGGTGGGCTCTCCGCCGCGGTGCTGGGGGCCACCATCTGGTCACTGCAACCGCCGAAGCCTCGAGGCGGCAACGATCCGGCCGAGCTCTACAACGTCGACCGCGTTTCGCGTTCCGAAGGGCTCGACCGGCTGCCCTCGGACTACTCCAAACTGCCGCCGCCTCCGCCCGAACTGGGGCCGCCGCTGCCGGGCGACCTTGGCCCCGCCATCGTACAGTCGCAACGACCTGCGGCACCCAGCTACACGACAACCGGACACGATCCCACTGAGGCTGAGCGGCTGGCGCGGTTGAAGGAGGCGGAGGAAGCGGCCGCCTCGTCGGTGTTTTTCCGCACGGGCGGCCAGCGCCCAGCCATGGTTGCGCCTGCACAGCCTGCCACGGATACAGCAACACTGGCGGGCTTTGATCCGCTGGCCGCCGGTTCCGCCTCGACGGCGGCGCAACCCCTCGATCCGACAGCCATGCAGAATTGGCAGGAGCAGAAAGAGGCGTTCCTGCAAGCCGGCTCTACGGAAACCCGCAATTCCGGGAGCCTGCAGCTACCGGCGTCGCCGTATCAGGTCATGGCCGGCACGGTGATCGCCGGTGCTCTGGTGACCGGTATCAAGTCGGATCTTCCAGGGGACGTGATCGGCACGGTGACGGAACCGGTCTACGACACGGCGACCGGCAAGCACCTGCTGATACCTCAGGGCTCGCGCATCCTGGGCCGCTACAACAGCCAGGTCAGCTACGGGCAGAGCCGCGTGCAGGTGGTATGGAACCGCATCATTCTGCCGGACACATCCTCGCTGACGCTGGACAACCTCGTGGGCACCGACCCGGCCGGCTACGCCGGCCTGGAGGACGGTGTGGACTGGCATTGGGATCGAGTCTTCGCCGGCGCGGCGCTGACGACGCTGCTGGGCATCGGCGCCGAGCTGGCCGCCCCGGAGAACCGCCAGGATGGCGATCGCATCATCATTGCCGGCCGTGACGGCCTGCAGGACAGTGTGAACCAGGTCGGGCAGGAGATGACTCGGCGCAACATGAACATCCAGCCCACATTGACCGAGCGTCCCGGCTTGCCGGTGCGCATCATCGTCAATCGAGATCTAGTTCTACGGCCTTACCAGCCGCTGTTCTTCAATCGGAGGACTTCACGATGAGCGCGACACGCAAGCTGCGGCTTGGGCCACTGCCCAAGACCGAGAGCATCAAGCTGACCTTCGCGTGCCCGGCCAGCCTTAAGGCCGACCTAGACCGGTACGCCGAGCTGCACGCGCAAGCCTACGGTGAGGAAGTCGATGCAATGACGCTGATCCCGCATATGCTGGAGGCTTTCATGGCAGGAGATAGGGGGTTCGCTGCGGAGTCGCCGCGCGTAAGACCATCGCGCAAACAGGAGCTGTTCCGATCAGCTACGAAGTTCGCGCGGACTGACGATCTTGTTGTCCCCAGCGGTAGGCCGCTCCGATCAGCGCTGCACTGGGAGGGCGGAACCGTAGAGGCGTATTGTCGGCAGGCACCAGCCATGCTCCTACACCCAAGGGCCACATACCAAGTATGTCACTCGCAGCAGTGTAGGAACCGCGGCGGAATGCCCGGCTTGTCCGTGACGATTTCCTGCCTTTCCAAGCTTGGCTTGAGAATAGTCGTGGTTCAGAAACCAGAACTGACATTGATCGTGTCGAACCGGCGGCTTGAGGGCGTCACCATGGCCGAGTTGATGTCCAAGAGCTTGCAGACTTAGTGGCGGCGGCTTGGTTGTTCTGATACATATCTTCAGGTCGCGATAGCAAGTTCCTCTACGTTGTCGCTCCCAAAAAGGCGATTCATCGCTGTGAGAGCTGTATCTGGCATGGTCTGTGTGGCAAGCACGGCGAGTCGCGTCATGGGCCGGGAGATGGATACATAAAAGAGATTGCGAGCACGATAGAAGCCCTTAGTGTTCTTTGCATTCAGCGCATTTGTCTCGATTAGCTCTAGTAGTTGTGGCCAGTTGTAGTGATTCCAGCCGCCTCCCAGCACTACAAGAACGCTCTCAAACTCAGCGCCCTTGACGCTATGCTGCGTGGCAAAGGAGGTCTGTTTTTCGATGAACTTGACCACCTCGACGACCTCTCCGTAAGGAATGTTCCGCAGCTTGCTGTATCGCTGAAGTGCGGAGGCATCATCAGGTATGGGATCGCCGTTTAGTGCTCTGAGCTCTTCGTCGCGCCGCAGTACGCGGTCTGGTGGCGGTGGGCGTCTTGTCGCCTTCAGGTGATCGATGACCTGTCCGATCGTGCCTTCTGCACGCAGCTTCTGGAGGGCATCCATGTCGCGACGCCAGCAGGCTTTGTCTTCATGCTTGGTTATCGCAGGAGCGGAGCCGAATGTTCTGAACATATCGCCGTAGCGAGATGTGCCGTAGGCTGCACATATAGGTTCAACGACTTCTGCAAAGAACTTGATCGCCGGGTCTTCCTTTTTTGCGAACAGATCGTTGCGGCCGCTGAATACCTCGGCGAGATTGGGATAGCCCTGTTCAGCAGCTAGTGCGTTGTGGGTGAGCATCAGTACCTTCGTCTTGCTCAGGTCCCAGCCTTCGGCTTGTAGCCGTTGCATCAAGCCTTCCCGAGTGCGCCGTGCCAGATCAGGTGGCAGATCCTCTTTGGAGTGCCTGTCATTGGTCCGTTGATCCTTGTAGGCGTTAGTGTGAAAGAAACGCGCCTCGCCCTTTGCCTGGGGGTCATGAACGGCTTGGTACAGTTCAGGGCGCAGCTTGTTCAGCACATCTACGACTGCGGGCACCGATCGAAAGTTGGAGCCTTTGGCAATTTCTTTGATCGGATACTCCGCGAGCTCGTATTCACTTCGGTAAATGGTTTGCCAGTGGTCCCCAAAGAGACCAACGAGGGGGCCGGTGGCGGGCTTCAAGAAGTGCTCGGTAATCGCCTCCATGAATTGGCGATGGGTATCTTGATATTCGTCGATAAAAATCACTGGGAACTGCTGGCTCAAGATGCGTCGAAACTTTTCCTTCTGCAAAAGCTTGGCCATCATCTCTGGGATGTCGTCGTGACTCAGCGTGACTCTGTCCATATCGACGCCGAAGAATCCCAAGTTGTAATCCACGGGCTTTGAGCCGATACCTCCGCCTTGTTCGACTTTCTCTTTCCGATCTTCCATTTCTCCCACCAGTCCACGCAGCGCCTTCTGAAACTGGCGTAGGAATGCCCACGAGAAGCCGTGGATGGTATTGACCAGAATGGCAGGATGATCCTCAATCTCCTGGGCAATCTCATTACGGGCAACCTCGGTGTAGGTGATGCAGGCTACCTTTTGCCCAGCTTGAACCAAGGCCGGGCCTCGCTCTGTAATCAATCCCTTCAGCGCGGCGACCAGGGAATACGTCTTGCCTGCGCCGGCACCAGCTTCAAGGCGAAAACTATGACCCGCATCAAGGGCCTCATTGATCTTTCTTTGGGCCTCTTGTGCAGCAATGAGTGCGGGATTCTCGGCAGGTTTAGTCATACTCCCTCCTCCTTGGCAGGCGCTTCTACGCTCTGTGCGGGAGGAGGAGGGGGCTCGGAAAGCCATGTCAGGCCTTCCTGGATATAACGGGGTGGCACCCATTCCTTCTCGCGAATGGCGAACCGCAAGGCCGTATCCGCTTTCGCGAGCCCTTTGGCGATCTCCCACGCCTCAGTGGCCTCGTCCTGCTCCTTTGGCCATTCAAATCGATCGGGGTTTGCTAGGACGAGCGCGTCTTCATAGCTGCGGGCGCATACGTTCGTGCCAGGCTTCTCTGCAATCTGATAGGCAATGCGACGATATCCGCTTTGTTTCTCTTCGGCAGTCTTGGCAATAAGCTCGGCAGGAGTGATCTGCCAGCCATCCTTGTCCTCGGTGTCTTCGGGACGAAACCATTCCTTGATCGCTGCGTTCGACGTCCGTTCGCCTTCAACCACTGGGCACTTGTCCCAAGTCGTAATCGTTTTTCCTTTCTTGTTCTGCTTTTCCACCGGTTTGGTTGAATCCAGGTCGGTGACGACCAACGTTTTGAGTTCGAGGAAGTCGAGGAGTGGATAGAAGATGTGCGCGTAAGCTCCGCCGACCTCGACGCAGGTCACATACTGTCTGGTCAGTTTGTGTTTGTCGTCGAGCGACTTATCAACCAATTCGCACAGACGAGGCATCAGCAGCCGCTCCGTTGTCCCCTCGACCATAATGGCCTTGTCGGCAAAGTACAGGTCACATTTGGTCAACGTCATGTATTGATGCAGGAAGTTCTGGTCGTCGGGAGAGATGCCGCCCATGCCCTTCTTGAAATCTTTGACCTTGGTCTGACGAGCATTTGCCTGGGTCGGCGACTCATTTAGGAAATACCGTACTGCTTCAAACGATGCGGCATTTGCGACATGCGGAGAATGCGTCGTGATGACGAACTGAACGTTCCACGCAGCCTCTTCAGGGTAGCTCGCCGACAGCTTTCCAATGGCGGCATTTAGTTGACTGATGAAAACCTCTTGCATCTGCGGATGCAAATGAGCCTCAGGTTCTTCGACGAAGATTAGATGGGTAGCTGGGCGGGTTGGCTTGGCTCGATAGGCCTTGTGGTAGCTTTCGAGCTGCAACAGCATGTAGATCAGATTGCGAGTGCCTAGGCCGTTGTAGCCCTCCGGGAGATGCACTCCATCTGTGCCGGTGTAGACCACCTTTGTGTGGTCCGACAGAAGGGCTTCAACATTCAGTGAGGTCTCGGGCCGGAGTTCGGTATCGTTGAGGCTCGGAAAGCCCAGTACTTCCATGGCCGGCAGCAGCTTCTTCAGCATTTCATCGAAGTTACCCTGAATGCTGCGTTCGATGCCCTCGACGGACGCCTTCAGCTTCGCTGCCAGCTCCTGATCTCCTGCCGCAGCAGTTGGTGCGGAAGCAGTCTTGAATAGTGCACTGAGCAACTTGCCAATGACATCGGCGTCGCCATGCTTCGCATGGTCGAGAGTTCTTTGTGCGCGAACGAAATTGCACTGCAGTAAAGCCGCTAATGCGGCCGTGCCCTCAAAATCACGCCGATTGGTATCGTCGGTGGGGTCGATGGCGAACACATAGATGTTGTATGCCTTGGGCAACGTGTCGCGCAGTGAGCGGAAGAAGTATGTTCTTGGTTCGATACCTTCTGGCGCGGAAGGTACATCGAGCAGAGTATGGAGGGTTGCCAGCGTCGCTTGGTACTCGACGCGCACAATGGCTGTGGTGGAGTCTACGTCCAGGTCAATCACGAAAGGCGAAAGGGGCCCCAAATTCGGGGCGGTGCTGTTATAGCGGAAGGTTAGTGTAAGAGAGAGCGTCGGGAGTGCCGCGAGTACGTCCTCTGGCTTTGCCGCCTTTTCTCTCAGCGTCTTTGCAGTGAAGAATCGCTCGCGCTGGGCGGCCGAGAAGTCTTCCAGGCGAAATCGCGCCCCGGTCTCCCCGGTGAAGCGGTCAAAAATGTCGGTGAACGATGTCTTTCCACTATTGTTGCGCCCTACGATTACTGTGGAATTGCCTTCCAGCATGATCTCAACATCCTGGAGGAGTCGAAATCCCTCGACCCTAACCTTCTCGATTCGCATGTTTGCTCCTGATTGATTGTCCTAGGGCCTTCCTGCTTGCCGGAGTGGCCTTTGCCGAGGTGTGGGCTGAACCGCTAAGGCTTCTATCATATGATGTTAAGGGCTCTAGGCTGTTGCAATCGATGACGACATGGACGCTATCTGTACAAGCTTGAGCGCGCTAAAATGAGATCTGGTTGATAAGGTGCTCAAAAGTGTCGTCGCCCCGCAAATCGCTCCATCTCCCGCGCCAGCAAAAGCTCTGCACGGTTGACGGTAAAAGCGACGGTAAGGCCCCATATCGATTACAGCCAATCCCTTTAGCCATGCGGGTTCAGGTGACCTATTGATGATCGAGTGGGAATGATGGGACGTCCGGCATTGTCCGGCACGATCTAGCAAGAGATGCCCTGGAGCCCGCGTAATTGCGGGCTTTTGGCTTTTTGGGTGTGGCAACTTCTGGGAGCTTTGTGCATCCCGCTAGCAAGCGGAACCAGTGGTTTTCAGAGTGTGTTCCTATTGGATTGGCTGTTGTAAGCCGAAACTCAATGTCAGGCGCTCGATATAGTCCTCCAGGGTCCCTTTCAATCCGATGGCCTTGAGATCGATCTTTTCCAATGCCAAGAGCTCCAGAAACGCTCTCATGTCGGTCTGAATGCTTTTTGGTAGCGCGATAGGCTCATCTGTCAATTGACCGCTCAGATTCAGAACGTCATTTCGATGTTTCTTGATGTTCTTGCTGTCGACCTGCTCGCCTGCCTCCTTTCGTGCTGACAAATCGAGCCATGCCTGGGCCTTGAGCGGGATCAGCCGGTCGGCGCCGATGAAGGTCAGTACTTCATTGCTCTGCCGACCCTCAAGGACGAAGTGGTAGTAGGGGGTATTGAGCAAGATGGCGGACAGGCTTGATACCGATTCGTCTGTGGGAATAGGAGTCAGGGTTGCGTCCGCCGGGAACTCGATACCCTCGGGTGCGCGCGAGAACAATTCGATCTGGACGGGATAAGCCTCATCCTCAGGGTTCTGGAACCGGTAGAAAACAGGTCGCTGACCGTCAACCCCACCAACCTGCCGGATGGCGTAACGTCCGGCACGTATAAAGGCCCAGAACGCCCCAGCAAAATCGGCGTTGAGCGCTTCAATAACCAGCACGATGTCAAGATCTTTGGTCGCGCGGAACGATTGGCCCGCCTCATCCATCGTGAGCCAGGAGGCAACGCCGCCAATCAGCACATAGTGATCACGGAAATCGCTGAAGTGTTGCCCGAATACGTCTAGTCCTCTGATTTTAGCCAAGCCACTGCCTCCTTAAGTTCGTCTAAAGCCAACTGGACACGTTCGTCCGGGATGTTTTCCAAGCTCAGAAGCAATGACGCTTCATCGGCGATGTTTTTTCCTTCCTTCAGGCTTCGATAAGCCCATATTTCCACCCATGCCCGGGTCTCATCCACCGAGTCGGTGACCTTGAATGCCTGCTCCTCGACCAGGGTGTCGAACTGCTTTTTGGTCATTCCGAAAATCGGTTGGACGGGGCCCGCCAGCATCGTGCATTTGGCCAGAGCGGTCTCGCCAGCAAGAAATACGCCGTTGCCTGTATGAAGCACTCGGTCGATCGCAACCTTCCGTTTAACGGGAGAGCGCATAAAGCGGCGAACATTTTTGAAGACCTCGGCCGGAGGTGCACCGAACGAATAGCAGTTTTTGAATCCCTGACTTTGTGCAGGATGGACGATGCCAAGCTTCAGCATCTGATCGATCACTTTGGCAAGTGTGACGCGGCTGTATTTGAAACCGTTCATGATGCCGTTGGAGTTGAAGATCGTGTCGCTGTCCCATCCTTCATACAGGCGAGCCAAGACCATCGCTTGTGCTGCGGGAAGAAGAGTGGACACATCTTTCTCGTTTCGGCGTGTCCGAACGCTCTCGCGCAGGTCCATCGCCAACTCTGGGATGAACATCTGATAGCCAGGCTGGATGAAGTTGATGTTGTTGGCGATCAGGCTACGCCGCTCCGGTACCGACAGTGACTGGCATACATACACAACCACCTTGTCCGTGGCTTTTTGTACCTGGGCGATGTGCTTCCCTAGCGTTACGGCACCCGGGTACTTATTTTCCACTGGAAGCAGTAGGAGCATCGGTAGCTTCTGTTTCGCCTTCGGCCCTACCATAAGGACCAGATAGACGAGCTTGTAGGCATCCTTGATGTGGAAGGGGATTTTCAGGCCGGAGGCTGCTTGAAGATGCGCCTCCAAGCCTACTGTGGATTCGAGATAACCCTTAATGTCATCCAGTAAAACCGGCATTTCGCGTCACCTTGTTAACCATTTATTTACACTGTAAACAGCAATGGTTAACAAGTCAAAAAAGCGGTTAACATCGTGAGCGAGTTACCCATCCCGGCCAATTCGTGCCGGTTTTTTCGTTCTGGACCCGATTCTGATAGAGGGTTTGCCCTGCCGTCATGGAGCGTATTTCACCGACCTTCAGGCGCATCTTTGATAGAGCTCGACTTCCCGGGAGGGCGGGCAACATCATATGAAAAACATATCGCAAGACGAAGTGGACTGACCCCTCATGGCACGGGGTCCACGTTCGGCTGAGGTCACCGAATCGTCGCGATAGCGGCCCGCGGCCACGTTTGAGCTTCGCTCGGCCTTAGCGCCGCGCAATATCCGAAAAGTAGAACTTATCCAACGTATGCCGCGACTCGGTGTACTCGAACTGCCGCCCGTCCTGCAGAAACGTCTGGTTGCTTACCACGATCACATGGCTTTGCCCCTCGAGGTCGAGGTGTGCCTGGTCGTCTTTGCCGCGGGGCAGGGCTTCGATGGTGCGTTGGGCGTAGCTGATGTGCAGCTGCAACGTCTGTTCGATGAAGGCGTAGATCGACTGCTCGGCGATGGTGCGGTCCAGGCCGGGGATCAGGTCGGCGACGAAGTGGTTGATGTCGAGGATCACCCGTTTGCCGCCGATGCGCCGCACCCGTTTGATGCGGGTGATCAGGGTGCCGGGTTCGGCCTCGATATGCTGCAGCAGCGAACCTTCCAGCGGGAACTGGGTGAATTCGACGACGTCGGTGTGGACGTCATCGCCCAGGTCGGCGTGGGTTTCGTGGAAGCTGACGATGCCGCCCAGTTGGAACTCGATGGGGTTGGGCGATAACACAAACGTGCCTTTGCCATGGATTTTCTGCGCAAACCCACGCTCCTGCAGCTGCTCGATGGCCCGCCGCACGGTGCCACGACTGGCCTGGTAGGCATCCATCAGTTCGGTTTCAGAGGGAAGACGGGTGCCGCGTTGCAGGCGTTCGGTGGTGATGTTGGCAAGCAGATCGGTATAGATCTGGTTGTATTTGCTCATGGGGATGGCTCTGTGCCGCGTTTGCGTTCAAGGCAGGAACCTTAGTGGCACGGCTGGGGTTTGTCCATTGGGCCCATGGAAATCTGTGGGCTGTGGCGGGGCCTGATCCAGAAAAAATAGACAATATGTAACTCGTACAGACGAGTTGTTGCTTTAACTCGTCTGTACGAGTACTTTTGCCTTCGGCGTGCTGCCAATGACTGCCCCCCAAATAAAAAAATCAAAGTGGAAACCAAGCATGAGCCACGACTATTCGAACATCGCCCGCGAAATTCTCGAGCACCTCGGGGGCCGCGACAATCTTGAGCAAGCCGCCCATTGCGTGACCCGCCTGCGCCTGGCGCTCAAGGACCCGAGCCTGGTCAACGGCAGCGCGTTGAACCAAGTCGACCTGGTCAAGGGCTCGTTCTTTACCGGTGGCCTGTTCCAGGTGGTGATCGGCCCCGGCGAAGTGGAAAAGGTCTACGCCGCCCTGCGCGAACAGACCGGCCTCGCCGCCGCCACCATCGCCGACGTCAAGAAGAAGGGCGCCGACAAGACCAACGCCATGCAGCGTCTGGTGCGGGTGTTCTCCGATGTGTTCATGCCGATCCTGCCCGCGTTGATCATCGCCGGCCTGTTGATGGGCGTGAACAACCTGATGGGCGCCAAGGGCATGTTCATCGAGGGCAAGACGCTGCTGGAGGCCTACCCGAACCTGGATGGCCTGTGGAGCCTGATCAACCTGATGGCCAACACCTCGTTCGTGTTCCTGCCGGCGCTGGTGGGCTGGTCGGCGGCCAAGCGTTTTGGCGGCAGTGAAATCCTCGGCATCGTGCTTGGCCTGATGCTGGTCCACCCGGACCTGCTCAACGCCTGGAACTACGGCAAGGCGGTGGCCGGCCTCGATGGCCAGAGCCTGCCGTACTTCGATATTTTCGGTTGGTTCAAGATCGAGAAAGTTGGCTACCAGGGGCAGATCCTGCCGATCCTGATGGCGGCGTATGTGATGAGCGTCATCGAGAAATGGCTGCGCGCGCGGGTGCCGAATGCCATCCAACTGTTGGTCGTGCCGATCACCACCATCGTCGTCACCGGCGTGCTCGCGCTGGCGATCATCGGCCCGGTGACCCGTCACCTCGGCATCCTGATCACCCAGGGCGTGGTCACCCTGTTTGACCTGGCGCCGATGCTCGGCGGGGCGATTTTCGGCCTGTTGTATGCGCCGCTGGTGATCACCGGCATGCACCACATGTTCCTGGCGGTGGACCTGCAACTGATCTCCACCCAGGGCGGCACGTTTATCTGGCCGATGATCGTCATGTCCAACCTGGCCCAGGGCAGCGCCGCGCTGGCGGTGTTCTACATGGCGCGCAATGCGCGGGACAAAAGCATGGCCTCGACTTCCGCTGTCTCCGCGTATTTCGGCATCACTGAACCGGCGATGTTCGGCGTGAACCTGCGCTTCAAGTTCCCGTTTTATGCCGCGCTGCTGGGCTCGGCACTGGGCAGCATTTTCCTGTCGCTGAACAAGGTGCAGGCCTCGGCCATCGGGGTCGGCGGCTTGCCCGGGTTTATCTCGATCGTGCCGCATGCCATCCCGATGTTTGTGATCGGGATGGTCATCGCGATGGTCGTGCCGTTTGTTCTGACCTGTGCATTGAGCATGAAGATCGTGCGGCCTGGGTATCGCGTTGCCTGAATTACCGCGTTCGCGAGCAAGCCCGCTCCCACAGTTGAATGCGTTCCCCCTGTGGGAGGGGGCTTGCTCCCGATGAGGCCCGAGCGGCGGGTACACAATTTTACTGAAGGAACCCACCATGCAAAACTGGCAACACTCGGTGATCTACCAGATCTACCCCAAAAGCTTTCACAGCCACGCGGGTAACGCCACCGGTGACCTGCTGGGTATCGTGGACAAACTCGACTACCTGCAATGGCTGGGCGTCGACTGCCTGTGGATCACCCCGTTCCTGCGCTCGCCGCAGCGCGACAACGGCTACGACATCAGCGACTACTACGCCATCGACCCGAGCTACGGGACCATGGCCGATTGCGACCAACTGATCAGCGAAGCGGCCAAGCGCGGCATCAAGTTGATGCTCGACATCGTGGTCAACCACACCTCCATCGAGCACGAGTGGTTCCAGCAGGCGCGCAGCAGCCTCGACAACCCGTACCGCGACTTTTACATCTGGCGCGACCAGCCGAACAACTGGGAATCCAAATTCGGCGGCTCGGCCTGGGAATACGAAGCGCAAACCGGCCAGTACTTCCTGCACCTGTTCGATCACACCCAGGCCGACCTGAATTGGGACAACCCCAAGGTGCGCGCCGAGGTGTTCAAGCTGATGCGTTTCTGGCGCGACAAAGGCGTCGGCGGTTTCCGCCTGGATGTGATCAACCTGATCTCCAAGCCCGCCGATTTCCCCGAGGACGCCAGCGACGGTCGGCGTTTCTACACCGACGGTCCGAACGTACACGCGTACCTGCAGGAAATGCACCGCGAAGTCTTCGCAGGCCATGACCTGATCAACGTCGGCGAGATGTCATCCACCAGCCTGGAACACTGCATCCGCTACTCGCGGCCGGAGTCCAAAGAACTGTCGATGACCTTCAACTTCCACCACCTGAAAGTCGACTACCCGAACCTGCAGAAGTGGGTGAAGGCCGACTTCGATTTCCTGCAGCTCAAGCAGATCTTTTCCGACTGGCAACTGGGCATGCAGGCCGGCGGCGGTTGGAACGCGCTGTTCTGGTGTAACCACGACCAGCCACGGGTGGTCTCGCGCTTTGGGGATGACGGTGAGCATCGTGTGGTCTCGGCCAAGATGCTCGCCACGGCGCTGCACTTCCTGCAGGGCACGCCGTATGTGTACCAGGGCGAGGAGTTGGGCATGACCAATCCGGGTTTCGACACGATCGAGCAGTACCGCGATGTCGAAACCCTCAACATCTACCGCCTCAAGCGCGATGCCGGTGAGTCCGAGGCGTCGAGCATGGCGGCGATCATGCAGAAGTCGCGGGACAACGGGCGCACGCCGATGCAGTGGAATGCCCGCCAGCATGCCGGTTTCAGCAGCGGCGAACCGTGGATCGGCATCCCGGCCAACGCGGCGCAGATCAACGTCGACAGCCAACGGGATGACCCGGATTCGGTGCTGCATCACTACCGCAGCCTGATCGCCTTGCGTCGCCAGGAGCCGCTGATTCAAGACGGCGTTTACCGCGAACTGTTGCTGGGCCACCTCCAGGTCTGGGCCTACCTGCGCGAAGGCCATGGCGAGCGCCTGCTGGTGCTGAACAACTTCTACGGCAAACCCTGCGAAATCCAGCTGCCCGATCACGTCCTCAACGCCGCTACCCGACAACGCCTGCTGATCAGCAACTACCCCGATTGCCAGGTCAGCACGGGCCCGATGGTGTTGCGGCCTTACGAATCCTTTGCGCTGCACCTCAAGGACTGACGGCTGGAACGTCGTTGCAACTGCCCCGCGCGACGCGAAGCAGAAGGTCAATTCCCGGTGTGGGAGCACCGGGCGCTTCACACAAACATAATAAAAATATCGGAGTACTTCATGAAAACAACAATAAAGCTGGGCCTCGTTGCATCGTGTCTGAGCTTGCCGTTCGGCGCTCAGGCCCTGGAGTTTGCCGGTTACTTGCGTAGCGGCGCGGGGACGTCGACCGGCAGTGGCAAGCAGCAATGTTTCCAACTGCCGGGCGCGCAATCCAAGTACCGGTTGGGCAACGAATGCGAACAGTACGCCGAACTGGAACTGCGCCAGGACCTGCTGACCCTCGACGACGGCTCCGTGCTCAGCGTCGACGCCATGGCTTCGCTCTACAACAAGTACGACCGCGCGCTTAAATTCCAGGGCGAAGACAACGGCTCGGCGCGCATGCCGCAGATGTATGCACAGTGGTCCAACCTGCCCAGCCTCAACGGCGGCTCGCTGTGGGCGGGGCGGCGTTACTACAAGCGTAACGACATCCATATCTCCGATTTCTACTACTGGAACCAGAGCGCCACGGGCGGCGGCATCGAGGATGTGCTGATTGGCGACCTGAAATACAGCTACGCGCTTTCGCGCAAGGACAACCTGTACCAGAAGGAATACGCCACGCGTCACGACTTCAACGTGGCCGGCTTCAAGACCAACCCCGGCGGCGAGCTGGAACTGGGCTTGAGCTACATCGAAAAAGCCGGTGGGCGTGATGCCAACAGCGGTTGGGCGCTGACCGCGCAACATGTGCAAAAACCTTTCCTCGGCGGCAAGAACAAGTTCGCCCTGCAGTATGGCGAAGGTCCCGGCACCGGCCTTGGCTACACCGGCAATACGGCCCTGGATAACAGCAGCAAAAGCTACCGCGCCGTGGAGTTTTTCGACTGGCAGGTGACCCCGCGTTTCGGTGGGCAGATCGAGGCCGTGTACCAGAAAGACATTCGCCCCGGCAGCCAGGACCAGACCTGGATGTCCATCGGTGTGCGCCCGGCCTATGCCATCAGTGAACAGTTCAAACTGGTCACCGAGCTTGGTCATGATCAGGTCGACGCCACCGGCGGTACGCGCAAACTGAGCAAATTCACCTTTGCCCCGACCTGGTCGCCCAAAGGCCCGGATTTCTGGGCGCGCCCGGAAGTGCGTCTGTACTACACCTATGCGAGCTGGAACGCAGCGGCCAAACGCGCGGCGAATGAGCTGGCGGCTGGGTCGGCGTTGTCTGACACCGGCGCCTACGGCACCGCGCGGCATGGCTCGAATATCGGTGTGCAAGTCGAGTACTGGTGGAAGTGAATCTTCGGATGTAGACAGGCTTAAATGTGGGAGGGGGCAAGCCCTTCCCACATTTGATCTTTGTCACCTCGGGATTTGTATCCACCCAATGATTTTTACAGAACAAAACAGCAGGTGAAGTCATGACCGCAACTCAACCCCTGGAATTGCTTGCGCCCTTGTCGGGCGTGCTGCTGGCACTGGACAAGGTCCCCGACCCGGTGTTCTCCAGCCGCCTGATCGGCGACGGCCTGTGCATCGACCCGACCTCGCAGACCCTCTGCGCACCGTTGGCCGGGGTGATCAGCAATATCCAGGACACTGGCCATGCGGTGAGCATCACGGCTGACAATGGCGTCCAGGTGCTGCTGCATATCGGCCTGGACACCGTGAACCTGGCGGGCAAGGGGTTCAGCCGTTTGGTCGGGGAAGGCCAGCGGGTGGAGGCCGGGCAGCCGTTGATCGAGTTCGACGCCGACTACGTAGCGCTCAATGCCCGGAGCCTGTTGACCTTGATGCTGGTGGTCAGCGGCGAGCCGTTTGCGCTGCTGGCGTCGGACAGCGGCCCGGTCACGCTGGGCCAGCCGCTGGTGCGCCTGTCGCCAGGCGAGGCGGCTGAAACCGAGGACGAAGAGGAGGGCGACGCACTGTTCTCCAAACCGTTGACGTTGCCCAATGCCAACGGTTTGCACGCGCGCCCGGCGGCGGTGTTTGCCCAGGCGGCGAAGGGGTTCGACGCCAGTATCTACCTGCACAAGCAAACCCAGAGCGCCAACGCCAAGTCGCTGGTGGCGATCATGGCACTGCAAACCGTGCAGGGCGACACCTTGCAGGTGAGCGCGGCGGGAGAGGATGCCGCCGCGGCGATCAAGGCGTTGGTGGCGCTGTTGGCCGAGGGGTGCGGCGAGAGCGTCGCGGCGCCGGTCGAGGACGTCGAACCGCGTGTGTCGCTGGCGTCCACGAGCCTGCTACGGGGCGTGTGTGCGTCGCCGGGCTCGGCGTTTGGCCAGGTGGTCCAGGTGGCAGAGCCGGCGCTGAGCATTCCCGAAACGGGCGGCGGCGAAGCACTCGAACGCGCGGCGTTGGACCGTGGCCTGCACGCCGCTACCGAGGCCTTGCAGAGCTTGCAGGCCAAGGCGGTCGGCAGTGCCCAGGCGCAGATCTTCCGCGCCCATCAGGAACTGCTCGAAGACCCGACCCTGCTGGAGCAAGCCCACGACCTGCTGGCCGTCGGCAAAAGCGCCGCCTTTGCCTGGAACAGCGCCACGCTCGCCACCGCCCAACTGTTCCAGGGCCTGGGCAATGCCCTGCTCGCCGAACGTGCGGCGGACCTGGCCGACGTCGGCCAGCGCGTGCTGAAACTGATCCTCGGCATTCACGACCGCGCCTGGGAACTGCCTGAGCGCGCGATCCTGATCGCCGAGCAACTGACGCCGTCGCAGACCGCCAGCCTCGACACGCACAAGGTGCTCGGGTTCGTCACCGTCGGCGGCGGGGCGACCAGCCACGTCGCGATCCTCGCCCGGGCGCTGGGGCTGCCGGCGATTTGCGGGGTGCCGCCGCAGGTGCTGGCGTTGGCCGACGGTCGGCAGGTGTTGCTGGACGCCGACAAGGGCGAGTTGCACCTGGACCCGGACCTGGCCGAGATCGAGCAATTGCAGGCCACCCACCGGGAGCAAATAGTGCGGCGCCAACGCGACGTCGCGCAGGCACGCCTGGCGGCCATCACCCGCGATGGTCATCACGTCGAAGTCACGGCCAACGTCGCGTCGCTTCAGGAGGTCGAGCAATCCCTGAGCCTGGGCGGCGAAGGCGTGGGGCTGCTGCGATCAGAGTTTCTGTACCTGGACCGCCATCGCGCACCGAGCCCCGAGGAGCAAGCCGGCACCTACAACGCCATCGCTCGCGCCCTGGGCCCGGAGCGCAACCTGGTGGTACGCACGTTGGATGTCGGCGGCGATAAGCCGTTGGCCTATGTGCCGATGGATGCCGAGACCAACCCGTTCCTGGGCTTGCGCGGTATTCGTTTGTGCCTGGAGCGCCCCGAGTTGTTGCGCGAACAGTTCCGCGCGATCCTCGCGAGTGCCGGGTTGACGCGGCTGCACATCATGCTGCCGATGGTCAGCCTGCTCTCGGAGCTGCGCCTGGCGCGCACGATGCTTGAAGAGGAAGCGTTGGCGCTGGGGCTCACCGAGCTGCCGAAGCTGGGCATCATGATCGAAGTGCCGTCCGCGGCCTTGATGGCGGACGTGTTCGCGCCCCATGTGGACTTTTTCTCCATCGGCACCAACGACCTGACCCAATACACCCTGGCGATGGACCGCGATCACCCGCGCCTGGCCAGCCAGGCCGACAGCTTTCACCCGGCGGTGCTGCGTCTGATCGCCACCACCGTCAAGGCCGCCCATGCCCATGGCAAGTGGGTTGGCGTGTGCGGGGCGCTGGCGTCTGAAGCGTCGGCGGTGCCGGTGTTGATCGGGCTGGGGGTGGACGAGCTGTCGGTCAGCGTACCGCTGATCCCGACCATCAAGGCCACCGTGCGCGAGCTGGACCTGGCGGATTGCCAGATCATCGCCCATCAGGTGCTCGGCCTTGAAGAAGCCGCGCAGGTGCGCGAGGCCTTGCGCCTGTACCACGCGGCCACCGTTGAAACCTCACCTGTCGTGGAGCACTGAGCATGTTCGAGAAATTGCAGCGGGCGTTCTGGAAAGCCCTGACCCCGGACTTGATCGCCGAAACCGTCGCGGCGCCTGTGCCGGCGGCGGAGAACCTGTTGTCCGCCGATGTGCTGAATGCCCTCGGTGGCGCGGATAACCTCCAGTCGCAACAACGCGTGGCGCTGACGCGGGTGCGTGTGCAACTGCGGGATGCGGCGCGGGTGGATGCGGCGGCGTTAAAGGCGGCGGGAGTGTCGGGAGTGATGGTGCTGGCGGGTGGCGCGGTACATCTGCTCACCGGCCTCCAAGGCCAGTAGCGATTCAAATGTGGGAGGGGGCTTGCCCCCGATGGCGGTGGGTCAGTTATAAACAAGCTGACTGTCACACCGCTATCGGGGGCAAGCCCCCTCCCACATTGGGCGGTGGTGTTTGGGGGCTTCGGGTTTACAGCTGCGGGTTCTCTTCCGGCGGCTTGGTCTTGTTGACCCCTGGCACATGCAGGTTGCCTTCGACTACCTGGTTGCCTTCCAGCTGTGGCTGGGTCACCCAGGTGAGGATGTCGTAGTAGCGCCGGATGTTCGCCACGAAGTGTACCGGCTCGCCGCCCCGTGCATAGCCGTAGCGGGTCTTGCTGTACCACTGCTTCTGCGACAGGCGCGGCAGCATTTTCTTCACGTCCAGCCACTTGTTCGGGTTCAGGCCGTCCTTCTGCGCCAGCTTGCGCGCGTCGTCCAGATGCCCGGTGCCCACGTTGTAGGCGGCCAGGGCAAACCAGGTGCGGTCCGGCTCGGCGATATCGTCGTCCAGCTCGTCCTTGATCTTCGCCAGGTACTTGGCGCCGCCCATGATGCTTTGCTTGGCGTCCAGGCGGTTGGACACGCCCATCGCCTGGGCGGTGTTCTGGGTCAGCATCATCAGGCCGCGCACGCCGGTCTTGGAGGTGACCGCCGGTTGCCAGAGTGATTCCTGATAGCCGATGGCGGCCAACAGGCGCCAGTCGACCTTTTCTTCCTTGGCGAAGGTCTTGAAGTGTTTCTCGTACTTGGGCAGGCGCTGCTGCAAGTGCTGGGCGAAGGTGTAGGCGCCCATGTAGCCGAGTACATCGACGTGCCCGTAATAGCGATCTTTCAGGCGCTGCAAGGTGCCGTTCTTGCCGACCTTGTCCAGGTAGCTGTTGACCTCGTTGAGCAGGCTGTTGTCTTCGCCGGCGGCCACGGCCCAGCTTTGGTTGCTGGCATCGCCGAGGTCGAACGCCACGCGCACGTTGGGAAAGTACACCTGGTTCATCGCCACTTCGTTGGAGTCCACCAGGGTCAGGTCGATCTGGCCCTCGTCGACCATGCGCAGCAGGTCGACCACTTCAACGGCGTCGGATTCTTCGTATTCGATCGCAGGGTTCTGCTTTTTAAGCTCGGCCAGTTGTTCGGCGTGGGTGCTGCCCTTGAGCACCATGATCTTCTTGCCCGCCAGGTCTGCCGCGTTGGTGGGGCGCGACTGGCCGTTGCGGTAGATGATCTGCGGGGTAACTTCCAGGTACGGGTGGGAAAAGCGTACCTGCTGCTTGCGTCGCTCGCTGCTGACCAAGCCGGCGGCGGCGAGGACCGGGCCGTTGGGTTTGCCCAACTGGCCGAACAGGTCGTCGAGGTTGTCGGCGGTCTCGATTTCCAGCTTCACCCCCAGGTCGTCGGCAAAGCGCTTGACCAGTTCGTATTCGAAACCGGTTTCACCGTTGCGGTCCTGGAAATACGTGGCCGGGCTGTTCCGGGTAATCACCCGCAATACGCCATCCTCCTTGATTCGCTCGAGCGTGCTGGGCTTATCAACACAGGCGCTGAGCATCAGGAAGAGTCCGGTGGCGATGAGCCATTTGGCGCATCGCGGGCGCAAAGCAGTTGGGGAGAACATCTGCGCAGTATACGCAAACGGCCCACGGCGCCATATCTCGACAGCGGGGGACTTGTCTGCTAGCCGCCTTGAAACTGTGCTGCAGCCCGCAGAAACGTGGCTTGGAGAGCGATTGTGACGGTTAAAATAACTGTGCCCGCCGCCCCGGATAACGCCCCGACACCTTACAAACCCAGCCAACTGACGTTCGGCAGCGGCCAGCGTTAGTGTTTCGGGTGCCGTTGACGACGGTTTACGTTAGAATGCACGGCCTCAAAGCACACCCCTTCCCGAGGCTGTCCCGAAGATGTTGATCCTGCGCGGCGCTCCTGCCCTTTCTGCCTTTCGCCACAGCAAA
>LNAP01002094.1_pt1 | contig 20298 bp, 19 predicted proteins | sample 602601 | NCBI WGS metagenome assembly LNAP01 (sample SAMN02440304, study PRJNA202911) | soil metagenome | biome: Subtropical and temperate rainforests or woodlands; isolation source: soil samples (1 kg each in a 20% v/v slurry with milli Q water) were... ...
AAATGAATGGGGTGTTAGCTCAGCTGGTAGAGCAGCGGACTTTTAATCCGTTTGTCGTGGGTTCGATCCCCGCACACCCTACCAAGATATATAAGGCTTAGTCAGAAATGGCTAAGCCTTTTTCTTTTGTGGTCGTTGCGTGCATATTTTGTGAGCATGATACTCAAAATCCGTTGGTGTAGTGTTCGATTCACATTGGGGCCACCAAAAACAAAAACGACTTAGGGTAACTCCTAGGTCGTTTTTGTTTTTGAGATGTACAAATTTACAGCTTTAAGATTTGCAATATCATAGTATTGTGATAATTATTTCGCTTATAAATGTTTGGGATGTAAAATCTAAGAAGTTTTGAGAGTGTACGAATTAATAACTCCATTATAAATAAATGAATAAAAATCAATTTACCCCTCTACACGTTTGCATTCTGATGTCTACCTACAATGGTGAGAAATATCTTTCTGAACAGTTACAGTCAGTTGAAAGTCAAACTCATCAAAATTGGCGAGTGATTATTAGCGATGATGGTTCTAATGATGACACTTTGGCAATAGCCCAAGAGTTTCAACAAAAATGGGGCAGTGAACGTTTGGAAATACGTCAAGGACCTAAACAAGGATTCTGTCAGAACTTTCTTTCGATGGCTTGTGATGCAGATATCCGTGCTGATTTATATGCCTTCTCAGATCAAGATGATGTTTGGATGATCGATAAACTTGAGAGAGCTGTGAACTACTTCCTCGATAGCAATGAATCACAACTTCCTAGAGCTTATGGTAGCCGCACCCAAATAGTAGATGAAAAATTAAATCCACTTGGTCTATCTCCTGAGTTCTCATTGCCAAGATCATTTCGCAATGCCCTTGTTCAAAGCATTGCTGGTGGTAATACACAGGTATTTAATCAAGAAGCAAAAACACTCTTAGAGCAGGCAGGAATGCAAAAAATAGTGTCACATGACTGGTGGCTGTATCAAATTGTGAAAGGGGCTGGCGGTATATTTTATTACGACCCAAAACCGACATTGCTATATCGTCAGCATTCAAATGCCGTAGTTGGCGCAAACTTATCTTTTAGAGCCAAAATTGATCGCATCTTTTACGTGATTAATGGGCGCTTCAAAAATTGGAACGACATTAATTACAAGGCACTTTGCAACATTCGCCACTTACTAACTAAAGATAACCAGGACATTTTAGATATATTTGGCACATTTAGACACGCGCATTTTAAAGATAGAATCCGTCTATTAGAAGTTTGTGGCCTTTACCGTCAATCTTGGCAAGGTACTTTTTCTCTATGGCTTGCAACCATCGTTAATAGGATTTAATGTTATTCTATTACTAGCGCATTTCTTTAAGATTAATAAAAAGGAATTTAATTATGGCAATTGTAAATTTGTATCAAGCTAGCGATATGCTAAATCCACAAATTTGGTATGGGTCAGTTACAAGTGCAACATCAACTTCTATTACAATAGAAGATGGTTATGGTAATAAAGGAATTTATACAGGATATTTCAGTTACAGTGGATACTATCTGGCCGGTGGTACTGTAACTGGTTATACGCTCTATGAGAACGGCGCTTTATCAGCCACTGTTAGCGGCACTAGTCTTGACGCATTAACTGTGAATGCTTATTTAAATTATGGGGATGCAAGAGGCCTTTACCAATACACATTAAGTGGTAATGATGTTTTCACGGGCTCGGCCGTTGGAGACTCCATTACTGGCTATGCTGGCAATGACACAATATACGCCGGATCAGGCAATGACATATTAAGCGGTGGTATAGGAAATGATTATTTGGATGGTGGTTTCGGAACGGATAGCGCTTTATTCAGTTCTTATAAGAGTGCTGTCACCGACATACGTCATTTGAAAACTGGTGGAGCAGTTATCACTACTTCTGAAGGCACTGACACCCTCATTAATATTGAAAACCTCAGCTTCTTCGACGGCAGTTTATCTATTGAAGCGCTTATTGCTTCAAGGCCACTCCCTACATATACTTCAATTGATAGTAATGGTGCTTCGAGCACCGTATCGCCAACGCTATATACCGGACCTGTCGCTTTCCTGGAATATGAATTTCTTGGAAGTACTACTGGAGATGTGATTGTTGGATCGACTGGTAACGACTTCATGAATTTATTGGGCGGTGATGATGCTGCCAATGGCGGTTTAGGTGATGACGTACTGGATGGCGGTATTGGTTCAAACTTCCTGACGGGTGGTGGTGGCAGTGATACGCTGTTCCTGGATGGTCGTGGCGGATCGACCACCTGGTCAACGGTCACTGACTTTAGTAGTGGAGATCAAGTCAATATCTGGGGCTGGAATGCGGGTACAAGTAAACTATTACTGACTCAAGCCAATGGTGGTGCCAATGGATACACTGGTGCAACTTTCCACTACGACTTAGATAACAACGGATCAATTGACACGTCAATTACCTTCACAGGGTTGGCCTTAGCTGCTGTACCCACAGGAACTGCAATGAGTGTGGTGGGGAATGGGTATTTGTTGATTGGGTAGACTCTAGAAATAAATGGCTGGATGGCTTTCCGTTAAACTTATTCTTTTATTAACTGAAAGCTAGTTAGCCATATATCATGAGCAGATAGTACAGGTGCAGCTTTTTAGGCACTTAAATTAAATTATAAAAACGTATATCAATTACAATGAAAATTACCATTCTATCTGATTTGGAAAAAGCGCTGATACTATGTAGAAGCGCTTTTTTTTCTGCAGCATGGTTTAGTTTACTTATTAATTTTTTGATGATTACGCCTGCAATTTACATGTTGCAGGTATATGATCGTGTTATTAGCACTGGAAATAAATCAACTTTGTTGATGTTGACGTTAATCGTTGCTGTACTTTTTATTACCATGACTGCACTTGAGTGGGTGCGCTCACAAATTTTAGTTAAAGTGAGTAGTCGTTTGGAGATGTTATTAAACCAGCGATTATTCCAAGTTGCTTTTAAGCAGTCCTTATATTCTGGAGGGCAGAAATCCTCGACCCAACCCTTGGATGATTTAACAGGTTTGCGTCAATTTTTGACTGGTAATGGCTTATTTGCCTTTTTCGATGCGCCGTGGATACCCATCTACTTAGCAATATTGTTCGTGTTTCATTCTTGGTTTGGCTGGTTTTCACTCATTACGGCAATCTTACTTTGCTTAATCGCAGCTGCTACAGAAAAATTAACTTCAAAAATACTTAATGAAGCGAATAGGCTGTCTATTGCTACGCGAAACATTCTCGGCAGAAATCTCCGAAATGCTGAGGTGATAGAATCTATGGGGATGGTTAGCAAAATAAGGCAGCGCTGGATGTTGGGTGCAGTCAAAGTGCTAGAACTGCAAGAAATTGCCAGTTCACGTGCCGGCCTATTAACTGCATTATCCAAATTTATTCGCCTTGCCTCGCAATCCTTAATTTTAGGTTTGGGTGCTTATTTGGTAATCGAAAATGAAATCTCTCCTGGCATAATGATTGCTGGATCTATTTTACTGGGCCGAGCATTAGCCCCGGTTGATCTAATTGTAGGAAGTTGGAAAGGTTTTGTTGTGGCTCGTGACCAATACAGACGGCTTAACGAGATGTTGCATAAAATCCCTGCAGATCAAGAGCAGATGCTACTTCCGGATCCGCAAGGTCAAATTCAGTTAGAAAATGCAGTTGTTATCCCACCGGAAAGCAAAGTTCCCGTCATTAAAGGTATCAATCTATTGATTGAAAAAGGCGATATTGTGGGAATTATTGGTGCCAGTGGCGCTGGAAAATCTACGTTACTAAGAGCTATATTAGGTATCTGGCCAACTACGCATGGCAGCATTCGTTTGGATGGTGCTGAAGTTTTTAAATGGAATCGTGAGCATCTTGGTGGCTTTGTTGGATATTTGCCACAAGATATAGAGCTGTTTGAAGGTACGATAAGTGAAAACATTGCTCGTTTTGGCAGCGTAGATTCAGAAAAAGTCATAGCGGCGGCCAAAATGGCTGATGTGCACAACCTGATTTTAGGCTTTGATGAAGGATATGACACCATAATTGGTGCGAGTGGCGGCAATTTGTCAGGTGGGCAGCGACAACGTATAGGGTTGGCGAGAGCGCTTTATGGAAATCCAGTACTAGTGGTGCTTGATGAACCAAACTCGAATCTTGATGAGCAAGGTGAGGCTGCATTAGCGCAAGCATTGCTCAAACTTAAACAACAGAAATCTACGGTACTGATTGTTACTCATCGCAATAACGTGTTGGAGAAAGTAGATAAACTACTTATTCTGCAAGCAGGTATACCTATAGCTTTCGGACCGAGAGATCGCGTCATTTCCCAGATGAAGCAGCAGCAAAATGCATCATCTATGCCAGTTGTGCAAACATTTCAATCTTAAAGTGTTATGACGGATATACAAACGGTGAATAACACTATACATAAAAATTTGCATTCTAATGACAGATCTATTCGGAATATCGGTTCAGCAATAGTCCTTATAACTTTTGGTTTTTTTGGTGTTTGGTCATTTTTTGCACCGATAGACAGTGCAGCTTTAGCACCTGGTATTGTTGTTGTAAAGTCACACAGTAAAACTGTGCAGCATCTTGAAGGTGGTATCGTCGCCAAAATATTGGTCAAGGATGGCGACTTAGTTCAAGAGGGTCAGACATTGCTGATACTAGATGATGCTCAAATTAAAGCCCAGTTGGAAATTGAGCGAGCTCAAAACATTACCTTAGCCGCACAAATTGCTAGGTTGCAAGCTGAGAGAGATCAACTTAAGGCAATTGAATACCCCGAGTTACTCCAAAATGCATCAGACCCAAGAGTCATAAAAGCCAAAATGGCTGAAAACAACGCTTTTAATTCAAGAAAAAGTGCTTATGACGGTGAGGTTGAAATACTTAATCAACGTATAGGACAAACCTTAAGTAAAATTCAGGGTCTGCAAGGTCAGGTCGCGAGTAAAAAACAACTCACTGATTCTTATACAGATGAAATGCGCGATTTAAAGGAATTGCTTGCTGAAGGTTTTTCTGATAAACAACATCTGCGTGAGGTAGAGCGGAATTTAACGCAGCAAAGCGGTGAGATTTACCAACTCAATGCTGAAATAGATACCAGTCGAATGATGGTTAGTGAAGCCCGGTTGCAAATTTTACAAGTCAAAAAAAATTTCCAAGAAGAAGTTGCCAGCAAGCTTAGCGAAGTACAGGCCAAGTTTAATGATGCGGTTGAACGTTTTTCAGCTGCACAGGATAAACTCAACCGTATAGAGATTAAAGCGCCTGCTAGCGGCATTGTGTTCGGCTTAACAGTGCATAATGAAAACAACGTGATCGCACCAGGGCGACCAATCCTTTATATTGTTCCACAAAATGCCGAGTTAATTATTGAGGCACGCGTATCTCCCCTAGATATTGATCGAGTCAGTGTTGGATTGCAGACTGAAGTTCGCTTTAGTGGTTTCAAACAATCTAAAACACCTAAAATGAATGGTAAGGTGATTAATCTATCTGCGGATCGTCTCACCGATGAAAAGACTGGTAATACTTATTACCAAGCTAGAGTTGAACTTACACCAGAAAGCCAAAAACAGCTTGGCAACTTGCAATTATTACCAGGCATGCCTGCAGAGGTTTTTATTAATACTGGGGAAAGAACTTTATTTGAATATCTAATTCAACCAGCAACCAATACTTTTGCTCGCGCATTGATAGAAGATTAATTTCCATGAGTATATTTAAATATAGCTTTCTATTAGTCAGTTTATCATTCAACCAAGGCGCACAAGCTGAAGACCTTCTCACCGTTTATCATCAAGCCTTACAGGCAGACCCTAAGCTAAAAAGTGCTGAAATTAAAGTCGACATAGGATCAGATCAAAAAGGCCAAGCACTTGGTCAAATGTTACCACAAATCAATGTCTCAGCTAACTGGTCTGAAAACGAACAGACTATCAATGGGAGAAGTCAATCCACAACTTCCAATTATCCAGGCACTCGCTACTATGTATCTCTTAATCAAACACTGTTTGATTTTGCCAAGTATTGGGAATGGCAACGCACAGCTAAAATAGAAGATCAATATGCCGCAGAAGCCATAGATGCGCGGAATCAACTAATTTTTAATGTAGTAGATCGTTACTTCAGCACATTAGAAGCAGAAGATCAGCTTAATTTCGCAAAGTTGGAAGAGCAAGCTGCACAAAAAATGCTGAAACAAATACAAAAACAATTTGCTAAGCAACTTATAAAAATTACAGATATTTATGCTGCAGAAGCCCGACTAGATCAGCTACTCGCTGATGTGGCTCAAGCTGAAAACAAGTATATTACAAGTCAGGAAAGTCTTAGGGAGCTAACTGGAGTTGCCCAAACTGAGCTTAATAAACTCCGAGAAAGTGTTGAATATCCAGAAATTCAAGGTAATCTGCAGCAATGGATTGAAATGGCGCAAAGTCAGAACCCTTCGATATTGGCAAAAGGACTTGCCATAAACGCCGCCCAAAACAATATAGATGTACAAAAATCTAAATTTTTTCCGGTTGTCGATTTGCAGCTGAGCTACTACGATAGCAACACTGGCTATCAAAGTATAAATTTAGGCGCAGATGTCAAAACAAGTGTAGCAGCCATTAACGTTAATGTTCCCTTATTTTCTGGTGGCGTCACTACGTACCAAGTTTCTGAAGCCCGGAATCGCTTACAGATAACTAAAAATGATAACGATGCAGCAACACGTGCTATCGCAAAAGAAACTAGCGATGCATACCTCTCTACTAATGCGGGAGTGCGGCGCATCCAAGCCATACAAAGGGCGCTAAAATCAGCCATTAAGTCTAGAGAAGCTATGGAGCGAGGATACAATCTTGGAGTAGTGACAATTAGCGATGTGATCAAATCTCAGCAAGATGAGTTTTCTGTAAAAAAGGATTTAGCCCAAGCAAAATATAACTATATTAAGAATCACGTACGGTTTATGCATGCTATTGGCTCAATAAATGAAGAGAACTTGAAAGAAATTAATGATTGGTTAGAAGTAAAAGTCCAAAAATAATTGTAACTTTGACAAAGCAACGTTAGTCTCAACTGTTACTTGGAAAGCATTACATGCAGCTTGATAGGCAAAGAAGATAAATAAAGAAGTGCCAAAAATTTACTGGGGATAAATATGACTCAAAGTTGTGATTAAGCTTACTTAAGATTAAGGGTGAAATATCTCATTACAAAGATGGAGGGAACACTCTATTGAGCACGCCCCTCAAACCATCTCTTCTTATAACTCTGAATACACGTTTATATATAGCTGGGTTAATTAAGTAAGCTAATAAATAATTCGATCTTGTTGCAGCAAATTTTGCTTCTGAAGGAATTATTGGCGGGTTATTATCAAAACAGCCTATTTTTAACTTGTTTAATAAAACATTCCAATGCTCGGCTGCGTTAGCTATACCGTAGTCTTTTTCAACCAATAATTTTGCCTGCGTGACGATGGTTTTTCTATCTTCAACAGAAGCTACAAGTTGCTCAATTGCGTTAAACCACTGCTCGGTTTCATTGCTAACTAAAAGACCTGTCACGCCATTTATAATAACGTCAGAATAGGGTGGGACATTTGAACAAATCACCGGAATGCCTGCGAGGCTGTAATCAAAAAATTTCACAGCACTTTTACACGAGCTAAACAATGAGTTATCTAAGGGGATAATGCCAATCGGGTTCTCTATGTTGCGGATAAACACTTTAAATTCATCATAATTAAAATTAGGTGCGCGTTCACACTTCACCCCTGCCTTTTCAAAAGCATTGCCCGGTGGACCAATCACAAGCACCTTGATTGCCAAATCTTGGCGTTTCGTTAATTGTGTGATGGCTGGTAGTATAAAATCAACCAGCACAGCATCGGTTGATGCGACAATAAGTGTTGCTACACCATTTTGCCAAGTGCTCTGGTTAACGGGCTTAAGTTCGCCTGATTCCACGCAATTAGGGATGATAACAACTGGCCTATCAAACGGCTCCATTTGCAGACCTAGCCGTTTAGTGGTTACGGTGACGCAATTAACCATTGGCAATATTTTTTTTAACAACCCTAAATATCCAGATAGCCCTGCTTTGTGATGTGAAAGAAATCCGGGTAAATCAAACAGTAAATCATCAATTTCAAAAATAATTTTTTTACCAAGTTGCGCAGCTTTCGCAACGATTTGTAAAACTTGCATATCCAAATTCCGCTGAACAACAAGCACATCTGCCCAAGCAATGCTTTCCTCATCACATTGTTGTACAGTTTTGCACATTAAATCCCCATGATGGGAGGTAGCCCAAGCATGTAAAGGATTACCTAATCTTACGTGGAAGTGAGAATGTTCAATATTGAACGCGAGAGCTAATACTTTAACTTTTGGCTTTTCTAGGAGTAATTGTTTGCCTCTGCCAATTTTTGTGCCTGTTTGAATCGCAAGTAATACATATTGAAAATCATATTTGCGATCGTCCAAAGCAAAGCTTTCTACACAAGCAAGTGCTTTTTCATTAAGCCTCATATTACTTAGTTTAGCTGCAACATCCGCAGGTAGTTTAACGGCATTTATTTCAACAATCGTATATTGGGAGTCTTGAAACAACTCCTGAATCGATTCGCGCGTAAAAAATCTGAGGTGTGTTCGGTCTAAAATACCTAAATCGCTATAATCCCAACGACCATCCAATAGCATTGCACGAATCGTTACATGGGCGACATTAGGCACTGATGCAACAATTGCGCCACCTTCTACTAGTAAATTTTGGCATTGTTTTAGTACCTCACTTGGCTCTGCAATATGCTCAAGTACATCGCCAAAACTAATCACATCAAACCTTTTATCTGGAAAATCTGCTATAAAGTCTTCAACTAGTCCTACAAAAACATAATCTAGCTTTTGACTTGCTAACGTTGCTGACGCCTGATTTGGCTCAATTCCCCATACAGTGTGGCCTGCTGCCTTTAGAGCACTGCCAAAATATCCAGTTGAACAACCTACCTCTAAAACATGCAAAAGTTTTCCATCTGCAAATTTTTCTACAAACTCGTAGGCCATGGTGTGTGAGTTGTTTTTGACTGATAAGTCAATAATGCCTTGATATTTTATTTCGCTCATACCTAAAATATGCCTCTTATTTACCTGTTTTTGTTATCAATGCAAACTTAACAATCGCCTGCATAACTTTAAATATTTACTGGGATTTTTTGCGAAGTTTATTTGCCATATATCTCAATGGCTTTGTGATACGCCAACTTCGACTATTCAAAAACTCTTTAATCGATTGCTCTTTTTCTAAAACTGTCTGATTTAAAGCCACAATTTGACTACTAAGTTCAGATAACTCTTGAATTCGTAGTAAAAGCTCCTCATCTGGCGGTATTGTTCGAGCAGTCCATTCATTTGTGATCTGATCCAACAATATTTTTTCTCGCAAATGCATATTCAAATGGCCTGCAGAAACATTTTCTTCCGTACCTGCAACAAAAAGTTTCCCTAGAGAATTACTACCTTTACGGATAATGCACATTGAATTTACGAACTCAATTGAGTGAATATCCTCAATTGTTTTTTCATGCATCTTAAAATTGTATTTTGTAAAAAATCCGAGAAATATATCAACGCGGCTTTTTTTAATCCCCCAGTGTTCGTAATTAATAGTGTCGGCGAGTCGCTTAAAAAATGTAATGGCTGAGAAAGGATCGTATAAACCTCCCTCAAATTCTTGCCAGTAGCTGCAATGCAAGTCTTCCACAACATAGATTCCCCCATTGACCAATTTCGGAAAGTATCTATTAAAAGATTTCACTATGTCACTTGAGCGATGTGATGCGTCATCAATGATTAAATCAAAAACGGGCGCATGTTCTATGATAGCCGTCTGCGTAGTATCAGAATTAACATCACCTGTTACTACGGCAATACGTGGGTCAAAATATTTAAGGTTAGCGCAATTCAGATCAATGTCACAACCAACTAATTTATTAGCTTTAGGAAAATATTCCGCCCATATTTCAAGAGAGCCTCCGTTTTGAACACCCAATTCCAATATATTAATATTTTGGTCTCTAAATTTATTAAAAATTCGATCATATTCAGAGAGGTAGCTTAACCACTTAAGAGATACTTTACCTTTGTGCTGGATATATAGTTGCTTCAATGATTTCCTAGTCATTTTGAACTTCAAATGCTATGCTTTCGAATGGAATTCCCATCAATCCCCACCGAATTTTGCTAGAAAAAACATTAATGATAAGCGCATCATGGAGGTAGTGATGTTGTACATTTTTATCATAATCACCTTCAGCTATAGATGCTGTAATTGGATATTGGCCATCTGGCAACATGGGGAGTTTAAATACAAATTCACCAATAAACTTCTGCCCAGCCAATATCTGACGAGGTGAGGAGCTGGTAAATGGTAAGGTGTTTTCTCCAAACAATACCTGACCAAGTCTATCGTTTACAATAAAACCTAAGATCGGGCTGAGCAAAATTTCATTGGCTTTTGCACGTATGGTCAAGCGAACTCTTTCACCGCCTTTAAATATTTTAGTTGTATCAGGTATGAGTTTAGTTAAAGAAATTGATATGATTTCCGCAACTCCGGTCTCCCAACCACTGGCATCAATAATATTATCTTGGGTTAATGCTCTAGATCCATAATCCACTATACCAATATCTGAAGCTTGTTCTAAAGAAATATTGGAAGAGTTGTTGATAGGCTTCGCTTCGCTTAACTTGGCTATGTCGCCGTAAACTTCTTGTAATGTATATTTCAGATATGCTTCTACTACATTCTTTGAAGACCCAGCTTGCTGAACCTTGCCATGATCTAACCATAAACTACTTTTACATAGATTTTGCACAGAACTTGTATCGTGGCTAACAAATATAAGTGTCCCGTGTTTCTGAAATGAGCGAATAAAGCGCATACATTTCTGAGTAAATACTGCATCACCTACGGCCAACGCCTCATCAATAACTAGAATATCTGCATCTACATTTGCAATTACAGCAAAAGCAAGTCTTACCATCATGCCACTTGAGTAAGTTTTGACAGGCTGTTCAATAAACTCCTCTATACCTGAAAAAGCAACAATATCATCAAAGCGCACCTTGATCTCTTCATTGGTTAATCCCAGAATGCTAGCGTTCATATAGACATTCTCGCGGCCAGTAAATTCTGGATTGAACCCAGACCCTAGTTCCAGCAATGCTGCAATACGGCCTCTAGTTTCAATGCTGCCATTTGTAGGTGTCAGAGTACCGCAAATGAGTTGTAGTAGGGTTGATTTTCCGCTGCCGTTTCGTCCAATGATACCGACAGTTTCACCTTTCTTTATTTCAAGCGACACGTCTTTAAGTGCCCAAAACTCGCGAAAGTATTGCTTGTTGGTTTTACCTGCCATGCGCCTGATCTGAGGCATTATAAACTGCTTGAGCCTATCACGAGGGGTTTCATAAATTTGGTAGCATTTACTGAGGTTGATCACACTGATGGCAACTTCATTAGAGGACATCGGCAAATCCCTTTCTGGTTTTTTGGAACAAGGCATAACCAACCCAGGCAACTACAATAGCAGCTGCAGTATAAATACCTAAACCAATCCAATCAGGAATATTTCCCCAAATTAGCACCTCCCGCGCCTGCTCAATAATAAAGGTGAGCGGGTTAGCAATGATGAATGGACGAAACTTCTCTGGTACTGCAGTCAGTGGATAAAAAACAGGGGAAAGAAACATTAATACGGTGGTGAAAATGCCGATAGTTTGCCCGACATCACGTAAAAATACACCCAAAGCTGCCAGCATCCATGCAAGCCCTAGCGTTACTATAACCAGAGGGAGAAATATCAAGGGTGCAAAAATTACCGTCCAATGCAAGTAACCATTAAAAAGCACAAATGCAGCTAGAAGCACACTTAGACTAACAAGGCTATGAAATAACGCAGCACCCATGGCAATGACCGGAAGTATTTCAATCGGAAACACAACTTTTTTGACATAATTAACATTGGAAAGAATGAGTGATGGTGCTCGATTTACCACTTCACTAAACAAACCTAGCACAATCATGCCCACAAATAACACTACAGCGAATAGCGTTCTACTCTCGTCACCACCCCAGCGTGATTTAAAAATGACAGAAAACACAAAGGTATATACCACCAGCATGAACACCGGGTTAAAAAACGACCATGCCAATCCCATCGCTGACCCTTTGTAGCGACCAACAACTTCGCGTTTTGTCATTTGCATAATGAGATGACGGTTTCGCCATAAACTCTTTAGCAAATATAGGAGGGATGTGGGATGAGTAGCATGCGGATTAGTTAATGTTGAAGAATGTGTCATTACAAATGTTCACTAATTCCTGATGATTAATACACTGTTTATTTTGGAATATTAATATTATTTTCAAAGATTAAATTTTAACTCAATAACGCAAATTAACCCATCTTATATGAAGTACAAGTGCAATAAATTTCAACTCAAGGAGCAAAACATGACAAACAAAACCGTCAACAAAACAACACCACAAGTATCACGCATCATCAAAATAGCAACATGCCCGACCTGTTCTGGCAAAGCCACTCTTACTTATCATTTCGGTTGTAGTGACGATAAGCAAGTTTACATTCGCATCGTCGCTAATTCAGGCGGTGGTTTCTTCAGTGATGAGTGGATAAATTTAACAGATATACAGGCTGCATTGGATAGTGCGCCGTTCCCAGTGACATCATTTCCATTTATCAAGTTATTCATCGGTAAGTCAGTCAATACGCCCGGCTTTCTGCTGGCTGTGCTGAAACATGAAGGACTGGTCAAATTGCTGGAAGGCAAGATACGTGGCTATGAAAAGCTAGACCCAACGCCTTTTATGCTTGAGCTGGATAAGCTGGTTTCTTCAGACGTAAATCTAAAGCATGAGTCAGTTCCGACCATCAAAAAAATCTCACCAACACTCCCACCTAAAAAATCCAAACTGGCATAAGCGCCAATCTCAAGTATTCCATAAATTCCACAAATCGCTCCGATGTAGTAGAAGTCCGCTGTTCTCAAAAAATACCTAGCCATAACAACAAGCCAGTCAAGGGCTCTTCCGCTTCGCAACGAAGCAAACAAGTTATACCGAGCTTATACCGACCCAAATTTTAAATTCTTACCTAATTTATAAACAAAACGGAGTACCTCATGGAATTCATCACATTAACTGTGATTACTTTTCTGTGCCTGCTTTTCGAGACCACCCGAAAATTTGGCATCGTTTTATTCATCCTGCTGTTTTTAGCATTTCCGCTCACATTTATCTCACTCGCCGCAATCACGATTCATTTTATCAACCGTCACAAACATAAAAGGACTAAACACTATGTACCACCAACATTACCTAGAAGTCATTGAAGCAGTACTCGCCTGGGATTTGCCGGAAGAAGCGCTAGCTGATGCCATCAATCAACAATTTACATTTATCACACACCGATCAGGAGACGTAAATGATCAAGATCCATCACTTCAATGAAGCCTGTCAGTATTATTCACAGCAAAAGATCGGTTTAAGGCTATTGCAGGATCAAGCCGCTGTCATGTTAGGTCTTTGCCAAAACACACATTCTTCAGTCAGTAACGCATTAGAAATTACCCAAGGAGATATTGATTGGCTGCTACAGCAACCCGAAGCCATGCAGGACTATGGTGACTATCTTGGCGGTTATATCTATGTCTGCGAAACAGCTGATGATCTATTTCAAATTCATGGCTGCGACTTTGAATGGGCCGAAGGGCATGATGGCAACTGGCCTAATGTTACCAATATTGCAATGTCGTGGGATGCCTGCAACTACTTGGATGAATCTTCAGGTGATCCGCAATGGTTCATTTTTCTGCTGTGCTGGAACAATGCGGGTGGTCCTGTCTATTTCGTACCAAAACACTTATGGGCTAAGGCTAGAGTCACTGAGCATATTGAAGCGACCAATCCTACCCTGCATACCTGAGTGCAACGCTCAGCTGTTTTTTATCTGATCTACCTACCACCCCCACCCACCACCAAATCTCAATAGGCTAAAAACGATCCGGCACCATGCGGAGGATTTTGCACGTCTGTTGCTTATGGGGGGGGAGGGGTGGCACTTAAATTTAATCTTAAGGAATTTTAATCATGACACTATCAACTATTACCCGTCATAAAGTCAGTGACAAACAACGCATTCAACATACCGCTGATTTATTCGGTATCCGTTTTCCACTCAATATCGAGCCTGCTGTTTATTCAATTGCTGGCAATATTGCATCTGAATACAATGGGGCTTATTGGGAGTTTTACGCATTAAGCAATGGGGGCTTTTATATGGCACCATGCTCAGATCAATCGTATCAAGTCAGTTGTGATAATGGCTATGAAGGAAAGCTGTCAGCCGATGCATTAGGCATTACGGCTTGTCTGTATGCTTATAGTCATTTGTCGTTTAGCAGCAATCCGGCTTTTGCTGAAATATGCGCTAATCATTATCACTGGTTACGCGAGTACATGCTGCAACATTCAGAAGCCTCAAAGATTCTTGGCGCGATTGATTAGCGTGTTCAGGCAATAATCAAGACAAAAACACCTATATGCTGTATTAACTAGTACCGTAGCCTTATAGCTTTATAGGTGTTGATGCATCTTAGTAATGTAGAATTTATCTGAATAACAGATTGATCGAATTGAATACACGAAATTCTTTATATTTTTTGGAGAGACTATGTCGTTTTTGAAGTGTTTTGCTATTGGATTGATGGTTTTGTTTTTAGGTGGATGCGCGACACCTACTAAAATGAGTGATGCGAGTATGACCCGTTATGATAAGGACACTGAATATGCTTTAACACCACGACCAGATGGCTTTAGTTTAGCTATCAACTATGCAAGGTATCAGTTCATCCCAGAAAGTAGCGCTGTAGCTACATCATGCAAAAGCGCTTTAACTGCAATAGCCTATGAACTTGCAGATAAACAGGGACGTAAAATTCAACCAATTAACGAGCAGAGAATTCGCATTTCGATGGGTCGTAATGGTGTCTCTGGCATCACATCCTGTTCTGCGTTGGCTGTTGTCGAGTGGCAGACTCTATAAAAAGTCCGTAATTAAATTTTAATTAAATAATTCAGCGGAGGCATAATGAAAATTGTATTAACTTTTATTCTGATTATGTTTTTTCTGAATGTGCATGCTGGCGAAGAAAAAATATATCAACAAGATGCAGTCGGCAATACGCAATATCACAAACCTTCCGCTGTAATTCAAAAAGACGGTCGTATTGTTGAGACTGATTCTATCGGCAATAAGCAGTATCACAAACAGCAGTATCAGATCAAAGATAGCAAGGTCTACCAGACGGATTCAGTAGGAAATATCCAGTATCACAAACCACATTCTGTTATTAAGTAATCCTGTTTGTATGCATCTTATTAATCAGGGTGGTGTAGGGGATGCAATTTTTATAAACTCTCTACCGAGTTTGATTTGTATAAGTGATATTCCTATAAAATCTGATCAACAAAACTAAGAACAGTATTGGCAATTATTATGATTAGTCCAACCGATGCCACAACTATTGACTCCCGTGATGCATACCCGATTGATGAGTGTGTAGCCAAAATGCTTGGTTGGATGCAAGGCTCCGAGCGTCTTGAAAAGATAAAGGTAGATGAACGCGGCATCCTGCCTGATATGCTGCCCCATATCTATAGGTTGGTTTATACCCTTGATGAGCATCTGGATCAACTTAAAGAAAGAGCTCGTCTGGAGCTTTTTGATGCTGCTGATGCTTTTGCAGATGCTCTTGACGGAACCCCTGAGAAAGATGCACGTAGCGACATAATTGATCAAAAATACATTGCCATTAATGATTGTGCAAAGCTTATTATGAAAGCCCACTTTTATAAATCAGAGATCAGAAAAGAACTCGCTAAAGGTGAACAGTCGCAGCTTAAAATCGACCATGTTAAAAAAGATGGTGATGGCGTGGATATCATCTTCATTAAGCTCGACAGCCTTGATGACTGGGCGAAAAAGTATTCGGTTAATATAATTGATGTGCCAGATAGCATTTCAGGTATTACACATGAGTCGAAAAAACAGTTAATAAATGAAATTAAGCCATGGATGATTCCTGAACAAGATGATCCTGACCCTGAACAACCTTGGTATATTCCTGCGAGATACTTTGCAAGACAACTTGTTAAAGATGATTCAACCCTGCTGACTAAAAAAGATCTATTGGCAGAAAAAGTTGCTCAATCGTTAAAAAGCGTCGGTATTTATAAACGTGGCGGCAAGCTTCCACATAACCCGGGAACGGTCAAAAAATCATTTTCAAACGTGAATTTTGGATAAAACTTTCAAACTCTCAGCGAAAGTTTTCATAAGAATTATTCTGCAACCCTTTCTCAGCCTAGCTTCCAAAAGAACTTTCATCATCTATTGCAGGCGTTAAACGCTCAAGCATCATTCTTCTTGTCATGAACAACGACATTTTGTCGGATAAGGAGAAAGATGACAAATCACGTAATAAAAGCTCTTGATGCTGCCGTGGCGTCAACATTTGATAGCGAACAGTCAGTAAGAACTGATTCGTTACCAATTGGTATTGTAAATCTAGATAACGCTACACAATTAGATCCGACAGGCTTTCCAAATCAACCGCGCAAAGCGAGTAAACAGATGCCTGGAACTTTGCCCAACACTTTTTTCATGTGGGGATCATATGGCATCACTATTCGCTATAACGTCATCAGTAAAAAAGTCTCTATCACTATCCCCGGCGTTACGGGCACGCCCGATAACGCTGACAACGTTGCGATAGCACATCTTATGAGTCTGGCTAATCTTAATGATATGTCGACAGGTCAGATGATGAGTTTTATTGGTGTAATCGCTGATAAGAACCAATTTAATCCGGTTGTAGACTGGATCATGGGTAAGCCTTGGGACGGTAAAGATAGGCTTGATAATTTTTATGCCACTTTAGTACAGCGTACTGACTTTCCTGAAGAGCTTAAACTGGCGCTAATGTATCGCTGGTTACTAAGTGCAGTTGCTGCAGTACTCAAGCCAAGTGGTTTCAAAGCTAGAGGCGTACTCACGCTGCAAGGCCCTCAATCAATTGGTAAAACCTCATGGATCAGCGCTTTAGTGCCGGACGCTATTTTGCGCGAAGGTGTACTAAAACTTGATCATCACCTTGATGCAGGCAATAAAGATTCAATCATTACTGCTGTCTGTCACTGGATTGTTGAGATTGGCGAACTTGACTCCAGCTTTAAAAAAGACATTGCACGCTTAAAAGGCTTTCTAACGGCTGATCGTGACAAAGTACGCCGCCCTTACGGCAGGACGGATTCCGAGTATCCACGCCGTACCGTATTCTGTGCCACCGTCAACGAACATGATTTTTTGGTGGATTCTACGGGCAATTCACGTTGGTGGACGATACCGGTTACTGCTGTCAATTACAGTCACAACATTGATATGCAGCAGCTGTTTGCGCAGCTTGCTGTAGATTTTCAAAATGGTGCGCAATGGTGGCTCACTCGTGAAGAAGAGCAGTTACTTGAGCTGCACAACAAAGAACATCGCAATGTTAGTGCAATCCGTGAGCGCATTCTTGAAGCTTTAGACCTTGATCACGTCAATGACAGTGGTCTGCCAGCGCTTACTCCAACGCAGTTATTGCAAAAACTCGATATTAAAAATCCTACTAATACGCAAAGCAAGGAATGTGCATCTGTGCTGCGTGAGTTTGTTGGTGAGTCTAAAAAAATTCAGGGTCAATACAAATGGCGTATTCCATTCAGAAAAGATGGCTGGGATCCTTTAGTGACGAAGGAACCTGTTTTCTGAGTTGCTCGCTAATGGTGCCACCACCACCCACCACTTTTTGTCATTAGTTGCATGCTTGAGTCGGCCTCTATGGTGGGGGTAGGTGGGGTAGCAGATTTGGGAAATTGTAAAAATATAAATTTAGATATAGCAGGGCGATGTTCAGTAAGCAGTATTGGGAATTTTTAGCAGTTGCTACCACCTCCACCCCCAAGTGGAAAGCGTTTACGGTGTATCAGGATTTGAAGTGATAGCAAGTGGCTGCAATATTTTTAGTATACGGACATCACAAACATACAAATTAATTGGAGTTAGAAAATGATAGAAAATGTAAAAAATAAAAATGACGAATCATCTCAAAATGATCTCATTACCCAGCTTATTTTAAGCAATATCCCGACATTAACCCGTGGGGATATTTATTTGGCTAAAGATTTAATAGGTTTGGCTGTCTGGGAGACCTTGAGTAAGGGCATGCGTATTGGTCTCGGTAGTGTGATTTTTGAACTGGTTGAAAATAGATTGCTACCTCTTACATATGTTGGAAAGTCCAAGAGTAACAAGTGTATGTACCGGCTTGATTAGTAAGCTATCACTCACATTGGTTGCGGTGCATTTAAGGCCGCAATCATCAACGAATTTATATCAAATTATTCAGGAGAATTTTATGGCAATTGTAAAGTTAACCCAGCAGTTTATTGATACCCAATTAGTATGCCCGGTTGGTGTTAAACACTCAGAGTTCGTAAGTGACGAACGCAGTGGCTTGTATGTTGAAGTACGCAGTTCCAGTAATGGCCAGGGTACTTACTACTTACGCTATAAGGATGTATCTGGTAAATCCTGCCATCAGAAAATTGGTCGCACTGTTGATATCAGCCTTGCTGATGCACGTCGCAAAGTTAAGGAGCTGAAAGCGGAAATTGAGCTTGGTGCCGATCCACGTGCCGAGGAAAAAGCACGCAAAGCAGTCATAACGTTTGATGAGTTTTTTAACGATCACTACTTGCCTTATGTTAAGCCTCGCAAGCGTAGCTGGGAACGTGATGAAGAATTGTATCGTTTACGCATCAAGGCTGTGTTTGGTGCTAAGCGCTTGAATCAGGTATCGCGTTTACAGATTCAAACTTTTCATTCGAGTTTGATTGCTGAAGGCTTGGCTGCTGCTACGGCTAATCATCATATAAAACTGATCAGGCACATGCTGAACCTAAGTGTCGAGTGGGAAATGCTGGAAAAGAACCCGGCAAGCCGCATTCACATGTTTGCAGAAGATAACAAAGTGGAGCGTCTTATGACTAATGAGCAGCTTGCTAACCTACTTCATGTGCTTAGAACAGATTCACGTCGTTCAGTCTGCTTAATTGCACTGTTCTTGCTTGCAACTGGTTGCCGCTTAAATGAGGCGTTACGTGCTACCTGGGCACAGGTGGATCAGGAAAAGCGTATATGGCGTATTCCAGCCAGCAACAGTAAATCTAAACGCATGAGACCAGTGCCGCTTAACGACACTGCATTTGAAGTCATTAACCAACTTAATACGGAGGGTGTTTACGAACATTTATTTATTAATACTAAGACCAAAGCCAGATATACATGTGTCGCGAATGTCTGGCATAAACTGAGGGCTAAAGCAGGTATGCCGGGGCTTCGTTTGCATGATTTACGCCATAACGCAGCCTCCAACCTTATCAATTCTGGTAGTAGTCTGTATATCGTTCAGCAGATATTGGGCCACAGTGTTCCTTCAGTTACGCAAAGGTACGCTCATATTTCTGTTAAATCTTTGAATGATGCCAGTGATAATGCTTCTACGATTATCAAAGATGCATCAAGGCCAAGCGTACAGGAAGAAAAAGCTGCCTAAGTTTGTAAGTTCGGGCGGGGTTAGGGCGCAGTTCAGGCCCACCTCGCCATTTTCCTGTGGCATAGGCTGGTCGTTTTGCGTACTGGATACTCAGCCCATCCCCGGAATTTCAATGCGCCATTATGTTGTCATAGTGTTCATGCTGCTCTGAGTGTATTTTTAGTCACTCTTGTGTTGGTAAGAAGACTAGCAAATTACTTTTTGCAAAAATATTGACTGCCTCCCCCTGCATGATGCAAATCCGGCTCGGTAAATTTCGGCAGAAAATGTAGTGGTAACTGATTGTTTTACATTGGTTTTAGCAAAATGAAAGAGCTGATTCTTCCACAATAAGTTCGGAATATTTTCGGTTTTTGAGATTTTAGCCAGATACATCAAAAAAATTACTTAAAATTCTTCTACTTTGAAAATTCATAGCAAGCGCTCTCCTGTACTTTTAATCCGTTTGTCGTGGGTTCGATCCCCGCACACCCTACCAAGATATATAAGGCTTAGTCAGAGATGACTAAGCCTTTTTCTTTTTGCACATCGT
>LNAP01002097.1_pt1 | contig 20276 bp, 18 predicted proteins | sample 602601 | NCBI WGS metagenome assembly LNAP01 (sample SAMN02440304, study PRJNA202911) | soil metagenome | biome: Subtropical and temperate rainforests or woodlands; isolation source: soil samples (1 kg each in a 20% v/v slurry with milli Q water) were... ...
ACCCTATCGTCTAGAGGCCTAGGACACCACCCTTTCACGGTGGCTACCGGGGTTCGAATCCCCGTAGGGTCGCCAGTTTCACGCAAGTGAAGCCGGCACGAGTTGTCAACACTCGGCTCCGCAAGGAGTGAACGTTGTCTACCAGGAGTGGTAGTTCAGTTGGTTAGAATACCGGCCTGTCACGCCGGGGGTCGCGGGTTCGAGTCCCGTCCACTCCGCCATATACAAAGCCTAAGTGGTTGATCCACTTAGGCTTTTTTCTTTTTTCGGCATGGTGGACTCGTTTCTATTGCCGATTTATTGCCGATGCCGATCACGCTTGGCGGCTGTTTTCACGCACTTACCCTACTACCCGCTCAGTGATTGACGAAAACTTCAGGGGCCGAGGTGCTGCGATCAAAGCGATGCGGCTGGCCGGAGCCACAGCGGACTACTAGCTCATCCTGACCGTGTGCAGGGCGGTGATGGAGCGGGGTGCCAAGTCGCTTGGCCTCAACCCCCTTGTGCATCAGCATTCGGAGCGGGCACGGCGCGCTGATCGCCCTCGTGGGTCGGTCGATGCCACACAGGGGCACAGCAACTAGGCCATCGCAATGGGCGGTGTACCGGCCAGCGGCCGCACCGAGATGCCTCGGCACTGCGGCTGTCGGACGTGAAGCGCGAACGCCTGCAGGTGCTGGAGACTGGAGACCTCTGAGGCGCCCCACAACTCTCGGTGGCGGACTACGCCAAGCTCGCGGGTAAGTCGCGCCGCTGGTTCACCTACGAGATCCAGGTCGGCAATCACTGCGGATGCGACCCACGACCTGATGGAGCCTTGAGCGCCGCGCGGCGCAGCGGACACCCCGCGATGCGCCGCACTCCCCGACCTTCAGGACACGGACCGGGCGCGGCGCGCGAACCGCTCCTGCGGTTCGGTTAGTCCCCCACAGGGATGCAACAGATAAGCCATCACGATGGGCGGTGCACTGGCCAGCGGCCGCACCGCGATGCCCCTGCACTTGTAGCCCGCCAGCCGCGCTGCTGGCGCGATGTTGATGCCGTATCCCGCGGCCACGAGCGTCATCGCCATGTCAAGAGTGCCCACCGTCTGCTCGTGCGCCTGAGGTACATCCCCCAACAGCCGATGCGCCGTGGCATGCCACGGTTCATAGACGGTGGAATGCGCGCTGATGATTGGCTGCTTCAGCACTTCGTGGCACGGCACTTCACGGTAGATCAAGAGGTGCGAGCGCTTGGCGACAGCGACTGCGAGCGTGTCGTGCCACAGCGGCTCGCACACCCATCCCGGCCACTTCAAGTCCGCGGGGGAAAGCGCGAAGTCGAAGCTGTCTCTCGACGTTTCACTCTCGTGCGCAGATGCTGCGCACTTGATCAATGCGGCCGTCTCAGGCTCTTCGGCACGCTGCAGCGCCAGTACATCGGCAAGCTGTGAAGGCACCCACTCACCGATCACGGCCACCCGGATGGCGATGGAAGCATCGCTTGATGTCACGTCCTACTTCCTCCCAGGCAGAAACTCGCGGCGGCGGCGAACGCATAAAACGTGCAACCGCGATCATGAGTTAAGTTTAACGTGGTTTATCTACGGGCAATGCTCGACGCTTTTGCCAATGCAGAAGCGCCCGATTCAAAGAGGCCGACCGACCGGCACGACCACCTACGAAGCAGAACCAGCCATCGCGTTTGGGGCCGCCGTTCGCGATGAGAGAACCAGCCAGGGCATCGCCCAGGAAACGCTGGCTCATCTGGCCGGTATCGAGCGCTCGCACATGGGAAAGATCGAGCGCGGAGAGCACACACCCACGCTCCCCTTGATCCTCAAGATCGCCCGTGCGTTGAAATGCAGTTCCGCACACTTGATGGCCCTGACCGAGGCCAAGCTGCGCTGAGAGACTAGGGCTATCAAATCGTGGCGTGACACGAGTCATCAGTAGGCAATCGCGTGCGTCTTCCGGCCGGCAAGTGAAGCGACGGCTCGGCGCCAGCAATCTCAATCTCGCCAGGTCCGAATTGGATGCGCAATGGGACTTCATTCCCTTGGAATGTTCGCTTCGGTAATGACGTCCTTCCAGCGCTGAAGATCCTTCCGAATCAGCGCTCCAACTGCCTTGTCGTCACCGATCACGGGCTCGTAGCCAAGCTTGCGAAGTCGCGCTGAAAGTTCGGCGTCGCGCAGCGCGGCCATGGATGCATCGCGCAACTGGGCAACGATTGCTGCGGGCGTGCCTGCTGGCGCAAGAATGGCGTACCAGATGTCGTGCGTCAGACCGGGAATGCCTGCTTCGGCGAGTGTTGGCACGTCCGGCAGCAGCGGACTTCTCTTGTCGCTCAGAATCGCGATGCCGCGAAGCTTGCCACCCACGATCTGTTGTGTCAGCGAAGAGGCGCTGGTGAGCACGGCGTTCGTCTGCCCGCCCATCGCATCGTTGATCGCCGGGCCAGTCCCGCGATAAGGGATGTGACGCAGCTTCAACGGCGTTTTCAGGTTCAGCAGTTCACCGAAAAGATGCGGCGAAGTCCCCATCCCAGGCGTGCCGAAGGTGATCGGCTCCTTTGCCGATGTGGCGATCAACTCCTTCAAGTTCTTCGCCTGCAGCCCTGGATTGATTGCGAGCACCAACGGTGTCGTCGCGACCATCGAAATCGGCTCGAAGTCCTTGATGGGATCGAACGGCACCGAGGCATACATGTTCGGGTTCGTCGCGAGAATCTCGTTCGCAAACAGAACCGTGTATCCGTCGTGCGGCGAGCGCGCGACTTCCGCGGTGCCGATGTTGCCGCCGGCACCTGGGCGGTTGTCGATGATGACCGTCTGCTTCAGGATGGACGAGAGCTTCTCGGCAAACGGCCGCGCCACCGAATCGAAGCCTCCCCCAGGAGGGAATGGAACGACCATGCGGATCGGCTTGTTCGGGAATGCGTCGGCGGCCAATGCGCCTTGCATTGCGGCGCTGGCCAGGGTTGCAAGGACCGCAGCAAACGCGCGCAGCAGCGACCTACGATGGCTTGAAGGACTTGTCTCCATTGGTCTCTTTCGTTATGTATGAATCTGATCACTTCGAACTGGATTGCTCAAGCTCACGCATTACCGCGTCACCCATCTGCACCGTCGAGACAAAGGGCGCACCCGCCTCGACAATGTCACGAGTCCGCGCGCCGGAAGTCACTACACGCTCCACCACGCCTTCGAGGAAGTCGGCCTCCTGCGGCAGGTTGAACGTGTGGCGCAGGCACATGCCGAAGCTCAGGATCGAGCCCAGAGGATTGGCGATACCCTGCCCAGCGATGTCCGGTGCGCTGCCGTGGATGGGTTCGTACAGCGCCTTGCGGCCGGAGTCCGAGGGCGCGCTCAAAGAGGCCGAGGGCAACATGCCGATCGAGCCGGCGACCATGGCAGCGCAATCCGACAAGATGTCACCGAACAGGTTTTCGGTGACGATCACATCGAACTGGCGCGGATTGCGTACCAATTGCATCGCCGCGTTGTCGACATAGAGGTGAGAAAGCTCCACGTCGCTGAACTCCGCCTTGTGAACTGCCTCGACGGTCTCGCGCCAAAGAATGCCGTTCTCGAGCACGTTCGACTTGTCCACCGAGCATAGGCGCCCGTTGCGTGAGCGCGCGAGCAGGAAGGCGGCACGCGCGATGCGAGCGATCTCGCCCTCCGTGTACACCATGCTGTTGACGACGCGGCGCTGACCGTCGGGCAGGGTCTCGATTCCCCTCGGGGTGCCGAAGTACATGCCACCGGCAAGTTCGCGCACCAGGATCATGTCGGTGCCCTCCAGCACCTCGGGGCGCAGTGTCGAAGCTGCCGCAAGGGCCTTGATGGCGCGTACTGGCCGCAGGTTGATGAAGAGGTCGAGTTCCTTGCGCATGCGCAACAGCTGATCGAACTTGTTGTGCTCGGGCGGAATAAACGCGTACTCCGGCGAGCCGGTGGCGCCGAAGAGGATCGCGTCGCTCTCAGTCACGGCCTTCCAGGTCTGGTCGCGCATCAGGTGGCCGTGAGCCTTCCAGGCGGAAATGCCGAAGAGTTCCTCCTGTACCCCCATGCGGACGCCGCGATTCGTGCCGAACCATTCGACGACGCGCCGCGTCTGCGCCATGATTTCGGGACCGATGCCGTCGCCGGCGAGGATGAGAACTTTCTTCACGATGGGCTGCTCCGTTTGTCGATAGATCCAGGGGTGCGCGACTTCGTCGTCGCGGCGAAAACGTTCAATCGCAGCGCGGTCGCGCAGCGTCATGCTGATGTCGTCGAGGCCCTCGAGAAGGCCGGCGCGGCGATCGGGTTCGATCTCGAAGGACAGCACGCGGCCGGTTGGCGTGGTGACGGTTTGGACTTGAAGGTCGACCGTGATAAGTGGAGACGAGGCGTGTTCGAGCTCCTGCGCGATCGCCGCTATTTCGGCGGCCGGCAAGCGAACCGGCAATAGCCCGTTCTGGAAGCTGTTCGCGTAGAAGATGTCACCGAAGCTCGGCGCGATCACGGCGCGCACACCCCAGTCGACCAGCGCCCACACGGCGTGTTCGCGCGAACTGCCGCAGCCGAAGTTCTCGCCGGCGACAAGGATGCCGGCGCTCCGATAGCGCGGCGTGTTCGGTGGGAAGTCGGCGCGTTCGCTACCGGCGCTGTCGTATCTAAGTGCCTCAAGGCAAAACGGCCCGAGTTCGCCGCGCGGGTATTCGATGAGCCGATCAATGCGGATGATCTGGTCGGTGTCGATGTTGGAGCGCATCACCGGCGCAGCGATCGCCTCTTCGCGGACAAATGCCTTCATGTAGTCAGCTCCGGCAGGCTGCGCGCATCGACCAGGTGGCCGGTCACTGCGGCCGCAGCCGCCATTGCGGGGCTCGCAAGGTGTGTTCGTGCCCCCGGCCCTTGCCGGCCGACGAAGTTTCGGTTGGACGTGGACACGCTACGCTGGCCTGGCGGCACGGTTTCACCGTTGGCGGCCAGGCACATCGAGCAGCCCGGTGAGCGCCACTCGAACCCTGCTGCGATGAAGTCACGATGCAAGCCTTCCGCCTCGGCGAGTCGCTTCGTCTCCTCGGAGCCGGGAACGACCCATGCGTGCACGCCCTCAGCTACGCGGCGGCCGCGCGCGATGTTTGCCGCTTCGCGCAGGTCGGAGAGTCGGCTGTTCGCGCACGAGCCGATGAAGACCCAGTCGACGGGCGTTCCTGCGATGGCTTGCCTCGGCACGAGGCCCATATAGTCGAGCGCGCGCTCGATTGACTTCCGGCGGTCCGGATCGGTCACGGCGGCGGGGTCGGGTACGCGGCCGTCGATCGGCAGCACGTCTTGCGGGCTAGTGCCCCAGGTGATCTGCGGGGCGACCTCGGTTACGTCAATTAGCTCTTCGCGGTCGAACGCTGCTGCCTCGTCGCTTGGAAGCGTGCGCCAGTAGGCGACGGCTTGATCGAACAACGCGCCCTTTGGCGCGAAGGGCTTGCCTTCGAGGTACGCGTAGACCTTTTCGTCGGGCGCGACCATGCCGATCTTGGCGCCCATCTCGATCGAGAGATTGCACAAGGTGAGCCGCGCATCGAGGGACAGCGCACGCACCGCCGAACCGGCGTACTCGACTGCGAAGCCGCGGCCCGCGGCCGTCCCAAGACGACCGATGGCATGAAGGATCACGTCCTTGGCGGTCACGCCAGCCCCCAGATCTCCTTCGAAGCGCACGCGCAGAGTCTTCGGCCGGCGTTGTCGCAGCGTCTGCGTGGCAAGCACGTGGCCGACTTCGCTTGAACCGATACCGAACGCGAGCGCACCAAAGCCACCGTGCGTGCACGTGTGGCTGTCGCCACAGACGATCAGGCTTCCAGGCAGGGTGAGACCCTGCTCGGGACCGACGACGTGCACGATGCCTTGGGCCGGCGACCCGATATCGAACATGCGGATCCCGGAGCGCGCTGTTCCCCGGCGCATCGCCCGCAACAGCCTGCCACCCGTCGGGTTGGTATCGGTCGTGCGCACCGCAGCGCTCGAAACGGCGTGATCGGGAGTGGCGAAGGTGAGGTCGTTGCGGGCGACGTGGTAGCCGGCGCGCTGCAGATCATTCAATCGCGGGCCGGCTTCCAAGTCGTGGATCAGGTGACGGTCGATGTGCAGAAGGCTCACTCCCTCACCGAGTTCTTTGATGACGTGTGCGGCCCATACCTTGTCGAAAAGTGTCGATGGCTGCGGGGTCGTCATATGTCTCGGGCCTCGTTGTCGATGTTCTTCTTGCCGGATTGGTTTCGCTGTGCGAAACTTCCTGCGCATATCGAAATTGTGGGGATACATGGCCGATTCGTCAACCGAGGAAAGTCCCGGTAGGGATTTCGTGACCGCGCTCGCCCGGGGGCTGGAGGTGATCAATGCATTCGGAGCCGATTCGCCCGAGATGACGCTCAGCGAAGTTGCTCAGCGAACGGGGCTCAACGTCGCGACGGTTCGGCGCTCGCTGATTACGCTCGAGCAGCTAGGCTACGTGCGCCGACGCGAGCGGCGTTTCCTGCTCAGCGCGAAGGTCCTGACGCTCGGCGCAAGTTACCTTGAGTCGATGAATTTGAAAGAGGTTGCGCAGCACCATCTCGTCGAACTTGTCGATCGGTTTCACGATGCCGCTTCGCTCACCGTGCTCGATCGCTTCGAGGTCGTCTATATCGCGCACGTGCCCTCGGACCAGCGCGTGCGCCATGGCCGCTCCGTCGGCTCGCGCCTACCGGCGCATGCGACCTCGACCGGGATCGTGCTGCTCGCTAACGGCCCAACCGAACGGCGCGAGAAACTACTTGCCGCCGCGCCCCTAGCCGCCTACACGAGCCGCACTCCTACGACGGAGAAAGAACTGCGCAGCCGCTTCGCACGCGCACTGAAAGACGACTACGCCGTCGCTGCAGATACGATCGAGTACGGCGCCGTCGCCGTGGCCGTGCCGGTACGTGATGGCCAGGGCCGCGTGGTCGCAGCGCTCAACTGCGCCACGACGACCAGCCAGATCGACGAGGCCGTTTTCGTGGAGACGCGTCTCGGACCGCTGCGCGAGACGGCTCGAAAAATCGCAGCCATGCTGGATCGCTTCCCAGCCCTGGCGCATTCGGTGAATTCTTAGTATTGCTGTGTCACAGGAGTAGCTTCGCGCTTTCTCTGCCGCATAAGGGCACCGGCCGAGGCGGGCCAAGCTGGCCGAGCCGGCTCCTCCCACGTCTGAGGACTGAAGCCGGCCTGGGCCGATGTATCGTCTTGCTGTCTAGGGCGTTGCTCAGGGATGAACTCTGCTGGTCCGATAGGATGCAAGCATCACTGGGCTAGAAGGCCAGTGTGAACTAGGCTACGGCTCACGTTTGTATACAAGAAAATCAAGACTATCTTGAAGAACACGGCTCAAGTACATGACAAAGTCTCCGCAAGGGATCCAATCTGCTGACGCGGCGCTGCGCGTGCTAGAGGTCCTAGTGACCAACGCAAAGCCAATGACGCTAACCGAACTGGCAACTGCGACAGGCATGACAGTCAGCAACATGCATCGATACTTGGCAAGCCTTTCTCGCGCAAGCATGATTCGCCAAGATCCGGCCGGCGGCTATTTTCTTGGCCCATTTGCGCTGAGGTTGGGGCTTGGGGCGTTGCGCCGGGCGGACGGTTTTGAAGCTGCCAGCCGGGCCATGGTTGAGATTCGTGACGAGATCGACATGCCCGTCTTCCTGTCGGTGTGGACTCCTGATGGTCCTACGATGGTGCGATGGTTGGACGCCAGTCACCCTATTACGGTGAATGTCAAACCCGGATCGCGTGCACCGCTGCTCAACAGCGCCAGTGGGCGAATTTTTCTGGCCTTCGAGGTGCCAAGCCGGGTCGACCCTGTTCTGGCTGCCGAATTGCGCTCGACTCAAGGCGTCCGCTCCAAGAACGCCTCGCTCGCCGAGATCGCTAAGTTGAGGACCACGATCCGGCAACAAGGTGTGGCCAATGTACTGGGCGAGCGTGCCCAGGGAGTGAATGGCGTGAGCGCGCCGGTGTTCGATGCATTCGGTGCTCTCCAATTCGCAATTACATCCGTCGGGCTTGCGGACCAATTCGATGCATCGTATGACGGCAAACCCGCGCGGGCGGTTCGCGCAGCCGCAGACCGCGCATCGATGGAACTGGGTTATGACGCAGCGTTGGCGCCCCTCTTCCAAGAAGAGGCTACCGCGTCGTCGCCTGCTAAGGTCTAGTCAGACGGGATCACATCCGCGAAAGGCCAGCGCCCCTGTCGAACCAGATTGAGCATGGTCTGCCTCAGCTGCCTGGCAATCTGGCGCACGCTGGCGGCATGTCGGCGCGCCTGACTCACGTTGATGGACCAAGTCACTGACAGCCCGTCTATGGGCGCTGCCGTGAGGCTCGCCATGCTGGGGTTCTCGTGCAGCGCGCAGTACGGCATGGCCGTAAAACCCAATCCATCCTTCACCAGTGACATACACAACTGCAGGGTTTCAGCATCGGCTACGCGGAGGAACCGCTCGCCGTGGTGCTTGAGGTAGCTGTCCACGCTTTGGCGGATGAAGTTGGGACGACCGGGCAAGATGAGCGGGCAAGCGCCCAGCTGGTGCGCATCCACCGGCGTATCGGCGCGCAGCCCTGCAGTCGACGGCCCCACAAGCAGCAACTGCTCGCGAATGAGCGGAGTGTGATCAACGGCATCGGGGTTGATGCCGCGCGAGTCCAAGATCGCCACGTCGATCAGCCCCTGCTGCATCCAGTCCCGCAGGTGGTGAATAAACCCCTCGTAGATGCGTAGGGACACGTTGGCTTGCTTGCGCACCTCGGCAGCCGCAAAGGGCGCGGTGATGAGCCGGTGCATGGAGAACGGGAGACCAACCGCCACCTGGGTGTGCACCTGCTGCCCAATTTCCTCACGCAGCAACCCGGCGAGGCGGAGTATGGGCCCTGCGCTCTTGGTCAGCTTGGTACCTGCCTCGGTAAGACGAACACCCCGCGCTCCGCGTATCAAGAGATTGACGCCAAGGTCGCGCTCCAGCGTAGCGATGCGCCGCGATAGCGCGGGCTGGGTCATGTCCATCTCTTCTGCCGCGCGGTTGATGCTGCCAAGCTCCGCGACGCGAAGAAAGCATTCGACAAGGGCCAGGTCCATGAGAGTGGTGAGTAAGTAAGTGTCAAGAACAGGTTCCAGAGACTGACCACGCACACCTTTGTCGGCGATGACCCCTACATTGCCTCGGACACGGTGTTCGTGTCGGCGCCGATTCAAATCTGAGCCAACAGGTGTTCGGCGTGAAGGAGACGCTGGTAGCACCGTTCGAAGCCACCGAAGACCCCAGCGTCCCGTGGCGCTCTTACTTCGATTTCGTGCTTGTCCCAGTCCCAGCCTGAAAGCGGATTTTGGGAGGCTTTGCCCCCAGCGACTTAGCGCCCGCGGATCCCCAGGTGGTGCAGGCCCTGAGCACCTCAGTGCAGCGTTGATGGTCCCGAAGAGTTCTATACGCAGAAGGCCATCTGCTCCAGCGCGTCGACCTCTTGCCGGGGCAGGCGAGAGACTCCAGTTGCAGCCACAGACGATCCGCCCGACTTTGTCGTAGTCCTCGCGCCGCCAAAGGTGCGCGGACTGTGGCCTGCGCTTAGTTCACATGCGGTCTTCCGGCACCTGTCTTTGGGCGTGGGCTGATTCACCGTTCCAACTCGTGCCGCATCACCCGCAGATCCGCCTCGACGTGTCTGTTGCGTGTTCCGGCAAACGTGACCGCCGATTTCGGGAAGGCAACCGATCTGAGTGGTCGTGCACGAGCACCTTCAAGAGGTTGGCACGGCGGTAGCCGAGCAGGTTGCCGCGGTGCGGTGCGCTGGGCCGAAGACCTGCACGACGCGCGCCAGTGCCGTCTCGATGCAGACGCGCACATTGCGCCCAAGTGGATCGCTTCAGCTGTTCCCACCCACTGGGGCAGTGCCTTCGTCGCAGATGCTGCGCACTCGCCCAGCACCTAGGTGCTGGGCGTCGCCACGACCGACCTCAAGACGGATCGTTGGGGCTCAGGGCCGCGCAATGTCCGCATCGGCGAATTTGAGCATGACTTGCAGTTAGTGCAATCGTTACCGTATACTGCAACAACTGTCTGATCATCTTGAAGCGAATAGGAGTGACTCTCATGGGAATCCGTACCGGACTTGAATACCTTGAAGGCTTGCGGGCACGTCCCCGCGAGGTGTGGTTGCGCGGCAAACGCGTGGAAGACGTGACGGCCCATCCCGCATTTGCGCGACCGTTGGCGCATACCGCCGCCTTGTTCGATCTGCAGCATGACCCGGAGTACATGGACTTGCTGACCTACGTCGCAGACAACGGGGAGCGTGCACCCATAGCCCATCTGCCTACGTACACCCAGGAAGATCTGAAGAAGCGTGGTGCCGCCTACCGCATCTTTGCGGAGCAGACCATGGGCATGATGGGGCGGTCACCTGACTTTCTCGCGAGCGTGATTCATGGCTTCGCAGAGTCGGCCGAACTGCTCGAGCCGATCGGGGAGCGCTTCGCGGAAAACTTGCGGGCTTATGCACGGAAGGTTCGCGATGAGGACTTGCTGCTCACGCACGCGATCGTTCCACCTCAAGCCGATCGCTCGAAGAACTCCGCTCAGCAGACAGATGAGTTTCTCCACCTCGGCATCGTGCGGGAAACCGGCGAAGGCTTGGTTGTGCGTGGAGCTCGCATGCTGGCCACCATGGGCCCGATCTCCGATGAAGTGTTGATCTACAGCATGGCTTACCAGAAGCCCGAAGACAAGAACTACGTCTTCATCTTCGCGCTGCCGCTGGACACGCCAGGCATTCGCCAGATCTGCCGCGAACCCTACGACAACGGCGACCGGTTGCCTGGCAATCATCCCCTTGGCACGAACTTCGAAGATAGCGACACGCTCATCATTTTTGACGATGTCCTCGTCCCTTGGGAGCGCGTATTTGCGTACAACAACGTGGAGGTCATCAATCGATTCCACGCTGCCAACAGCGGCAAGAATTACTCCAGTCACCAAGCGGCCGTGCGTGGCCTGGTGAAACTGGAGTTCGTCATCGGGCTGATGATGGAAGTGGTGAAAGCCAACGGTGCGGACAAGTTTCTCCATGTCCAGCAGATGGTGGGCGAGTGCATCCATTACATGGAGTTGATGAAGAGCTGCATGAGCCGCGCCATTGCGGAGGCCGAACCGACTTTTCTCAATCGCGTGCGCCCGCCCATGCTCGCCGTGAACACCGGGCGCATGCTGACGGCTAGGTTCTACCCGCGAATCGTGGAAATCCTGCAAACGGTTGGGGCGGGCGGAATGCAGATGATGCCTTGCATCGAAGACCTCAACAGCCCCATCGCCGACGACGTGGCGAAATACTACCGGGGCGCATCGGGGACCGATGCCCAGCGCCGCATCACGCTTTTCAAAATGGCCTGGGACGTGTGTGGCGATGCGTTCGGCCAGCGGCAGGTGCAGTACGAGCGATACCACCTGGGCGATCCGGTGCGCAATCTGGCCAATCTCTTTCTCAACTATGACAAGACGCAATGTCAGGACATGGTGCAGCGTGCAGTGGACCTCACGGAGAACGACATTCTGACGCGCCACAAGAGCAAGCCAGCCATCAAGCTGGTCGCCTGAAGTACAGCCATGGAACTGCAACTACTCGGCTACATCGGCCTGACTGGCCAGGACCTGCAGGCTTGGCGTCGCTTCTCCTCGCGGCTGCTGGGCACGCAAGCGATCCCGCCTGATCAGCGCAGTGACGCGGGCCAAATGGGCCTGAGGATGGATGAAAAATGCCATCGCTTCATCCTGACCGGTGGCGATGAAACCGCTTGCGCCTACTTCGGATTTGAGCTGCGCGACGAGGCGGCCCTGAAACAGGCGGTGAACCAGCTCAGGGACCGCAACATGCAGGTCACGGAGGCCACGCAGGCGGAGCTTGCAGTCCGGTGCGTCAATCGCATGGCATGGCTGCATGACCCGGATGGCAACCGGCTGGAGCTGTATTGCGGCCTGGCCGATGCCGGGACGCCGCTCCAGCCAGATCGGCCCATGGGCGGCTTCCGCACGGGCAGTCTGGGCCTGGGGCACGTTGTGTTCGCGGTGGAGAACCTGGAGCGTGCTCGCGACTTCTACTGTGACCTCCTTGGGTTCAGGGTGTCGGACTATGTGCTCACGCCCAACCGGCGCGTTTTCATGCACATCAATGGACGCCACCACACGGTCGCCCTTGCGGAGCGTCCAGGTGGAGGAATCGCCCACGTCATGGTCGAGGTCAACGAACTCGACGATGTGGGTCGGGCCTATGACGTGGCGCTCGCGGACTATAAGGAGGGCATTTACTCAACACTCGGCCGCCATTCGAACGACCACGTGACGTCGTTCTACGTATCGACGCCTGCGGGTTTCCCGATGGAATACGGCTGGGGGGGGCGGCTGGTGGACGACAGCACCTGGCGTGTCGAGAACCTCTTCGGTCCCAGTCTCTGGGGGCATGACCGCATCGGGGGTGCCCCAGCCGCGCGCGAGGCCGCGAATGCGCAGCGGCAGATCGCCTTCAATGCCGGACTGCGTGCCCAGCTCGTTACACAGGGAGATCAACGTGTCGAATAAGCAGATCTCGTCCCGACCATTCGAGATACCGGCCGATGAGCGCAGCGACAGGCAGCAGGCGATCGTCGAGCGTATCGAGAAAGGTCCGCGCGGCCGCGTTCCGATCAACCTGCGGGCATGGCTGCACAACCCGGACTTCGTCGATGTGGTCGAGCCCTTCGGACTCTATGTCTCGGCGTTGGCTCCGATCACGAAGCGCCAGAAGGAGATCCTGGTACTGACGGGTGCCCGCTTCTGGAAGGCGGCGTTCGAGTTGCACATGCACGAGGCCCACGCGCTCAAGGCGGGTATTTCGAATGACCAGGTCGCGCGCATCAAGGCTGGCTCATCCCCTGATTTCGAGGATCCGCTGGAGCAACTCACATGGGAACTTGCTTCAGCTATCCATTCGGCAGGGCCAGTGCCCGAGCCGCTGTACCAGCGTTGCATCGACGTCATGGGCCACAAGGGCGTGACCGATCTGATCGGTCTTGCAGGGCTGTACACCATGATCGCCATGACGCTCAACTTCTACGACGTGATCCCGCCGCAGTGAGCTGCGCCGGACAACCTGAACAGAGGAGCACCCATGAATGATGCTGACAAGCTTGCAACCACCGGCGGCGTCGCGCCCGCAGAGTTTCGCCGAGTGATCGGCTCGTTCGCCACCGGCGTCACGGTGGTCACCACATCCTTCGACGGAGAGCAGTTCGGCATGACCCTGAACTCGCTGACCTCTGTCTCTCTGGATCCTCTGATTGTGCTGGTATGCATCGTCAAGGGAAGCCGAACCGGGGCTGCGATCCGCGAGCGAGGCAGGTTTGCGATCAACCTGTTGAGTGCAGAGCAAGAAGAGATATCCCGGCGCTTCGTTTCGAAGGAACAGCATCGTTTCAAGCGCCAGGATGCCAGTGACAACGCCTGGGGGGTACCCATCATGGACAAGGCACTGGCTCACATCGTGTGCGACGTTCATCTCATGCAGGAAGTCGGCGATCACGACGTGGTCTACGGCCGGGTGCTGCACTGCGGTGCGTCGGAAGGCAAGCCACTGCTTTTCTGGCGGGGCGCCTACTCGGCGTTGCACGAGCCGCGACCCTGCGCGAACTGACGTTCGCAGGGGCGTTATTTTAATTAGGAGACAACATGATGATGAATCGACGCCAAACTCTTATGGGCATCGGGGCCGGACTGTCTGCAATGGCCGGCGGCGCCGCTTGGTCTCAGGAGTTCCCGAACAGGCCAATCAGGTTGATCGTGCCCTTTCCCGCTGGCGGGCCTGCCGATGCGATCGGCCGAACGGCCGCGATGGGTCTGGGAAGTCTTGGTCAGCCTGCCATCGTGGACAACAGGGCAGGCGCAAGCGGAAATATTGGCTCGTACTTGGTCGCCAAGTCTGCGCCTGACGGTTACACGCTGCTCGTAGGCAACATCGCGACCAATGCCCTCAACGCCTATGTCTACAAGAACATGCCGTATGACGTGATCAATGATTTCACGCCGATCTGCGCCGTCGTCGCTCCGCTGATGACAGTGTCTGTCCACCCCTCGGTGCCGGTGAACTCAATCGCAGAACTGCTCGCCTACGCCAGCAAGAACCCCGGGAAGCTGGCCTATGCAACCTCGGGGCTGGGGACGCCGCATCACATTGCGATGGAGCAGTTGTGCCAGATGAGCGGCGTGAAGATGGTGCATGTGCCCTACAAAGGGGGAGCGCCTGCGACAGCGGATGTGGTGGGTGGGCAGGTCCCCGTCGGATGTCTGACGCTTTCGGCGGCGCTTCCATTCCACCGCACGGGCAAACTGAAAATCCTTGCGATGACGGAGTCAACTCGGGCTGCGGTGGTGCCGGAGATTCCAACGGTCGGTGAAACGGTCAAGGGGTTCGAAATGACCAACTGGCAAGGCATCTTCGGCCCGGCAAAGCTGCCGCCCGCAATCAGCCAGGTGGTCCATCGCGAATGCGTCAAGGCATTCACGGCCGACAAGGAAAAGCTGGAATCGCAGGGGCTGGGGATCTTACTCATGGGCCCTGAACAGTTCGCCCATTTCGTCGTGGCGGAGAACGACAAGTGGCGACGGTTCGTAAAGACACTGAACCTGTCTGTTGAGTGAATGGCCGACTCACACCTGCCGCGGATCGCGGTTCTGGACGACTACCTGCACGTCGCGCTGGAAGCGGCAGATTGGTCTGCGTTGGCAGGCCGCTGCCAAATCGATGTGATCGACCGGCCGCTTGGTCACCACGACGAGGCCGCCACCGCGCTGGCCCCCTACGAAGTGCTGTGCCACCTGCGCGAACGCACGCCGATGCCGGCGAGCCTGCTTGCTAGGTTGCCAAATCTTCGATTCATGACAGTGACGGGCAAGGCGCACAGGACACTTGATCTTGCGGCTGCCACGGCGCGCCATATCGCCGTGTCACATGTGTCCGCAGGCGATCCACCGAGTCATGGCGCCCCTGAACTGGCTTGGGGGCTCGTGCTGGCCGCGGCGCGTCGCATTTCTTGCGAAGACAGGCAGATCAGGGCTGGCAAGTGGCAGACGGGCTTGGGGATGGAGTTGTTTGGCAAAACCCTGGGCCTGCTGGGGCTCGGCGCGCTGGGACAGCAGGTAGCTCGCTACGGCCAGGCCTTTGGCATGAAGGTCATCGCCTGGAGCCCAAACCTGACGGCCGCAGCCGCCAGCATGCACGGCGTCCTGCGCGTGGAAAAGGCCGCGCTGTTCGAGCAAAGCGACGTTCTGAGTGTCCACTTGGTGCTCGGGGACCGTACCCGGCATCTCGTGGGGGCAGACGAACTGCGGTTGATGAAGCGCGAAGCCGTGCTGGTCAACACGGCGCGTGGGCCGATCATCGAAGAAGCAGCCTTGGTTCGGGCGTTGACCGACGGATGGATTGCAGCGGCGGGGCTCGATGTTTTCGACACTGAACCGCTGCCCGCCGGCCACCCGCTCTGTGCGATGGACAACGTCGTGCTCACGCCGCATATCGGCTATGCGACACGCGACACGTTCAGGCGCTTCTATGAGGCGACAGTTGCAGGGATCATTTCTTACCTGGACGGCAGCCCCAAGAACCTGCTCAACCCCCAGGCGTGGCCTGTGCATGCGAGTCCTGAACACAAGGCCGGGCAGTCGGCCTCGGCGTAGTGCCGATCCAGCGAATTCATTGAAAGGAGACCTTGTGGACCCCCGTATCAACCAGTGGGCAGAACGCCTTCGAACCGCCGAGACGCGGCGTGAGCCTGTGGCTCCGTTGCGTGATGAGATCGGGGACGATCCCGGCGGCCTGATTGCCTATGCGATCCAGAAAGCCAATGTCGCGCATGCTGTATCGCAGGGCCGACGCGTGGTGGGCTGCAAGATTGGCCTGACCTCCCTGGCCGTGCAGCGCCAGCTGGGCGTCGACCAACCCGACTTCGGTACCTTGTTCGCGGACATGCTCTATGGGGACGACGAAGAGGTGCCGCTCGTTCGAACGCTGCAACCCAAGGTTGAAGCGGAGATTGCGCTGGTGCTCGAACGGGACCTCCCTGCTGCGGACACCACACTGGTCGAAGTCATCCGGGCAACCGCCTTTGTCCTGCCGGCGATCGAAATCGTAGGCAGCAGGATCGCCGCCTGGAACATCCGCTTCACCGACACGGTTGCCGACAACGCGTCCAGCGGCCTGGTTGTGCTCGGTGGCGTGCCGAGAAAGCTCGATGGTCTGGATCTCAAGCTGTGCAGCATGTCCCTGCTCCGAGGCAAGGAGAACGTATCGAGCGGAACGGGCGCCGCCTGCCTGGGCCATCCACTCAACGCGGCGGTATGGCTTGCGCGCAAGCTGGCCACGCTGGATCAACCCTTGCGCGCTGGCGATGTGGTGATGACCGGAGCACTGGGGCCGATGGTGCCTGTGGAGCCGGGCGATCAGTTCGAGGCGCACATCGACGGTGTGGGCAGCGTGCGTACACGCTTTTCCACGACATAAGGAAATCCGATGACTCGCAAGTTCAAGGCTGCCATCACAGGCAGCGGCAACATCGGCACCGACCTGATGATCAAGATCCTGCGCCATGGCAGGCACATCGAAATGGGTGCGATGGTCGGTATCGACCCGCAGTCCGACGGCCTGGCCCGCGCCCAGCGCCTGGGCGTGGCCACCACACACGAAGGCGTCGAAGGCCTGGCCCGCCTGCCCGTCTTCGCCGACATCGACATCGTTTTCGATGCCACCTCCGCCGGCGCCCACGTCAAGAACGACGCCTTCCTGCGCGCCCTCAAGCCGAGTATCCGCATGATCGACCTGACGCCAGCGGCCATCGGCCCCTATTGCATCCCCGTTGTCAACGGCAACGACCACCTCGATGCCTTGAACCTCAACATGGTCACCTGCGGCGGTCAGGCCACCATCCCCATGGTCGCGGCCGTCTCGCGCGTCGCCCCTGTGCACTACGCCGAGATCGTTGCCTCCATCTCCAGCAAGAGCGCCGGCCCCGGCACCCGCGCCAACATCGACGAGTTTACCGAGACCACCTCCCGCGCCATCGAGGCCATTGGTGGCGCCGCCAAGGGCAAGGCCATCATTGTGCTCAACCCGGCCGAGCCGCCGCTGATCATGCGCGACACCGTCTACACGCTCAGCGACTTCGCATCCGAAGAGGCCATCGCCGATTCGGTCGAACGCATGGCCGCCGACATGCAGGCCTACGTGCCCGGCTACCGCCTCAAGCAAGAAGTGCAGTTCGACCGCATCGACTCGCCCATCCGCATGCCCGGCGTGGGCCTGGCCATGCGCGGCCTGAAGACCTCCATCTTCCTGGAAGTCGAGGGCGCCGCCCACTACCTGCCCGCCTACGCGGGCAACCTGGACATCATGACCAGTGCCGCCCTGCGCAGCGCCGAGCAGATTGCTGCGCGCATGCTCACGGCCGTGGCCGTGTGAAGGAGCCCACCATGAACCCGAGCAAGAAGCTCTACATCTCCGATGTCACTCTGCGCGACGGCAGCCATGCCATCCGCCACCAGTACAGCGTCGAGCAGGCAAAAAGAATCGCCCGGGCGCTGGACGAAGCCAAGGTCGACTCCATTGAGGTCGCGCACGGCGACGGCCTGCAGGGCGGCTCCTTCAACTACGGCTTCGGCGCCCACACCGACATCGAATGGATCGAGGCCGTCGCTTCGGTGGTCAAGCACGCGAAGATCGCCACGCTGCTGCTGCCGGGCATCGGCACGGTGCACGACCTCAAGGCGGCGCACGAGGCCGGCGCGCGCATCGTGCGCGTCGCCACCCACTGCACGGAGGCCGACATCAGCCGACAGCACATCGAGTGCGCGTGCCACCTGGGCATGGAGTCGGTGGGCTTCCTGATGATGAGCCACATGCAGACGCCCCAGGGCCTGGCGCAGCAGGCCAAGCTGATGGAGAGCTACGGCGCCACCTGTTGCTACGTGGTGGACTCGGGCGGCGCGCTGAGCATGAACGACGTGCGCGATCGCTTCCGTGCCTTCAAGGACACCTTGAAACCCGAGACGCAAACGGGCATGCACGCCCACCACAACTTGAGCCTGGGCGTGGCCAATTCCATCGTGGCGGTGGAGGAAGGCTGCGACCGCATCGACGCGAGCTTGGCGGGGATGGGCGCCGGCGCGGGCAACGCGCCGCTGGAGGTCTTCATCGCCGCCGCCGCTCGCCTCGGTTGGAACCACGGCACCGATCTCTACAAGCTCATGGACGCGGCCGACGACATCGTGCGCCCACTGCAGGACCGCCCGGTGCGCGTGGACCGCGAGACCCTGGCCTTGGGCTACGCCGGCGTCTACTCCAGCTTCCTGCGCCACTCCGAGGCCGCCGCGAAGAAGTACGGCCTGAAGACCGTGGACATCCTGGTCGAGTTGGGCCAGCGTCGCATGGTCGGTGGCCAGGAGGACATGATCGTGGACGTCGCGCTCGACCTGCTCAAGCGCCAGGAACACGAACGCACCCATGCCCAGCCCACCATGAGCGAGGCCGGCTGAAGGCCCGCGCCCACCAGGACATTCATCATGACGACCCCCATCACCGAAGAAGCCAGCAGCCGCTTCATCACCATCGAGGAAGGCGGCCAGCTCCTCAAACTGCACTACAACGACGTCGGCCAGGGCAGCGAGACCGTGGTCATGCTGCACGGCTCGGGTCCCGGCGCCAGCGGCTGGGCCAACTTCCATCGCAACATCGAGCCTCTGGTGGCGGCCGGCTACCGCGTACTCCTGCTCGATTGCCCGGGCTGGAGCAAAAGCGACACCATCGTGAGCACCGGCTCGCGCTCAGACCTCAACGCGCGCTGCCTCAAGGCCGTGCTCGATGGCCTGGGCATCGCCCGGGTGCACATCATCGGCAACTCCATGGGCGGGCACAGCGCCGTGGGCTTCGCACTGGCACACCCCGAGCGCGTGGGCAAGCTGGTGCTCATGGGCGGGGGCACCGGTGGTCCCAGTCAGTTCGTGCCTATGCCCACCGAGGGCATCAAGCTGATCGGCGCCCTCTACCGCGAGCCCACGGTGGAGAACCTCAAGCGCATGATGAACGTGTTCGTCTACGACGCCAGCAGCCTGACCGAAGAGCTGTACCAGCAGCGTCTGGCCAACATCCTAGCGCGCCGGGACCACCTGGAGAACTTCGTCAAGAGCCTGCAGCTCAACCCCAGGCAGTTCAGCGACTACGGCCACCGCCTTTCCGAAATCCAGGCCCGGACGCTCGTGATCTGGGGCCGCGACGACCGCTTCGTGCCGCTGGACGTGGGCCTGCGCATCATCTGGGGCATCCCCAATGCCCAGATGCACATCTTCAACCAGTGTGGCCATTGGGCCCAGTGGGAGCACGCAGACAAGTTCAACCGGCTGGTACTTGATTTCTTGTCTCACTGAGGAGATTCCATGCGCTGAGATCAGAAGCCGTTGCTCCGACAATCTGGTCTTGCGTAGCGGCAAGGTCACGTCTCTTAAGGGGGCACTGTTCGACGGTCTCTGCCGCAGATGTTTCCCTTGCAAGCTGTGCGATTTATTGAGGTGAACAAGTCGGCTGCAATGTCGCCGTGGAATCGTGTCGCTTTGGCGTTGTTGCGCCGGACGAACAACTCGACCTCCTGCTAGCACGTGCCATCAATGGATCCCCCTTGCTCCTCTTTAGCTGAGCGCACAGACAAGTAAGGGTTGTCCGCCAGCGTGGCGTCGAAGAGCGCGGCAGGCTCCTTCAGCAAGTATCCGTGGACTTGTCTCGTCTTGCGTGGTCCAGTGACGTCGCATATCCAGATGTTCAGCCCACTGTGCTGCTTGCGGTGCAGGTGCAGTTTCTCGAAGCGTTTCTGCACCCACTGCCACGCCTCTAGCTGTTCTTGGCGCGCAATGGCCGCGACCTGCGGGTGCTCCTGCGCGTAGCGCTGGAAGACGCCGGGGCTGACCAGGTAGACCGTGCCGGCGACGGTATGCACCAAGGCCTTGGCATCGTTGATGAGGAGCTTGTGTGTTCGCACGCCCTGGGTCAGCCAGGCCATAAAGTCCTCGCCGGAGGGCGTGCCCCGGCGCTGGGGCTGCGCGACGGGCGCGGTCAACGGGGTGGGGGCTACCGCGGCGACGTGGGTATGGTCCTCGGCGCTGGCCGCTGGCTCGGGCGTGCTACGTGGCGCCGAGGCGGTGGGCGCCACGTCCAGCAGATC
>LNAP01006362.1_pt1 | contig 20276 bp, 25 predicted proteins | sample 602601 | NCBI WGS metagenome assembly LNAP01 (sample SAMN02440304, study PRJNA202911) | soil metagenome | biome: Subtropical and temperate rainforests or woodlands; isolation source: soil samples (1 kg each in a 20% v/v slurry with milli Q water) were... ...
TCAAACGAATGGCGTACGGTTACCGGGATAGCGAATTCTTTTTCATGAAGATCAAGAGCGTCTTTCCCGGTATTCCGTGAAGAACCTTTTTTATGGGCGATCGCCAAGGGCCGGGCGGCGGTCTGGCAGAGGATGCCAGGCATAAAAAAGCCCCGCACACGGGCGGGGCTGCGTGATGCGGGGAGACGCCGCTTTACTTGAGCCTGACGGCGGTGCCGGTGACAAAAACCACCACCATGCCGCCACGGCCGCTGGGCATGCTGATCTCGTAGTCCAGGCCGATCACCGCATCCGCGCGAATATCGCGGGCACGTTCCTTGATCTCGTCGGTCGCCTGCACCCGGGCTTCTTTCAGCGCCCGCTCCAGGGTCTGGGAACGCCCACCGAAAAAGTCGCGCATTCCGGCGAAGACGTCACGCACGACGTTGATCCCCTGCACGGACTCGGCGCTCACGATATCCAGGTACTCGGCGATCTCTCGCCCCGCGATCGCGTGGGTGGTAGTGATAATCACGGCATTCTCCTTTGACCGGCGCGACCCTGCCCTGAACCCGGGCGGGGTCGCAAAAAAACGCGATGGTAACAGACGCTCGGCAGGCAGCCATGCAGAGCATGCCGCGCGAGGCTGGCGCAGCGGTCTGCACGGTGCTGCCAAGGGCGAGCCTGTCCGTGATTAAATCCGCCAGCGGATAACCGCAGATCCTTTCCCCACTGGAGTATTCACATGGACGTCATTCAGTCGCTAGCCCCCGAACAATGCGCAGGCATGGAGGATATCCGCCGCGAGATCGATCGCCTCGACCAGGTTGTCATCCAGCTGCTGGGCGAACGTTTGCGCTACGTCATGGCCGCATCGAAATTCAAGACCTCGGAAACCGCCGTGCGCGCGCCCGAGCGTTTTCGCGCCATGCTCCTGCAACGCCGGGAATGGGCCCAGGCCGAGGGCCTGAACGCCGATGCCATCGAAAAGCTCTACAGCGACCTGGTGCAGCACTTCATCGCAGAGGAGCTCAAGGGCTGGAAGTCCGCCCAGGCCCAGTCGCCGGCCTGAGGGCAAAAGAACACCCGACAGCCCGGGAACATGCCAGGCTGTCGGGCAGGGTCGTGGATGGGGTTATCGGGTGTTGGCCCCTTGCGCAATCTTCTTGGCCTTCGCCTTGTAGGCCGGCAAGGCTGCCGCGTAGGCCAGGGCCTCTTCCCGGGTGCCAAAGGAGCCAAGACGGTCGCCCTTGGTGCAGACCCGCCAAGGGCCGCTGTTGACGCTGACCACGTCATAGCCGTTCATGTGCATCTTGTTCAGCATTGGAACGCTCATAATCGCCTCCCTTTCGGTAGAGATCGTCCGAGGTTGTCGCGAACACCTTACACCCGGTCCGCGCGGGCGTGGGTTCCATCCATCGCTACGAAGCCGGAGTACCCTGCCTGTGTTTCACTTGGGCTTCAGGTTCCCCAGCGGGTCATACGCCCGGGACTTGGGTTCTTTCTCCGGCTTGTTGTCCCTGGGCGCTTTCGCCGGACCTATGGGGTCCACCTGCGGATCAGCCAGGTCCGGGGAGTCAGGGTCGAAGCCCAGTTCGTCCTTGCCGGAAGCGTGCTCGGATGAACGCGGGCCAGTGGGCCTGTTCGTATTCATGGATACCTCCCGACCAGGATGGAATGTTCTTTCAATAAGAGGGCCATTCCGGCGCGGGGTGCAAAACAGCTGACGAATGGCACTCGAGCAAACGACCTTTTTCCGCCGTGCTTATGGCGTTTTGGAAGGTCTGCCGCAGTCGAATCATGAGCTGCGTTATCAGTCCGCGCCAAGGCCTGCGTTTCGTCGCCCTGTCGTTGCTAGGGCCATAGCGCAAGCGCACACTGGCTGCAGCTGACGGATCAGCTCCCCCTCTGCAAAAAGCCCGCCCATGCGGGCTTTTTGTCTATCCGCCATCCCCTCGTCCCGCCCTTTGCGAATACTGCTCGCCGCCCTCGTCGCTCGGCTTTACTTCAACTGATGCATCAGGCGTCTCTTCACGACACCTACCATCGGGAGCCCTGCCATGAGCAAAACACTTATCGTCATGATCATCCTGTTATCAGCTGCCTCCGGTTGCACCAGCAATTCCCACGTCTACCGCAATCAACCGCTGGTGGCGAAGGTCGAGACCGGCATGACCCAGGACCAGGTCCGACAGATCGGCGGCGAACCCTTGTCCGTCACCCCGCGCACCGTGGAACTCGGGACCTGCTTCGACTATGTGTTGACCCAGGCCGGTCATAACCAGCCGTTCAATGTCAGCTTCGACGGCAATGGCAAAGTCGACCACACCAGCTTCCTCACCTGCGCCGAATGGAGCCACGCCCAGCAGAAAGCCAGGGCTCCAGGCAGCGGCACGAGTGATATGGGTGGCGGTTATTGAGCTGAGCTGGCCAGAGTCGGCGGCGATTGCGGGTGGGTACGGCCAGATGAAATTTCTTTCACTGTGAGCCGGGCGCCAGGCGGGTAGATTTCACCCTGCTCATTCAACTATTGGCCCGCTCCCCGCGGGCTTTTTTTTGCCTTGCAGAGCGACGTGAAAGATCGCCGCAGGCAAATTTCAGGCAAAAAAAAGCCCAAGTAGCTGATGGACACTTGGGGCTAAAAATGCATAAACCGTGGTAGGTGAACGCGGGGCTATCTTAACGTCCCCGAGAACATGTAACAATATATTTTGAGGTTATTTTTACCCTAAATGCTTTCTAAGCCCTTAAATAACCACATGTTTTTTCAGGCCATGGCCGATTCGTCACCTTGTTGACGTCAGTAAAAAAGCACCACCGTCTGGCTTTCCGCATGATTCAACGTCTGCGTGAACCGCTTGCCTGCCGTCAGGCATACAGGATCACGCACTCCGCAAACGAGGAAAACTCACCGGCTTCCACAGGCCCGCCGGAGCTGACCAACCTCGCTGCGAAGGACAGCCTGAAACCCGGTGCCACCGGGTACTCGGCACGGCCTTCATGGCCCAGAAGCACGACTTTTCCCTCGCTATCCAGCAGTTGAACGCCAACATTGCGTGCAGAACCGGCCTTTTCGTAATCATTCATCAAGATCACACCATCACTGGTGATGCCGTCAAAGTAGATCTGGACCTTTTTCGCCCCCTTGAGCCTGTCTTCATTCAACTCGACGCTGAACAGCTGCGGAAAACTGCCACCCGCCTGAAGCACATCAAGGCTCGATGTGCCCAGCTCGACCACCTGCTCCATGCCGCTGGAACGCCGATGTGCAACTCCAGAAACAACACCTGCATCCAGGCCATGACCAGGATCGATCGTCCACGTGGGAGCGGTGACCCTGGCGCGAAAATCAAAGAACTTTCCAACATTTTGAGTGGGCATTATTTATTCCTTTAATTGAATGCAAACATGCGATCGGTTCAGTCCGGAGCAACCACCCAGGCCACTCTTCTGCCTGTCGCCCTGCGCTTTTTCAATGGGCGAAACGCCGCCGGCTCGACAGTCGGTGTCAATCCAAAAAGCGCACACGGCGAACGCTGAAACCTTAAAACGGCGCCCAATCAACGTCCTTAGGACACTTCCGAAACGCTCCACTCAACTATCAGATCGCGCTGGAATGTTGCCGAAGAGGACGCTCGGCAAAATCACCGCCAAGGCGGTTACCTGTATTTGGGCCAACGAAAGACAGGAAAACCGGAGTCAAACAGGATGTTGGAGAGGGAATATCGGTGGGAATGGAATGCTGTGTGTCAGGCAAAAGCCCGGTCTTGCACCGGGCTTTGCTTGCGGGTCGGGCCGGACTGAATCAGTCCAGCGCGTCGTGCAGAACTTCGTAGATGATACCTGTCGCAATGGCGACCAGGATCAAGTCAGTACCAGCCTGTTGCCACTCATAACCGTCATAGTGCGGCAGCCGGCTTAGCATCCGGCCATCCAGCTTTTTCGCGATACCCGGCGGCAGGGGTTTGCCTCGGGCCAGGTTTTTCTGAATGCCTGGCGGCAGGGCCGGCCCGGGTGACCAGTAGTCGCGACTGTCGCCAATGATCACGCGCACACCGCCGACATCTACTTGAGGTCCGCCATACCTGTAGTCCTGGGATTTGTTGCCTTTATTACCGTGCCCACCCTGATTGCCGTGGGGATTGCCCTTGCCGTTCCCTGGGTCCGCATACAAGGCAGTCGAGCCGAATAAAAACGCGGCGCTTGCTAAAACAGCTACAACCGAACGAGTCGTCATCTCTGCAGTCCTCTGCATGAATCCAGCCGTGGTGCCATTCGTCATGACACACGAACTATAGACAGCCGATTGCGTCTTAGTTCATGCAAACCTCTCCTTATCTATGGAAGCGATCATGCTTTTAAAGAAAAAAAATCTCGTGACGGCCCTGACCTGCGTACTGATGCTGGCAGCGGCGCCTCTGCTCCCTGTGACGTCCGCCTATGCAAAGGACGGTGGTGGCCATGGTGGCGGAAATGGCGGTGGTAACGGCGGGGGTCATGGCGGTGGCAATAGTGGCGGCAATGGTGGTGGTCACGGTGGCCAGGCAGGCGGCCACTCCGGAGGGGTCAGCAGCAAGGGCCATAGCGGCGGCCTGAAAAGCGATCCGGCCGGCAAGTCGGTTCGCAATCTCGGAGAAAATGGCAATCATTACGGCAGCATTCGTAATGACAGCAACGGCCATGGTTCGACCACTTCCGGCGTGGCTCACTCCAAAGACACCCGCGGGCTGTCAAAAGCCGCCGCGATCTCGGACACCACGCCCGGTGACCACAACTCGAAAGGCCTGGGCAAAGCCAGCGTCTCCTCGAGCAAGAATGATCGATAGACCCAGCCTCATGCTCTCCAGCTGAGTCGGTTTCAACACTGCCGGTTGGTCAGCATTGCCCGCATGAAAAGCCCGGCCCAGCGCCGGGCTTTTTAGTATCTGCCCCGCCCTTCTTTGCCCTCACGACTCGCGCATGGATGAAATTATCTTTAAGTAACCTTCATGAAGCGAAGCATCTGAGTGCCTACCCTTCTGGGACCGACAAAGTGAACTACAGGAGTAACCCACGATGTTTTCCCATGAAGGTCTCGGTCTGATGTCCATCTTCATTGTCCTGCTGCTGTGTGTGCTGGCGATGTTCATTCATCCTGTGCACGCCCTCTGTAGCTGGGTGCAAAGGCGTAGGCGCAGGTTGTCGGTCGAAAATACGCGGCGTGAAGGCAAGCCCTACTCACGCTGAACAGGCAGCCATCCAACGAAGCCCGGGCATGTCCGGGCTTCTGCTTTCTTGCTTCTACGCAGCCGCTTAGAGCCGCCCGGGCCGTTTGCGCCGGTCGATCACAACCGCGGTCGCCGCCAGCAGGATCGCCAGGGTGTAGGCAAACAGTCCGAGGTTAACGCCCAGGATCAGCTTCTCAGAGCCATCGGTGAGCACCATCGACCCACCGTAAGACTGCCGAAGCCAGTAAGCCGCCAAGAAGCCGCCCGTGACGAACAGGGTCAGGAGGCTGGACAGGCGCAGGTTGCTCTTCAACCACACCAGCCACAGGCTGAATGCACCGATCGCCGTATTGGTGAACAACTGCCAGACCTCATGCAACCGTGCGTGCGGCTCCCAGGCCGGGTTGAAAACATGGGTCTGATTGATCTCCAGCACCGGTACCACAACGGCGTAGAAGATTATCCCGATCGTCACGAGCAGCTTTGCAATCACCTGGAGCCTCCTTGTTGTGAGGGTCGCGGCAACGTTCGGTAAGAACGAGGCCAGCACTTCAGCGGCATATAAGGACACGCAACCCCATAAAGGTCAGGCCCGATATCTGCCAAAAGCCAGGAGGGAATCACGCTGCAACTGCGCGTTCTACTCTCCGCTGCCTGCCGATTGCCTCAGTTGCCGGGCATCGTAAAGCGCCCGGGCAGCGTCCAGTTGCGGGAAGTTGTGCTCGGCCCAACGATCCAGCGCGGCCAGGGTGTCGACCAAAGAGCAGGCTACCGCCGTCAGCCGATACTCGACATGGGCGGGCTTCTCGGCGAAGTCCAGTCGCTCGATCGGCTTCGATGTGCTGGAGCCCTACCTCATCCACGGCGTGCGTGGTGGGCTGGCTCCTGAGGCAGAACGGAAACAGCAAAAATACCTGGAGCAGCGAACCCTCGATTACCAGGCCAGGCTCACCCGCTGGGCACAGTGGCCGTCGATCCCGTTCAACCAGGAGCAGGACTTTAACGATGGCCAGAGCTTGCGGCCCGGCGCGCCGACTTACAGCCCGTTCGTCCGGCACATCCCTTAGCCGTGCAGCCAGCAACCTGTGCGGGCTAAAGGGTTGTTTTACAAGGAGGGTAAAACGACAAAGGCCAAAGGATGATTGGGCTTTTTCGATGCTCGAGCGACTTCTGCCAATGCCATTCGTCCAGGCCTGAGAGCCGCCCCCCGTTCCTCATCTACACCTTAGACATGAGATATCTGGTCGCACGGGTCCGCACAGCTGAATGGAGAGGACCGGGCCAGGCATTCGATTCGATGGCACACGAAGCGCCATGCGAAACCGCAGTACCTCAAGCTTCGGGCTTCATTTCTCAAGGAACGGAAAAATGATCACGAACTGCACGAACTGGCATGCCTGGCTGGACACCATGCCACCCAAACCGGACGAACTTCATGTAGTCGGAGACGTTGAAGTCTCCAACCCAGGGGTCAAGGCCTACCTGACGGTACGAGTCCCGCAGGGTATCAACCCGGCAATACTTATGCTGGATCTGCACCTGTACCAAAGGCCAGGGCAATGGATTCAGGTAATCACCTGCACGCAAGTCAGGTTCACCCGGGTGCTGCCGCCAAACTCCGTGCTCTACAGCGCGGTTGAAATCTTCCACAACGGTGAGCGAATCGCGTATATCGACGAAATCCCACACATCTCCTGACTGATCCGTACTGAATCAGTGGAGCCTTGAAATCCGACTGCGACCGCCTGATCCTCGATCAGTCGGTCGCCTCCCCCGCCGCACTCCTGCTTCGTTCAATAGGTTGGCTCTTGAACTGGCCAGCGTCTGCTTCTAGCCTGCAACCCGTTGTCAGGAGAAGCGGAAGAGAAATGATCAGAAGATTTGAACAGCAAGATATGGATGCCGTGCTGGACATCTGGCTGCAGGCTTCGCTGAAAGCCCACGATTTTATCGATGCCTCATTCTGGCAGTCGCAAGTCGACAACATGCGCAACCTGTACCTCCCGACGTCAGAGACCTATGTCTTCGAGCGACAATCCAAAGTGCGGGGTTTCTATTCACTGCACGACGAGCAACTGGCCGCCCTCTTTGTTGCACCTGAATTCCAGGCCAAGGGGATTGGCAAGCAACTGCTCGCCCATGCCAGGGCACAGCGTCCCGTGTTGAGCCTGGCGGTATACAAGGACAATACGGCCAGCTGCGGCTTTTACCTGGCACAAGGCTTTGTCGTGACCCACGAGCAGACGGATGAACATACGGGGCAGCAGGAATACCTTATGAGCAGCGCCCCGCTCTGATCCATGTAGCCCGTCACGGTATATCCAGCCCTGGCCTTTTACTGCCCTCCAAAAACCAAAAAGCCCAGCGTACGAGCTGGGCTTTGCCTGGCCAAAAACTGAATCAATGAGGCTGGCGTTGCCTCTGCAACTCTGCCTTTAACCAGCTGCTTGCCGGTTGCGATCCAGCAGCGCAACGCACTTCATAAACCTTGCCACTCATGCTGCTTTTAGTGGCGGCAAGATCGATAAAGTCCTCCGCGCTGCTCACCATGTTCTTGCCCTCGAGGTAATTCAGTTTTTTCTCCAGGTGCTGCCGTGCTTGGGGGGCTGGATACTCGGTGCCATTACGCACGAACTGGCATTGGCTGTGCTCGACAAAGTCCAACAAGCCCTTTATCTCCTGGGCTGCCTGAGGCGTCGTTTGCGCCTGCGCGTTAGTCGCCATTGCCAAGACGGCGATACCCGCCGCCATCAACCATCGAGCCCGTTCACCGGTAAAAATTCGCATCATTCGTCCTTGTCTTGAAACTGAGCACTGTTGTCGGATCGGCCGAGCATTACCCGGCGCCAGGTCGGTCAAACTTCGATAGGGAAAGCCGGCTGAACGCCCTGTTGCGCATCCGAGCTTTCTATAGCGGCCTCAAGTCTGGCCAGGAAGGCTGGATTCAATTTGGCGTCAAGCAGATTGACCTGCTCTACCGCCCTCTTCTGCTCAATCATCTTGGCAAGTTCTGCATAAGACAGTTTGGGTGTCGGGTTTTGAATAATAATCACTGAAACGCTTCCTTGGTTCATCCGTCCAGCCCACCAGAGGTGTGGCGGCAAGTGTATCCGCTGTTCCGCGCTGATCCAAACTCGCCCGGCCTGCACTTGGACGCTTGCATCCACTCCCTGCTTTGTCGATACCTGGCGCCTCCGGGCCTCGAATGCCGCGTCGAGCGCAGCCTTGAGCGTTGCCGCCTCAGCCCTTCTTTGCCACGCATGCCTGCCCATGCCCAGGCCCGGCAGCGCTTCTGCCCCGTCATAGACCAATGGTGCCGCCAGTCGTCGTCGCAGCGTTGACGCCCTATCCCTTAAGGCGCGCAATGGCCCCCTAAAAATGATCGCCTGGGGTCTTTCCAGATGGCAAAGATCATAGTGCTGGCCGGTGACTTCCCCCAGGGTGACGCGGAGTATCTGCGCGGAACCATCACGCTCAAAACCGCCAATAAACCGCTGATAGGGAAAAGTTTTCTCGTCTCCGAGTTCAAGGACCTGATCGTCGAAAATACCGACTCGAACAAGAACATTAAGAGCGCCATAGGCCTTGGAATGGTTGGTGCCATGTTTCTGGGGCCTGTGGGTGCCGTCGCCGGTTATCTACTGGCGGGCCACAATACCGAGGTGACATTTCTGGCCACCTTGAAGGATGGTCAGACACTGCTTGCTGCAACCGATAACGAGACCTACCAAGACATCTCGGCGCGCTTCAACAGAAAAAACTCACCTGAAAAACGCGATAAAACCGAGACTTGACGCCCGACATCGCGGGATGTTGCAGGCCGTGACGGGGTGAACGTAGCACTGTGGCGTCCCCCTGTTCACCCGGTACTCGTTGACCGTCATATCGAAGATCAAGCATCCAGAATGCCTTGCAGACTGCTGCGTTTTACTAGCCAGCAGAACCCTCTCGTTCAGCCTTCTCCGCAGCCGGCAACTATCGACGCAGCCTGGATGGAGGATTGAGCGCAGCGCGATTTGCGCCCGAATGGAAAAGCAACAAGGCTGACCGGATTAGCCATTCACAGTCAGCCTTGTCGTTGGGACAGCTTCAACCCAGGAAACGGCAAATCACCATTGGCCCGAGAAGATGCAGGTCAGTGCTTCGATACCGCTGAACTTCCACAGCGAGTCGTTACAGTCTCTGGCGAATGCATGGGCGTTCGAGGCGGTGAGGGCCAGGACCACGGCGGAGGCGTAGACGATTTTCTTGAATGACATGGTGAATCTCCTTTTTCGTATCGGCACTTTCTTGTAAGAGCCACCCCGACGAGGATGGTCGTGCGCACTATAAGCCTGGCCTCGGTAGCAGACGATTAGGGCTGGTGTGCTAATGGCGAATACGCATCACCCAAGGCCGCGGGCGAGTTGCACAGGGCTTACACCCCCCTCTGCGAATGAACGCCAAGCCAGATCAGAAGTTGCAGTTGTATTGATACTCGAAGGGGAAGAACACCGTATCGACCACCAGGGAAAACGGCGCGTCGATCAGTAAAAAGGGAATCAGCTTTCCATGGGAGGTGCCTACCAACCACCAGTCCAGGCGCCCGCCTTTGTAGGGGCAAGGGTGGTCGTAGTCCATGCGCATCGCCACCGCGGCGCAGCCGCTCAAGCAACTGATCAGCAGTAACAGAATCACTTTCCGAAACACGTAATGTCCTTATTACATCCATCTGCGGAGCGACGTAGACGTCTCTGCAATACGCCCGTCACCACTTCCCAGTGGTGATGAAAGAGAAATTCCTCCGCCAGCAGAAAGGCAGCCTCTCAACCGCGTAAATCGCAGAGCGGATTTGAATGTGCGAACCGGAAACGAACAAGGGTTTGCATCAGCTTTCGCCAGCAAACCCTTGAGATAGATGGTGCCCGAAGCCGGAATCGAACCGGCACGCCCTTACGAGCGGGGGATTTTAAGTCCCATGCGTCTACCAGTTTCGCCATTCGGGCGGTAGCGCGCTTGAATTGCTTGAGCCGTTTCAGCGCCTTGCGGCAAGGGGGTGAAATATATACATCCCCTACCCTTGAAGCAAGTTCGTTGGCGTCAAATTCAAGACTGGAGGTCGAGTGCGGCCACAAACAAAAAGGCTCCGTAAATCATCGATCTACAGCGCTATTTTTATAAGTGGGAGCAACTGCCAGAACCGAACCGGTGCAGATGGCGCCGCATTCCACTGATAAAACCAGATATTTCAATAGGTTACCACAGCAAAAACGGCGTAACCATCTGATTTTAAAAGGCTTGTAGCTGGGCGAACAGGCGAAGACAGATTTGCCCTGCCAGCGTAGGGATCGTGACGCCACTAACCCCATGGGCCAGCGAAGTCGAAGAGGCAGGCCAAAGGCCAAACTGCGAAGACGCGATCAGCTAAACGCGAGGGCAATAAAGAGACAGAGCCGCATCGCTCTTCCGGACTTTTCAACGAGGGATTATTCAAAGGTGCCACAAGATCACCAGGCGTAATGCCTGATAAATTGGCGCCCACCCTGACCAGCTGTTGGCCGTTCAGCATTCCATCGTAAACACACCTGGCCGGGCAAGCGCGACCACTCTATCCAGAGCGGTCGCGCATGTCTCGAAGACAATTCTGAAGAAACCTGAACGGCTTGAAGAAGCCTGGACGATAGTAGGCCGCCACCTGTGCCGTGGCGACGCCACCAGGCGAGAACGACCTGGTCAAGGGGGCCATGACGACGCGGTTGCGCCTTAAACACCCTGGCCGTGCTGGAAGGCTGCCTGGTGATCGGACGGGCCAGCGTATCGACAGAAGCATTCGAGGCGGGGCTGGCGATGCTGCTTATCCAACTCGGCGAACAGAGAGCGGCACTTTCCTTAACCACCAAGCCAGTCTCTTGAACAGGCAGCGATAGCGAGGCGGTGGATGGGACTCCATTGACTCGCACATGCGGCAGGAACCGTTGGCCAGGGCAAGACGGATCAGCCGCATGACCTTAGCGCTTTAAAACACAGCTGGAAGATGTGCCCAAGCGCAACGAGTGACCGCCGCCTCGGCGAGCAAGCGCATGTCATCTGTCAGGTTCGATAGCCAGACCTTCGCGCCGTTGGAGCACCTTTACCCCAGATTGAAAATCTCGATGCAGAACCCACATGAGCGAACATTGATAAAACAGCAAAAACAATTGACTCTGACACTAACTCTACCACTCGTCGGAACCGTCACTTCATAAAGGTGGAGGTACCTTGCTTTTACCTGTTTACAGGCTTGACTGTATTCCTATCTATGATCGAAGGAGGAAACGAAACATATCAGCTCAAGAAACTGACACAACTCTTGACACCGATATCAATCGCCTTTGCCATCAATACTCCACGACATCTTCAATGAGTTAACCTAACTACTGTTTTCTCGTAGCAGTGGCAAGTCTGCAATTTGATTTTGAATAGGGAGCCAACTCATGGAATGCACAATCAAAAAGGAATATGAACATGAGCATCACAGTCACAAACGGAGCAAGCGCAGTAGTTAACGTGGCAATCAGCACATGGGAGAAAGACGGCAGTGACGCTTACTACCCATTAGAGCAAGGCAGCGGTGACACCTGGAAACGTAGTGACCCAAGGGGTTACTTGATGGCCATACAGGATAAATCCCAAACAACTGAATACTACGTCTCCTGCAACAGTGCAATTGTCATCGAAGACAACCTCGTAAAGGATCACGGCCGAACTCTTAACCCAGTCGCTGCGGCCGGGAAGAAAAAAGTGGCAAATGCGTAATACCTAGCAGTAAGCGCATATATAAAATGGCCAGTATCGTACAAGATGCTGGCCATTCCCGTAAAAAAGTAAACCACTCATCCGACTAGCGACCACCAGACGCCCTCATATTTAGTTGAGTTCTTATGTCTCAATACACCTAGACGAAAGCACTTCACCACTTGCCTCTAGAAACTTCTTTGCGATAACGCCTGGTACGCAACAAAGCAATCAGTCCTTGATCACCATCGTCAGTAATTCTGATAGTTCGTTGAACATCCGGCCGGACACGCCAGGTGCGTGCAGCCCTATGAATCACTCCACTGACGCCGGAGACAGTAGGTACATTGGTGCAACGGGTTGGACCTACTCATCACGGGAAGACGGATAAGGGATTGCGCATTTTGCTGGAGATAGCAGGCAACAAAATAGCCCCGATGAACTCACCCAAGAGATTTCTGGGAGGACAAAGCACCACGGAACCCAGCCCCCATTAAAAGCGGTGGAACACCGGCTTCCCTCCAGCCAATAAAAAGCCCGCACCTTTGCGGCGCCATACAGGGTCGCTTCTCCAGGCTTATGTTCGGTCGAAAATGCCAGCTTCAGAGGGTTTGTTGAATATGACGTGCTGTAGAAGGCTCCGGCAAAGTCACCACGACTTTGCACTGGTATCCCAGTGCCCCTGGATAGGACCAGTAGCACTTTAAGAATCGCCTGATACCTGGAGAAATCCAACGCCACTAGTATGCCCGGGCACTTAGTCAGGACATGCGGCGAAAGTCCCACAAGCAGTCGCACGGTTTTCTGAACACTCCACGAAGAAGAGGCGCCTTGATGTCTCTTTCAGTTGTCTCGAGAAACTTCATGAAAAAGCACCTTGCCGTAAGTGCGGCGCTTGCCGGATTTCTGTCGTTGTTTGCCATGCCCTCCCATGCTGGCATCTCATTGGGTGTAAACCGAGTGGTACTGGTTGCGCCGAAGAAGGAAGCTTCCGTTCTAATGCTGAACGATGAATCGACCCCCTTCATGGTCCAGTCCTGGATCGAGCCCTTCAGTGCTAGCACCGATCAGGACGTCCCCTTTGCCCTTACCCCTCCCCTGAAACGCCTGAACGGGAACGCACGCCAGCAGTTGCGTGTTCTGTATCAGGGCGCGGGGCTTCCGGCGGACAGGGAGTCGGTGTTCTGGTTGAGCGTGCAGGAAGTCCCCCAGAAGTCGCAGGATGAAAACATCCTGCAGATTGCCGTGCGCCAGCGCATCAAGTTGTTCTACCGGCCCGCCGACTTGCCAGGCGACGCTGGCCAGGCCCCATCCAGATTGCAATGGCGCATGCTGCCCAAGGATGGCAAGCCGGGCCTGGAGGTCAGGAATGACTCAGCGTTTCACATATCTTTCAGCTCAGTGAACCTCAAGAGCGGTTCGAACAACTATCCGATTCCCGCGACAATGCTGCCCCCCTATTCGAGCCAGTCATTCGCGATCGAGGGGGCTTCTTCCCTGGCTCCAGGCGGAGCAACAAAGATCGAGTTCGAGAGCATCAACGACGATGGATTAGCTGTACTGCACTCAAGCAACATTTCCAACTGAGCATAGTTAAAGACCAGGACGCTTTGTTTGTTGCTTAACCCCACATCTAGTTACCGGCTGAATATCACTTATTAGTGACGTACACACTTCGCCAACGATCTGCAGCCAACAAAAAAATCATTTCCGAACGAATGGAGCCAAGGGAGCTCGAGAGCGACTCACCCACGAACCATATTCAAGGTCGATCAGAGAGAAACAAGCAATGAAGACCACAGCAAGAAAGATGATCAGCGCCCTATTCACCTCGCCGCAACTCTGGGTAATAGCATTCATGACCCTCGCCGTGTCGCCGGCCGCGAGGGCAGCGATTGTAGAGGCATTTGGGCAGGAGCTGTCGATCCCGAAGAACGGGGGCAGCGGAACCATACTGGCTCGACACTACATCACTCCGACGCAGATATGCGGCCAATCGATGTGCACAACCACGACACTTTACGCCTACCCAGATGGCGGCAACGTAAACTCAACCTCAGCAGTAATCACCACGAACGTCTCGGGCATATCGACTCGCTTGTTGATCAATGGAACAGCCTACGGAACTGGATCGTTATCGGTCACGTTTAGCCAACCCATCGAAGTACAGTTACTCAGCGATGGTCGAACAAATCTAGGTGGTTCCCTTGCAGGTCTCAGCTCTTCACCGCACTACTACACTCTCAAAACAAGATATGATCCGGATTTTTTAATTTACCTGAAGGGCACTATCACCCCTATCGACGGCACCTGCTCGGTACCGAGCCAGACGGTAAAGCTACCTAAAACCTTGATTAACCGCCTGGACCGCATCGGCGCGACAGCTGGCACCCAGAATTTCCAGATACAGGTCAACAACTGCCCCAAGGGCTATAACCGGGTTGGCTATACCCTTGACCCGGTTGGCGGCGTGATCGCGAACTCGCCAGGGGTATTGCCGCTGGCTGGCGGTTCGACCGCGAGCGGCATAAAGATCCGGGTCGAAAACGCCCAGGGCACTCCAGCAACCATGGGGAGTTCGATAACGGTCGATGGATACAGCAAGGCGGCAGGTGGCTCGTTTGTCATTCCGATGCAGGCGTCCTACATCAGAACCGGCACAGTCACTACACCGGGAACGGTAAATGGCGCATTGAACGTGTTTATGGATTACCGGTAACCCTTTCCGCTCGCCATCCTGCTTGCCTCCTTCGAATCAACGACAGGAGGCTTCGCCAGTTGAGCAGATGCCTGGCTAGCCAAGCCAATCATTCATGATCGGGAGCGCTTCTTCCTTGGTTCCAGGCGGAACAACAAGGATCGAGTTCGAGAGCCTCAATGACGACGACGGAGTGCCTGTACAACACTCAGGCGACATATCCAGCTGAGCATAGTTAAAGATCAGAGCTCTTTGTTGGTTGCTTAACCCAGCATTTGTTATCGGCTGAGTACCACTTGTTCGAGCACATGTCTGGCCAGCCAATACAGGTTCTCGAGGCAGACTTTGAGGGGCTTCAAAAGGGTCTCCATAAAGCTTTAACGCGGCACTCCCCGGTCACTCAGAGCAGGCAATTACGAAGCGAGGGGGCTCGCCGAGTAGTGCCATTACCAAGCCATCAACGTAGCCAATAAGAAGCCCGTAGATCATTGATCTACGAGCTTTTCAGTTTGGAAAAAAAGCTCGCTTCTGCAGCAGGCCTTTTTTGTGATTCAGAGACATCACAAGGAAACATCCACACCATCATCTATGGGGCTACAGCGAGAAGGCCAATGGATAGATGGCGACCTGCTCGACCGCGGCCAGCCAAGGCATCAGTCCCTCTTCAAAATCTCCCCGCGCCTCCCCAATGACGCCCGAACACAATCTAATTTTTTCCCAGCAGTCGCCACTTAAAATCCCAACTCATCACAACCCATACGATTGAATATTAAAACATCCTTAACACGTACAAAGAAGACTAATAGACACAGCTGGAAAGTTATTTCCAGCATAGAAAATCAGCCCCCCCTCAAAACACACAACAAAAAAACCCGTATGGCTCTCTAAATATTTCAATAGGCTTCCTACCTAGAGACACGAATATAAGAATCGTCTTATTGAGTACAGGTGCACTTCTATTGAAAATAGACAACTCTGCCAGTCTCTTTAACGCATCACAAACCAAGAAACATAGATACCCCACCCACTTATCAAGCAAAAGCACCGAACAGCAATTATAAACCACCTCGACAGCTGACTCGAACTCATACCAACCTTATCGTCAGATTAATACCATGCCATTTAATGCTTACATCTCCACCACCATACTGATTCTAACCTTACTGTTATTTACACCAACACAAGCATCTGCAGCAGGTTGGTTCAACCCAATGACATCCAGTATTACATTGCCTGCAAGCATCACTGTCCCAGGAAATGCTGAGGTTGGATCGGTACTATGGACATCCACCCCGGTAGTTTCTCAACTGCAAGATAGAGCGGTGGCTAGGGAAACTGATACGATTTGGGCTACTGTGAGCAATGGAGAATTGGCCTCAGGATTTACTGATGTCTATCAGACCGATATTTCTGGTCTGGGGGTCAAGTGGTGGGGCAAATGGAAAGCCCGGAACTTCTCGGGCGGCACCACCCTCCCAATCACCGATCCAAGTACTAATAATGCTGGCCCAACTGGTTGGCAAAATAGTGACTCCTACCCGCAAACCGTCTGGCTGGAACTAATAAAGACAGGCCCAATTCAAAAAGGAACTTTATCAGTCAAAACTACCACGACAACGAAGTTCAACTGTTCGCTAGGAGATTGCAAGAACTGGGATGTCACTGTTTTAAGCACAAGCACCATATTGGCTGGACCGACCTGTACTGTTTCCACGCCCGTGATTCCGGTATCGCTGGGCCACGTCGCTACTACAACGTTCAAGGGCGTGGGCACTACGTCTACTCCACGACCTTTCACTATTACCTTGTCTTGTTCTGGCGGCGAGCCGAATACTGCGATCAGTTCCTATGTCACACTGACAGATGCGGCCCACCCAGAGAACACCTCCACCATCTTGTCGCTAAGCTCTGGATCAACAGCGTCCGGGCTGGGTATTCATATCCTCAAAGAGGATGTCGTGCTCGGTTATGGGCCTGATTCCACCACCGCTGGGAATACCAATCAATGGAAGGCGGGCACAATCACACAAGGCATGTCCGTTTTCCAGATTCCACTGAGTGCGCGTTATGTGCAAGTTGCCCCAAACGTATCGCCGGGAAGCGCAAACGGGTTGGCGACTTTCACCCTAAGTTATCAGTGAATACGGATCAATGTGTGAGCTCACGCACATACACTTGGCAGGCCTGCTGGGCAATCAGTCCCCGGCCGCCGGCATCGGTACGTTGAGCATGCGTCGGGGCAAGATGGGTTCGCAGGGCTCCATGAACCATCGCCACCAGTGGCGATGACAAGATGCTCACGCAGGCGACCTTGATCACGCTGGGTATCGCTTAAGGTCCAGTGATGGGGGTTGATCACTGACCTGCATTTGCTGCTCCAATGCCAGATATCTGCCTTGCTCTTCACGCTGCCGGACAGCTGGGCAATACCGCGCTCGCTGCCAATATCCGCCAGCTCCAGTTATCCGGCCAAAGGCAGCCAGTGAGATCACTTTGGAATATGTCAGCAGCTGCTCGCCACTCGTTCGAAGCGATCACCAAGTGGGTTTATCGACGTGCGGTAGAAGTCGTCAAACCGGCGAAATAGAGGGAGGACTGACAAAAGTTGCGGAACACTTGGTAACTCCAGCCAATAAAAAACCCCGTAGATCATTGATCTACGGGGTTTTCAGTTTGGAGGCCGAGGTCGGAATCGAACCGGCGTAGGCGGATTTGCAATCCGCTGCATAACCATTTTGCTACTCGGCCAAACTTTCGATGCCTTACAACCGCATCAAAGGTATACAACTCTAAGCTGGAAGCCTGAACTTAATCTACCTTCCAACCCTTTGAATTCTAAGGGGTTTTTCGCGTTCCCGAATCAGGAATGGACGCAATTCTGGACTTGTTCGCAGGGCATGTCAAGGACAGAAATGAAATAATTCAATGCTTTACCGTCGGCAGTGGCGATGGCTGACAAGGCAGTACCCGGAAAATAAAGAGTCAGGCAGGCCCTGCTCAATGAACCCGAATTACGCGGGTCCATCTGTGCCCCAAGGCCTGGCCAGTTGCAGATTTCTTCTCGGACTCCTGCACAGCGCGCAGCAGTGTAATGCAGCCAACCTGGATTGTTGCCCCAACAGCTCACTTCTATCCTCGCCTCCTTACGACATTCCAAGGAGATCAAGCATGGTCACCCGCATACAGCTTCACCAAGTCGGCGCCCCCCAGGTCCTGCAGTTCGAGCAGGTGCCAGCCCAGGCACCCGGTGCCGGCGAGGTCTGGCTGGAGCAGACGGCCATCGGCGTCAATCCGCTGGACCTCAGCCAGCGCAGCGGCGCCGTGCCGGTTGCCCTGCCCTGCGGGCTCGGGCTGGAAGGCGCGGGGCTGGTCAAGGCGATCGGTCCCGGGGTCACCCAGGTCCAGGTGGGCGACCGCGTCGCCTATGCCACCGGGCCCCTCGGCGCCTATGCCAGCGCCCGCCTGTACCCCGCCGAGCGCCTGGTCAAGCTGCCGCCGCAGCTGGGCTCGGACGCCGCCGCGGCGCTGCTGTTCAAGGGCATCACCTCCCAGTACCTGCTCAAGTCCACCTACCCCGTCGGGCCTGGCACCCGGGTGCTGATCTATGGCGCAGCCGGGGCTCTTGGGCAATTGATGGTGCCTTGGGCCAAGCATCTGGGGGCCACAGTGATTGGCGTGGTGTCCAAGGCGCAAAGCGTCGAGCGGGCCCGGGCCGCCGGCTGCGACGAAGTGCTGGTGTTCGATGCCGCGACCCTCGCCCAACAGGTCGTCGAGATTACCCAAGGACACAAGGTCGATGTGGTGTACGACCCGATAGGCCGGGTGTCCTTCGAAGCCTCCCTCGACAGCCTGCGCCCGCGCGGCCTGCTGGTGTCCTTCGGCGCGACGTCAGGTGCTCCGGACGCGGTGCAGGTCGGCACGCTCAACGCCAAAGGTTCGCTGTTCCTCACCCGCCCGTCCCTCGCCGCCCATACCGCCAGTGCCAGCGAGTACCAGGCGCGCGCCGCCGATGTGCTGGACGCCTTCGCCGCGGGTATCATCCAGCCGCGGATCTGGCAGCGTTATCCCCTGGCCGAAGTGGCCCAGGCCCACGCCGATCTGCACGACGGACGCGCGCAAGGAGCCATCGTATTGATACCTTGAGGCCGTTTCCTTCCCTTCTGGCCGCATAGTGAGGCACCCCAGGCACATGGATCTGTTCGACAGTCGACAGGCCGATGAACTCGCCACCCTGATGGCGCTCTTCGAGCATGGTTCTTTCGCCGCCGCCGGCCGCGCCTTGCAGCGCCACCCTTCGGTGCTGTCCAAGCGCCTGGCGGCCCTGGAAAGCCGCCTGGGCATTCGCCTGGTGCAGCGCACCACCCGGCAATTGCGCTTCACCGACGAAGGCGCGCGCCTGGTCGAACGCCTGCGGCAGGCGGCGAGCCTGATCAGCGAAGCCGAACACGAAGCTTCCCAGGGCGCTGCGCAGATCCGTGGGCGCCTGCGCCTGGCCCTGCCGGCCGCCATGGGCCGGCGCTGGCTCAGCCCGATCCTCGCCCAGTTCGCCCTGGCCCATCCCGGGGTGGTGCTGGAGACCGAGTATTCGGACCGCTTCGTCGACATAGTCGGCGAAGGTTTCGACGCGGCGATCCGCATCGGCGAGCTGGCCGACAGCCAACTGGTGGCCCGCAAGCTCTGTGCGCACCGGCGCATCCTCTGTGCCGCGCCCGCCTATCTGCAACGCCATGGCGAACCGCAGATGCCTGCCGACCTTGCCAGCCACAACTGCCTGGGCTTTACCGGCCTGCGCTCCTACCCCGACTGGCGCCTGACCCGCCAGGGCCGGCAGGAAACCGTGCGCATCCACGGCACCCTGCACAGCAATGACAACGAGGCGCTGTTGTCCGCGGCCCGGGCCGGCGTCGGCATCCTCGCCGGCGGCGACTGGCTGATGCACCAGGACCTGGCGTCGGGGCATCTGGTCCGGGTGCTGCCGCAGTGGCAGCTGGACAGCGACTCGGGAATCTACCTGCTGCGCCCCTCCGCGCGCTTCAGCAGCGCCACCACCCAGGCCTTCAAGCAGTGGATCGAGGCGTTTTTTGCCCAGAGCGCGCCGTGGGAAACGCCGGCCAGGGACGAGGCGTAGCAGCGTTCACAGCGAAGCGACGATGAACTCCCGCAGCCATTGGTGGGCCGGGTCGCGGTGGCAGCGCTCGTGCCAGAGCATGGCCATTTCATAACCCGGGACTTCCAGCGGCGGCTCGACCACCTTCAGCGCCGGGTTGTCGCGCACCAGGCGCGCCGGCAGCATCGCCACCAGGTCGGTGCTCGCCAGCGCCGAGAGGACAAACAGGAAGTGCGGGACCGACAGCACCACCCGGCGGGTCAGGCCCACTTCGCCCAGCGCGCTGTCGGTGACGCCGTGAAAACCGCCGCCATCGGGCGACACCACAACGTGCTCCAGCTTGCCGAACTGCGCCAGGCTCGGGCGTCGTTGCAGCCGTGGATGGCCCGCGCGGCCCACCAGCACATAACGTTCGCTGAACAGCACCCGGCGACGCAGCCCGGGGGGTGAGTCCTCGCTGGTGTGCAGGGCCAGGTCGATGCGGCCCTGCTCGGCCTGCCGGACCAGCCGTCCGGGCTCCAGTTCGAGCACC
>LNAP01002089.1_pt1 | contig 20257 bp, 15 predicted proteins | sample 602601 | NCBI WGS metagenome assembly LNAP01 (sample SAMN02440304, study PRJNA202911) | soil metagenome | biome: Subtropical and temperate rainforests or woodlands; isolation source: soil samples (1 kg each in a 20% v/v slurry with milli Q water) were... ...
CGGTCAGGCGGTGACGCTGTGCCTGGACCGCGAGATCGACGTGAGCCGCGGCGACGTGATCGCCGACGCGCGGCGTCCGGCGCCGGTGGCCGACCAGTTCGCCTGCCACCTGTTGTGGGTGGGCGACGCGGCGCTGCTGCCGAACCGCACCTACTGGCTGAAGCTCGGCACGCGCACGGTCAACGCGCGGGTGATGTCGATCAAGTACAAGGTGGACGTCAACAGCCAGGCGAAACTCGCCGCACGGCAGCTCGTGCTGAATGAGGTGGGTTATTGCACGCTGGGTCTGGACGACGAGATCGCGTTCGAGGCCTATGCGGACAATCGCACGCTCGGCGGCTTCATCCTGATCGATCGCCTGAACAACGCCACGGTGGCGTGCGGCATGCTGGATTTCGCGCTGGGCCGCTCGGCCAACGTGCACTGGCAACACGTCGACATCGACAAGGGCGTGCGCGCCGCCGGCAAGGGGCAGCAGCCGCTGTGCCTGTGGTTCACCGGCCTGTCCGGCGCCGGCAAGTCCACCATCGCGAACCTGGTCGAACGCCGCCTGCATGCGCTGGGCTGCCACACCTACCTGCTCGACGGCGACAACGTGCGCCACGGCATCAACAAGGACCTGGGTTTCACCCCGGAGGATCGCGTCGAGAACATCCGCCGCATCGCCGAGGTGGCGCATCTGATGGTGGACGCGGGCCTGATCGTGCTGGTCAGCGCGATTTCGCCGTACCGCAGCGAACGGCACTCGGCGCGCGAGTTGTTCGCGGCGGCGGAATTCATGGAGGTGTTCGTGGACGCGCCGCTGGAGGAATGCGAGCGACGTGATCCCAAGGGTCTCTATCGCAAGGCGCGTGCGGGCACGATCCGCAACTTCACCGGCATCGACGCACCGTACGAGCGGCCCGTGGCGCCGGACATCCACCTGCTGAGCGCCGGACAGCACGCCGAACAGCTGGCCGAACAGGTGGTGGCACGGGTGCTGGCCGGGATCGACGGCAACATCCACGGGTGACCCTGCGGCGGCGTTGCCCGCGCACGGCTTGGATTGCCCGCTGCCGGCGGCGATAATGCGGGACTTTCCCCCGCAAGGCGCCGCCGCGATGACCGAGAAGACCGTACTCAACGCCACCCACCGTGCGCTCGGCGCGCGCATGGTCGACTTCGGCGGCTGGGACATGCCGATCAACTACGGCTCGCAGATCGAGGAACACCACGCGGTGCGCCGCGACGCCGGCATGTTCGACGTCTCGCACATGACGGTAGTCGACCTGCACGGCGCGCGCACCCGGGAATTCCTGCGCCACCTGCTGGCCAACAACATCGACAAGCTGAAGGTGCACGGCAAGGCGCTGTACTCGTGCATGCTGGACGAGCGCGGCGGGGTGATCGACGACCTGATCGTGTATTACCTCGGCGAGGAGTTCTTCCGGCTGGTTGTCAATGCCGGCACCCGCGCCAAGGACCTGGCCTGGATCGAACGCCAGGCGAAGGCGTTCGACGTGCAGGTGAAGGAGCGCCCCGAGTTCGCCATGATCGCGGTGCAGGGCCCGCATGCGCGCGCCAAGGTGCTCGGCCTGCTGCATGAGGTCGACCGCCCGCGCATCGAGAAGCTCGGCAAGTTCGCCGCGGCGGCGGCGCAGGGTCCGCACGGCATGCCGCTGTTCGTGGCGCGTACCGGCTACACCGGCGAGGACGGTTTCGAGATCATCGTGCCGGCCGAACATGCCATTGCGTTGTGGGAGGCGCTGGCCGCCGCGGGCGTGGCGCCGGCCGGACTCGGTGCGCGCGACACGCTGCGCCTGGAAGCGGGCATGAACCTGTACGGCCAGGACATGGACGAGAGCGTCACGCCGTGGGAGGCGAACCTGGGCTGGACCATCGCGCTGGACGAGGGCCGCGACTTCATCGGCCGCGCCGCGCTGGAGCAGCAGAAGGCGGCCGGCGTGCCGCGCACGATGGTCGGCCTGGTGCTGGACGACAAGGGTGTGCTGCGCCACGGCCAGAAGGTGCTGACCGCGAACGGCGAGGGCGAGATCCTCTCCGGCAGTTTTGCGCCGACGCTGAACAAGGCGGTGGCGTTCGCGCGCATTCCGGTCGGCGAGTCCGGCGATGTGCGTGTCGACATCCGCGGCCGCGAGGTGCCGGTGCGCCTGGTGAAATATCCGTTCGTGCGCGACGGCAAGCCCTGCGAAGGGATCTGAGCCGCCGTCACGCCCGTGTACCGTCCGCGACACATTCTTCCCCTTGGCGGATGCAGCTAGAATCACCGCCTGTAAACCAACCAAACGACTGGACCCGATCATGAGCGAGATTCCCGGCGATCTGAAATTCCTCAAGTCCCACGAGTGGGCCCGCGTCGAAGACGATGGCCTGGTCCGGGTGGGCATCTCCGACCACGCGCAGGGTCAGCTCGGCGACCTGGTCTACGTGGAACTGCCGGAAGTCGGCTCCGCCGTGAAGGCGGGTGCCGGTACGGCCGTGGTGGAGTCGGTGAAGGCCGCTTCCGACATCTATTCGCCGGTTTCCGGCGAGATCGTCGAGGTCAACGAGCTGCTCAACGACAAGCCCGAGACCATCAACGAGGACGCCTTCGGTGAAGGCTGGATCTTCCTGGTGCGTCCCAGCGACCGTGCCGAGCTCGACGAACTGCTCGACGCGAACGACTACGAAGAGCTGGTCGAGAACGAAGACCACTGAGTCGCGACTGACCACAGCCTGACCTTGCCGGCCGCCCAGTGCGGCCGGCAGCGTTTTCGGGGATGGGATGTGTCGCTGCGTCGTGCATGCAGCCGCCCGGTTTTCCGCAGGCGTCGTTGATCGGAACGACGTGCTTCTGGGTGAGCGCCGCCCTGTTCCTCCCGATGAAATCATCTCGATGTTTGCGCGGCGCATGCGCGCCGTCGTCGACGCGATGGCGCGCGGAATGTCGTCTCGCCATCGCCATCGGCGATGAGTGTCCGGGAGTGCAGCGCATCCCGTTCGCGCCGTTGCCGGGGTGCCGGCAGGGCGGGTGCCAGATATTTTTTGCGTGTGCCGAGGTAGGGGTTCAGCTCATTTCAGTCGTGTTCCGTTCATCTGCCGGGAGCCGTCCGGCGGCACGGAATGCGCCTTGCGCGAGCGACACCTTGCAACAGCCATTTGATGAATCATCATCGTCGAAGCGCCTTGAAAGTGTTGTACAGCAAGGGTTTCAAGGAATTTCATATTTTTCATTGAAATAAAATTTGGACGTATGGACGTCCAATTGATTATGCCCATGATTACCCCGTAGGCCTTGTCGTGGCAGGCCTCCGGCCGGTTTGGGGCGGGGTGGAGCGGATTGATTTCATGACTGAAATCAATTGACAGCAGAAATCTTCGGGGATAGCTTTCGCAACAGATCACGGGGAATGCGTTTTATGGCAACAACGAAATTCATCAAGCCCTATGTCGAGCACGGTGAAAAGGCCAATGCAGTACGCAAGATCACTGTCTCGATTCCGCTGCATGTCCTGCGGCGGCTTTCTGATTTGCGCACCCACCGTCAAGTGAACAATCTTCGGCACGCTACCAACAGTGACGTGTTGGTCGAAGCGTTCCTGCACGCTTTTACTGGGCAACCACTGCCAACTGATGAGGAGCTGAGACGAACCATGGCCACTGCCAAGAAATCCGCTGCAAAGAAACCGGCCGCCAAGAAGGCCGCCGCCAAGAAACCCGCCGTGAAGAAGGCCGCCGCCAAGAAGCCGGTTGCCAAGAAGCCGGCCGCCAAGAAGGCTGCTGCCAGGAAGCCGGCCGCCAAGAAAGCTGCCGCCAAGAAGCCGGCAGCCGCCAAGAAAGCTGCTGTGAAGAAGGTCGCGAAGAAGGCTGCGCCGAAGAAGGCCGCCGCCAAGAAAGCTGCACCGGCCAAGGTGGTGAAGGCCACCAAGACCGCGAAAGCCAAAGCGAAGAAGTAAGGCTGCAAGCAACACGACAAGCGACACCCACAATAAGACAAGCAATCGACTTCTCTCCCCGCGGTGCCCAGCGCGGGGAGAGCACTTCGAGAAGATTCGTCCCGGCCTGGCCGGGACGCTTCGTTTCAGGGGTTGGGGAATCCATCCCGCGATGGCGGCGCCTGCCGCGTTCCCCTTCGATGCCGGCGCTGCCCGCGGTGTTCCGGCGATCTCAACGACGACGTCCTGCGCCGTATCCCCGGCCAGATTCCGGCCCGATGCCGCGATTCCGTGCGCGATTTGCCGTGCTGCGCCATTGGAGTTACCTTCTGCACATCCGCGCCGCGGCGAATCCGGGGGATTCACCGCTCCTGGATGGACAGGGGGAAAAAGCGCGGGTATCTGTCGACACTCAGTGAGAGACCATGGATACCCGATACATACTTGATACGCGCCGGCATGCGCGTGGGGCCGTTCAGCCCCTGATCATTGCCATCATCGTCATCTTCGCCCTGCTCGCCGTGGGCGCGTGGTTCCTGATCATCAAGCCGCACCAGGAATTGGTCATGACCGATTCGGGCGGCCATCCATCCACTCCGGTTTCCACCGCGACGCGGACGGCGCCGCCGCCGGCCAACGTGGCGGCGATGGATCTCAACCAGCTGCTGGCCGAGGCGCGCACCGCCATGAACGAGCAGCGCTACCTGGCGCCGACCGGCAACAATGCATTCGAGTTCTACCTGCGCGTGCTGGAAAAGGAGCCCGGCAACAAGGTGGCTTCCGATGCGTTGCGTGAGACGTTCCCGTTCGCCGCCACTTCGGCCGAGCAGGCGATCAACTCGCGCGACTTCAATGAAGCGCAACGCCAGATCGATCTGCTGGCGAAGGCCGATCCGGCCAACTTCACCTTGACCATCCTGCGTTCCAAGCTGGATGCCCAGCGCAAGACGCTGGACAAGCAGCAACAACTGGCGCTGGAGCAGGAGAAGGCCACCCAACTGGCGGCTACCCAGAAGGCTGCGGCGGACAAGCTGGCGGCGGATCAGCTGGCCGAGCAGCAGAAGGCCCAACTGGCCGAGCAGCAGAAGGCGGAGCAGGCGCGCACGGCGCAACAGCCGCGTCAGCAGGCCTCGGCGAATTCGTCGGCGGCAGGCGGTGACAATGCCGCGGGTACGGACAGCGGCAGCGCGGCTGGCACGGCCACGGCGGTGCTGGTAAAGGGTGCCCCGGCGCGTTATCCCACGGCGGCCATGCGGGCACGCCAGGAAGGCTGGGTGCTGGTGTCGTTCACGGTCGACCCCGACGGAAAGACCAGCGACGTGAAGGTGGTCGAGTCGCAGCCGCGTCACGTCTTCGACCGTGCCGCCATCGACGCGGTGGAGCGCTACCGCTTCAACCCGGCGATGAAGGACGGCACGGCCGTTTCCAGCACCAAGCAGCAGCGGATCGAGTTCAAGCTCTGATCGTGGCGTGACTGCAGCAACCGGGCGGCGCATGTTTCGCATGCGCCGCCTTTCTTTTGGGCGGTTGCAGCCTGGAGATCGTGAACAGGCTCTCAGCGGTGGCGCGGCGCGCGGCGATGCACGCGCGGCTTGTTCTTCGGTTTCGGCTTCGCTGCCGTCGACCTGGCGGCACCTTCGATGTTGGCCCAGTCCACGTGCGGCAGGCCCAGCAGGTCGTCGAACACCATCGGCATCAGTCCGCTGGGTGTGGGCCCGGTGGAGTTCCACAGGGTGACCACGCCGGTGCGGTACTTCGGGAAGAAGCCGATCATGGTGCGGTAGCCTGCCACGGCGCCGGCGTGATAGATCAGGGTTTCGCCACCGTATTCATAGACCCGCCAGCCCAGCGCGTAGTGTGCGGCGGTCAGGCGCCCGCTGCGCCAGGCGGTGGCGTGCAGTTCGCTGGGCGTGGCGACGCCGGGAGTGTGCAGCATGTCCAGCAGCGAGGTGGGCAGCACGTCCTGGCGGCCGCCCATCTGTGCGATCAGCCATTTCTCCATGTCGCGCAGGCTGGCGTTGACGCCGGCCGCCGGCGCGACCCGGTAGTAGGTTTCGTTCGGCTCGAACGGCACCCAGCCCCGGCTGGTGGCGCGGTGCGGGCGCGCCCAGCTCTTGCTGGATTCCAGCGCGGCGCGGCCGTAGCTGGCGGTGCTCATGCCCAGCGGATAGAAGATGCGCTTGTCGACCTGGTGGTAGAAGAAGTCGCCGGTGCGCGCGAGCACCACGTCGCCGATCATGCTGAAGGCGACGTTCTGGTAGCCGTAGCACTGGCCCACTCCGCAGACCATGTCGACCTCGTCCAGCTTGCGCACCAGCTCTTCGTACGAGGTGTCGCCCTCGAGCATGTTGTCGTAGGTGTTGCGCGGCAGGCCCAGCCGTTGCCCCAGGATGTCGCTGACGGTGGCCTGCGAGGCGGCCTGCATGTCCTTCAGTTTGAAGTACGGCAGCACGTCGACCAGCTTCGTGTCCCAGCCCAGCTTGCCGTCGTCGATCAGCAGGCCGGCGATGGCGGTGGCGAACGCCTTCGACAGCGAGGCGAGCCGGAACACGGTGTCCGGGGTGATCGGCTGCTTGGTGGAGGCGTCGGCGTAGCCGACGGTGCCCTCGTAGACCACCTTGCCGTCGATCACCACCGCGGTGGCCAGGCCGGCGACGGCATCGCGCTGGGCGAGGCGGTTCAGCCAGCGCTGGTAGTCCGCGAGGGTCTGCTCGACGCGCGCCGACGGCAGTTTCTGCGGTGCGTTGTCGACGCTGGCGGACGACGGGGCGGGGGCCGGGGAAGCGGTGCGCGCGGTGGCGCAGACCGGCGTGCAGGCCAGCCCCAGTGCGCCTGCGATCAGCAAGAAGATCTTTTGAAACTGCATGGTATTCTGGCGTGGTTCCGGCGTGGGGATGCGCCTCAGGGTGGAGAGCTCGACGATGGGTCTGATCATTTTTCTGATTGTTGTTGTCCTGATTGTCTTGTACTTCGTGGCGATCTACAACGGACTGGTCACCTCGCGCAACGGCTACAAGAACGCGTTTGCGCAGATCGACGTCCAGCTCACCCGGCGCCACGACCTGATTCCGAACCTGGTCGAAACGGCCAAGGGTTACCTCGCGCACGAGCGCGGCACCCTCGAGGCGGTGGTGCAGGCGCGCAACGCGGCGGTCAGCGGGCTGGCCGGTGCGAAGGCCAACCCGGGCGATCCGGCTGCGATGCAGCAGCTGGCCAGCAGCGAAAATGCTTTGACCCAGACGCTGGGCCATTTGTTCGCGCTGCAGGAAGCCTATCCCGACCTGAAGGCGAACCAGACCATGATGCAGCTCTCCGAAGAGCTGACGTCCACGGAGAACCGGGTGGCGTTTGCGCGCCAGGCGTACAACGACTCGGTGCTGACCTACAACAACAAGCGCGAGGTCTTTCCCGCCTCGTTCGTGGCGAACAGCTTCGGCTTCGCCGCGGCCGAGCCGCTGCAGATCGAGGATCCGGCCGTACGCGACGTGCCGAAGGTTTCCTTCAGCTGATCGCCGTCGCGTCGCGGCGCATGCCGTGGCGCAACCCGGGAGCTTCCATGGATTTCTTTGCGCAACAGGCGCGCGTGCGCGGCAGCAGCCGGCGGCTGGTGGTGTTGTTCGTGCTGGCGGTGGTGGCGATCGTGGCGGCGATCGACGCGGTGGTGTGGCTCGCCATGGGCCATCATGCGGCCGACGGCGAGCCGGCCGCATCGAACCTGCCGCTGCTGTTCGCGAGCAGCGTCGCGGTCATCGCCGGGATCGGGCTCTGTTCGCTGTTCCGCATCATGAGCCTGTCCGGTGGCGGCAAGACTGTCGCCGAAAGCGTCGGTGCGGTGGCGGTGCCGCCGGATACCCGCGACCCGCAGCTGCGGCGGCTGCGCAACGTGATCGAGGAAGTCGCCATCGCCGCGGGCGTGCCGGTGCCGGACATCTATCTGATGGCCGACGAAGCGGGCATCAACGCATTCGCCGCCGGCTACTCGGCTTCCGACGCGGCGGTGTGCGTGACTCGGGGCTGCCTCGACAAGCTCAGCCGCGACGAGTTGCAGGGCGTGATCGCACACGAGTTCAGCCACGTGCTGAACGGCGACATGCGGCTCAACATCCGCCTGATGGGCCTGCTGTTCGGCATCCTGGTGCTGGCGATCGTGGGGCGCCGGGTGATCTGGTTCGGCGGCAGCGGCAACCGTCGGGGTGGCGGCCAGGTATGGCTGATCGGGCTGGCGCTGATGGTGGTCGGCTACATCGGCTATTTCTTCGGGCGGCTGATCCAGGCCGCGGTGGCGCGTTCGCGCGAATCGCTGGCGGATGCTTCGGCCGTGCAGTTCACCCGCCAGACCGACGGCATCGCCGGTGCGTTGAAGAAGATCGCGATCTTCGCCGAAGGGTCCGAGTTGCAGGTGGCGAACAAGCAGGAGGTGGCGCACATGCTGTTCGGCGAAGCGGGCAAGTTCAGCGCGCTGTTCGCCACCCATCCGCCACTGCTGCAACGCATCCGCGCGCTGCAGCCCGGTTTTCGCGAAGAGGAACTGGCCTCACTGGCCGCTTCGCTGCAGCGCCCGGCAGCCACTGCGCCGGCCATCCCGGTCACCGGCAAGCCGGCGGCGACGCAAGGCGTTGTCCCAGGCATGGCCATGCCGCCCGTGCTGCCCGCCGTGTTGGCCGGTGGTGCTGTCGTCGGCAACGCGGCGTCGGTGCCCCGCTTTCAACGTGCTGCCTCGGTGCGTCAGGCCATGCCGCCTGCGCTGACCGGGGCCGCGCAGCAGCCCGAGTCCGCGCTGGCTGTGATGCTGGCGTTGGCCACGTCGACTGAAGCAGCGCTGCTGCCGGCGCAGCGACGGATCGTTGCCGATGCTTTCGGCGATGATGTGCTGCAAACCGTGCAGACGTTCAGTGGCGAGGTGGCACAGCTTCCGCCGATCGCACGCCTGCCGCTGGCCTCGCTGGCATTTCCCGCGTTGAAGCAATTGTCGGAAGGGCGTCAGCAGACCCTGCAGGTCGCGCTCGATGCGCTGGTCAAGGCCGATGGCAGGGTCGATCTGAATGAGTATTGCCTTGCGCGGCTGCTGCGTCTGCAGCTCAAGGAGGCCAACCAGCCTCGGCGTACGCCGGTCGATGGGCTGAAGAAACTCCCGGCCTGCCGCGATAGCCTGATCCTGGTCTGCACTATCGTCGCGTCAGGCGGCTGTTCCGACGAGGTGAGTGCCTGCCGTGCCTGGCTCGTGGCGATGCAGCAAGCCTTCCCGGGGGAGGCGATCGCATGGACGCCACCGCCGGCGGCGTGGCAGGCACCGTTCGAACGTGCGCTGGATGATCTGGATGGGCTGCTGCCGGTGGCCAAGGAACTGGTGATCCAGAGTCTGGTCAGCGCGATTCACGCCGATGGCGTGGTCAGCGTGGAAGAGGCGGAATTGCTGCGCGTGATCTGCGCCAGCCTGCATTGTCCACTGCCGATGTAGGAGCGCACCTTGTGCGCGATGCTCTTCGTCACGTCGCCGAAAAGCATCGCGCACAGGGTGCGCTCCTACCAGCAAGATCAAACCTGGCCGCGGAGCAAGGCACTGGCACGCTCGGCGATCATGATCGTGGGCGCGTTGGTGTTGCCGGTGGGCAGGCTCGGCATCACCGAGGCGTCGACCACGCGCAGGCCGTCCACGCCGCGCACGCGCAGCTCGCTGTCCACCACCGCGCGGTCGTCGCTGCCCATGCGGCAGGTGCCGACCGGGTGATAGATGGTCTCCGCCTTGCGCCGGATGAAGTCGGCGTACTCGGCATCGGTGCCGATCCGGCGTTCGGGAAATACCGGCGCGCCACGGAACGGCGCGAACGCCGCCTGGTCGAGGATCTCGCGCGACAGCCGCGCGGCCTCGATCATCATCTTTATGTCGTGCCCTTCCTGGTCGCTGAGGTAATCGGCGTGGATCGCGATCGGCTGCGTCGGGTCGGCCGAATGCAGGCGTAGTCGGCCGCGGCTGCGCGGATGCAGGTGGCAGGCGTGCAAGGTGTAGCCGTAACCGGGCAGGCGATGGCGGCCGTGGTCGTCGAGCAGCGCGGGCACGAAGTGGAACTGCAGGTCGCAGCGTTCGTCGGCGGCGAAGCGGCTGCGCACGAAACCGCCGGCCTCGGCCACGTTGGAACTGCCCGGTCCATCGCGGTGGCGCAGCCAGCGCAGGCCGGTGGCCAGTTCGTTGAGGTGGTCGTAGCTGACCTTGCCCGGGTTGCCGTCGAGCGTGCAGATGTCCAGGTGATCCTGCAGGTTGGCGCCGATGCCGGGCACGTCGGCGACCACCGCGATGCCGTGCTCGCGCAGATGGTCGGCCGGGCCGAGTCCGGACAGCATCAGCAGTTGCGGCGTGTTGATCGTGCCCGCCGCGAGGATCACCTCGCCCGCCTCGATCCGCTCGGCATCGTGCCGGCCGCGACGCAGCTGCACGCCGATAGCGCGGCCCTGCTCGACCAGCACGCGCTCGACCAGCGCATGCGTGCGCACGTGCAGATTCGCGCGCGGACGCGCGGGTTTCAGGAACGCCGTTGCACTGGAGCAGCGCGCACCGTTGCGCTGGGTCACCTGATACAGCCCGAAGCCGGCCTGCTGCCCGCCGTTGAAGTCGTCGTTGCGCGGGAAGCCGGCGCTCGCGGCCGCGTCGATCAGGGCCTCCGACAGCACGTTGTGATGGCGCAGGTCGGCAACGCCGAGCGGACCGCCGGTGCCGTGCAGCGCGCTGGCACCGCGGCTGTTGTCCTCGCTGCGCAGGAACCACGGCAGCACCTCGCGCCATGACCAGCGCGGGTCGCCGCTGGCCTCGGCCCAGCGGTCGTAGTCGGCCGCCACGCCGCGGATGTAGCACATCGCGTTGATCGCGCTGGAGCCGCCCAGGGTGCGCCCGCGCGGCCACCACAGGCGGCGCCGGTCGAGCGCGGGTTCCGCCTCGGTGCGGTAGTTCCAGTTGAGCGCGCGGTTGTTGGCCAGCCGGGCGATGCCGGCGGGCATGTGGATCAGCGGGTTCCAGTCCGCGGGACCGGCTTCCAGCAGCAGCACGCGTGCGGCCGGATCGGCACTGAGCCGGTTGGCCAGCACGCAGCCGGCCGAGCCGGCACCGACGATGACGTAGTCGTAGTGGTTCAAGGCTTCCCCACGCTTCGCTGGATGGACATGGCCGCATGCTAGGCTTGCCGCGCCCCACGCTGGATGTGCCCGTGAGTTTGCCCCGTCAGACCGTTGTGGAACAAGCCGCCGCGCCGACGCTGTCCGCGCTGGCGTTTTTTTTCGTGATGACTTCGTACTACATCATCCGGCCAGTCATGGGCCAGCTGAGCGGTGCGGTCGGCTCGCAGTCACTGCCGCTGTTCTACGGCGCGGTGTTTGTGGTGATGCTGCTGTTGACGCCGGTGTTCGGCATGCTGGTGGCGCGCTTCCGACGCAGGCAATTGCTTGGCTGGAGCTACAGCTTCTTCATTTTGTGCCTGCTCGCGTTCGTACCTGCCTTCATGGCGCAGGATCGCATCGGCGCGCGCGAACTGGGTGTGGTGTTTTTCGTCTGGGCCAGCGTGTTCAACCTGTTCGTGGTGTCGCTGTTCTGGAGCTTCATGGCGGACATCTTCTCCAGCGATCAGGCACGGCGGGTGTTTTCGCTGATCGCGCTCGGTGGCATGGCTGGCGCGATCTTCGGCCCGCTGGTGACCAAGCTTCTGGTGCAGCTGATCGGCGTGGCGCCGCTGTTGCTGGTCTCGGCGCTGGCATTGAGCTTTTCGATGATGCTGTTGCTGCAGCTTTCCACGCAGCACGATCGACAAGCGGGCAGCCGTGCCGATGAGGCGATTGGCGGCTCGCTGTGGGCCGGCATCAGGGAGTTGTGGTCGCGTCCGTTCCTGCGTTACATGGCCTTGCTGATGTTGTTCGGCGACGGCATCGGCACGTTGGCCTATGCGCTGGTGGCCGATTACGCCAAGGCGCATTTCACCAGCACGGTCGCGCGCACGTTGTTCTACAACGATCTGGATCTGGCTACCAATCTGCTCGGCGCGGTGCTGCAGTTGAGTGTGACGCCGTGGTTGCTGGTGCGTCGTGGTGCGGGTTGGGGGCTGGTCGTGCCATCGCTGGTGAATGTGGCCTTGCTGGCCGCCGTGGCGCTGATCGGTGACGGCAACTTCATGCTCTTCAGCTACAGCGTGCCGCTGCTGGCGGTGATGATGGTGATCACGCGCGGCTTCGCCTACGGCATGACCAAGCCAGCGGTGGATGCGCTGTACACGAGGGTGCCGCGCGAGACGCGCTACAAGGGCAAGAATTTCGTCGAAACCGCGATATGGCGATTCGGTGACGTGGTGGTGACCAGCGCGGTGAGCGGCTTGCGCATGCTGGGCTGGGGCATCGGTGGCCTGGCCCTGGCCGGTGTCGGCGTCGCCACGCTGGCGGCGATGGTGGCCCGGCGTGCCGGCTGGTCGCCCGACCTGGCGCCGGACGAACACGCACCCGTCGTCGGGGATGCGAAAGCCCCGGTTTGAGCCGATGGCTTTTCCGAATCCCGAATCCCGGCCTAACTGGTGATATAGCGCTGCAGGTGCTCGATCTGCTCGGCCTGCGCGTCGATCACCGCCTTGACCAGGTCGCCGATCGAGATCACCCCGACCACCTTGCCGTCCTGCAGCACCGGCAGGTGGCGGATGCGGCTGTCGGTGCACAGGCGCATGCAGTCGAACACGTCGGTGTCCGGGCCGACGGTCAGCGGGTTGCTGCTCATGATGTCGGACACGGCAGTCTGCGACGAGGAGCGGCCCTGCAGGATCACCTTGCGCGCGTAGTCGCGTTCGGACATGACGCCGACCAGCTGCTCGCCGTGCATCACCAGCAGCGCGCCGATCCGATGCTCGGCCATGTGCTTGATCGCCTCGAGTACGGGCGCATCCGGCGCAATGCTGTAGATCGCGTTGCCCTTGCCTTGCAGCAGATGTTTGACCTGGCTCATGCTGGGGTCTCCCACCGGCCCGGGCGGGCCGTCTGGGCCTGAGTCTAGCGCCGTGATCGCAGCGGCGTGTAGCAAAGTTGTAAACCCGCTGCGCAGTGGTCAGCGCGATGCGCGCGGTGGCATGCGACCTTCGATATAGGCGGGCCCGCCGAGCTGGTACATCTGCCGCTGGATCCAGTTGGCGCGGCGTTGCACGTAGGCGCTGGGCCGGTCCGCATGCAGGCGCCGCGGGCTGGGCAGCACCGCGGCCAGGCGGGCGGCCTGGGACGGTCCGAGCCGCGTCGGCGTGGTGTGGAAGTACGCCTCGCTGGCCGCGCCCACGCCATAGACACCATCGCCCAGCTCGGCGATGTTCATGTACACCTCGAGGATGCGCTGCTTCGGCCAGGTCAGTTCGATCAGCACGGTGAAGTAGGCCTCCAGCCCCTTGCGCACGAAGCTGCGGCCATTCCACAGGAACAGGTTCTTGGCGGTCTGCTGGCTGATCGTGCTGGCGCCGCGCAGGCGCCTGCCGTCGTCGGCCGCGTCGAGCGCGTCCTGGATGGAGTCGAGGTCGAAGCCGTGGTGGTAGGGAAACTTCTGGTCCTCGCCGGCGACCATCGCCAGCGGCACCCAGGCCGACACCTGCTTCCACGGCACCCAGTGCTGGCGCAGCCGGAAGTCCTTCTCGCCGTGGATCCAGGCGCCGAGCTGGCGCTCCATCATCATCGCCGACGTCCACGGCGGCACGAAGCGCAGCACCAGCACCACCAGCCAGCTCAGCGCCAGCCATGCGAGCAGCAGGATCGCCAGCGAGCGCAGCAGACGAACCAGCGGGGCACGGCGGAACGGAGAGGGCATGGCGGTACGCGTGGGAAGATGCGGGCAGTATAAGAGCCTGTTCATAGGCTCCAAGTGCCCCACTCGATGACAACCCTTCGGGCCGGGTCTGTTTGCGCGCATACCAAGGAAGAACGAAGGAGTGGACATCCGTCCACGACCGAGTGATGACGCCGGTATGCGCGCAAACAGCTCCCGGCGCGGGGCACTTGGAGACTATGAACAGGCTCTAAGAGGCGTTGTCCGGATGCCGTCGTGCCCCCATCTGTGGCACTTGCCCTCAAAGAGACCATCCGCCGTGGAAAACCTGCCTGTCGAAGATGTGCTGCATCGCTTCCTGCTGGAACGCGCCGGCGTGCGCGGCACCCTGGTACGGCTGGGGCCGGCCTGGCGCGAAGTGGCCGGCCGCGCCGACTACCCATCGGCGCTGCATGCCCTGCTGGGCGAGGCGCTGGCTGCCAGCGCGCTCTTGACCGGCAACATCAAGCTGGACGGCGCGCTGTCGATCGAGCTGAAGAGTTCGGACGCATTGCGCCTGCTGTTTGCCGAGTGCAGCGACCAGGGCCGCCTGCGCGGGCTGGCGCGCTGGAACGAACCGCTGTCCGAGCCGCTGGCGCTGGATGCGCTGGCCGACGCGATCATGGCGATCACCATCGGCAACGTGGATCGCGGCCAGCGTTACCAGGGCCTGGTCGACCTGCAGCACGCCGATCTGGCCGGTTCGCTGGAAGACTATTTCGTGCAGTCCGAACAATTGCCGGCGCGGATCCTGCTGGCCGCCGACGGCGAACATGCGGTCGGCCTGATGCTGCAGAAGATGCCGGGCGAAGGCGGCCGCGATGCCGTGCAGGACGACGACGCGTGGAATCGCGTGGTGCACCTGACCGCCACTCTGGGTGCGCAGGAACTGCTGGCCATCGCGCCGGAGCAACTGCTGTACCGGCTCTATCACGAGGAGTCGGTGCGCCTGTTCGCGCCGCGCCCGCTGGCGTTCGGCTGCAGCTGCAGCCGCGAGCGGGTCACGGCGATGCTGCGCTCGCTCGGCCGCGACGAGGTGGAGGCGGCGTTGGCCGCCCGCGACGACGAGATCGAGGTGGTCTGCGAGTTCTGCGCGCAGCGCTACCACTTCGACCGCATCGATGCGGAGCACCTGCTCAGCGAGGGCGCGGCACCCGGCGCGCCGGGTACGGCGCAGTAGCGACGAGGACCGATCAGGCCAGCAGCAGCGGCTTGTCTGCGCCGAGCCAGGTGCCGGCGGGCTGCGGTTCGGCGAACAGGAAGCCCTGGCCGTAGCGGCAGCCGACGCGCAGCAGCGCCTGCCGCTGCGACTCTTCCTCGATGCCTTCGGCGATCACCTTCATCTGCAGCGAGTCGGCCAGCACCTGGATCGCGCGCACCAGCGCCAGGCCTTGCGTCTCGGCGTCGTCGGGCGGCAGTTCGGTGATGAAGGAACGGTCGATCTTCAGCGTCTCGAACGGGTACTGGTGCAGGTAGCTGAGCGAGGAATAGCCGGTGCCGAAGTCGTCCAGCGCGATGCCGACGCCGTGGCTGCGCAGGTTCTGCAGCATCTGCTTGACCTGGGTCGGGTTCTCCAGCAGCGCGTGCTCGGTGACCTCGATGCGGATGCAGCGCGTCGGCACGGCGTACTGGTCGAACAGCGCCAGCAGCCGCTGGTCGAGGTCGGCCGAGCGGAAGTGCCGGCCGGACACGTTGATGCTGATGAAACCCTCGGTGCCGATCAGCCGCACCGCCTGGGTGCACACCTGTTCGAAAATCTGCCAGTCGATCGCCTCGGCGCAGCCGCACTCCTCGGCGATCAGCAGGAAGTCGTTCGGCGCCAGCAGGCCGCGTTCCGGGTGGTGCCAGCGCAGCAGCGCCTCGTAGCCGGTGACGCGGCCGTCGGCGAGCTCCACGATCGGCTGGTAGAACGGCTCGAACTCGTTGCGGCTGAGCGCATGGCGCAGGTCGCTCTCCATGTCCAGCAGCGACAGCGCCTCGCGGCGCAGGCGGTCATCGAACATCGCCGCGCGATGGCGGCCGCCGTCCTTCGCGTTGTACATCGCCGCATCGGCGTCGCGCAGCAATTCCTCGGGCTGGCGGTAATGCGGGCTGGACAGGGCGATGCCGATCGAGGCGGAGGTGAAGATCTCCTTGGTGCCGAGCCGGAACGGCGTCTGCAGCTCGCTGATGATGCGCTCGGCGATCAGCGTTGCCTTGTTGGTCTCGATGATGCCTTCCAGCAGCACCGCGAATTCGTCGCCGCCCAGGCGCGCGACGACGTCGCGCGTCTTCAGGCAGGCGCGGATGCGGCCGCCGACCTGGAACAGCAGGTCGTCGCCGACCAGGTGACCGACCGAGTCGTTGATCACCTTGAAACGGTCCAGGTCGATGAACAGCACGGCGAACTGCTCGCTCGGGTTCGCGACATAGCGCTGCATCGCCTGTTCCAGCCGCTGCAGCAGCAGGGTGCGGTTCGGCAGGCCGGTCAGCGAGTCGTGCAGGGTCTCGTATTTCAGCCGGCGCTCGACGCGCTCGCGCTCGGCGATCTGTTCGCGCAGGTCGCGGTTGGCCAGCGCCAGCGCGCGGGTACGCTCGGTGACGCGGCGCTCCAGCCCGGCATAGGCATGTTTCAGCGACGCCGCGGCCTGCTTGCGCTGCAGCGCGTTGGCGATGTGGTAGCTGACGAAGGTCAGCAGCTCCTGGTCGCGCTCGTTATAGGTGTGCTCGGGCGAGTAGCTTTGCAACGCCAGTACGCCCATCGCCTTGCCGCCCCAGATCAGCGGCACGCCGAGCCAGCACACCGAGCGCGCGCCGAAATGGCTGATCTCGCCCTGCGCGCTGAGCCGGTCGATCTCCGCCGGCGTGGCCAACAACGGCTTGGCGTGGCGCAGCACGTATTCGGTGGCGCCGCGGCCATGTGCGCGCGGCGGGCGCACGCTGTCCACATCGTCCACCGAATAGGGGAAGGTGAGGTGGCCGTTCTCCTCGTCGACCAGCGCGATGTAGAAGTTGCGCGCGTACAGCAGGCCGCTGATCACCTGGTGCATGGCTGCGTAGAACTTGTCCAGGCTGTCCGAGGTGTTGGCCAGCTCGGCGATGCGGAACAGCGCCGCCTGCAGGCGCTCGCCGCGCTGGCGCTGCAGCACCTGCTGACGCAGCACGCGGTTCGCCTCGCGCAGCGCGGCGGTGCGGTCGGTCACCCGACGGCCCAGTTCGATGTGCGCCTCGCGCCGCTCCAGTGCCGTCTGCACATGCTGGGCCACGTAGTTCAGCAGCTCCAGGTCGTGCCGCGAGTAATGGGTGTCGGCGCGATAGCTCTGCATCACGATGCCGCCGACGACGCGGCCGGCGCGCAGCAGCGGCGCACCCAGCCAGTGTTCGCAACGGGGACCGAGCAGCACGAAACGGTCACCGAACTGCTGCTTCAGTTCCTCGAGCGAGCCCATCAGCGGGCGGCCTTCCTGCAGCAGGTTCCAGGTCAGGCTGTGCAGCATGTCGTGCAGCGGCACGCTCTGGTCCGGCGGGGGCGGGTCGGTATCGGCGATGTCGACGTAATAGGGGAAGCGGACGGTGTCGGTGGCGGCGTCGTACAGCACGATGTAGAAGTTTTCCGCGTACATCAGGCTGCCGACGATGGCATGCAGCGAGCGCATCATCTCGGGCATGTCGTGTTCGGCGCCGGCCTGTTCGGCGATCGCGTAGAGCGCGCGTTGCAGCCGTTCGGCCAGCGCCAGGCGCGAGATCGCCTCGTACAGGCGGCTGGTTTCGGCCAGCTGGCGCAAGCGGATGTCGGCCAGCCGGCCCAGCCAGTCCAGGCGGTCGCGCACGACCTCGGGCAGCGGCAGGTCGGCCCATTCGAGCATCAGGGTGCGCGGGCCTTGCGGATCCTCGGCCAAATCCATCTGCCCGGCCAGAGGCGCGGGTTGCTCGTCCATGCGTCGCCAACGCAAACGGCCATGGACGCCGAAATTGCCCAGCATGAGTTCGCAGACTTCCATCACGCCAGCGGCGTCGGGTGCTTCGAACAGCCGTTCGACCGCCGCGTGCAGGGCCGCAAGATCCCGAGCCACCGGCGGTGGTTGGGATGAACGGATCGTCGGTGTGGCGCTCATTGGATTGCGGCTGGTTCCGGGGCGACCTGGCTGGATCGACGTGGCATGCCTTTATCCTGCCTTTATAACGTGTAAGTCTGTTCCCTCGCCAGTTTCCGGGGGTGGGAACCCACAAAGAGAGGCGGGGTCAAAAAGGGGCGGATCCTGTCGTTTTTGTGCGTTGGAGTGGGTTTTCGGGGTGTTAGTAAAACGTAAAACGGGGTATAGTGAAGCCCAAGTATCCTCCATTGAGTGAGTCACCGGTCCATCGTATGCGCCGCCTGTCCGCACTGCTGCTCATCCTGCTGCTGCCGCTCACCGCGACCGGGCAGTCTGTGGGCGACGACAGTGGCATGGCGCAGCGCCTGCTGGCGCAGCCGCCGGACCAGGTGACCGAAGTCGAGCCCGGCATCATGGTGCCGTTGTGGCGTGGTGCCGATGGGCGCCTGTTCGCGCTCAGGGCGGATCGCAGCACCGGTGCCGAGGCCCTGCGCAAGAATGCGCCGCTGGCGCTGCGGGTGGTGGATGCCTCCACGGTAATGACGACCGGCGTGGAATACGGGCTGGGGCCGCGGCTGCAGGCACATGCGGAGGTCAGCGAACATTCCTGGACGAATCCGGGCCTGCGCGTGCTCGGCAGCGAAGTAGGCGCCACCTATGACGCCGGCCGCTATAGCGTGGGTGTCAGCGTCGGCACCAACACCACGCCGAACAAGAACGTATTGCCGCGCGTACTGCCAGGCGCCGCGCCGGGCGTGGATGGCCTGTCCAGCTTCGACAGCAGCTCCCAGCTCAATGCGCATGGCCGGCTGGCCCTGGGCAACAAGAGCGGTATCGACCTGGGTGCCAGCGTGGGCCGTATCCACCTGCTGCCGGGCAACCTGCTCGGCATTGACACGCTGGACCAGAAGGCGCTGAGTTTCGGTGTCGACCATGGCCCGGTGAGCGGCGTGCTGATCGGCCGCACGATGCAGCCGCAGGCCGGCATCCCGGGCGGCCTCAACGCGGACCGCCGCTGGAACAGCATCGACCTGGGCGTGACCTGGCGCCTGCCGTGGCGCGGCTCGCTGAGTGTCGGTGCGCAGAACCTGTGGTCGTCCGGCACCCCGGCGAATACGCCGGCGGGTCCGGAGCCGGACCAGTCGCGCACGCCGTACGTGCAGTATCACCAGGATCTCTGATCGGCCGGGCCGTATTCCGATAGCTCATGAAAACGCCGTCGCCATGCGACGGCGTTTTTCGTTTCAGGAAAGTGAGCTGCGCTCAGTTCTGCCTGCGCACGCGCAGGTCGCCGCTGAAGGTCTCGATGTTGATCTTGCCGGCGCCAGCACCGAGGCGGACATCCAGCGAGCTGCCGGGGCCGTGCTCGGGCTCCTTCGGTGTGCCGAAATCGCTGCGCAGGTCGCCGCTGAAGCTGCTGGCGTGCAGGCTGGCAGAGGTGTTCGCGGGCAGTTGAAGCTGTACGTCGCCGCTCATGCTGTCGATGCCGATGCTGCCGCCGGCAGCCAGGGCGCCGATGAGCTGCACGTCGCCGGATACCGTGCTGAGGGTGAGCTTCTGCCACGGCCCGCCGTTGGCCTGGATACGGCCGGAGATGGTCTGCAGCTCGACGTTGCCGCCCAGTGCCGGGGCCAGGATCTCGCCGCTGACGGTCTGCAGCGCGGCCTGCTCGGCATGCCCGGCCTGCTCGATGCCGCCACTGACGCTGTCCACCTTCAGCGAGGGCGTGCGTGCATTGATGCGCGCCTTGCCGCTGACCGTATTGACCTGGATGCTGCCGCCGTCCATGCCATCGATGACCAGCGGCGCACTGATCACGTCGACGTCGAGCGAGGCCGCTTTGGGTACGTGCAGTTCCAGCGTGGTCGGCGCCATCTTGCTGTCATCGCCCCAGTTGAACCAGCCGGAGCCGCCCTGTGGCTCCACCTTGATCTCCAGGTCGCCATTGCTGCCGGTGATCGCCAGCGGCTTGGAGCCGTCGCCGAGGCGGCCGCTGACCTGCACCTCGTTGCGATCCCAGGCGATCACGTTCACCGTGCCGGCGATGTTGCTGATGCTGACATGGGCAGTCGGGGTAGCGTCGTGGCGCAACTGGATCGGCGTGTCGGCCAGGGCCTGGCCGATGCAGAAGCACAGCAGCAGGGGAAGGTAGCGGGCGGTTTTCATGGTCGTTCCTGGTGGTGTCAGCCGGCCTGGTTGGCCAGTTGGCGCAGTTGCGTCTGTTGCTGTTCGGTGCGGCCGAGCAGGCGTTGCAGTGACGGAGAGTCCGGTGCCTGCTGGATCGCCAGCCGCAGTTCCATCCGCGCGGCATCCAGTTCGACCGCGGCGCCGGCGAGCCGTGGGTCCGATGGTTTCCAGCTTGCCGGAGCCTTCGCGCTGCTGGCGATTGGCGCGGCTGTCGGCGCCTGCAGCATGCGCCAGCCGATGCCGCCGGCCAGCAGCAGCGAGGCGGCGATGGACAGCCGCAG
>LNAP01002100.1_pt1 | contig 20252 bp, 23 predicted proteins | sample 602601 | NCBI WGS metagenome assembly LNAP01 (sample SAMN02440304, study PRJNA202911) | soil metagenome | biome: Subtropical and temperate rainforests or woodlands; isolation source: soil samples (1 kg each in a 20% v/v slurry with milli Q water) were... ...
CTATTGATGGCTGGCCTGAACTGGTTTCGGCAGCTGTCGCCGTTCGGACAACGGAAGTCCGTTGCTTTCGATCCGGCGCTCACGGAGTTCTTTGGGGGACGCCACGTCAAGTCCGGCGTGCCTGTCACCACCGACACCGCCCTGCAGGTCACGACTGTTCTGGCTTGCGCCCGGGTGATCGCTGAGGACGTGGCCCGGCTGCCAGCCAAGATCTTCCGCGAGACGGACGACGGCGGCCGTGTTCCGGAGAAGAACCATCCGGCTTACTCATTGCTCTACAGGCAGCCGAACGAATGGATGACGGCCTTCGAATTCCGCGAAGTGATGGGCCTTCATGCCGTCCTGAACGGCAATGCCTACGCTTATATCGGCCGCGCCGGCGGCAAGATCAAAGAGCTGATCCCGCTGACCTGCGGCGTCACAGTCAAGCAGGCGAGCGACTACACGCTTACCTATGATCTTTCCGACAAGAACGGCGTGTTTCAGTCGCTGCCACGCAAGAGCATCATGCATCTGCGCGGCCCGAGTTGGAACGGATACCTCGGTCTGAACGCCGTCCAGATGGCCCGTGAGGCAATTGGCCTGGCGATCGCCACCGAAGAGAACCACGCTAAGCTGTTCGCGAACGGCGCCCGGCCTGGCGGCGTCCTGTCCGTCGAGGGTAATCTATCGCAGGCCGCCAAGGACAAGCTGAAGGAGAGCTGGGCCGCTGCCCAGGCCAAGCTCAGTAACGCCTTTAAGACCGCCGTCATCGACGGCAACGTCAAATGGAATCCGATGGCGATGACGGGCGTCGACGCCCAGCATCTTGAGCCCCGTCATTATCAGGTCGAGGAGATCGCCCGGGCAATGCGGGTTTTCCCGCAGATGATCGGCAGTACGGACAAGACAACCACCTTCGCCAGCGCGGAATCATTCTTCCTGGCGCATGTCGTTTACTCGATCTCGCCCTGGACTGAGCGCTGGGAAGAAGTCATCTGGCGCGACCTGCTCGATGGTGACGTCGATCTGTATGCCAAATTCAACATCACCTCGCTGCTCCGCGGCGACGCCAAGACCCGCGCCGAGTTCTATGCGAGTGCGATCGTCAATGGCTGGATGACCCGCAACGAAGTGCGGGCACTTGAAGAAATGAACCCGCTGCCCGGCCTGAGTGAACCACTTATCCCGCTCAACATGGCAACGCAGGCGCAGGTCGATGCAATGGCGACTGACGTCGTCAAGACCATCAAGTCGATGATTGGCGACAATGGCGGCCCATCTCTGGATGATCACGAATTGGAATTGAAGGTCGGTAGGGTCCTGTCGTCATTAAACGAAACAAGGATCCGCGAGGCCTCAGATCGGCTCGGCAAGGTTCTGGCCACACTGCCAGCCCCATCGGAGGAAACAGCTCAATGACCGGAAAGATTAAGGCGGCACTTGCTGCGCCGTTCGAGTGCAAGTTTTCGTCCGATGCCGCGCCGGGCTTTTTCAGCGGCTATGGCAGTTATTTTGGCAATGCAGATTCTTACGATGACGTAATTGCCAAGGGTGCATTCAAGGACACGCTGAAGGAGTGGGCATCCAAGGGCAAGCTGCCCAAGATGCTACTCCAGCATGGTGGCATGTTCGGCTCCGATATGGTCCCCGTCGGCCAGTGGACGAAGATGGAAGAGGACGCGAACGGCCTTTATTGCGAAGGCAAGCTGTTCGCTCTCGACACCGACGCCGGCAAGCTCCGATATGAGGCCATGAAATCCGGTGAGCTTGACGGCCTCTCGATCGGCTTCCGGACGCGCCGCGAGGACGTCGATTACGGGGACGGCAAGACGACCCCGGTTCGGACGATCAAGCGCCTCGATCTGTTCGAGGTCTCCATTGTCACCTTCGGCGCCAATCCGTTGGCACTGATCGAGGACGTCAAGTCGGAAGACATCGACGAAATCACCTCCCTTTCCGAGGCTGAACGGTTCCTGCGTGAGGCTGGAAATTTCAGTCGGAAGAGCGCGACCGCAATTGTGTCGCGCATCAAACGCCTATCGCAGCGTGAGGCTGACGGCGATCAAGAAACCGTGGCGTTGCTAAAGCGCGCCGCTGGCCTCATTCAAACCCGATAGGAGAGTCCCATGGTGGACGAAGTGAAGCAGGCCGTTGAAGGCCTGATGACCTCTTTTGAGGAATTCAAGAAGGCGAATGACACCCGCCTTGCTGAAATCGAGAAGCGCGGTGCTGCCGATGTCGTGACCTCGGAAAAGGTCGACCGCATCGAGAAGAGCCTGGCATCCCTCGAAGATATCAACCAGAAGCTGACCAAGGCGCAGCTGGACGCGAAAGCGGCCCAGGACGCGACCAAGGAGCTGAAGGAACAGGGCGAACGCCTTGAGCTCAAGATGAACCGGCCCGGCGCCGGCGGCCGCGAACGTCAGGTCGAGCTGAAGCAGCAGGTCAATCTCTGGGCGCGCGGCGTCGTTGGCGCCTTCCAGCTCGGCATGCAGAACCTGCCGCCCGAGCAGCAGAAGGCCCTCCATGATGCGACCGCCGAATACAAGTCGATGTCGGTCACCGATGACACGACCGGCGGTTATCTCGCTCCGAAGGAATTCGTCGCCGAGATCATCAAGGGTGTGACCGAGCTGAGCCCGGTCCGCTCGCTGGTTCGGGTCCGCCCGACATCGCAGAAGGCGATCCAGGTTCCGAAGCGTACCGGCCAGTTCGCGGCCCAGCGTGTGACCGAACAGGGCACGCGTAGCGAAACGACTGGTCTCACCTATGGCATGGTGGAGATCACTGCACCGGAGCTTTTCGCCCTGATCGACATCTCCCAGCAGAATCTGGAAGATAGCGAATTCGATCTGGAAGCGGAAATCTCGAGCGAAGCCACGGAACAGTTCGCCGTCAAGGAAGGCGCCGAATTTGTTTCCGGTACCGGTATCGGCCAGTGCGAAGGCATCCTGACCAATGCTTCGGTGGCTTCCGTGAATAGCGGTAGCGCGACGACCGTCGCCGATGTGGACGGGCAGGCGAACGGCATTCTGAGCCTGTTCTATGGCATCAAGACTGCCTATGCCCAGAACGCAACGTGGACTCTGAACCGGACCACGCTCGGCTCGGTCCGTAAGCTGAAGGACGCGCAGAAGCAGTACGTCTGGATGCCGGGTTTGGCGCAGGGTCAGCCGAACACCATCAACGGCGCTCCCTATGTGGAAGTGCCGGATATGCCGAATGAAGGCGCGGGCCTCTATCCGATCGCCTTCGGTGATTTCCGCCGGGCTTATACCCTGGTGGATCGTATCGCCATGTCGATGCTGCGTGACCCGTTCACGCAGGCGACGAGCGGCAATATCCGCTTCCTGTTCCGCCGCCGTACCGGCGGTGCCGTGGTGCTGGCCGAAGCCATCCAAAAGCTGAAGTGCTCGGCCTGATCTGATCGGATCAGGGACTATCGCAGCGGCGCGCTCTCTCGGGCGCGCCGTTTTCCTTTCTACCGTCTGGTTAAGGAGTCTTCCAGATGCAAGACCTTCATCACAATATTAAGGCGGTTCGGAGTCTTGCTCCGGTCGCCGTCGGCGTCACCGGCACTGGCGTCACCGGCAAGCCGGTCGATCGTGCCGGCTTCGACAGCGTCGAGATCGTTGCCAGCTATGGCTCAATCACGGCGACCAATGCCGTTTTCACCCTGACCATCAAAGAGGGTGACGCCACCGGCGCGCTGACGTCCGTGGCCGATGCCGACCTGATCGGCAGCGAAGCGAATGCCGGCGTGGCTGCGGCCGCGACCCGCACCTCTGGCGTTTCCAAGAACGTCACGAAGCGCGTCGGTTATAAGGGTGGCAAGCGCTATGTCAGCGCGTCGATCAAATCGACCGTCACCGCCGCTGTTCCGGTCTCGGCCGAAGTTCTGCTCGGCCATCCGCGCAACGCACCGGCAGCCACGTAAGATCGACAGTATCTACGCCGGGCCGATGAGCGGCCCGGCGTTCCTTTCCCTATGCGTAAAAGGTTGCAATGACCGCGAAACATGTTGCCATCCTTGGCCTCGGGCCCTCGCTTGAGGTCTATGTTGACCATGTGAAGCGTCTCGGCGGCCGGCGGCGGTTCTGCGATGAGGTCTGGGCGATCAATTCGCTGGGCGACATCCTGCAATGCGATCTCGTTTTCCATATGGATGATGTCCGGATCCAAGAGGCCAGGGCCGAAGCCAAGCCGCAGAGCAACATTGCGGAAATGCTAATGTGGATGCGTGAGCATACCGGCCCGATCATGACCAGTCGGGCACATCCGGATTACCTTGGCCTGGTGGAGTTTCCACTTCAGGACGTGATCAACACACTGGGTCATGCATATTTCAACAGCACCGCAGCTTATGCGGTTGCCTATGCCATTTACCGCGGGTTCGAGAAAATCACCCTGTTCGGTTGCGACTTCACCTATCCGAAGGCGCATGACGCCGAGAAGGGCCGGGCTTGTGTCGAGTTCTGGCTCGGCGTGGCATCGGCCAGGGGCATCAAGATTGGTCTGCCGGACCGGACATCCCTGATGGATGCGGTCGAGGGACCCGAGAATACCCGCCTCTATGGCTACGACACCCTCGACGTGACGATCGACGAGAGCAACGCAGACGAAGCGATCGTCACCTTCACGCCCCGCGACACGATCCCCTCAGCCGAGGAGATCGAGGCGCGCTATGACCATAGCAAACACCCGTCACCCCTCGTGCAGCAGGTGCAGAAATGACCGTACGTGTCCTGAAAGAGTTCCTTTATTCGACGGACGGTATCCGCGCATCGGCCCTGCCGGTGGGCTGGGAAGGCGACATTGCCGCCGATCTGGTCGATGGACTGGTTTCTGAGGGCTGGGTCGAGTTGATCGGCGCTGCGGCGGCGGATGACTCTGCCGATGATGCGAAGGAAGCGCCCGCCGGCCGCCCCGTTCTGAAGGGCAAAGTCCGGCCCAAATGATCTGCTCGCCCATCTGGGCGGGCCAAACCGCCGTCGTCATCGCGAGCGGTCCGAGTTTAACTCTTAAGGATGTGTGGGCCTGTTACGGTCGGACCCGCGTGATCGCAGTGAACGATGCCTATATCTGGGCATACTTTGCCGATGTCCTTTATGCCTGTGACCTTGAGTGGTGGATGCATCATCATGGTGCGCCGACATTTACCGGAAGGCGGATATCGCAAGATCCTGCGGCTGCGTCCAAGTGGGACTTTGAACACATAGAGAGCCGGCCGTTGCCGGGCCTCTGCCTGGATCCGGCTGCCATCCACCAGGGCGGCAATGGCGGATATCAGGCTATCAACCTTGCATATCATTTTGGCGTCTCTCGTATCCTGCTGCTGGGCTTCGACATGAAGCCTGCGCCGGACGGACGCCGACACTTCTTCGGGGATCACCCGGGGAAACTGAACAAGACTTCGCCCTATCAGAAGTGGATCGGCCAGTTCGCCGCGCTCGCGCGTGACCTGGAGCGACAGGATGTCGAGGTCGTGAACTGCTCGCGCGATACCGCTCTGGATTGTTTCGAGCGGGGAGATATCGGCGTTGAGCTCTGCAGGTCGAGGATCTGATGCAAACCTTTTCCGGCCGTCGAGCGTCACAGGATCCGGATGAGCTGGACCAACTGATTGACCTGATGCTTGAGCGGAAGGTCCGCAGCTACCTGGAGATAGGCGCCCGGCACGGCGACACGTTCCATCAGGTCATGATGAGATTGCCTGAGGGGTCGGTTGGTGTGGCGGTCGATCTGCCCGGCGGGGCCTGGGGAACCGTGACAAGCGCAACCCATTTGCGCGAGGTCGCGACAGATCTTCGCCGGCAAGGCCGCCACGTCACCGTGCATTTCGGGGACAGCAAGGAATTGGTTCGGCCGATCGCCAAGGATGCGCCGTTCGATGCGATCCTGATCGACGGCGACCACCGATATGACGGCGTCCGCGCCGATTGGCTGAATTACGGCCCGATGGGAAAACTGGTTGCCTTCCACGACATCGCCGGCGACGGCGTCACGTCGAAGGATGGCAAGGCCTATCCGGTGGATGTGCCCCGTCTCTGGCGGGAACTGAAGCTTCTGGATGGCTGGTACGCGGCAGAATTCGTCACACCAGGCGCAGAGATGGGCATCGGTGCGTTGTGGCGAGCCGAATAGCGATCTTCGCCGGTCGAGGTCATCAAGAGGTATATGCAAAGGCCATGCGCCAGGGATTGGCGCGGCACGGCATCATCGCAGGTATTCACGATCCGACCAGGGTCATTGATTGCGACCTGGCCGTCTTCTGGGGTCACCGCCGATCGGAGATTATCGCCCGTCAACGCTGCACCGGCCGGCGGTACTTGGTCATGGAACGAGGATATCTCGGGGACCGGCACAAGTGGACGTCATTGGCCTATGACGGTCTGAACGGCCATGGACAGTTTTACGTGCCGACACCAGTTACCGAGGCGCGGTTCGTTCTGCATCATGCGGAGCTGATGAAGCCCTGGCGGAAACCGGCCGGTGGGTATGCTTTGATCATGGGGCAGGTGCCGGGCGATGCCTCGCTGAAAGGCCAGGATCTGGCGCCATGGTATCGCCGCATCGCCGGCATGATCGAACGGCAACATCGGTGTCAGGTGTTGTTCAGGCCGCATCCGCAGGCGGTGTCAAAAGGCATCCTCTGCCGGACCGGCCTACAGGAAGACCGATCAGAACTGAGCGAAGCGCTTCAGGGCGCCGCGTTCGTCGTTACGTTCAACAGTAATTCGGCCGTAGATGCGGTTCTTGCCGGTGTGCCGGCCATTGTTTTCGACCAAGGCTCAATGGCGTGGCCGGTTTGTGGCCATGACCTAGGCCAGATCGTGATGCCTGACCGCATGGAATGGGCTGCGCGGCTGGCTTGGTGCCAGTGGACGCTGGATGAGATTGCTGACGGATCGGCCTGGGATGTCTTGCAGAAGGGAATTCAGTAATGTCGTCTGCTGATATCCGGGTCAAACAGAGCACCGACCCGGCAGACCCGGAAGTCGCTACGAATCGGGTGGGCGGCAAGGATTATCAAGTCGTCAAGCTTGCGAGCGGTGACGCAGATGCCGCTACGCTGGTCACGGCAACGTCGGGGTTGCCTGTCGAGATCGTCGGTGATGTCCCGCTGCCGGCTGGCGCGGCAACCGACGCCAGCCTGGCAACCGCCATCGCGGCGCTATCTGCGATCCTGGATGAACTGCAGGGCACGCTTGATGTTTCCGCTGGATCATTGCCCCTGCCGACCGGTGCCGCTACTCAGACGACATTGGCCGCAGTCCTCGCTGCCCTTGGTCAAACTCTGGCCGTTTCTGGCCCCCTGACCGATGCCCAGCTCCGGGCAACGGCTGTCGCGATATCAGCGGTCGTGCTGCCCTTGCCGACGGGCGCGGCTACCGAGGCCACGCTGGCGGCTATTCAGAGTGCCTTGGCCGGAACCATTGATGTTGCCGGGCCCCTCACGGATGCGGAGCTGCGGGCCAGCCCAGTCTCGGTGACTGCGGATTCCCTGCCGCTACCGACGGGGGCAGCCACACAGACGACACTTGCGAGCGTGCTGGAGGCGCTTCAGGGAATACTCAGCGTATCCGTTACAGGCGCGGTTGAAATCGCGAATGATGCTGGCAATCCATTGCCAGTGACGGCATCGGCTCTGCCCCTGCCAACCGGCGCCGCTACCCAATCGACCCTGGCTGCCATCCTCAGTGCATTGGCGAGCGTCGCTGTCACAGGCCCACTCACCGATGCCCAACTGCGAGCGACGCCGGTTGAGGTCAGCGCCACGGCGTTGCCGCTTCCGACTGGCGCTGCGACCCAGACCACGCTCGCCGCCATCCTGGCCGCGCTGGCAAGCGTTGCCGTTACGGGACCCCTGACGGATACCCAGTTGCGTGCCTCCGCGGTGCCGGTGAGTATCGCAGGAAACCAGTCCGTCAATCTTCAAACGGCGAACGGCTCCACAATCGCCCTCGGCAACGGAGCGGCGACGGCAGGAACTTTGCGTGTCGCTGTCGCGACCGATTCGCTGGTGCGCAATGTCGACAACAGCGCGTTTACCGATGGTGCCACGCCGGTTGCAACCGCCGGCTTTATCCTGGATGAGGTGGCTGGTACCGCGCTATCGGAGAATGATGTCGGCGCCGCGCGCATGGATTCAAAGCGCGCACAGGTCGCTACCCTCGAAGACGCGACGACACGCGGGCAGCGCCTGGCCATCAACTCATCCGGTGCCGCGTCTGTCGTCTCGACTGCCAACGCATCCACAACCGCAGCTACGCCAACTCAGGGCCTGAAGACGGTTGCCGCAGTCGGCGCACCGGAGCGTCTCGTGGGCTCGGCCACGCTGGTCGAGAGCGTCCAGATACAGGCGTGCAAGGGGTTCAACTCCTCGAACGCCACCGCCGTCTTCATCGGCAATGCCTCTGGAAATGACGCCAATTATCTCCGGCTCCGCCCATGGGATGTGATCGAGATCTCGGCCCCGACCGGCAAGAAGATTGACCTCAATCAGATTTTCATCGACGTCACCACCAATGGCGATGGCGTCTCCTATCTCGCTATCAATTAAAAAGGAAACAATATGTCCGGATTTCGGAAGACGTTTGCACCGCTGATCGACCTGTTGAAGGCCGGCGCAGTGGTCGGCTCGCGGCCGGCAGTGAACCTGATCGAAGGCGATGGCGTGACCTTGGATGTGATCGACAATCCGACGAGCGATCGTATCGACGTAACCGTCTCCGCCACCGGCGGTCAGGGTCTGTCGGCCCGGCAGATCATGGTGGTGAACAATGGCGGCGATGCCATTGACGGCGCGTTTGACATGTCGGGGGATGCAGTGATCAAGCACATTTGGGTCACTGGCACCGCCTTCGACTCAATCATTTTGGCGGGTTGTTTAAGCTTGAAGTTTTTCGACGCCAGTAATAACGCGGCCTCTCTGAATTCAATCGATGTAACGGGCTGCGATGCGTTGGAAATCGCCTATTTCGCGGGCGATAGCGGGTCGAGCGTTGCAGCGATTGACCTGTCTGACTGCACCAGCCTGCGGAAGTTCGCGGCTGTGGGCGTCCATTTACCGACAATCGATCTGTCTGGCCTGACGTCGCTTGAAGAAATTTCACTTAATCTCAACGACCTCACCTCCCTGAGTCTGGCTGGCCTGACGTCGCTCATGTTCTTGGAAGTATCCAATAACGCCATCGAAGCGGTCTCGTTGACCGGCGCGTCGGCGCTCAACACCGTCTATCTCTTTGGTAACGCCCTGCCGGAGGCGCAAGTAGACGCTGTTTTGGCGTTCCTGGATACCGCCGGTACGGAGAACGGAACTCTGCAGCTCGACGGCGGCACGAATTCCGTACCCAGCGCTGCCGGCCTGGTCTCAAAGGCAAATCTTGAGGGCAAAGGCTGGTCTGTCACGGTCAACGAATAAGCCAAACATAAGGGCTGGGCATCATGCTCTTGCTGTTCTGGAACGGTGGTGAAGCTCAGCTTCCGCCGATCGTCACCATCCCCAGACAGCAAGAGCATCAACCAGATCATCGCACAAACGACTATGGCGGATCATCCAGGCCACCGATGGGTGCCATGCCTGAGCGGGTCAACACACCTTGCGGCCCCCGGCGAGACAATACGTCGCCGGGCCGGAGAAGGATGGCAGCATAATGGCCCTTAAACTGATCACGCCACCGGCAGTGACACCGATCAGCTTGGCAGAGGCTCGCCTACACCTGCGCGTCGATGGGACCGAAGAGGACAGCCTGATTGAGGGCCTGATCCAGGCGGCAACGCAGCATATCGACGGTGCCGACGGCTGGCTTGGCCGGGCTCTGGTCACGCAGACATGGGAATTGCAGCTAGACGAGTTCCCCCGGTCAGCAATCGAGATCCCGCTCCCACCGCTTCAGAGCATCGTGTCGGTCAAGTATATCGATCCTGACGGTGTCGAGCAGACGCTCGGAACCGAGGGCTATGCAGTCGACAATGTGAGTGTGCCAGGCTGGATCGTGCCGGCCGCTGCCGGCTGGCCGGCCACGATGTGCACCATCAATGCCGTGAAGATCCGTTTCGTTGCCGGATATGCGGGGGATGTGAATAGCAGCCCGGTTGATCTGGCGGCCGGTGTGCCGGCGCCGATCAAGGCGGCTCTAAAGCTGCTCTTGGGCACATGGTTTTCTCAGAGAGAGTCGGTGGTCATCGGACAGACCCCGACCGAGATGCCAATGGCCGTTCAAGCCCTTTTAGCCCCGTACAAGCTATGGAGATTCTAGGGTGATCGCCGGCAAGCTCGACCGCCGCGTCACAATTCAGACCTATACCCCAACCACTGACGCCGCCGGCGGCATGGTTGAGGCGTGGACCGACCTAGCCACGGTATGGTGCAGCCGTCTCGACCAGATCGGTAGCGAAGCCCTGACCGCTGGCCAGATCAATGCGACCAACCCAGCCCAGTTCCGGATCAGGTACCGCCCCGGCATCACGCCGGATATGCGACTGGTCTGTGAAGGCGTCTCTTATGACATCAAGAGTGTGGCTGAGATCGGACGCAGGGACGGGTTAGAGATCATTGCGACGGCGAGGAAGTGATGAAGCTGGTTCTTAAGAGGGTTCCCGGCCGAGGCAAGGAAGCGCCATTCGCGCTCCATACTGAAGATGGCGAGTGCCTGCCTGCTCAGGTCAAGACCTCTTTGATCTCAGCGCCAGACTCCGCCACGGTGCTGGTGGTCGAGTTCCATGTTTTTCGTGACGGACCAATCACTATCGTGGATCAGAACTGATGGCCGGCAAGCGCTCGACCGTCACGGGATTTAGGGAGGCCGCTCAAGTCTTCGATCGGCTGCCGGAGCGGGTACAGAACCGGGTCCTTCAGCGTGTCGCCAATGCCGGGGCTCGGGTTTTCCGTGCCGCAATCCAGGCGGCCGCGCCCGTGTCTGATATCCAGTCGGCAGCATCGAAGAAATACGGGCACCTTCGGGACAACATCAAGCAGCGCGTGATGCGCAAGATGCAGAGCAAGTCGGCTCGCGGCGCCCAGGTGCATACCGGGAATGCTTTCTGGGCGCTGTTTATCGAGATCGGCGTTCGCGGAATCCCGGCCAATCCATTCATGCGCAAGGCTACTGAGGACCATTCTGATACCGCTGTTGAAGCTATGCGCAACATGATGGGCAAGGGTATTGAGGCAGAGGCCAAGAAGCTGGCCGGCTCGTATGCCACAGCTAAGAAATCACTGAGGTAGCCGTGAGCAGTCCGGAAGATCCGCTGATCGAGATTGCCCTGATGGAATTGCTCGGCCAGATCGCCGAGGCGACTGGCGGGGTCCACGCTGAGATCGCGCCGCAGAACCCGGAGGCTGTCGCACCATACCTCATCTTTCAGCGTATCATCACTGATCGGTGGAAGTCACTGGACGGTCCGTCCGATATGGCGCAGCCCACATTCCAGATCGATAGCTATGCACCGACCAAGATCGGGGCGCTCCGCATGAAGGATGCGGTCCGCAAGCTGTTGGACGGATACCGCGGCACTGTCGCCGGGGTCCGGATCGGCGGTATCAGCATACAGAACGAGCTTTCGACAGTCGACGAGACGGCGCAGCCCAAGCTGTTCCGCACCATGCAGGAATATCTGATCACCCACGACGAGGCCTGACGCCTCTTCCGTTTCCCGAAATCAACCCCGCACCCCGCCTTGTGCGGGGTTTTTCATTTTAGGAGGATAGCAATGTCTTCGAAGGCAATCGAAACCCAAGGCACACAGCTGCATATCGGCAGCGACGTCGGGGATTCGCCGATCGTCTATACGCAGGTCAAGGAGATGGTCAGCTTCCAGGCCTTTGATGGTCAGGCCGCTGAGATCGACACGACCAGCCTGGACAGCACGGCCAAAGAGTTCCTCATGGGCCTGCAGGACTTCGGCCAGTATAGCGGCGACTGGAACTTCGTCGATGACGATCCGGGTCAGGTGCTGATGCGCACCGCCAAGGGCTCTCGGACCGTGAAGCCGTTCAAGCTGCAGCTTTCGAATGGTAAGGTCTTCCTCTTCAATGGCTATGTGCAAGGTGCGCCGATCTCTGGCGGCGTTGACGCCAAGACCGATGGCAGCTTCACGATCCGCATCACCGGCGAAGTCGTCGGCCCGGTTGCGGCATAAGGCCACCAGGATGAATAAGTATACAGGTGATTTCCCCGTCGAGATGGGCGGGGAAACATACACCCTCAAATTCGACTGGACGGCGCTTGCCCGGATCAAGTCCGAACTTCCGTCCAAGTCGATTGGCGAGCTTCTCACGGGTGGCGATCCCCTGGCCCTGGCCACCATCGCGGCCATTGGGTTCGGCCGCCATCACCCCGGCCTGAAGCCGACGGATGTCATCACCATGTCACCGCCGGTGGAACCGCTGGTCCGCGCGATCACTGGTGCCCTCAACTATGCGTATCACGGCCCCGATCAGCCCAGCCAGGCAGACGAGGAACGGCCGGAAAACCCTCCCCGGCGGACGGCGACGAAATCGCTCAATGTTTTCGGCTGGCTTTTAAGGCTGGTCTTTCGCCGTCCGAGTTCTGGCGCCTAACACCATGGCAACTCTGGCAGCTCTGCCAGGCATGGAATGAATCTGAGGCCGGCGCCCAGCAGGCCCGAGCATGGCTGGCTTGGAACACAGCGGCGCTACAGCGCGTAGACGGGAAGCGCTTCCCCAAGGCTGCCGACTTCATCAACGGAAAACCAACGAGCGCAACTGGCGGGATCGATGAGATCGCGCTTGAGGCAAGCCTGACGGCGTATCAGCGGAAATGGAAGGCGGAAAAGCGTGGTTAGTATTGCCAAGCTCGTTGCAAACGTCATCGCTGATACCTCGGATTTTGAGGCCGGGCTAAAGCGGTCGAAGAATCAGCTCGATAGCTTTGGCGCTGGCCTCAACAAATCTCTATCAGTAGTCGACAAGAGCTTCAAAGGCCTCAGCGGGTCGGTTCAGAAGTTCGGCGGAGATATCTTCTCCATCAAGGGCGCCATGGCCGCCGTGATCGGAACCGTCGGCGGCGGCGGCCTGGTCATGATGGCGAAGAGCGCCATTGATATGGTTGGCAGTCTGGGCGAGGTCGCCCAGCAGTTGGGCGTAACCACCGACACCCTGCAGGCCTTTCGCTATGCCGCCACTCAGGTTGGGTTGTCTCAGGACGAGATGGACGGCGGGCTCGCCAAACTGACCAAGACTATCGGTATGGCCGCCGAGGGAAACAAGACGGCGATCGATACCTTCAATGGTCTCGGCATCAAGATCGTCGATGCGAATGGCAATATCCGCTCCACCGATGACATTGTTCGTGAGGCCGCTGACGCGATCGCCGGGATGTCGGATCCCGCGAAACGGGCCGCAGCATCCGTCGATCTGATGGGCAAAGCTGGCCAGAGGATGCTGCCATTCCTTGAGGGCGGCGCGGCGGGAATAAACGCCTTCATTCAGCAGGCGAAAGACCTCGGCCTTGTCTTCGACGAAGACACGATCCGACGTGCCGACGAGACGTCGGATAAGCTGGCTACGATGGCAGTTGTCATCGGCACGAAGCTCTCGGCCGCTCTCGTACAGGCCGCGCCGCTCTTCAGTGCGTTTGCAGACAACGTCATCGAACTTATTGGGAACGTTCAAAAATTCTACGATACGTTCCAACAAAACGATATGAAGTCGACGCCCGGGCTGGTCGAGCGGCTCAACAACGTCACGAAGCTGCGTGACCAGCTACAGGCAACGATCGATCTCCAGAAAAATTCTGGCATCGGATTCCTCGGCGATTGGCTCGGCGGCAACAGTGCCCAGAGCAAGAAGCTGGCCGACTATAACGCCGAGATCGCGGCGGTTCAGAAGCTCATCCGCGCGCGCCGGGATGCTGTGCAGCCGGTATTGGGCACCGCGAAGGGTGGAACATCAAATCCGACCGCGACGCAGACCGGCAAGACGCAGGAGCAGAAAGACGCCGAGGCCGCCCTTAAATCAATTACCGATCTGCAATTCAAGCTTGACCAGCTGAGCCGTAGTGGCCTCGACCAGGCCGTCGCTGATGCGCTGAAGGGCTTCAAGGGAACACCCGAGCAGGCCGCGCAAGTCGCCGCGATCGCCACGCAGACCTATGAGCAGGCGGAAGCACAGAAGGAGCTTAATGAAGAGCTCGCGGCCGAAGATAAGATCATGCAGGACGGCAAGGCCACGCATGAATCGCTTCTGACCGCCAATGAGAAATATGAGGAAACACTTCGCTCACTCGGCGAGCAATTGGATGCTGGCGCGATCTCCCAGGAAGACTGGAACCGCGGCATGTTGGCCGCTCAGAAGGTCTATGAGGATTCAGACCCGCTCATCAAATCCCTGCGCGATAACGCCGCGGACCTGGGCTCCGAGATCGGCACAGCATTTGAGGATGCTGTCCTTCAGGGCAAGAGCTTGCAGGAGGTCCTTCAGGGGCTGCTCCAAGACGTCTCTCGCCTACTATTGCGCATTGGCGAGAAGCAGGCGGAGAACTGGTTCGCTGATATCCTGGGGCAAGCCCCATCTTGGTTCGGAGGCTTGTTCGGCGGCGGTACCACCCTGAATGGCGTTCCCCTTGGTCATGCCGATGGCGGTCTGATCATGGGTCCGGGCGGCCCGCGCCAGGATAAGATTCTGTCCGCTCTGTCCGATGGTGAATTCGTCGTCAATGCGGCGGCGACCCGGAAGAACCTGGGACTTCTTCAAGCGATAAATGCGGGCCAGCTGGCTCGCTTTGCTGACGGTGGAATGGTCGGATCAGTGCCATCCGTCTCTGACGGTAGCGTGGGACAGGCTGGGGTCGTGCTGGCGCCAATGTTCAATCTGAACTCGTCGGGTGGCACCCCAGAGCAGAACCGCGATATGGTCGCGCAGTTCACCAAGCAAATCATCCCGCAGATGCGTCAGCTGATCCAGAGCGAGATTGGCCGCCAAAAGCGCGGTGGCGGCATGCTGAATCCAGGAATTGGCGGAGCCTAGCAATGGCCCTCGATGTTTTTACGCCGCCCCGTCAACCATCCATCGGTTCCGGGGACAGTAACGAGCCGCGCGTTAATACCGCCGATTTTGGAGATGGCTACCAACTCAGATCCGAAGACGGCCTCAATGCGGATCTCACTACGTATCCGCTCACATGGAACGGCCTGACGATCCTGGAAGCCACTGCCATTAGAAATTTTCTCCGCAGCAAAAAAGCTGTGTACGCATTTCTCTGGACCCCGCCGGGTGATGAAGCCCAGGTCACCGTCATCTGCAAGAAATGGTCTCGGGCAGTCGTTGATGGCGGTGTCTATAGCATGACTGCTGAATTCACCGAAGTCGCTGATCTGGCTACGTAATGACAATTGAAACCGAAGTCCAAAAGTTAGCCGTCGATGCGCGGGTGACGCTGTTTCAGCTCGACCTCAGCATCTTCGGCGGCGGCATCGTTTACTGGACCAACAATAGCGACGTTGGCCAGCAGGTTGGCTTCGGCGGCCAGACGTATGTTGCCGTGCCGATGGATTGGGAGGGGTTCGATCGTGACGGCAAGGGGCCGATAGCGCGTCCGACCATTCGTATCAGCAATGTCGCCAATCTCGTTACCAACTTGCTGCAGACATATCAAAATCTTCAGGGCGCGACCGTCACGCGCCTACGGACATTCGCCAAATATCTTGATGGTCACGAGGAGGCGGACGGTGACCAGATTCTGCAGAGAGATGTCTATCGGATCTCCAGAAAATCGTCGCAGAACAAGGTCTACGTCGAGTGGGAATTGCGCGCCGCTGTCGATGTCGACGGCGTGATTGTGCCCAAGGGCCGGCTGGTCCGCACTTGCCAGGCGCGGTACCGCCGGTGGAACGGGACGGAGTTCGTCTATGACGAGACCTCCGCGGCGTGCCCATACACCGGTCTGCAGGCCTTCGATATCAACGATCAGCCGACTACGCCGCCGAATGACGTCGCGTCCAAGCGGCTGCGTTGCTGCGAGGTCAGGTTTGGCGCGAACAACATCCTGCCCTTCGGTGGGATGCCTGGCGCTGGAAGGGTCAAATAACCATGTTCGATCGCGCGGAAATCGCCAAGGCACAACAGCATGCGCTGGACGCGTATCCGAATGAAGCCGTGGGATTGATGGTTTCTGGCGCCTATGTGCCGGTCGAGAACACCGCCGCAGATCCGACCAAGGAATTTGCCTTCGACGAAGCGCTTATTGTCCAATACGGGGCGGGGCTTCAGGGCGTGATCCATAGCCATCCCGACTGGTACCCGGTGCCGAGCGAAGCCGATATGGCGCTTCAGCAGGCGCTGGAACTGCCATTCGGGATCATCTCGACTGATGGCAAGGGTTTTACGCCGCCGACTTATTTCGGGACCGACGTTCCCAAGGGACCACTCGTAGGCCGCGGCTTCATCCATGGCATTCAAGATTGCGTCGCCGTCATCATCGATTGGCACGCCGAGCGCGGGATCGTGCTTCCGGATCCGCCGCGCTCCTGGGGCTGGTGGCTGCCGAAAGATGGACAGCCCGCCAAGGACCTCTACCGCGACAACTATGAGCCGTATGGCTTTGTGCCGATCGACGGCCCGCGCGAGGGGGCTGTCTTCCTGGTGCCGGTGGGTAACGAGCCGATCTATCAAAAGAACGAACGTGGCGTTGATGTCCAGATCGGCAAGAAGCCGGTCATGATCCCAAATCACGGCGGCATCTATACCGGCGGGAAGATCCTTCATCACATCGCCGACGGCACTAAGCCGATCGATATGACCCGGCTCTCCCGGCACGACCCGCTGAGCCTGCTGCGCGGCATCTCCAACACCAACCCGATCTGGTTCCGACATAAGGACCTGCCTTAATGCGTAAAAAGATCGTGCTTCATGGAGCAGCGGCCCGCCGGTTTGGCGGGCCTTTTCTTTTGGAGGTCGAGAGCCCGCGTGATGCGCTGCGCGCCCTGATCTCCCGGGTGAGGGGCTTCAAAGAATTTGTCGAAAAGGGCAACTGGCGGATCATCCGCGGCCGGTCCGCGATCGATGCCGAAGAGATGCTCATGACGTTCGGCAAATCGGACGAGTTGCATCTCGTGCCAGTGGCGCGCGGCGCGAAACAGGCTGGTATCGGCAAGATTATTGCCGGCGTTGTCATCATGGTCATCGCTGTCGCCGGCGCGATATGGACCGGCGGCGGAAGTTTGGCGGCCGGGATTTCCATGGCGTCGCCGCTATTCGGTGCGACATGGGGTTCGATTGCCGTCTTTGGCGCTTCAATGACATTGGCCGGTACTGCCCAGCTTTTGACTAGCACGCCATCCTCCCTCGGGTCAGCCGCACAACGCGAGGACGCAGGATCTCGCCCCAGCTTCCTTTTCAACGGCCCCGTGAATGTCGTGCAGGAGGGACAGGTAATCCCCTTGGTCTATGGCAAGCGGGTCCGCGTTGGATCGGTGGTTGCGAGCGCCGGCATCTTCACCGAGCAGATGGAGGCATAGCGTGTTTGTCATCCAGCCTTTGCTATCCAGTTTGCTGAGCTGGACTGTCGTCTGCGTCGGCTATACCGCTATCGGTTTGGCGCTGCTCGCTCAAAAGCTCTCAGACATGCGGAAGCAGGTGGACTCATGGCAATGAGGAAGCGGTCATCCGTCACCGGATTTAAGGAGCTGAACAAGGTCCTAAAGCAGCTGCCGGAAAAGGTGCAGCGTCGCGTCCTACAGAGAGGCACCAACGCCGCCGCCCGCGTCTTCCTCAATGCGCTCAAGGAAGCGGTACCACGTGGGACAGCGCCAACGGAACGCACCTTGAAGGGTGGCGCAAAGGTCGATTACGGCCGGTGGTTCCAGAATCTGAAGATCAGATCCATGCGGCGGCTTAAAAACAAGGCAACAGCGAAAGGCTCGCAGGTCTATACGGGCAATGCTTTCTGGTCCCGCTTCTATGAGTTCGGCGCCGAATTTGGCACTCGGCACCAGCCGGCCCGGCCCATCATGCGCACGACAAACGCAGCGAACATGGATAAAGCCGCTGCGGCGATGCGGAACACTATCGCCAAGGGCATAGATGCCGAGGCCAAGAAGCTGGCCGGGCCTTATGCCAAAGCCAAGAAATCGCTCAGATAGGGAATCAAGCAATGGCCACCAGCGTAGGCAGCTTAGTAACGAACGTCGTCGCGGATACGACGGATTTTCAATCAAACCTCAAGCGCGCACAGAGCACGCTCGATGGCTTCGGCGCCCGCATGAATAAGATGATGTCGCAGGTCGACAAGGGGTTTGCCGGTTTGGGTGGCACCATCAAAAAGTTTGGGGGTGACATCTTCTCAATCAATGGCGCGATCACCGCGGCCATCGGTACAGTCGGCGGTGGCGGCCTGATCTTGATGGCCAAGGCCGCCCTGGACGCCGTCGGCGGATTGGGCGAAATGGCGCAGCAGTTGGGCGTCACCACCACCACCCTGCAGGCTTTCCGCTATGCCGGTACGCAAGTTGGTGTGTCAAACGAGGAAATGGACGCTGGCCTCGCCAAGCTGACCAAGACGATCGGCTCGGCCGCCGACGGCAACAAGTCGGCGATCGATACCTTTAGGGATCTTGGCATTCATGTTCTGGACGCATCGGGCAATGTGCGTTCCACCGATGACGTGATTTACGATCTGGCCAATTCAATCAAGGGAATTCCAGATCCTGCCCGCCGCGCCGCGGCGCTTGTCGATACGATGGGCAAGGCCGGCCAGAAGTTGGCGCCGCTGATGGAAGGCGGCGCCGCCGGCATCGACGAGCTGGTCCGATCGGCAAAGGATCTAGGCCTGATCTTCGACGAGGAAACTATCAAGAACGCCGACGAGGCATCGGACAAATTGGCGACGATGTCGGAAGTCATCCGAATCAAGCTGACGGCGGCGCTGGTGAAGGCGGCACCCCTGTTCGACGCTTTCGCGGATAAAGTTATCGAGCTGATCACGGCACTCAATGACATGTGGGACGCCTCGCAGCCGGGCGGACGCCAGAGCCTTACGGGACTGCAAAAGGAGCTGGAGAACACCGAGCACTATATCGACGTGCTGACGAAGAAGTCGGAGGACATGAAGAAGTCGTCGACGGGTACATGGCTTCTCGGAGACACCGACAAGCTTATCGCCGATGCCCAGAAGACCGCCGACACACTGCGCGATAAAATCGACGCGGCCATGCTGGCGGCTCCGGAAGGTGACACCGCCGACGAGACACTGAAGCCAAAGAAGGGTGGCACGGATCCGAAAGACAGGGAACAGGCCCTTAAGGATGCTGCCGCCGCCGCAAAGGCTATAGCCGATCTGCAGTTCCAGATGGAGCAACTTAGCCGGAGCGGTGTCGACCAGGCCGTCGCGGATGCGCTGAAGGGGTTCAAGGGAACGCCCGAGCAGGCCGCACAGGTGAGAGACCTGACAGCAGCCGCTTACGATCAGGCCGAAGCACAAAGGGAGATGAATGAAGAACTGCAGGCAGAGAAATCGCTAATGCAGGAAGGCGCGGCCGTAACTCAGTCGGCGCTTACGCCTCTACAAAAATATGCTGAGACAGTTGCCAATCTGGACAAACTTCTAGAGGGCAAGGCGATCGAACAGGGCACCTATAATCAGGCCCTATTGGACGCAAACAAAATACTGGAAGACGCTGATCCCCTGACGAAATCCCTCAGGGATAGTGCGGCTGACCTCGGCGACACGATCGGCACCGCATTTGAGGATGCGGTCCTTGAGGGCAAAAATCTTCAAGAGGTGCTGCAGGGTCTCGTCCAAGACTTTGCGCGGCTGTTCCTGCGGATTGCTGAGAAGCAGGCGATCAGCTTCTTCGCCGATAGCATCGCGGGACTCTTCAGTTCGGCGGGGACCTACGGCAGCAATGTTGGCAGCATTCTCGGCGACATGATGTTTGCCGATGGCGGCCGCATCTCCGGCCCCGGCGGGCCCCGGTCGGACGGCATACTCGCGGGCCTGTCTAACGGTGAGTTCGTGGTCAACGCCGATGCGACCAGAAAGAACCTCGACCTACTGACCGCCATCAACTCGGGTCACATCGCCGCCTTTGCTGACGGTGGCATGGCTGGAAGCGCCTTGACCACAAGCGTTATCTCGCCTTCGGATATCGGTAGTGCCGCCATCGTCATGAACAACACTTTCAACGTCAATGCCAGCGGTGGCACGCCAGACCAGAACCAGGACCTCGCCCAGAAGATCAGCAAACAGATCGTTCCTCAGTTCCGGCAATTGGTTCAGAGTGAGAGACAGAACCGGATGCGCGCCGGC